>Ga0194054_10000091_pt1 | contig 43507 bp, 46 predicted proteins | sample SepL2210m_MetaG_FD_163628 | JGI IMG/M metagenome (GOLD analysis project Ga0194054, IMG submission 163628) | Anoxic zone freshwater microbial communities from boreal shield lake in IISD Experimental Lakes Area, Ontario, Canada - Sep2016-L227-10m | ecosystem: Environmental > Aquatic > Freshwater... | reverse complement strand
AGGGAATGCCTATCAGAATCACACCCTCACCCTAACCCTCTCCCCTCAAGGGAGAGGGAATGCCTATCCGAATCACACCCTCACCCTAACCCTCTCCCCTCAAGGGAGAGGGAATGCCTATCCGAATCACACCCTCACCCTAACCCTCTCCCCTCAAGGGAGAGGGAACCTATCGTCTTCTCCCTCTCCCCTTGAGGGAGAGGGTTGGGGTGAGGGGATATTTCCCCTACGGCTTCACAGGCACCGAGACAACATCCGCCTTTTCCACCTTGATGAGCGGCGCAGTTACCTCTGATTTCACTGATAACCCCTCTGTCGAGTCGCGAATCGTCGCCGTCAGGAAAATCAGAAGTTCAATCTTCTCTGTGTTCACAGTGTCACGCCGGAACAATACCCCGATCAGCGGGATACTGCCCAGGAAAGGCACCTTGATCTGGGTATTCTGCTTCTTTTCACGAATCATCCCGCCAATCACAATCGTCTGACCGCTTTTGACCAAAACCTGAGTTTCGGCTTCCCGAGCGGCGATAATCGGATAAGCGGCACCCGATATCTCCGCCCCCGCGCTCGCGTTACCTGACTGGTAGCCAAGTAATTCGCGAACAGAGGGGTGAACAATCAGGTTGATATTATTATCCTCACACACCTGAGGGAGCACCTTAAGTTTAATCCCAATGTCCTCATAGCGCTCAAGCGTTGTTGTAGTCTTCGTAGTTCCCGGAGTATCCCCAGCCCCGATGGTAGAAGAGATGATGGGAAGTTTCTGGCCAACAAGAATCACGGCATCCTGGTTGTCCATCGTCATGACTTTCGGAGCCGACAACATCTTATAGGAGGCATCTTCCTCCAATAGATGCAGCAGAACTGAAAACTGCAAATCCGTTAACTTCTGAAACGCCAGAGACAATCCGGAATTGAAGGGTGACGTGCCAGACAAGGAGGAGGACTGAGGTTTAAAGCTATCCGGCTTGACCCCACTGCTTGATTGGCGCGCACCTGCCGCATAAAGACTACCTGCACCCGAGGTCCCCAGCATTACCCCGCTACCATCCGCCCCGGTTCCCCATTCCACACCAATATCCCTCAGCAAATTAGCCGAAACCTCAACGAATTTCGCTTCGATTTGAATCTGTGAGGGCATCCTGTCAATTTTATCGAGCATCGCCGCCACAGCTTTGATTACCTCCCGAGTGTCCACAATCACCAGCGTCTTACCTCTGACTTGTACGGACTCTTCCTGCACACGCTGCAACCGGCCAAGGCTCTCTGAACTTGTGTTCTGGCCACCGGATGTCGCAGACTGCTCCTTCCAGCTCTGGCTCCTAGCCAAAAGTTTACCTATCTTACCCCGATTTGGTGTGAGTTGACTCTGCACCAATTCCGCTACATCCGACGCATCCAAATATTTCAAGGTAAAGACCTTAACCTCAAGCGGCTCATCCACTTTCGGAGTCTGAGTAACAACCAACGCTGCACCTGGTCCAGCTTTGTTCAACACCACGTCTTTTGGCAGTTTATCTTTCCCGCAAATGATAATGGTATCGCCAACCATATAGTAATCGTAACCGTAGGGCTTCAGGATCACATCCAAGGCATCATTCCATGGCTTATCGGTCACCCGTAACGTAACATTACCCGCTACCTCGGAGCCGATCACAATATTCCGTCCCGATTGGCGCGAAAAGGCATTCAGGACCTGAGTTATCGGGCCATTGTCGACATTGATGGTCACCAGGGAAACATTCGTATTTTGAGCGGGTATGGCACCTGCCGGCGTATCCTGGCCCGAGGCGATCATACCGCCAGTCAAGCTTACCGCCAGGACGACCAGAACGATTCGACGAAGTTCCACGCCCGACCCGATTTTCTTCTCTTTTGCCTTCATAATTCCGAACCTTTCCTTGCCTAACCTTTTAATGTCAAAAACCGGGCCAATTCTTTTGGCCTCGGCGAACGGCTCATTGCCGTACCCGCATCAATCAAACCACGCTCATACAAAGACTTCAGGGAATCGTTCATCGTAATCATCCCCTCTGAACGCCCCGTTTGAATCGCCGAGTAGAGCTGTTGAACCTGCATCTCCCGGATCAAGTTCCGGATCGCCTGATTCACATTCATAACCTCGCACGCCAATACCCGTCGGGTTGCTTCCCGGTTAACCAGAAGTTGCTGCGAGACAATTCCCAGCAATACCATTGAAAGCTGTGTGTAGATCTGCTGCTGTTGGGCAGGCGGGAAGACATCTACAATACGGTTAATCGCGTGGGTGGTGTCCTGCGTATGGAGCGTCCCCATAATCAGGTGTCCCGTTTCCGCCAAGCTCAACACTAATTGGATGGTTTCCAAATCGCGCATCTCGCCAACCATGATCACGTCCGGCGACTGGCGGAAAACACTATGGAGCGCTTCGGTGAACGAATTGGCATCCTCGCCTATCTCTCGCTGGTCAATAACGCTCAACTTGTGGTGGTGCAAGTATTCAATGGGATCTTCAAGACAGACGACATGAAGACGTCGGTTATCGTTGATATAGTCCAGCATAGCCGCCAATGTCGTAGACTTTCCGCTCCCCGCCGATCCCGTGATCAACACTAAGCCATGGGGCCTCAATGCAAATTCTTTAATCGCATCCGGGAGGCCTAATTCCTCAAAAGGAGGAATTTTGAAGGGAATGACCCGAATAGCAGCCGCAATCGAGTCCCTCTGATAGTAAAAATTGAAACGGAACCGGCTGAGCCCCTCGTATCCCTTGGAAAAATCCACGCTTTTGCGGGCAATCAGAACCTCCATGCGCCGCTCCCCTAAAACATTAAAGGCCATTCGTTCGATGACTGATCCTTCCATGGGGGGGTGGTTTGCAGAAACAAGCATTCCATTAATGCGTAACTGGGGGGGGGCGCCGACTGTTAATAGTAAATCCGAGGCCTTTCGCTCACACATCTCCTTAAGGAGTTCTTCTAACAATTTCATGCGTGCCCCTTATTGAAATTCACTCACCTAACAGTGTCTGTTTTAGCCAAGCAAAGGGAAATAATCAAGGTATAATTCAGAAATTGCCTCATAAACAGAGGAATAACCTTGTTAGGTAATACAAGCAATCGGGAAATCCCTGATTCAGCCATCAGGGATTCCCTGATGCTGGCAAGAACGCTACATCCTGACTACTTCTTCACAAACGGCGAGATCGCCCTGAGTCTTGCGATAATTGGAGGCAATTGCTTTATGGTATAATCCACATCTTCAATGGTGGTGTATCGACTCAAGCTAAACCTGACTGACCCGTGAACTGCAGTAAAAGGCACCCCCATGGCACGTAAAACATGGGACGGCTCGAGTGAGCCCGAAGTGCAGGCAGAACCGGAGGAGGCCGCAATGCCGACATCACTCATCATGTACAAAATTGACTCACCTTCAATATACTCAAAACTGATATTCGCAGTATTGGGAAGACGATTAATCCGATCCCCATTCACACGGGAGTCGGGGCAAGTTGCCAAAAGCCCAGTTTCCAGCCGATCCCGTAACACTGACACCGCGGTGGCCTCTTGCTCCATATGACGCTGCGCCAACTCTGCGGCACACCCAAGACCTACAATGTAGGGAACGTTTTCGGTCCCTGCCCGGCGGTTATCCTCTTGGTGTCCACCCAACATAAACGGTTGAACCCGCGTCCCTTTACGAACATACAAGACCCCAATTCCCTTAGGTGCATGGAGTTTATGCCCAGATAGTGAAAGCATATCGACAGGAACTTTTCTGACATCAAGCGGGATTTTACCTACGGCCTGGACGGCATCAGTATGGAACACCCCACCCGCTGCTTTCACCATAACGCTTATCTCGGGAACGGGGAAAATGACGCCCGTCTCGTTATTAGCCCACATGACGCTCGTCAGTGCCGGTCCATCCCTGAGCGCAGCGCCCAGTTGAACTAAGTCCAATTGCCCTGAAGAATCGACATTGATTTCATGGAGCCGATGTCCACGTTCACCCAAATAGCGACAGGGGCCCAAAACTGCGGGATGCTCCACTCTTGTGCAGATGATGTTAAGGTGGCTCCCGACGGCCTCGGCCCCACCCCGAATAGCTGTATTATCACTCTCGGTTCCACAACTGGTGAAAATAATTTCCGAAGGATCCGCATGAATTAATTCAGCCACTTTTTGACGGGCCTCATCAATCGCCTGCTTCACATGTCCACCAAAGGAGTGCATGCTGGAAGGATTGCCCCAATGTTCCTTAAAATAAGGCGCCATCGCCTCAATGACCTCTGGAGCCACCGCTGTTGTCGCGTTATTATCGAGGTAAACGTTTTTCATTCCCGAACCTCCTCCACGGTTAGATCACTGGAAACAAACTCTTTCAGTTTAACGCCCACCACATCTTTCAGCGTAAACGAGGATACCTGACAGCCGGCACACATACCGCGCAAAGCCACCTTGACCCGATTACCCTCAACATCAATCAGCTCAATATCGCCACCATCTCGCTTCAGAAGAGGACGTATTTCACGGTCAATAGTTTGTTCTATAAGTCGGATTTTTTCGATCACGGTCATTTTCCGTGGAGCCGTATGAGCCCCTGCTTTACGCTCCGCATCAAGCCGCTCGTGCACGATTTTATCCACAATCTTGCCGATATCCCCTTTACACTTGCCGCAACCGCCACCAGCCTTGGTATAGTTTGTCACCTGGTCAATTGTGGAGAGTCCATTTTCCCGGACCACTCTCTGGATTTCCTCTTCGGTAACACCAAAGCAGTTACAAACCACTTTCCCACTCAAGATTTTCTTATCGGTTTTGCCGATCCTGTAATTATCAATGGCCGCTTCCAAAGCTTCGCGCCCCATGACCGAACAGTGCATCTTCTGCTCTGGCAGCCCCCCCAGGAAATCAGCGATATCCTGATTGGTCACCTTAGCGGCCTCATCCAGAGTCAACCCCTTAATCATCTCTGTAAGGGCTGATGAGGAAGCAATGGCGCTGGCGCAACCAAAGGTCTGGAATTTCGCATCCACAATTCGTCCGTCTGGCCCCAATTTAAACATCAACTTCAAAGCATCTCCACAGGCCAATGAGCCCACCTCACCGATGCCATCAGGATTCTCAATCACACCGACATTCCGGGGATTCCGGAAATGATCCATTACTTTTCCTGTATAGTCCCACATAGTGTCCATTCCTTTCGGGCTAAGCCCCCACTCGAATATGGTTCAACTATATCACTACAACAGGGTAGGTCGTCAATACTCAAATGATACCTTTTACGTATCCATTCAAAAACCAGCATAACAGTTCAATGGATGTGGGATATTTTTGGAGTGCGGCGGCTTGACGCCGCTTTTCTGAGGCGCGGCTCGACGCGCCGTTATCCCGGTATATGGCTCGTCAAGCCGAGCCATGTGAAAGCGGCGTCAAGCCCGCACTCCAAATAAGATCGATGACACTTCCCCGTAAATCTACCCGGCCCCCATTAAGATAAGTACTTATGCGGCGCTTGTACATGACGGGATACCGTGCTATCTTTAATCACAAGTTAACCGGAGAAGATCGTCTAATATGGATACGCATAACCCTGCTGCGGATTCGGCTCGGGAAAGTTCCCGAACGATGCGCATTGATTTAACGCCGGATATCCTTCCGGATAAGATCGGCTCCAAGTTTTCAACGGCGTCGCGGCGCCCTACCATTCGCATCACCAAAGCCAAAGCCGATACCAGCCTTGTCGGCGACTCCGACTTTCAACAACTCCTTCAAAACGTTTATGACGGCGCCGTCATTACGGACTATCAGGGACGCATTGTAGATGTCAACGTTCGGCTTTGCCAGTTTGTCGGGTACGAACATCACGATCTTTGTCGCATGGAACTTTTCGATCTTCTCTATGGTGCCGACGAGACCATTTTGCCCATGATCCGTGAAAATCTCGCCTCCACCCGCTTCGTTCTGCTTCAGGCTTTTTTTGTAAGGAAGGATGGCTCCGTTTTCCCGGCAGAAACAGCAATTAATCGTCTCTTCCTGTCGGGGCAGGATTATCTTTGTTTCTTTGTGCGCGACATCACCTTGCGCAGGCAGGCAGATGAACAATTACGTACCGAGCATACGGCCATTCAGCTGGCAGGAAGCGGTATTGCCATTGCCGACTTACAATCCAAACTCACCTACGGCAATCCTGCAGCACTCCGGATGTGGGGCGTGGCCAATCAGGAAGAAGCCCAAACCCTTTCTCTTTCCCAGTTGTTCAGCAACCCCCTTCTCGGGAAAACCATCATGGAGATGGTATCCACAGGACAAGCCTGGTGCCAGGAGGTTCAAGCGCAACGTCTGGATGGAAGTCTGTTTTATGTTCAAGCCGCGGCAGCAGCCAACTTCAACACAGATGACGAATTTACCGGCATCGTCCTCTCGTTCAATGATGTAACGGAACGACGTCTGGCTGAAGCACAGCGTGAACAATACGCCGAGCAACTCCGAATCAGAAATACGGAGATGGAAGCGGATCTCGACATGGCCAGAGAGATTCAATTGGCTCTGCTCCCCCGCCAGTTTCCCACCTTCCCTGCCAGCAGTGCACCAGAACAAAGCCTACTGAAATTCAACCATTTCTACCGCCCCAGCACCACCTTGGGCGGCGACTTCTTCTATATCCTCCCCATCTCCAACCATCAGGCAGGCGTCTTTGCCTGTGATGTGATGGGACACGGTATGCGCGCCGCCCTCATCACCGCGATTATGCGGAGTATGGTTGAGGAACTCAGGCCCATCGCCAGCAACCCAGGCGTCTTCATGTCACACATTAACAGGGAATTCATGACCATCATGAAGGATGCCGAGGAATTCATGTTTGTGTCGGCCTCGTATGTCTTTTTCGACCTCGATACAAGGCGCCTTGCGTTTAGCGATGCGGGCCACCCTAATCCATTGCTGATAAACCGCCTCAAAAAAACAGTATCCCCTCTCCGGGACAGACCGGAACCTTTAGGTCCCGCCCTGGGCATAATGGATAAACATACCTACCCCACCATCGAACGCCCTCTGCACACGGGTGATGGAGTTCTTATCTATACGGATGGCATCACCGAAGCTGAAGGGAAAGGTCGCGAGCAATATGGCGAAGAACGCCTCCTTGCCAGCGCCCGGAAACATCTGACTGCATCCCCCGACACCCTTCTCGCGAGTATGGCCGCTGACTCCGAAGCCTTTACCACAGGCGTAGGGTTTGATGACGACGTCTGTATGGTTGTCGCGGAAGTCTTCGGGTTTCCCGGGGGATGAGCCTTTATTCCCAGAGTTTCTCGGGGTAAACGCCCTTTGCCACCAAGATACGGATTCCTTCGACGACCACGGCCTTGTCTTGAGGATAAGTGACGCCAAACCAATGCTCCGGAGTTGAAATTACTTTCGTCGTAGCTTTCCTGGCTTTGATCAGCCCGTCCACCACTGTTGGCAAAAAGAACTCCGCCTTGGCATTCGTACCATTAGTTTTGAGAAAGATTTCAAACTCACGTTGAAGATGGCCGAACAGCGACGGAGTCAGCCCCCACATATTCATCGAGACCACTTCATCGCCGGTCAAGTCAAGGCACGCGCCATCCCCATCGCTAAAACGGGCACCCTTTTCAGTTTTCTCAATATGGGTACGCTCCACCACCCGCGTCAGCAATCCGTTCTTATCGACTTCACACACGCCGCGCGCCACATGCCCATGTTCGGATAACGTATTCCGCAGCGTAAATCCCACCATGCTATAGTCACAGGAATCGGCCTTCACATCCTCAAGAAAAACGCCAAGGGCCTTATAAGAACGGCTTCCATAAAAATCATCAGCATTGATTACCGCAAAGGGGGACTTGACCACCTCACGGCAAGCCAGCACCGCATGGCCCGTTCCCCAAGGTTTCTTCCGGTCGGCAGGCACGGCAAAACCACCCGGCAGATCCGCCAGATCCTGAAAAACGTAATCCACAGGAATTTTCTTTTCGAACCGGGAGGAAACAAGATTGCGAAAATCTTTCTCAATATCGCGCCGAATCACACATACAACCCGGTCAAAGCCAGCACGAAGGGCATCATAGACCGAATATTCAATCACAATGGCACCATGAGGGCCTACAGCCTCAATCTGTTTCAATCCGCCATAACGACTCCCAATCCCCGCCGCCAATATCACCAATGTTTTGCTCATGGGTGCAAATCTACACTAGGCGCCCCATGATCGGCAAGTTCCCAACTGCCCACGCGGCTCAGGCAAGCTTCGCCCTCCAGCAGAATTATCTCTTGTTCCCAATATAGGAACACGATATAAACGAAACAGTTAGATTATTAGCGAATATAAGAGGAAAGCCACCTATGCCTTGTGATATCTGCAGCAACCACACCACACTGACCACCCTGAAGGCTTCAGTCATGAAGCAGGCTGTCGAGGGAGGCTTCGACCCTTTTGCTGAAGGACTGCTCCCGCCCAAGTTAGCCCAACTCGCCACCCCGGATTCACCCGAAGACTGGAAACGGCAGGTCCTTAGCGGCCTGCTCTCGCACTCAGACTGGAATCTCTGTGATAGTTGTCAGTGTGCAGTAGGCAGTGTGCAGTAGGCAGTAGGCAGTGTGCAGTAGGCAGTAGGCAGTGTGCAGTAGGCAGTGAACACTGTTTACTGGCAACTGCTCACTGCCTACTGCTTACTGGCGACTGGCTTCCCTTAGCCACTCGAGCAATGCTTCACGATCTGCAACGGTACCTTCGAGTTGAGCGTCGTATGCCTTCTTCCGCCAGACCCCGACTTCCGGCCCTTCAGGTATTCCCAAAGCGATAATATCACGCCCATTCACCCATGGTTCAGGGAGCACTGGTTCCGAATCCATCTGACGCCGGAATTCCAAAAGATATTCATGATTCACCAAATCCCCATGGCTCGAAGCGCAGTCCAGACGATGCAATTCCATCTCCGATAGAAAAGTCGGGGCCCCAACCAAACGCCGCAAGGTTGCACGCCGCATGGATTTAACATCTATGAAACGCATATGGTTTCCCACCATAAATGATATTACATCACGATCATCACAGGAAAACTTCAACCGCTCAAGGATCACGCGGGCGGCATCCGCCCCCACCTTAGCATGACATTCAAACCGCCACCGCCCCTCCTTAAACTGGGCCGTAGGCGGCTTCCCGACATCATGTAGCAGCACCGCCCAGGCCAGCCGATAATCATCTGTTTTCATCTCATTCAACATAATGATCGTATGCTGAAAAACATCACCTTCGGGATGATATTCCGGCGGTTGTTCCACCCCCTCCATGACCGCCACCTCGGGCAGAATCATCTGTAGAAGACCTAAATCTCTGAGCAGAATAATCGCATCACCCGCCTGTTTAGCTTCCACCAGGAGCCGGTTGAGCTCTTCACGAATCCGCTCTGCGCTGATTAAGGTTATCCAAACCGCCGACCCCCGGATCGCATTCTCAGTGGCTGGCTCAATGGTAAACCCTAATGTGGCGGCAAACCGTGCCGCTCGCAGCATCCTTAAATGGTCTTCACGAAAGCGATCAGCAGGAACCCCGACCGCGCGAATCACTCCCCTGGCAATATCACTTCGCCCATCCACATAATCGATGACTTGCTGCTCAAGGGGATCATAAAACAACGCGTTTACTGTGAAATCACGCCGGTGGGCATCTGTCTCTGGATCTGAGAAGGTGATGCTCGAGGGATGCCGCCCGTCCATATATTCGGCATCCTTCCGAAAGGTTGCCACCTCGTACCAGTTCCCGCAAACAGGCACCCGCACCACTCCAAATGACTTTCCCACAGCCACTGCACCGGGAAACAACTCCATCACTTTGTCGGGAACAGCATTCGTGGCGATGTCATAATCCTTGGCACTCCGCCCCATGATCAAATCACGAACACAGCCCCCTGCCCAGTAAGCTATGAAGCCCATTGCTTTAAGCGTGCGTACAATCTTTATAGCACCCGGCACCGCGACATGGGCGACATTGAGGGGAACCGCAGTCATTCTGACTTCTCTCTCATTGCAAAGGCATGTGGGAGCAAATCTCCCAGAAAAAATACCTCACTTTTATTAAGATCATCCAGCGGGGCCAAGATCAACTGAAAGTCGGGACTGCAAAACTCTGCCAGAACCTGCAAGCATGCCCCGCAGGGCAAAGCCGCTTTGCCTGATCCTCCGACTACCGCCAAGGCCTTGAATTTCTGCATTCCCCCTGAAACGGCCTTCACTATCGCCACGCGCTCAGCACATAGTGTCAGCCCATACGAGGCATTTTCAACATTACATCCAACGCATACATCCCCCGCTGCCGTCAACAAGGCGGCCCCAACAGGAAACCGGGAGTAAGGAGAATAACTTATTCGGGCCGCTTTCAGGGCGGCCTGCAATAGCCTCTTCATTCCTATCTGTTTCTTCATAAAGGCCCTATCTCTTTCACAAATTCCTGCAACAAACGTGTCAGCGTTGGAATCGCCACACGTGCCCCCGCCAAAACTTCATCATGTGAAAGCACCGCCGAGCCACCTGCCGCCGCATTGGTAATACAAGATAGCCCCACCACTTTGAGTCCTGCCGCATGAGCCAAAATTGCTTCCGGTACAGTGGACATCCCCACGGCGTCAGCGCCCCATTGCCGGAAGGCCGTAATTTCAGAGGGGGTTTCATAGGAGGGGCCCGTCACGGCCAAATAAGTGCCATGAGCCAAAGGGATTCCCTCACTCCGCGAGATCTGATCCAGCGTGTCCCGATACCTTTTGTCATAGATACAGGTCATGTCTGGAAAGCGGGTTCCCCAAAACGCATGATGAGGGCCGATGAGCGGATTTACCCCCATCAGGTTAATGTGATCATCAATCACCATCACCGCTCCGGACTGAAACGATTTTCTAATACCACCGGCACTATTGGTCAAAACCATTCCTGACGCGCCCAGCGTTTTAGCGAGACAGGCAGGAAAAGCGATAGGCTCCCACCCTACTCCTTCATACCAATGGCGACGTCCTGCAAAAATCAAGAGATCGATGCCAGCTTGTTCAGCCAACAAAAGCTGCCCCCCGTGGCCCGCCACCTGAGGCGCGCCCAATTCCGGGATATCCCCATAGTCAATGGTTTGCTTGACGGTAAACCCATTCGATACCTCCCGCCATCCTGAGCCCATAACGATGGCCAGTTTGGGGCGAAAGCCCTGAAAGGCACCACGAAGCTTCTCTGCCGCCACAATGAGTTTATCTGTATTCATAGGCTCAAACTCTTTCAAGCACCAGCGGCCCTGAAGGCACCGAGGCCGGACCCACGACGAATGCTTCACGAACCAGTCCCATAGCCGCATCTATGCGGTTCTGTGTGGCCGCATGTAAGGTTGCCAATGGCGCACCAGCGACAACTGGCTCCCCGATTTTCATCAAATTTGACAAACCGGCCGAGTAATCGATTGCATCAGTCGTTTTGGCACGCCCAGCCCCCAATAACAAACTGGCGCGGCCAATTTTCTCAGCATCCACATCCTGTACAAATCCTTTTTCTACTGCAGTAAAGTCAATCTTCATCTTAGCAATCGGGAAACAACGAGGATCATCTAAAAACTCCGTATCTCCTCCATGCAGCCGCACCATTTTTTTAAACACTTCAAAAGGTTCGCCCGACTGCCATTTGCGGCGCACCACCTCCAAACCGGCTTCTGGCGTCGGGACCACGCCGGCCACAACAAGCATTTCTGCGGCCAGCGCCAGTGTCAATTCCGTGCTATCCGCAGGCCCCCGCCCTTTCAAAATATCGATTGACTCCATGATTTCCAAAGAATTACCAACAGCACGTCCAAGGGGTTGATCCATGGCGGTAATTAATGCCGTCACACGCTTACCCATCGCACGACCAACCCGTACGAGCGCTTCGGCCAAAGCCCTGGCCTCGTCCCGGGTTTTCATAAAAGCACCACGGCCACACTTCACATCCAGCACCAGCCCGTCAAGCCCTTCAGCCAATTTCTTGCTCATGATACTGGAGACAATCAGGGGAATGGAAGGCACGGTCGCGGTTACATCCCGCAAGGCATAAAGCTTCCTATCAGCCGGAACCAGTCGTTCAGTTTGTCCAATCAATGAACACCCGCATGACTGTAAAACATTGATAAATTCAGGGATTTGTAACCCCGTACGATACCCGGGGATTGACTCCAATTTATCCAAGGTACCGCCGGTAATCCCCAAACCCCGCCCGGAGATCATCGGAACAGCAACGCCGCAACACGCCACAATGGGTGCCAGGGGAATAGAAAGCTTGTCGCCGATGCCGCCCGTAGAGTGTTTATCCACCTTGGGCCGTAAAATACTTGATGTATCCACGATGTCGCCCGAGTGCATCATAACCCGGGTCAACGAGGTAATCTCCTCTGGAGTCATCCCCCGGAAGAATATGGCCATGGCCAAAGCAGCCATTTGATAATCAGGAATATCCCCCCTGACATAACCTCCAATGAAGTCAGTCAGTTCTTGATCCGAGAGAATTCCACCGTTGCGTTTCTTTTCGATAATCCATTGGGGAAGCATATCGGCACAATACGGAGACCCTCTGCCGCTGTCAAACCCTTATCAGACATCACGCAACCTGATCCAAGAATTGCAAGCCATAGATCCCTGAATTCCTGTCGGCATGACGCGCCTGGGCCGTCAGCATCACCATCCTGTCTGATCCCACCTTGAACGGCAACCAGTCCGGTACTTTAAAGGAGAGCTGACATGACGTCATGGGGGCAAGAAACGTCTGACATTCAATCAACATCCCCCCTTTGGAAATATTCCGGGCGACAGCATGTACCGTCTCAACAAGGCCTGGAGAACTGAAATACAACTCAAGTGGCAATTCGCAGGTAAATCGCTCAAAACTTCGTCGATAGGCCCGATTTAGTGCCTGGCCCTGGCCTTTTATTCTGCTTAACCAAGCCCAAAACCGCCGGGAAAAGGGTTTCCCAAAGGCCTTTAAGCCAATAGGCAAAACACTCTGAAGTTCATCCTCGTCCCAGCCGCCAGAAATCACAGCAACATTCTTACACTTGCATTGTTTCCGCTTCAGATGCTCTAAAAAATCAAGCCCACTGACCGTGGGCATGTCATAATCCGAAATAATAACGTCGGGACATGCTCCCTTCTGTGAACAGGGACATGACTCATCAGCTAACAGAGGACAGGAAGCCGGACTATCATAAGAATCCACTTCATAGCCATCCGAACTCAATACTTTCCCCAGCAGAGTTCGTATCACAGGATCATCTTCAAGAATCATCGCTTTCATCGAATTTCACCTTGCTAATTATGTATCATGGGGTTACTCCCAGCTGAATTGAACTTCGGAAATGGTCGTTGATTCGTGCGCGCACGGCCTGAATCCACACCTCCACAGACCGTCCAAAATGAACATCCAAACAAACACCCGCAGAGAACTTACTTGCGATACTTTTAGTACTGGTCCAACATACCCGACCACGAAGTTTCATGGCCTGACTAAGTCCATTAACGGGTAAATTAACCCACAAGTTAACGACCGCGCCCTCCGGTATTGGTTGATCCGTGGCCAGCTTCATCCCCTGAATCGAAACATCCTCAATCATACATTGCATCCGCGGTTTCCGAATAAATAAATCCCGGAACTTTGAAACGACAACGACCCCTACAGGAATTTCCATCACCATCCTCCGATGGGTACGATTTTCGACAGGTGTTGTCATTCTCCAAGCCTCTGTTTGCAAAACTTTTAATGCGCACCACTACTACGACTAGTGAAGAGTAGCATCTTATATGCCAAGGATATTCCTCAACATAAACATATCACAACTCACTGATTGCAAGAATTTTACGACGATATTTACGAGAACAAAACGAACCAGAAAACCACAGAAGGCGTCAATCTGTAAAAATTACTGACATTACGGCCGGAGTTTGCGATCTCCTGGCTTTTCTTTAAGATGCTTCAACATGGGTACAATCCGATCCTGCAACAGTACCCCAGCTACAAACAGACCCAAAGCGATCACAGTGGCCACAATGACGGGACCGTAGGCTTTGGCCTCCACATGAGCGCCAATGTAAGACGACAGCAGGATACCGGGGAATCTGGCCACCATGGCGGCAATGAAGAAATGCAATGGCTTAACGGGAGTCAGACCCGCAATGTAGGTCAGAATGTCCTTTGGACTGCCGGGAATGAGAAACAAGATCAAAATCACCAATTCTGTCTTCGGATGATTCAATAAAAATTCGAATTTCTGGAAGGTTTTCCCGGGCATAATCACCCTCAATAACGGCAACCCAAACCATCGCCCCAATCCGAATACCATCACTGATCCCATCAAAATACCAAGGATCGAAAAAAGGGTTCCCTGAATGGTTCCGTAAATGAATCCGCCAGCAAACTGGGTTACTTCCCCGGGTATCGGCGCAATCACTACCTGTACCGCCTGAAGCAAAACAAACACTGCCGCGCCCCATATCCCGAAGGAGGCCAGATACTCCCCCAATTGGTTTGCATTGCTGAAGAAGCGGGTCAGGGGCGTGGCATACTTCACAGTGACAAAGACCACCGTACCCACAAAAAACAATAGATCTAAACCTTTTACCCACAATAATCTGTTATTCATAATGGTTGTCCGGTTCTGGAATGACATGTCCCCTTACGGACATTCCGGCCCGGCAAGTGGAAGTGACTTTCCCGGTAACCAGCGGGTGCCACACCGGCAGATCATGCCCCTCCGTTAGTAGCCGATAAGAACAACTCGAGGGCAACCAGGCCAACATTTCGGGCGTACAATGGAACAAATCGACACATTCCGGCATGCGCTTTTTCCGATTACCATAACAGGAACAACGGCAAGTTTTGAGATCAAGATGCCGACAAGCCCATTTGGTATAGTGGATTTTCAAGGTATCGGGATCTTCATACTTGATCACACAGCACCGACCACACCCGTCACAAAGGGATTCCCACTCCGCCCGTGTCATCGCCGCCAGCGTTTTCCGTCTCCAGAAATGGGGCTGCTGAATAGATGTTTTGGCACTCACTATTTTCATGATACTGAACGATCAACTCTCCAGCGCCTTTTTCATCGCCAGACGAGCAAGCTGCAAATCATCAAAAGAGACATTGCGACGCTGATAACGGGCCTCCATCCGCTCCAAGAAGTTTTCCCAATCCTCACGTGTCGGCGGCGTGGTGTAATCAAACCGCTCATCCGTGGCCAATTTGAACTGCCACTTGACTCTCCCCTGCTCCACCGTCCACCGCACATCTCGCTTAACCCCGTCCGCATTTTTTTCAATCCAACAAATCTGACGCATCATAATTCAAGTCTCCTGTCAAAGAAACTCTACCCTATCACATCATCATTGTTGTAGGCCAGACCTCTGTGAATGACATCCTAATCGTAATCGTAATCGTAATCTACGGCCCCAGAGAGGATTATGATTACGATTACGATTAAGATTATGAGAGAACTTAGAACCGCGCTTGAAAATGCGCCAAACAATCTCCATAGTGTCGCCCGAAGAAAGATACCACCCCTTATGGCCCTATTAAGTTTAAAAGATGTCAGTGTGAGTTATGGCGGACTTCCGCTCCTGGATGATGTTGAGTTCCACATTGAGCGCGGAGATCGTATTTGCCTACTGGGCGCTAACGGCGCCGGGAAAAGCACCATGCTCAGAATTCTCGCCGGAGAATCCAAGCCGGACCTGGGTAAAGTTATCCAACCTCCCAGTACCCGCGTCAACAGGCTTCCCCAACAAGTACCCCTCCATTTAACTGGCCGGGTACTCGACATCGTCTGCCCGGATCCCGATGCACTGGATAATCACCGCGTCGCTCTTGAGGCCGAGCAAATCCTGACCCGCCTTCAAGTTGACCCGGACGTCCATTTTGAAACCCTTTCGGGGGGGACCCGCCGCCGCGTCCTTCTTGCCCGTACTCTGCTCGGAAAACCGGATGTCGTACTTCTGGATGAGCCAACCAACCATCTGGATCTCGACTCCATCGCCTGGCTGGAAGGCTACCTTCTGCGTCATTGCCGGACGTTCCTCTTCATCACCCATGACCGGGCCTTTCTCCGGCGCATCGCCTCACGAGTGGTTGAACTGGATCGGGGCCATCTCGTCGATTGGCGCTGTGATTATGACACCTTCTTGAAACGCAAAGAGGAGACCCTCCAGGCCGAAGCCCTGCTATGGGAGCGGAACGATAAACGACTCGAGAAAGAAGAGGCTTGGCGCCGCCGCGGCGTCAAAGCACGAACGGTCCGGAATCAGGGTCGTGTGAGAGCCCTGGAGGCCCTTCGCGCTGATCGCCGGCAACGCCGTGAACGTTCAGGAGCTGTCCAAATGGCGATTCAGGAGGCGGATCGTACCGGCCAAATTGTATTGAAGGCCGAGTCGGTTGTTTTCGGGTACGGTAACCGCGCTTTGATTCACGACTTTTCCGAAGTCATCACCCGGGGTGACCGGATTGGGATCCTCGGCCCTAACGGGTGCGGAAAAACCACCTTACTGCGCCTGTTGCTTGAACCAAGTGGAACTGGCCTGACCCCACTATCGGGAAAAATTACGCATGGCACTAACCTGCAAATTGCCTACTCCGACCAGCTTCGCGCACAGTTGGATGAAACCCAATCGCTGGCCGAAAACATCGCACAGGGAAAAGAGTTCATCATGCTGCAGGGCGTCAAACGCCATGTCATGGGATATCTGGAAGATTTCCTATTTACGCCCGATCGTGCCCGACAACCTGTATCGGTTCTTTCCGGTGGGGAACGCAACCGCCTTTTGCTGGCGAGACTCTTTGCACAACCTTCCAATGTACTCGTTCTGGACGAACCTACCAATGATCTGGATCTCGATACACTGGAACTACTCGAGGAGCAACTGGCAGCCTACACCGGCACCGTCCTTATCGTTAGCCATGACCGCTCCTTTTTGAATAACGTGGTCACCAGCGTGCTGGCTTTTGAAAAACACCCCCCGGGTCGCAATGACGTCTGGCTGAAACCAGAGGAAGGCTGGTTTGTAAATGAGTATGTGGGGGGCTATGATGACTGGGCCGCCAAGCGGTTACTGCCCCCGGATGAAGAGCCTGCCGCTAAACCGCCCCCTCTCAAACCGGAGAATCCGCCCCAGCGTAAACTGACGTTCCGCGAACGAAAAGAACTCGATGAATTACCAGGGCGTATTGAGGCGATGGAAGAAGAACAGGCCCAATGGCATGCTTGCCTGGCCGATCCCACATTTTTCCGGAAACCCAAAGCGGAAATCACCCGGGTTACAGAGCGTTCCGAGGATCTTGCCTCGGCCCTTCAGGCGGCGTATCGGCAGTGGGAAAAACTTGAAGCGATTGCCAATAGTTGACAGTAGTTATCGGTTACAAATTATAGGTTATTTGGAATTCCCAATAACTAATAGTTATCAATCCCCTACTTCAACATCTCTGCCACACGAGCCTTGATCCCGGCCAGTTCCTCGGTCAACCGGGCGCGCTCCTGGTCGATTTCAGTCCGTTTCCAATTTGCCAACGAGGCCGCATAATCCTGATCCAACTGCTTAAACCGTCCTTCAATCTCGGCAGCCCGCCTATTTAGTGAGATAAAATCCTCGGTCTTTTCATCCTTTTCATTGGCTGAGGCCAACGCCTTTTTCGCGTCAGCCAGAGGGGCACCAACATCAACCCCAGGGTACTGCTTCTTGAAATCGTCCCAGTAGGCAATCTGTGCAACGGGCGAAGAGGTCATAAAAGTTTTATCTCCAAGCATTTTCTCACGCTGGGCCTTACCGGCAGTCATAATCCGGACTCGTTCAGCCTCAGCCTGTCGACGACTGTTCTCTTCAGCCTTTTCCCGCTCCGCAATTTTTTCCTTCGCCGCTTGCGCCGTAATCAGAAACACCCGCTCAACCCGGCCAGTCAGAAAGTCTACCGTCCCACGGTCATAGTAATATGTCGTACGATGCCCCCCTTGAGCCTTCCCTTTCGGAACTCCCAACTTCTGAACGACCTGCTCAAATGTTTCGCCCTTCACCACCCCTGGCGAGACATCAGCCCCGAAAGCGCATAAGCTCCCCAGTACCGCTGAGACAACTAAAACGCATAACGCTTTCATTCTGACTCCTGAATCCTGTCTTCCGACTTTGGGATCACAACTCCCGGCGCTCAACCCAACTCGGCCAGAACCACCTGATTGACAAGCTTGCCATCAGAACGGCCCTTTACCTTGGGCATCAGCGCCTGCATCACCTTTCCTAAATCCTTCTTCCCACTGGCACCGGTCTCGGCAATGATGGCCTTCACCAACGCTTCAATTTCTGCCTGCCCAAGCTGCTGCGGCTGATATTTACGGAACCATTCGATTTCCTGTTGCTCTTTATCTGCCAAATCCTGCCGTGCAGCGGCTCGGTATTGCTCAACCGAGTCCTGGCGCTGCTTGATAGCCTTGGCAACGATGGTCGCCACCATCTCATCGGATGGCTCCTTCCCCACATTTACCGTAGCATCCTTAACTTGGGAATGCAGCATTCTCAAGGCTGACAACAGCCCCTGATTTTGCGATTTCATCGCCGTCTTCACATCCGCCAACAACGCATCCAACAAAGGTGATCCCATAATTTTTCCTCTCATCTCACACGTCTCACATCTCACACGTCTCATATCTCACTGATAACATACCGCCAGCCAAACAGTATCCTCATCCGGAGAGGTCCACTCCACACGATGCCGGACATGGGCTTTGATATTCGTCCAATCCCCGGGTTCCAACACCATCGGCTCTGCCCGTCCCTCAAACTTCAGACAGGCCCGCCCTTTGATCAGAACAAGAAACTCATGATCTTCCTGATCATACCAGAACCCCTCTGGTGAACTATGTCCTCGGGATACGATTCGTTCCACCCACATTTCACCGGACTGACAAAGCACCTCAATCAATTCTTCAGGCATCGAGTGGGGAATATTTTTCAATAGATTTTTCTTCATAAATACTCCTTCTCTCGCTGTCTGAATACACGTTCACTATCCGGCAATCCGCCAGGGCGGTTGCGGGCCAACCACAATCGCCGATGCTCACTGATGATAAGATTCATATCTGAGCCCAGTTGATGAAGTACTTCGGCATTCTCCGTGTTCTCACAACGACGCATAAGCCCGCGGTCACAGGCATGCAAAAGCATCCGGGCCGTGTTCTGAAATTCATCTGCAACCAAGTTCGCATCTTGGCATTTCATCGACGCCCCGGCAAGACTGCTCATAACCTCGGTAATGGCCTCCTGGGTAGCCCGTAACGAGACTTCCGTGACTGTCTCCGGAATCGTCATATCCAGCGCCTCATGCAGGAGCTTAAACAACATCGAAGCGTTCCCCTGCAAATGGCCACATTTCAGGTATGCATTCCCCAGATCATAGGCAATCCGTCCCATCACTCCTGCCCTATCGTAAAAAACATGAGTATCAAGAACAGACGGCCAATTGCGTTCGCTATTCCCCGCCACATTCCAGGCCATCGCCGCGCCAGCCATAAAACCCAGATAACTCACCGGCAGATACTGCCAATGCCCGTTATCACCCCAGTCGGTGATCAGGTACCCCGTGGCTCCATGTTTCAACCCGTTCTCCGCCGCCGCCCGCAGATTGGTTATGCCATTTTCAGTACGTCCCGCAATGCTATTCCACGAGGAGGTTCCTGGACACACATAAAAGGGCAACCCCGCAGCGGCAAATTTTGCACCATGCTCATCAAAGGGGTGATCCGCCTCATACCCCCACTCCAACACCACAACATCCCCGGGCAACTCCGCCACAAGCTCAGGATGCTTAATAATGATGTCCCCCCAGAAATGCATGGTTTTGCCATGTCCTTTGACTAACTGATGGAGTTTCAGCAGGAAGTCGAGATAGACACGCCCATTCCCCCGCTGCTCACACAAGGCTTTGCATTTCCCCTGCCCCAGATCCCAGGTTTCATCACAACCAACATTGAATTTTTGACTGCTGAAGTTTGGCAATAATTCGTCATACAACTCCCTTAGCAACGCCAGGCTTCGAGGGTCCACAGGATTCAGACTATTCGGCAGGGGGTTATGCGTACCCCACGGCGTATCCCCCCCATTCGGACTTTCCGCAAGCTCCTGATAGGCAGGTTTCGTCAGCCACCGGGTCAGATGTCCGAAGGAGTTTTGATTGGGGACCAGGTCAATAAAGCGTTCCCGGCAATATACATCAAGACGCCGGATTTCCTCAGCGGTCATCGGACTGGCATCCGCCCAAACATCCTGATGATTCCGATACGCAAAGGTGTGCTCTGTGTAAAGCTCGAGATGATTGAGTTTCCACGAGGCGAACTTATCAATCAGTTCAAACAGCGTCGCCATCGTTGGAACTTTGTTCCGACTGATATCCAGCATGACCCCACGCACCGGAAAATCAGGATAATCTTCAATGACCCCACAGGGCAGTGTGCCCTGAGTCTGGCTCAATAGCTGCACCAACGTCACAACCCCATAAAACAAACCCGCCGGATCATGCGCCGATACTTGCACACGATCTGCCAGGATGTCCAACCGATACCCCTGCGGCTGGAGTACAGCAGCCGGAATCACGGTCATCTCGACGACCCCGGCCCCTCCGTCCCCTGAGCTCTCTTCCACCTTCCAGTTCGATGCCACACAGCGTTTAGCACCTGCCTGAAGATAGGTAGCCACCCGAAGCAACTCCGGGGAGTCACCCCTAGGCAGAATCCTGTGCACACTGCTAATCAACAATTCCCCGCCACTCAACACCATCGATCGAGGCTGCGGTAGCAGGTTCCAACGCTCAAGGGTATTCATTACTTTAATTGCGCGGCGGCAAAGTCCCAGTTCACGAGTTTTTCCAAAAATACCGCCACAAAATCTTTGCGGCGATTCTGATAATCGAGATAATAAGCGTGTTCCCAGACATCACAACACAACAGCGCCTTCTGCCCATGCGCCAAAGGAGTATCCGCATTGGACGTCTTGATGACCTGCAGGCCATCCCCCTCCATCACCAACCACACCCATCCACTGCCAAACTGACTTAATGCTGCCGCGGAAAAGGCCTCCTGGAATTTCTCAAAGCTCCCGAAAGATTTTTCGATCTTTTCCAGCAATACCCCTGATGGCTTACCCCCACCATTCGGCTTCATACTGTTCCAAAAGAATGTGTGGTTCCAAATTTGTGCGGCATTATTAAAAACCGCAGGCCCATCCTTGTCCTTGGAGTTCGTGGTCACCTTGATGATCTCTTCCAGGGGCATAGACTCCAATTCCGAAACCGCGATCAGTTTATTCAAGGCATCCACATAGCCCTTATGGTGTTTGCCATAATGGAAACTCATCGTTCGAGCCGAAATGGAGGGTTCCAGCGCATTCTCGGGATAAGGCAGGGGCGGCAACTGAAATGCACCCCACCCGTTACAGGCCACCAACATCCCAACCCCCACACCACACAATATCTGACGTCGCATATTGACCGCCTGTTCAGAATTATTATACGCCCCAGTTGGGAATACCACGACGACGCAGCGCCTGACATTTCACAAACATGATATTGCCGAACTGGCCTTCATCACGGAAACGCTTGATCATCTGGGTGACAGGGTGATAGCGGTATTGGAAACCGGTCACGAGCAACTTGCCAGCCTTCTTGGCCGCCGCGATCATCTTGACGCATTCCGCAGGAGTCATGGCCATGGGCTTTTCGGTGATAACGTGACAACCGGCATTGGAGGCATCAATCGCAGCCTGGGCATGCACACCATTGGGCGTACAGACATCCACGGCATCCGGCTTGACTTCCTTCAGCATGACCTTCCAGTCTTTGTACAATTTTTTGATGCCGAACTTTTCCTGCATCACCGCCAGACGCTCAGGCTTGATATCTACGCCCGCCACAATTTCGACTTCCGGCATGTTGGCAAAAGTTCTCAGGTGTAATTCAGAAATACCACCGCACCCAACGACGGCTACTTTCAATTTCCGGCCCTTATGCTCGACTTTCTTTTCGCTGCCAAAAGATTCGGTTGATACTGCACTGTTCGCCATATAATAAACTCCTTACAATTTATATAATTCCCTGATTGCTCTCAAAAACCATCAGCCGCGTATTATGTTTGTTTTTATATAATCAGCAAGTAAATGAATCAGACCAAGCATGGGCGCCCAAAGAGTCATCTCGCATCTCGGGCGAGGGCCACTACTCTAACTGACTTTTCCCCGCCGAAGATAAATTGTGCAAAGCACGATATCAACCAGAACGAGAGTGGCGTTCAACAGATAGATGGCAATGACCAGATCACGGCTGTACAGCAATTTATGGATAATACCGCAGCCATAGCCGATCAATACGAGCCACAAAAAAATCAGACTCTTACCCTTGTTGGTTTTTGCCTTCCAGGTTTTATAAACAGAAAATGGCCAGCTCGCCCCAAAACACAAAAGCATTCCCGCCTCAAAAATACTCATTCATATCTCCTTGATGACTTACCCCCGTTTTACTGGATCTAAAAATCGCCGCAGATCTTTACTGATTCGCACCCATCATTAAAGACAAATACTTCAACATGAGGGCCTTCTCGGGGGCCTTCTCGGGGGTCTTGACATCGCCGGCACCAATCGGCAACATTGAAGCCATTGCAGCCTAACAATCCAAAGCTGATGTCATTGAACCCATATGAGTGTAAAATTTAAAGACTACTACGAAATTCTCAGCATTCCCCGCACTTCAAGCGCTGACGATATAAAAAAAACATACCGCAAGTTGGCGCGTAAATATCACCCCGACTTGAATAAAAATGCCGGCGCCGAAGCCCGATTCAAGGAAATCGGCGAGGCCTATGAAGTTTTGAGCGATCCAGAAAAAAGGAGTCGCTACGATCAATTGGGAAGAAACTGGCAAGCGGGTCAGGATTTCCGCCCCCCCACCGATTTCGGTGGCGGCAGCCCCTTTGATTTCCGCGGCGCCTCTGGAGGAGGGCGTGGCTTCAAGAGTCAGGACATGGGCGAATTCAGTGATTTCTTCGAAATGCTGTTCGGCCAGAATCCCGGTGGTCGTGGGTCACGTGGGGCCCCATCAAATATGTGGGGTGCCGGAGAAGACTTTTCACCGCCCCAGGGACAGGATCACGAGGCGGAGATCTCGATCTCACTGGAAGAAGCCTGCCACGGCAGCACAAAAAGTATCAGCCTGCAAATCGCCAATCAGGATCCCCGTGCGAGAACCCACACCCAGACTAAGACCTATCAGGTTAAAATCCCGCCCGGAATCAGTGAGGGGGCTCGGATCCGCCTGGCCGGACAAGGTGGTCCCGGCGTGGGGGGCGGTACCGCAGGTGACCTCTATTTGACTATCCACATTGCTCCGCATCCCATCTTTAGGGTGGACGGAAACAATCTTGAGATCGATTGCCTGCTGGCTCCTTGGGAAGCAGCACTTGGGGCCAAAGTCGGGATTCCAACACTACAAGGGCAGGCTTTCATCACCATTCCATCTGGCACCGAATCAGGACAACGGCTCCGCCTTCGAGGAAAGGGAATGCCCCAGAAGCGAGGTGTGGAACCCGGTGACCTCGTTGCCGTCATACGGATCGTCGTTCCTAAACAAATGTCGGCCCGTGAGAAAGCCCTTTTCGAGGAACTCGCCCAAGTCTCCCCGTTCAAACCAAGAGGATAAATTATGAGTACCATTTGCGAAGCCATTGCCGCACTTAGCCCGGGAATGTATCTGTACCTAACAGGCCTTGTGTTCTGGTTCGGCGCCTGCATGGGCAGTTTTCTTAACGTGTGTATTTACCGGATTCCGCGCGAGGAGTCTGTGATCAGCCCCGGCTCCCACTGTCCTCATTGCAATAAAGCCATCCATTGGTACGATAACATACCGCTGGTGAGTTTTATAATCCTGCGTGCGCGCTGCCGGAACTGCAAGGGAACCATATCCCCCCGCTACGTCATCGTGGAAACATTGATCGCCGTGCTCTTTGTGATGGTATGGCTCAAAGCCAGTCCCAATCCGGTACTGGCCATGACGCCTGTCTATTCCTTTGCCATCATCCCCATTTTCTGGCTGGCGGTTTTCGGACTGGCCCTGGGCACCTTTGTGGATCTTGAACACATGATTATCCCTGACCGGGTTTCGCTCGGCGGAATCGTGCTGGGCTTGACCTTCAGCACTCTGGTGCCTTCATTACAAGGCCAACCCAACGCTTATAGCGGATTCGTTGCCTCTCTGCTGGGAGCATCCGTGGGAGTCGGAATCCTGTGGGGAATTGCCGTAGTGGGTAAACTGATCTTCCGAAAGGATGCCATGGGAATGGGTGACGTTAAACTTATGGGAGCCATCGGTGCCTTCCTGGGCTGGCCGGCAGTTATTTTCACATTGATGGTATCCTCTTTCCTGGGGGCTGGCGTCGGGGTGTCAATGATCCTGACGGGCAAGAAAGAGATGCAGAGCCGCATTCCCTTTGGCCCCTACATTGCCGCCGCCGCACTGATCTGGATCGTGTGGGGACCTACCCTGCTCTACGCCTATCTGAACTGGTTAATGCCGCCATCGAGTTAAAGTTGAGGTGGTAGCAAAAGCCTATAACAGCATAATTTCTCCTTGCCTGTCGCTTTCCCCATAACCTATGGTTCCAGCCATGCAATACATCAGTACTCGTGGTGAAAATGAGCGTCGGGGATTTCAGGATGCCGTCATGACCGGCCTGGCACGCGACGGGGGTCTCCTGCTCCCTGACGTGATCCCGAATGTCACCGACAAACTTCAGGCCTGGAAACACCTCTCCTACACCGACCTCGCCTTCGAGGTCATGCGCCTTTATACCGATATTCCCGAGCCAGAATTGCGCGACTTGATTACCCGGAGCTACTCCTCCTTCCGGCATCCGGACGTCACTCCTGTACGCAGCGTCGGGGATATTCATATCCTGGAACTCTTCCACGGCCCGACCCTCGCCTTCAAGGATGTAGCCCTCCAGTTTCTGGGGAATGCCTTTGAATATGTCCTGAAGAAAACCGGACAGGAAATGAACATTCTGGCCGCCACCAGTGGCGACACCGGCAGTGCCGCCATCGATGGCGTAAAAGGCCGCGAACATATCAACATCTTCGTTATGCATCCTCATGGCCGGGTCAGCCCGCTCCAGGAACGTCAAATGACCACCGTGCCGGACGCCAACGTCTTCAACATTGCCGTGGACGGCACCTTTGATGACTGCCAGCGGATCATGAAAACCATATTCAGCGATCTGGAGTTCAAGGATCGCTATTCACTCGGCACGGTCAATTCCATCAACTGGGCACGAGTGTTAGCCCAAATTGTGTATTACTTCTTCGCCGCCTTCCGCGTCATGCGATTGACCGGCGCCAAGACGGTCCAGTTCTCCATTCCCACCGGTAACTTCGGCGACATTTTTGCCGGATATGTGGCGGCCAAAATGGGACTCCCTATCAGCCGACTGGTCCTGGCTACTAATGAGAACGATATCTTGTCGCGATTCTTCAATACCGGCGTTTACAGCAGCGACACCGTTCATGCCACAATCAGTCCGTCCATGGACATTCAGGTTGCCAGTAACTTCGAGCGCTATCTTTATTATCGACTGGGCGCCAACCCGAAAACATTGAGCCAGGTCATGAAGCAATTCGACACGGATAAAAAGATTTCTGTGCCCCCCCTCGCCAATGGTCAAATCGATGACCTGATCTGTGCCGGCGCAGGGAATACGGTACAGACCTTGGCTACCATTAAGGAATTTCAGACGCGCTACGGCTACCTTCTTGATCCTCATACCGCCGTTGGAGTCCATGTTGCTAAACCCTATGTGACAAAGAATTCACCTATGATCTGCCTGGCCACCGCGCATCCGGCAAAATTCAGTCAGGCCATTCAGGATGCCACGGGTTCGGATCTGGCCCATCATCCCATCCTTGAAGCACTGCGCGATCTGCCCACCCGCTGTGCCATCCTCCCCGCCAGCGAGACCGAGATCCGCCGGCATATGGAAAAAAACATCTGATAAACCAAGGACGCTTTGGTTACGGTAAGACAAGAGATTTAACATGGATATACAGGATTTACAGGATAAAGCGCCGCGGGAGGGGGCTCCAAAACCATCCTGTTTATCCTGTACATCCATGTTAACACTAATTCCTGAACTAATCGTTGCCGATACCTTTTGGAAACGCAGTGTTGGGCTGTCGGGGCGTTCCCACCTGAAAACCGGACAGGGCTTGCTCCTGCGTCCCTGCGGCTCCATTCATACCTGCTTCATGCGTTTCCCCATCGATGTCATCTTCCTGGACGACCACAATCAGGTGGTAAAGACCAGGCAGAATGTTGCGCCCTGGAGACTGGTCTGGGGCGGCAGGAAGGCCCACGCCGTCATCGAAGTCCAAAGTGGCTGGCTCGCTCCCCTACCCCGAGTTGGAGACGTTGTTGATGACACGAGAACTCCGCTTAGTGTGGATCAGTGAAGATCAGTGATGAAGTCTTGCTTCCGTTTTGATATGAAAGCCCTCTATGACACAAGGGAGAAATTAACATGAGATATGCTGTGATTATGGCTGGAGGATCGGGAACGCGATTGTGGCCCATGAGCCGGGAAGCCACACCCAAACAATTGTTGCCGTTTATTCAGGGGAAAAGTCTCGTCCAAATTGCCACTCAGCGGCTGGAGGGACTTGTCCCCGCCGCTCAACGGTATATCTGCGCCTCCAATAAGCAGGAACCCCTGATGCGACAGGCGCTTCCCGAATTGGGAGCCAATCAGTTTCTAGGCGAACCCTGTGCTCGCGACACCCTGAATGCGGTCGGCTTTAGCGCCGCAATCCTTGCAAAAAATGACCCGGCTGCCGTCATCGCCATCTTCACGGCCGATCACATTATTGAGCCCATCGATCATTTCCTTAAAATTGTTGATCAGGGCTACCGCCTGGCGGAAGAAATGCCACGCACCCTGGTCACCTTCGGCATAGCTCCCACACACGCCGCCACCGGCTATGGCTATCTGCAACTCAGCAAAGCCCTCGGAAACGGCGCATCGATTGTGGATCAGTTCAAAGAGAAGCCGGCTGCAGAGATGGCTGAAAATTATTTCAAGGCAGGCGCATCAAAATATCTTTGGAACAGCGGGATGTTCGTCTGGCGCGCCTCCACGCTCTTGGACTGTATGCGCCGCTATCATCCGGAAAACCATGCCGGACTCATGAAAATTGCCGCAGCCTGGGGAACGCCATCACAGCAGAAAGTCATCGAGGAAATCTATCCCACCCTGAAAAAAATCAGCGTCGATTTTGCCGTGATGGAGCCGGCCTCCCGTGACACCGCAGTCCAAGTTGCAGCCGTCCCCATGCCGCTCAAATGGCTGGACGTCGGATCCTGGCCATCGTTTGCCCTAACCTGCCCATTGGACGAGAATCAGAATGCCATCGGTGAAGGAAAATCACTACTCATGGATAGCAAGGGAATGCTGGTGGCCTCCAGCGATCCCAAGCACCTGATTGTCACCGTCGGCTGTCATAACCTCATGGTGATTCACACGCCCGAAGCCACCTTGATCTGCCCTGCCGATCAAGCCGAAAGCATCAAGGAAGTGCAGAAGCTGGTCGCCACAAAGTTCGGTGCCGGGTATGTGTAGTTCGCCAATTCACTTCCTGTAATCGGCAAAAGTACGCTCAACAAGCATGGCCGGAATAGGTTGAATGGTCGGTGCCAGCTGCAAGGCTCCCAAAGCGATACGCGCCAATTCCTCTACCGCGCGGGCTTTAAGCACCGCCTCCTCCGAGGTTTGGCCCCAGGCTACCGCACCATGACTCGCAACCAGGACGGCGGGCGTTTCAAGGTGAACCATTCGCCCGAAACGTTCGATAATCACCGCCGCCAGACTCTTTTCATAACTACGATCCAGTTCCGGTTTCCGCAACATGCGCGTGATTGGAATTTCCCCCTTGAAATGCGCAGCATGAAGGGAGCCCAGACAGGGAATGGGCCGCAGGGCCTGGGCAAACATGGCGGTATGCGGGCCGAAACTGCTGACAATAAAGCCTACCTCCATAAATGCTTGGGCAAGATACAAATGCGTGATGGCGTCAGGACTCGGGGCCAAAGTCCCCTCCAGTCTGGTTCCTGAAAAATCCAACACCAGCATATCTTCCGGAATCAGCCGCTCATGGGAAATGCTGGCAGGCTTTACGACCATCACCCCGCGCTCACGATCAAGTCCACTCACTTCACCGCGCCCTAAAAACGTCAGGTTAATGTTCTGAAGTTCGTGATTCGCATCACAAACTTCCTTACGCAAAGCTTTATACGTCATAATCCATCAATCCTTATTGTTCACACGCCATTCCCAAGCAAATGCTGTCCGCCATCCACAAAAAGTGTCTGGCCGGTCACTCCCTCAAGTCTCAACAATGCCACTACCCCGGCCGCCACGTCCTGGGGCGAAATTCGCTGGTTCAGCGGAATCCGGCCCGCATGGTCATAAAGATATTGCGACCCCTTCCCGGGCGGTGGCAACACGGCACCGGGTGCCACAGCATTCACGGTAATAGCCGGTGCCAATGCAAGGGCCGCTTCCTGAGTAAAGGCCGCCAACCCTTTTTTGGACAGCGAATAAGGCATACACTCGATATCATTTGCCAGGATTCGCCGATCCAGTAAATTGATCACGGCCCCCTGCTCCGCCTGCTCTGCAAAAAATCGCGTCAGAAATATAGGCGCGAAAAAATTAATACCCAACTCCGCATTCAACTTGCGCTCTGTCAGAGTCATCAGTCCGTTCTTGTGGAATACCGCGGCATTATTGACCAGAATATCAAGGTGCTTTGCCTGCTTGAGGGAAGCGGCGATCAAGGAGCGGCAATCAGTCTCGGAGTCAATCGCCTCACGTACCACCCACGCCTTGACCCCGCGTTCGCGGATCATCACGGCCAGTTGTTGGGCAGCCAACATCGAGCGGCTGCAGTGAATGACGACATTACATCCTTCATCCGCCAACGCCTCACAAATGGCCTTGCCAATCCTGACGGCACCACCGGTCACTAATGCTGTTTTTCCACGAAGTTTCATAATCTCCTCAAAAGGTGCCCAACCAGGATTCCAGTTTCGCATTCACACGTCCACCCGCATCCGGCAGGACCATGGCAAGACTGGCGTGCTCAGGACGCAGAATCTCACATGCCAACTGCTGAATCTCGGCGGCTGTCACCTTCTTCAACGATTCAATGCCCTCTTCCGGAGCTTTCACACGACCGTAAGCCAGGATGTGTTCGCCAATCCACATCATCTGACTCGTCGTACTTTCCAATCCCAATTGAATCTGTCCGATGGAATAATCACGGGCCCGCTCCAACTCCCGCTTACCCACCGGTGTTTCCTTAATCCGGCGCAACTCACGGGCAATCAACGCCATCGCACGCTCCAAACGGGTCCGATCCAACCCACCGGTAATTACAAACCCACCGGTATCATGAAACATATGTCCGCCACATTGAATGGCATAGGCCAGGCCATACTGCTCCCGCACGACCTGAAACAAGCGCGAGCTCATGTTCTCACCTAAAATGACACTGAATAATTTCAACGCAAACCGGCGGGGATCCCTGCGTCCAAAGGTACGGAAGCCCAATGCCATATGCGCCTGTTCCACCTCTTTTGACAGCACGTCCAGCGGCTTGCGCTTCACGCCTTTACCCAGCGGGGCAAACGGCAGTGGCAGCGCCCGCCCCTTCTCAGGGAAGGCCGCCTGCACGCGCTCAACACAGGCGGCATGATCCAATTTGCCCGCAAACGCCACAACGATATTGGCGGGGACATAATGCTTAGCCTTGTAAGCCAGCAACTCCTCGCGCCCGATGGCCTTCACAGTCTCACAAGTGCCAGCCAGGGGCCGACCCAGTGGGTGATTCAGCCACATCAGCTCACCCAGCGTTTCCTCCACCTGCTGATGGGGCTGATCCCGAACCATCATGATTTCCTCAATGATGACGTCCCGCTCCTTTTTGATATCCACCGGAGACATACGGGGATGTTGAATCATATCTAGGAGAACATCCAACGCCTGCCAGGAATGGGCCGCCGCCACACGGGCGTAATAACAGGTGTTTTCCTCCTGGGTAAAGGCATTGATGTCCCCGCCACGCCCCTCAATGGCCTGCGAGATTTCACGGGCTGTACGGCGGGTGGTTCCCTTGAAAAGAATATGCTCCAGAAAATGACTGACCCCGGACTGGGCCGCCGCCTCACACCGCCCCCCTGCGCCCACCCAGACTCCCATCGAAATGCTTTCGACGTGCGGCATGGGCGCCGTCACCACACGAATCCCGGAGGGAAGCCGTTCGCATTTGGAATTGATCATCATGCGCAGGGAGCCGATCCAGCCACCGCCCGCATGGCGGGAATGGTGACGGCCCCTTCATAGAGGGCTTTCCCCACAATAACGCCATCGAGATTGGAAAGCTTCAAAGCCGCCAGTGCGGCAATATCCTCACATTTAGAAATCCCCCCCGAGGCAATGACATTGGCTTTCACCGCCCGGCATAGAAGGCGTACACCTTCGAGATTCGGCCCCGTCAACATGCCATCCGTGGCCGTATCGGTATAAATGATGGTACGCACACCCACCGCAGCGACCTTCACGGCGAGATCGACGGCCAGCGTATCGGTGGTTTCCACCCAACCCTTGACTTGAACTTTCCCCTTACGGGCATCAATGCCAACAGCGATCCGGTCACCAAAAACCTTTACCAAATCAGCCAGCGCCTGGGGATCGGCACAGGCCCGCGTTCCCAGAATCACCCGGCTCACACCTGCGTCGAGCATCTGACGGATGTCGGCATCCGTACGTAGTCCCCCACCCAATTCCAAGGGAATGGAAATGGCGGCCGCCATGGCCTTGATCACTTCATGATGAACAGGGTGCCCGGCAAACGCCCCATCCAGATCGACCACATGCAACCAGTCGCCGCCGGCATCGGCCCACTGCTTCGCCATGGCAACCGGATCTTCAGAATAAACGGTAACAGCAGAAGCCAAACCCTGACGCAGTCTGACGCATTTGCCGTCCTTAAGGTCAATCGCTGGATATATTTTCAACTTAAATGGCCCCTTTACTTGAGGGCACACCTTTGACGCGTGCATCCTTCTGGCAGGCGGCACTCATCGCACGGGCGACCGCCTTGAAAATTGCTTCGTAGGCATGGTGCGGCTCTTTTCCATAGAGCTGGGCAATGTGCAGATTCATGCGAGCTTTCACGGTAAAGGCCTGAAAAAACTCACGGATCAACAGTAAGTCAAAATCACGGATCTTGCGGGTCCGGTTGGCTACGTCATAAACCATAAAAGGCCGCCCTCCCAAATCCACTACCGCCCGGCTCAAGGCATCATCCATGGGAATATAAGCCGATCCATAGCGCACAATGCCCTTACGGTCACCCAACGCCTGATCAATCGCATCCCCGAGCACCAGCCCGAGATCCTCAACCGTGTGATGATAGTCGACTTCCAGATCCCCATTTGCCACCACGGTGAGGTCGATCAGTGAGTGCTTGGAGAATAATTCCAGCATGTGGCTCAAAAACGGCATCTCCGTTTCAATTTTACTGATTCCGCTCCCATCAAGATTGACCGAAACTTTAATGTCTGTCTCGCGCGTTTTCCGCGCCACTGTAGCCACTCGATTCTTCATGAAATTAGCTCCCGGTATTGCTTACAAATTTTCTTAGTTCTACCACATCATCAAATGCCAGTCTACAAACTACATCCAGCCTGACTCAGAGCCGGGCTCCGGCGGCGACCAGACGCTGCCGGACTGCCCCCAGACCACCGGGTCCTCCGCCTACGACCACAACATCCGCTTCAGCGATCACCGAAATATCCCCCGCACCTTGATATTTCATTAACATCTGCATCTCCTGATATGATTAGAGCCATGGAGTATAATAATTAGGCGTTATATTGGGAATGTGAATTATCTATGGGTACTCAAAACGCTTTTCCTTTTCGTGATGCGGGATTTCTTGTAAATTATGGATAACAAAAGGTGACAATATGCCCGAACTACCAGAAGTTGAAACTGTTGTGCGAGATTTACGAGCCCATGGCCTTGAAAAGGCCGTCATCCAATCTGTGGATATTCGCTGGGCACGAACGATCGAGGGACTGACAGCTGCCCATTTTACCAAGGCCCTCTGCGGCCGCACCATCACTCGCCTGTCACGCCGCGGGAAATACATCCTGATTTTTCTCGATAATGGCCTGCAACTCCTGATCCATCTCCGCATGACGGGCAAACTCCGTTACGCGACGCTCATCGATCCGCCCGGGAAACATGACCATGTGCTGATCACCCTGACGAACGGACATCAACTCATCTTTAATGATACCCGGAAGTTCGGACGGTTCCGCCTCACCCGTGAGATCGGATCTGGGTTGAATCACCTTGGGCCAGAGCCGCTCGATGAGGCCTTCACCGTCCAGGTACTGCAGCATCAACTCAAGGGCAAGAGCCGCATGATTAAACCTCTGCTATTGGATCAGACCTGCGTGGCGGGGTTGGGAAACATCTATGTAGATGAGGCATTGTGGCAGGCCAAGATTCACCCTGAACGCCGCGCCGACACCCTGCTCCCTGCCGAAGTAAAACGTCTGCATCAGGCCATTCGCACCGTATTGCAGCGGGGCGTTGAAAACTGCGGAACCACACTGGGAACCGGAGAAGGTAATTTCTACAGCGTGGCAGGTCACCGTGGCCGTAATGCCGATGCTCTCAAGGTCTTCCGCCGCACTGGCCTGCCCTGCCCTCGCTGCCGTACCGAGATCGTCCGCACTGTGGTCGGACAACGAGGTACCCATCATTGTCCGGTCTGTCAGCACCGCTAAATGCCAATATATCTTCCACTTATTGCGGGATCACCATTTAAGGACACCTGCGGCACCCTTACAAAGTCAAATGCGGGTACTACAAAGACGATGTCATGAGTCGAGGCATTGAAGTCCCTTTGCCGAATTGACTCTCCCTGGCAAAATCAATAAAGTCTTTGGCTCATCCACGTTCAAGAAAGGAATCTGAAGTCGTATGACGACACAGTTAATCGCTGCACGAAAAGGAATTATCACTGAGGTTATGGAAGTAGTCGCCCGCTTGGAAGGCGTTCCAGCCACCTTGGTGCGAGACGAAATTGCTTCAGGCCGGGCCGTCCTGCCAGCCAACCCCGCCCACCCCATGGCCAAACCCGCCATTGCCGGACGTGCCTTCCGCACCAAGGTAAACGCCAATCTGGGCCGCTCCACAGAGCGGTCAGAAGCCGGGGAAGAACTTTGCAAACTCGACATCGCCCTGAAGGCCGGTGCCGATTTTGTCATGGATCTCAGTGTCGGTGCCGATCTGGCTGCCATCCGTGCCGGAATGCTCAAGGCCAGTCCGGTTCCGCTGGGAACCGTCCCCATGTACGAGGCCATCTCTCGCCTTAATGGCAAAGCCATGGATCTCACCGCTGAAGTCCTCATTCAGGTGATCAAGGAACAAGCGGAACAGGGAGTCGACTTTATGACCCTGCATGCCGGACTGCTCCAACACCATGTCCCCCTCGCCCTGAAACGCAAGCTGGGTATTGTCAGCCGTGGCGGCTCTTTATTGGCCGAGTGGATGCTCCTCCACAAAAAAGAAAACCCCCTTTTCACCCACTGGGATGAAATCATTGAAATCTGTCGCAAACATGATGTCACTGTCTCACTTGGCGATGGACTGCGGCCGGGTTGCCTGGCGGATGCCAGTGATGAGGCCCAGTTTGCCGAACTTGACACCCTGGCTGAGCTGGTAAATTGGTGCCGTCGGGAAGGCGTGCAGGTCATGGTCGAAGGACCCGGCCATGTTCCGTTCAACCAGATCCAATCCAATATGGAACGTCAGCAGAAAATTTGCGACGGGGCACCCTTCTATGTACTGGGCCCGGTTGTCACCGATATCGCCCCTGGCTACGACCATATCACCTCCGCCATTGGCGCCACATCGGCGGCCTATTACGGTGCCTGCCTGCTCTGTTACGTCACCCCTGCCGAGCATCTCGGCCTGCCGACCGGCGAAGAGGTTCATCAGGGCGTGATCGCCTATCGCATCGCCGCCCACGCCGCCGATGTGGCACGCGGACTGCCCGGCGCCCGCGTCGTCGATGACGCCATGGCCGATGCCCGTTTTGCTTTCGACTGGAAGCGCCAATTCGAACTGTCCCTGGATCCTGAACATGCCCGGAAGCGTTACGAGCAAACCCGCGTCTGCAAAGAGGGCGAAGACGACCACTGTTCCATGTGTGGCCCCGATTTCTGCGCCATGCGCACAAGCAAGAGGATTTATGAGCACAAAACCAATTGACCGCGTCCTTGAAATTATGCGGAAGCTACGGGATCCCGAAAAGGGTTGCCCGTGGGATCGCGAACAGAATCTGGAATCGCTCAAACCCTTCCTGATCGAGGAGTGTTACGAGCTGATTGATGCCATTGATTCCGGCGACGTTGAGAAGCATAAGGATGAACTGGGCGATATGCTGCTTCAGGTCGTCTTTCAGGCCCAACTCCGCCAGGAAAAGGGCGAATTCGGGTTTGACGACATCTGCACCGTGCTCGCCGAAAAACTGATCCGCCGCCACCCGCATGTCTTCGGCGACGTCACGGTGACCGGCTCCAAGGACGTTCTCACCAAATGGGAACAGATCAAGAATACAGAAAAGAAAAACGGCAAACGTTCCGTAGTCGACGGGGTCCCCAATCACCTGCCCGCCCTGATGAAAGCGCATCAGGTTCAAAGCCGGGCCGCCCGCGTGGGTTTCGACTGGTCCGCCATCCATGATGTCATGGCGAAACTGGAAGAGGAACTCGAAGAGACCAAAGAAGCCATGCGTTCGGGAAATAAAGAGCACATTGCCGAAGAAATCGGGGATCTGCTCTTTTCCGTAGTCAACCTCAGCCGCTTCCAGAAATTACATGCCGAAGAGCTGCTCGCAGCAACCGTCCGCAAGTTCTCACGCCGGTTCCAGGCCGTGGAAGCCCTTGTTCATGCCGCGGGCAAGCAAATGACGGATTGCACGCTGGCCGAACTTGACGCTTTCTGGAACACAGTCAAAACACACCAAACATTGATCAATGTTACAGAATGATGTCGAGTTCGCCCCTGAGATAGGTGACCGCATAGCCGCCGATTTTAACCCGGTCGCCATGGTCCTGGCAAAAGAGTTCACCGCCGCGGGCGGAAACCTGGAGGGCATGAAGTTCCTTCTTTTTGAGCCGCCGCGACCAGTAGGGAATCAGGGTTGAATGGGCAGAGCCAGTTACGGGATCCTCATTAAGGCCGACTTTGGGAGCAAAGAAGCGGGAAACAAAATCCACGGAATCACCAGGGGCGGTCGCAATGACACCCAGACAATCCCACTCACGCAGTTTCTCGAAATCGGGTTGAAGGGACTTCACATCCGCTTCGGATTCGAACACCACCAGATAATCCCGCGCCCGCCATATTTCCTGCGGCATAGTGCCCAATACAAACTCCACCCCGTCCGGGGCCGCACAGCGCACCGGCGGTCGCGCCGGGAAATCCAACATCATCATATCCTCAACCCGCGCCACACTCACCTCGCCACTGCGGGTCTTGAAGGTGATGCTTTCCGCATCCAGGCCTGTCTCAAAAAAGATCGCATGCGCCGTAGCCAGCGTCGCATGGCCGCACAAATCGACCTCCATGATCGGAGAAAACCAACGGAGGCCATATCCTTCGCTTTCGCGGATAACAAAGGCGGTTTCAGATACCCCGTTCTCGGCGGCAATTTTCTGCATCACATCATCAGGCAGCCAGCCTCTGGCCAAAAAACAAACCCCGGCCGGGTTCCCTTTGAATCGCTCCTCCGCAAATGCCGCCAACTGATAGTAGGGTATTTTCATGTGCCGCTCCTGATATCCAGCAGATTCAATTGCAGGGTTGTCCGGTTCATATAAGTGTTGGTACGCAAATTAAACGCCAAATCCACGGGGCCATCGGGCAAATCTTTCAACTGATCTGCCATCTTGAATCCAATCGCATCACACACATCATGCCCCACCCCCACTCGCATCTTGAGATGAGATTCCTTAAGAATCCGGGGGGCTCCCACGATTTGGACGCTTTTCAAGCCCCACACCGGCTCGGCATTGCTTTCACCATAAGGCCCCATGCGGGTGGTCACATCCAGAAACCCGGGATCCAATACTTCGGCCAGGGAAACCCAACTATCCAATGCCAGGGTTCGTCGGAGGTCACGTCCCTTCAAACCCTTCTCACAAACCGTATAAAACGCCTTCTGGAACGACTCAAACACCCCATGCTGTAACTCTAAGCCAGCCGCCATTTCATGACCACCATGCCGGCTCAAATACTCACTGCAAACATTCAGGCCACCCAACAGATCAAAGCCCTCAATGCTGCGGCAGGAGCCCCGCCCTACCCCATTCTCATCAAAGCCGACTACAATCGCAGGTCGTCCATACTTACTCACCAGCCGTGAGGCGACAATGCCCACCACGCCGACATGCCATCCGATGTCTCCCACCACAATTCCAAAATGCAAGTTGGGATCGTAATTGGCCTCGATCCGGCGGACAGCTTCCTCCATGATTTCACTCTCGACCTGTTTGCGATCCTGATTGGCAGAATCCAAAAAGACCGCGAGTTCACGGGCTTTAGCGGGATCCTCAGTGAGCAAAAGTTCCAGGGCAACATCCGCTTTACCCATACGCCCGGCGGCATTCATTCTGGGCCCGAGCACAAACCCGACATGATAGGTACCGAGTTCCCCAGTCGCTCCGGCGACCTCGGAAAGGATCCGTAACCCCAAACGCTCCCGGCGGTTCAATTGGGCAAGCCCATGCCGAACCAGAATCCGGTTTTCATAAATCATCGGCACCATATCCGAAACGGTGCCCAGCGCCACAAGATCCAGGAACTCCCGTAAATCCAGAGCCATGGCGCATTTCTGTTTTTGATCACGCCCCTTTTTCAGCAAGGCATGACAGACCTTGAAGGCAACACCAACACCCGAAAGACAGCGGGCCTGCAGGTCTGAACCCAGCTTGGGATTAACGACCGCCACCACTGGCGCCAGCCCGCCCATCCCCACCTCATGATGATCGGTCACCACAATATCCACACCAGCCTTGGACGCCGCGGCAGCGGCTTCATGTGAGCCGGATCCACAGTCGGTGGTAACGATCAGACTCGGGTTGAAAGCACTGATACACCGCGCCACGGTCTCCGCATTCAGCCCATACCCCTCCTCCGTACGGCTGGGAAGAAATCGGAATACCTTCCCGCCCAGGCGGGTAAGGACATGGCTCATCAAGGCAGCGCTGGTCACGCCATCGACATCATAATCCCCATACACCACCATCGTTTCACCCGCCTTGATCGCCTTCCATATTCTGACCACCGCAGCGTCCATGGCCGGCAGGGTGAAAGGGTCGACAACGTCACTTAGCCTGGGGTTCAGAAACCGTTCCACATCGCCGGCGGCAGATACGCCACGCAACAGGAGTGCCCGGGCCAAGGGGGCTGGCAACAAAGAACGACGGGCCAGTTCTTGAACTGGCCCGTCTTCCGTCTCTCGAAGTCTCCAATTTTTCACGAAGCTTATTTCTGTCCGAGATCCGGGGCCTTCCAGCGGTACCAGGCCAAGGTTACAGGAGTGGCAATATAGATACTTGAGTAGGTACCCGTGATCATACCCACCAACATGGCAACAGAGAAGTCCTTCAATGCGCCACCCCCCATAATGAGCAGGAACAGCACCGACACAAGAGTGAAGGAACTGGTCAGCAACGTACGGGACAGGGTTTGATTAATACTATGATTACACAATTCCTTGAAGGTCTGGCCGCCCCGATAAAGGCGCAGATTTTCGCGAATTCGATCAAAGATAATCACCGTATCATTGCTCGAGTAACCAATAATGGTCAGTACCCCGGCGATCAGCGTCATCGTGATCGGGAAGCCAAACAGATGGCAGATACCGATTGTAATCATGGCATCATGAATGGTCGCCACCACGGCTCCAAGCCCGAAGCCGAATTCAAACCGGAAGGCAATATAAATAACCATGGCCAACGTACCCAAGATAATTGCCCAAGCGGCACGCGCTTTCAATTCCTTTCCGATTTGAGGGCCTACATCGTCCTGCTGCATCAGCTTGAAGCCTGCCTGGGGAATCTTGGTGGTGAGCAAAGATTCAACCTGCTTGCCTTCTTCCAACGTTGCAACCTTAACCAAAAGAATCTCGCGCGTCCCGGCCTCCATGCCCTTCTGGAATTGAATAGACGGATCTTTAATCCCGCCGCCTGTCAAAACATTACGGACGCCATCGATTTCAGGCTTGTCCTGAAAGCTCATCGTCAACTGCGTTCCCCCTGTGAAGTCCACGCCGAAGACACTCGATTTATCTTTCATCCCATGACCAATCATCAAGGTCCAGGAGACCACCACTACCGCAAAGGTGCCCCCCAGCATCCATTTCCATTTCCCGATGAAATCGAAATTCGTCTCAGGAATAAACGACAACATCTTCATGATGGATACTTTGTTGGTCCGTTCAGCGATCAGCATATGGCACATATGGGTGACCGTCACAGCGGTATAAAGATTGATCAACAGACCGGCAATCAAGGTGATGGCATAGCCACGAACCGGGCCTGATCCAAAAATAAACATGATCACGGCCGTCAAGATGGTGGCCACATGGGAGTCAAACACCGCCGCAAAGGCACGTGAAAAACCGGCATCAATGGACGCCTTGAGGCTCTTGCCGCCCTTGATTTCCTCACGAATACGCTCAAAAATCAGAACGTTCGTATCCACGGCCATACCAATACTCAGGGCAATACCCGCAATACCCGGTAACGTCAACACCGGCAGGGCTATGGCGCTTCCGGCCCGGGCATCACTGGAGAACATCCCGAGAATACCGGCCACCACGATCATGCCCAAGGGCAACAACACCACATTCAGGATCAGCGCCAAATCGGCCAGCAAGCCGTTGACCAGATAATAAAGTGCCATCAGGATAATGATCACCACACAGCCATACAGACCGGCATTCATACCGCTGGTAACCGAATCCTTACCCAGTGTGGGATCTACCACCCGGCGTTCAACAATTTCAACGGGGGCGGGCAGTGAGCCAGCCTTCAGAATATGGGTCAGGAACAGGGCCTCACTGAAGGTGAAACTACCGCTGATGACCGCACGTCCGCCATGAATGGCCTCTTTGATCACGGGGGCGGAATACAGTGAACCATCAAGCACAATCGCCATCTGACGACCAACGGGGCCCGGGTTCTTGGCTCCACCGGGCGCATATTCGCCGGTTACCCGCGCAAATTTACGGGATCCTTCGGGATTGAACTCAAGACTGACAACCGACTGCCCGACGCCCTGGGTATCCACCGTGGCACGCTTCAGGGTATCGCCCGTCAACTGCGCCGTTTTTTCGACATAATAAGGCATGAACGCTTCACGTCCGCCCACTTTCTGTTTTTCAAAAAGGAGTTCACAGCGTCGGGGGGCATTGAAAAGTGACACCTTCGCACGGAATGTGGAATCCATTTTTTCGTCTGGAACGGCCTGCCGGTCACGAACCAGATATTCGCGGGAAGCGCCGCCATCGGCGAGGGACATAATCTTGTACCCTTCCGGCGCAACACCCTTCTCAAACAGTTTATTGATCAGTTCAGAATTCTTTTCGTGAACCATGCGGAATTCAAGGAAGGCCGCTTCTTTGAGCATACGCGCCGCTTCATCACGCTTCTTTTCATCGACGCCGGGAAGCTGAACGACAATGCGATTATCCTTCTCCGGGAAGATGATCGGTTCGGCGATGCCCAGGCCATCCACACGATTCCGGATCACTTCAATGGCCCGTGCCTGGGCTTCCTTGAGGGTAGTGATCATCCGATCCTTCACGCGGACCGTGACCTGCTCTTCAGACAATTTGGCGAAATCTTCGGCGCCCAACTTGGCCTTCATCTCCTCACGGATCTGATCCGACATGGCGGATTCGTCGATCTGCACCGTAAAGCTGGTTCCGCCCTTGATATCCAAACCAAAACGAACCTTATCCTTGACGGGGAAAACCATCGCAACCGACATCCCCACCAGAACAATCAGCAACATCCACTTAAAGATCGTTTTCTTATCCATAATCGACTACTCCTCGCTACCCTCGCCCATTATTACTTAGAAATTTCCACGCTGGCGGGAACTTCATCCTTGCCCAGCACGCGGATCACGGCACTACGGACAATCTCCACCTTGGTGGTTTCTGATACCTTGATGACCAGCAACTGCTCTTTGACAGTCGCCACCGCCCCGATCATTCCGCCGCAGAACATAACGCGATCACCAACCTTGATGCTATCCACCATCGCCCGGCGTTCTTTTTCCCGCTTCTGCTGGGGGCGGATCATCATAAAATAGAAGAGCGCGAAAATGATGACCATATAGCCCATCATCAACATTCCGCTACCGCCCTGCGCCTGTCCGCCAGCCGGAGGTGCACCCATACCTAAAAACAACAGTGTCGTCGTCATGCTCATTTAATTCTCCTTATTAGTTGCGTAAAATTCCTGTCTAAACTCATCAAACACCCCATGATCCAGCGCCGCTCGCATCTCGCGCATAAACTCTAAAGTCCTGTGCAGGTTATGGATCGATAACAGACGCACCCCCAGGATTTCCTTCACATTCATCAGATGCCGGATATACGCCCGCGTGAAGTTCTGGCAGCAATAACACTTGCAGCCCTCTTCAACCGGACGGGTATCCTCTTTGTACAGTCCGTTCCGAACCGGGAAATGTCCCGTTCGAGTCATCGCCGTACCATGCCGGGCATATCGCGTGGGCATGACACAATCAAACATATCAATGCCCAATGCCACCGATTCCACGAGTTGCTTCAACACGCCCACACCCATCAGATAGCGCGGCCGATCCACCGGCAATTCCGCCACACCGTTCTTTACGGCCTCCAGCAGAACCGGTTCCGGCTCGCCCACACTCACGCCCCCGACGGCATAACCATCAAAGCCGATCGCGACCAATTCGCGGGCACACCTCGCACGCAGGTCGGCATATTCGCCGCCTTGCACAATTCCAAAGACCAGTTGGCCGTTCCGCGGATGCAGTTCGGCACATAAAGCGGCCCATGATAGGGTTCGCATTACGGCCTGACAAGCGTATTCGTAGGTACTGGGATAGGGAGGACACTCGTCAAAAGCCATCATAATATCTGATCCGAGTCGGCGCTGGATATCCATCGCCTCACGAGGCCCCAAAAACAGCTTTGTTCCATCAATATGCGAGGCAAATTCAACCCCGTCAGGCTTGATTTTGCGGAGTTTGGAGAGGCTGAAGACCTGAAAACCGCCGCTATCAGTCAAAATGGGCCGGTCCCACCCCATAAACCGGTGTAAGCCACCGCATTTTTCAATGATAGCCACGCCAGGCCGCAAACTCAGGTGATAGGTATTCCCTAAAATAATATCGGACCCCGCCTCCTTCATCTCCACGGGAGTCATGGCCTTAACCGTTGCTTGAGTCCCCACCGGCATAAACACCGGGGTTTCAATGGCCCCATGCAAGGTCCATAACCGCCCACGCCGCGCCTTGCTTTTGGGATCAGTCGCCAGAAGTTCGTAGGTGCCCGGCGCCTTCACTTGGCAACCGTCGCCATCAGGGCCACATCGGCCAGCACCAGCGCCGCCATTGCCTCAACCACCGGCACAGCCCGGGGCACCACACAGGGATCGTGCCGGCCACGCGCTTTCAATTCACACTTCTGACCATCCCAATTTACCGTGGACTGGGCACACCCGATCGTGGCTGGCGGCTTGAACGCCACCCGGAAAAGAATCGATTCCCCATTCGAGATGCCACCCTGGATCCCGCCACTGTTATTAGTCAGTGTTCCCAGCGATTTGCCACGCTTCACAAATGGGTCATTATGCACCGAGCCACGCAAACTGGTGGCAGCAAAGCCCAATCCAAACTCGAAACCGCGTGTGGCCGGAATGGTCAGCATGGCACCAGCCAGCAGACCGGACAGCTTGCCGAACACCGGTTCACCCCACCCTGCCGGCACATTGCGACAGACGCAGGAAACCACGCCACCCACCGAATCACCGGCCTCCTTCAGGGAGCGGATCAGCGTGGCCATGGTAGCCGCCTGCGCCTGATCCGGACAACGAACAGGGTTTTTGTCTACCTGCGCCCGGGAAATCGTCGCCGCGTCCACATCGGCAGCCTCAAGTTCTCCCACAGACTGAACCCAGGCGACGATCTCAATCCCGAACCGTTCATGAAGCAGTTTTTCGGCTACCGCACCAGCGGCCACCCGCGCCGCCGTCTCACGAGCGCTTGCACGACCACCCCCACTGGAGGCCAACACGCCGTATTTCGTCATATAGGTGAAATCCGCATGGGAGGGTCGCGGCGCCGCCCGCATTTCACCATAATCCTCAGGTTTGGTATCCCGATTAGGAATCACCAGGGTCACGGGCGAGCCTAAGGTGACCCCTTTCTGCATCCCTGAAATAATCTGTACGGTGTCGGATTCCTGACGCGGTGTGGTCAAATCGCTTTGCCCCGGACGACGCCTATCCAATTGCGGCTGAATGTCGGATTCCTTTAAATGAAACTGAGCCGGCAGGCCGTCAATGACAGCACCCACCATTGGCCCATGCGACTCACCAAATGTTGTAACGCGAAAGACGGTTCCAAATGTATTGCCCATAAATCGTTTCTCCAATCCGCGTACAGTACGAAATCCATCTTGCTCAATGCAATGGTTTCTTGGATAATGATGTATATTGAAATGAGGTCGTCCTCATAAGGGGCATTTTCGTGAGAGATCAAAACAAACGTTTTCCGATTATCATTCTCTTGCTATGCGTGGTGGCATGCAGTTTGATTGCAGGCTATTTTTATTATCTTTCCCTTACCCCGGAGCTTGACAATATGTCAAGGTTACAAGCCATGCTGAAGGGTGATAAGAGTAATAACGACTCCGCTCCTTCAACTAAAGCCGTAACTACATCAGGCCCCATACTCCCTGCCAACACAACCTCAGACAAACCCGATATCGACGTCGCCAAAGTCGAATTCGAGAGCAAACTGGCAGGCTTGGCCGCAGGTACTACGGATGCCGATCTCCAAAAGACTTCTGAGAAATATGCCCTCCCCCCGCCCCGACTGGCACCCGATATGTTTACTTTTTTTTCACTTCCTTCCGATGCGCCTTTCGCAGAATTCCCACTTGTATTAGTTGGTCAGAAAAATCTTGAATGGGTTCGAACCCGGTCAGGTACTGACGGTGGCGGAGCGATGGGTGTTGACGGATCGCAACCTTCTTCCATTTACGGAAACCCACACCCAAAGCCACCACCGACACCCCCCGGGC
>Ga0194054_10000087_pt1 | contig 44503 bp, 24 predicted proteins | sample SepL2210m_MetaG_FD_163628 | JGI IMG/M metagenome (GOLD analysis project Ga0194054, IMG submission 163628) | Anoxic zone freshwater microbial communities from boreal shield lake in IISD Experimental Lakes Area, Ontario, Canada - Sep2016-L227-10m | ecosystem: Environmental > Aquatic > Freshwater... | reverse complement strand
TGACACTCTTAACCGGATACACTTAACCGAATACCCTTAAACGGATACACTTAACCGACCCACTTAAACGACTCATCCGTCCCCCCAACCCTTCGTCGCTAACTTAATCGCTAACTTTGTCGATTCCGTCCCCCCAACCCTTCGTCGCTAACTTAATCGCTAACTTTGTCGATTCCAGTCCGACGAAGTTAGCGATTAAGTTACCGACAAAGTATTTCGTTCACCGGATACCGCCCCACTTACACGACTCCTCCTGATTCCACGGCACTATTCTTGTCTTTGTAATCAGTCATGGGTGCAACCATACCTTTCGAGTAACTTATTCACCTGGTCCTCGTCCTCACGCGTTCCGCCGCCAAGCATAATGATACCCTTGGCCGTGCCGATTTGATCGGCGATGATGTCCAAGCCTTTCCACTTATGCGGGGACTCGCCCGCATAGATCTGGATGAGTTTGCCGGCGGCGTGGATCTTGCGGTACACCTCCGGCCATTGCGTGTAGTCCGGCTGACCGGCCCCGGGAATCCATTGGATACCTTTCAACTCGGGAATGCTCAGCAACGCATCGAGATGCGGCAATTCGCCTGGACCATCCAGGTGATAGAACGGGTTGACCAGTTTCCGGCAACTGGCGGCCAGTTCAGGGAGAACGAACTGCTCGAACTGATCGGGGCCAATCATATAGCAGAAGTCGCACTGCAGCATGTAGTAGGGCTGTTCCGAGAAGATCGGGCACCAGGCAGTGTAGCCGGGGTTCAGGTTGGCCACCTGATTGATTTCATTGAAACAGTGCCACCAGGCCTCGTGCCCCTCCCAAGCCAGGCGGGTCACCTCGTCCGGGAAGTCGTACAGATCAAACAACAGGTTCTCACAGGGGCGGAAGGTGGCGGCAATGTCAAGGTTGCCGCCCAGATCCGTCATATCGAGTTGCACCTGCCCCTGGAAACGGTCCTGCGCCGCTCGGAACAAATCCAGGGTCCGTCGCCACCACGGTGATGCCGGATCGAACCGTAGACGGGTCTCGGCGGCGGAGCGCACCGTAGCCGGATGAAACCACGTGGTGTTCGCGCTCTCGCTGTTGGAGACCTCGGCGCCCATATACGCCGCCACCACGCCGGGCCCGAAATAGGGATTGGCATGTGGAAAGCTGTCCCCGAGATAGACCGCACTTTCCAGGTTATACTCGAACCAATCGACAATCTTCTCGACCGGCACGGAAAAGTCATAAAAGCTTTGAAACCCGTGCCAGGGAATATCCGGTTTCGTCCGTTGGGGCGTCCGCCCGGTCAACGTCGCCTGAATCAGGGGGCGTTCCAGTTCGCCCGCCCACCAGAGCCGGGAGTTCTGTTTGACGGTTTCCCAGCGTTTTGAACTGAAGTCAATGCTCATACGTGTTCCTTGTCTATTGGTTCTCAGCCAATGGTTTCCCAGCCTGCTATCCTGTACAATTGCCTGGAACTGGCCCCCAGCCGTGTCCAGCGGCCCACGGTTCCATCCCAGTCCAACTTAACCACCCCCGAGTGTCCGTTCTCGAAGGCAAATGATTCCCCATCATCTTCGTAGAGTTCGAACGAGGCCGCCGCGCCGTAGCACCTCACGGTGATCTCGAATACTGTCGCCTCGGAAATGTAATCCATCGGAGCGGCCAGCGGCAGGAGACAACCTGATCTCACAAACAGCGGAATACGATCAAGCGGGGCCATAATGGTGATCTCGGTCCCGCCGGCAATCTTGCGACCCGTCCAGTAATCGAACCAGTCCCCCTCCGGCAAGGGAAGGCGCCGTTCCTGCTCTCCCGCGCGAAGGGGCGCCACCAGAAGCCCCTCCCCGAAGAGCCACGCATCATCCAGGCGGCGCAGGCGTTCATCGCCAGGGAAATCGAAGATCAATGGCCTGACGGGCGGAATGCCCTGTGAACGGTAGCGGGCAAAGGCGGAATACAGGTACGGGATCAGTGACATGCGCAGACGGAGCGTCTCCCGGACCATCGCCTCGGCGCCTTCCCAGCCGGGCATGCGCTCACCCCGGGCATTGGCCTTGGTTTCCATCTGCTCCCACGGCGGAAGGTGCAGATACCAGGCGTTGATCAGGCATTGTACGGACAATGCCGCGCTCTGCACCCGGCGGACAAGATCCTCCACCGATTCACAATCGCGGACCTCGGGCGCCCAGAGCAGCCCCGACATCGGGGCCGTCGCGACCCCGCGGAGGAACTGGCGGTGATCATAGAGATCGCTATAGAGCACGTAGGCGTGCGGACTGGCGAAAGGCCCGGCGGAACGGATCTGGCCGTAGGGGCGCCGTCCCACCGCACGGTGTGCCTCGTCGAACGTGCGCATGAGCTGGACGCCAAGCAGCGTATGCGCCTGTTCGCCATCGACCCCGGAGGGAAAGACCGCATGTTCGGGAAAACTCCAGGGGAAACTGATGAAATCCGAGTGATCGCATTCATCTACCTTGAATCCGGACACGCCCTGTTTCAGCAGTCCCGCGGCGTGATCGGCGTAAATCCGGGACACCGCCGGCAATTGGAAGTCCGGCACGAGACCGTTCCAGACCGCCGTATCCGCGCTGAGCGGTTTAAGCGCCTGGTACAACGGCGAGATCGGATGGGTGAAACAGTGTCCCCAGCAATTCACCTTCCAGTCCAGCCCGGCCATCCCGGCGAGAAAGCGGTCGGGTTGCGGAAACAACACCCGTGACCAGGTGTGCGAACAGGAATAGGAGTGGTCCTGCCAGCCAGGCTCAAGACCGAACACATCGCCGGGAATGCCCCGCTCGCGCAAACGCCGCGCCAGGGCGAGCGCCTCATCCTGGGTGAAGCGGCCTGAACCGCGATACCAGGCGCCGAGACCATGGAGCGCCGGCAGCGCGCCGCCGCCCTGCCACAGCACCCAGCGCCGGATCGCGCCCGGCAGATCCGGACCGCCGAACAGATAGAGATCCACACCCCTGACGCAAGGAACCTCAAGATGGATCCGCGGATTGCGCATTTTGCCGGCCACATACAACTCCAGCGTCGTTTCCGGCACCAGCGGGTTGCTGGGCCCGTCACTCTCGTCGATGTCGTCGCGGTCGACATGGGAACCGAAGTGCATGGTAACGTAACGGGACGTGTCAAGGAAGAGCCCGTAGCCAGCGGTGCTGGCGAACCAGGGCACCGGGGCATGACTGTCACCGGTGTCCTTGACGGGATCGGAGTTGACGCGCAGCAACTTCTTCAGGCCGTGCTGGTCGAAACTCTGCAGTTGCAGGCCGCACCCATAGATCCCGTCCTGCCGCCCCATCGGCAGCGAAACCAGGCATCCCCGGGGGCTGATCCGGACGCGGAGCGCCCCGGCGGGAACGGGCGGTTCCGTCACCAGCGGCAAGGCACGCAGCAGCTCCAGGTCCAGCGGTTCCTGGCGGAACGCCGTCGGAGTAGCCGTTTCAGGCTCGCCAATCCGGATCCGCCACACGCCGGGGGCAACCGCCTGCCACTCCGGTCCTGCTGCGGAATGCCGGGCGCCAGTCTCGGCCACGCAGACGTTTTCATCATTCATGGGTAACTCCTTGCTCATGAGTAGAACCTGTCGATTTCACGCCGGGCGATTTCCACCGCACGACGAGGCTTGTCGAGGTTGCCGTGCATGGAATACACATCCCGCACAACAAACTCCAAGGGTATATTCTTCCCGGCGGTAATCTCAAGCGTCTCGCGAATTTCGTGCGCCCAAGCCTCTTCATTGAGCTGAACGTCAACCCCCAGCAGATTGGGATTGGGCTTGCGCGAAAACACAATGTTCTTCCCGGCCAGCGCCTCGGCCATGTAGCGCTGATCCGCCCAACGGGAGATGGACACGGCTTTCAGGTTGGGAAGTTTGCTGAGCGACGTCTCCCAGATCGGATCGGCCGGCTCACAGCACCCCCAGTACACAAAGCCGAACATGGCGGCGAGATCGCGGTAGTAAGGAAAGCAGAACTCATGGAACAAATCCGGCGAGACCCCCACGGTCTCCTGGCTGTCCATACTGCCCCACATGTCCGACAGTTTGACCTGGCCGGGAACCACCGGTGCCTTGGGCAGCAGGGTCGTGAAATTGAAACAGGTACCGCAGGTGCACTGGTTGCCGTTGTTGAGAACGAGCAACCCCTCCTGTTCGGCCCAGTGCGCCATACGGCTGGCGTTATCCCGCAGCAAGGCCATCAGTGCATGGAGCTTGTCCGGACAGTCGTACATCGCCAGGAAGAACGTCTCCATATCCATCAACCGCATGAGGCGTTGCGTCAGGTAGCAATTCCCATACGCGTCCGAACGGATCACCACCGGCAGAATGTCACCAAAGGCTTCCTCCAGGAAGGTCTTCTCCGCCAGCGTGGTGTCACGATTCACCCCGAACGTGGTGGGTCGCACCATGTCGAAGCCATCCCGGAGGTCCTTGATGGGGCACTCCACATGGAAACCGGTTTCGACACCTTCCGCGTCTTTCACGAACGTGGTGGGAATCTCGATGCCGAACTCGTTGCGCCAGACATGCCAGCCCATATCGAGGGTATCGGGGCAGACGTGGTCATCATTCAGGATTTCGTGATGGCGGATGGCCCGCAGAAACGAGCGTTCCAGTTTGCGCCCGTAAGCGGATTGGCAGCGGAAGATGGAGTCCGGCATGAAATCACGGTCGAACGTCCAGGTCTCGATGACGAAAGGGTCTCCGGGGACAGACCCACTGTCGTCTCAATCTGACGACGGAAATTTGGAGTACGGCGGCTTGACGCCGCTTTCACAAGGCCTGGCTTGACAGGCCGACAACACGGCGCGTCAAGCCGCGCCGAAGAAAAGCGGCGTCAAGCCGCCGCACTCCAAAAAATGCCTATTCACCTGAGTATTTGAACCAGAAAGGTCAGATTAAAGGAAAATTAGATGCGTCTGCCCTGAGTCGTTAACTTAGTCGCTAACTTCGTCGATATCTTCTCCGACAAAGTTAGCGATTAAGTTAGCGACGAAAGGGTTTCGTTCAGTTTGTCTGGCCCTGCAGCCAGTTCCACGTATTCTCGTTCGTGTGCTCGCCGGTGGGCGGAGCGTCCAGCGCCGTCGGCATAACGGGGGTTTGCTTCCGCCATTCATCCGCCAACTGCCGGAACCGCCGACCCTGCGGCTTGATCTGTTGCTCATGGGTGATCAGGCCCAACTCATACTCCAGCGGCACAAACTGCATCCGCCGGTCAAGGTCGTGGCTGCACCACCAGGTGAACCAAGTCGCCCCGGCGCCGATGGCGCGCCGGATGGAGTGCTCCAGGAAATCGGGAATGATTTCCGCCGGCATCCATTCCGGCGAGGCCCCGAACTCCTGGATCCACACGGGCTTGGCCGCATCCCCGGCGTGGGCCTTGGCCAGCGAGGTCATCCCGGCGCAGAGCCCGGCCGACGGCGGATCAAGCGGCCCGCCCCGCTGCAGGGCGCCAGTAAATTCGCACCAGGCGTGGATGGCGACGACCGGCGGGCGACTCGCCAACAGCGAGGGCGAGAAGGTGGTGTCCCAAAACCAGGGGGCATGGTCCACGCCGTTGACATGCACCCGGCCAGGGGCCAGGCGCTCCACCAGATCCATCGCCCACCCCATCCAGGCGTCCCCCTCGGCGCGGGGCGCCGGCCAGTAGTAGTTCATCTCGTTGCCCAGGTCGAAGCCGAGAAAGTTCGGCTGCGTTTGCAGCACACCGGCCAGCTCCGTGAAATAGCGTTCCTGCGCGGCACGGAACAGCGGCGAGGTGTAGATCGACTCCTTGCCGCCAAACGGCGGCTGGAAAGCATAGCCGCTGAGCCAGCCGTTGAGCGCCGCCACACAGACATCGAGCCCTCGCTCTGCGGCGATGGCCATCACCTGCCGCAGCCGTTCGAGATGGGCCGGGCTGACCCACTCCGGGTTCGGCTGGAACCACGGCCAGATGAGTTGCAGGCGGATATGATCCGCATGCAGTCCGGCCACCGTATCCAGATCGCGGCGGATGCTGTCGGCCTCAAAATCGTTCCAACAGTAGTACCAGTGGCGCGTGGGCGTGTAGTTCACACCGAAACGAAATCGATGGATGTCAGTTACAGTTTTCACAAGCACTATCTTTCTTCCTTTCCTTCATACAGGAACCGCGCAGGCACATGCTGGCGTTCCTGAGTGCGGCTTTCCCACATCAGGTGGATGCCGGCAATACCCTTGCCATGGGCGTATTCTATCCGCAGCGGATACCGCTTTCCGGCCTCCAGGCGTAGCAACGGCGTGCGATTGCGCCGACATGGGTACTGCCGGTCAATCCGCGACCCGTGCCGGTCCGCCGTACCATCATCCTCGATCACCAGGCGATCGCCCAGCCACACCTTGACCTTGGCTGACGGATCGCTCTCGACGATGAACCGGTAGTCCTCGCTGAAGCGCGCCTCGATTTCGCCTGTCCAGCGGGCGCTGAATTGGTCCGAGGGAATGCCCTCTGCCGGAGAACCGTTGCCCCAGGTCGCCGGAATCAGGCCGCCCTTGATGTCCGGCGCCGCCTCAAACCAGATGCGCGGGTCCCTGCGCGTCAGGGCCGGCGCGCCAGTCAGGTCAGGATTGGCAAAGTACTCGGCATGCAACCCGGCGCTGGCGCCGGCAGCGGCTTCGGGCACGTCGTGCAGAACGATCTTACCCTTCAACCGCGTCCAGTCGTTCCAGCCATCGATGCGGAAGAGGGGCGTGCCGGAACGGCCCTGCATCCCGTAATAGACCGAGCCGTCGGGATAGCTCCAAAGTCCGCTGAAGGTCTGGTCGTATTCCAGAAGCGAGTCGGCGTGGCCGTTCCAGTAGTCCCAGACCCACGGCGTCTCGCGGTCGGTGCTCACTTCTTCCATGAGATTTCCGGCATAAAGCCCCTCAGCGCTCCACACCGAGGTGGGAATGCCATACCGGTCGCGGGCGACGATGTTGCCCTGCACGGGGCCAAGCAGGCCAAAGGGACAGGTAAGACGACCCAACCCGCCGATGTGGCGTCCAACGGCCCATTGCGCTTTCCCGGCAGGATCCCATTTCACGACGCGAACCGCATAGCCATAATACTCCGGCCAGAACTCGCCCTGACGATCCTCCTGGGCGCTACCGTTGCCGCCGAGCAACTGGTAGGTATTGCCGGCGTCATCACGCCGTAGCGCGTAGCCCGAGGGGTTGCGACCAAAGTCATCCTGGTTCCGGAACTGCTCCGGATAGATCGCGGACGACCGCGTCTCGGCGGCAAAGTCCCAGCGCGGCGGTGCGGCGGCATCCTTCGCGTTCGTGTTGGGCAGCGTGAACCAGGCTCGCTCGTTGTTGCCGTCGGCGATGGTAAGTGTCCAGTCTTTGGCAAGATCGACATTGCTCCCGTAGGCACAATGAAAAGAACCGAAAGTGACTTCATCGGCGGTCATGCGACCATCGCCATTCAGGTCGCTCCAGGCATACGCCGACGGCCGCTGCGCCGGCTTGCGCAGGGCCAGAGCATCGGTCCAGAGCGCTGGCCACACATTACGGAGGTCCATGCGACCGAAGACGGCCCGGGGAATCAGCCGACCATTCTTCCGGTCGATCTCATACACCGACGCGCCGCCGGTGGGCTCCGCACGCGCATACCACAAACGCCCTCCGCGCCGCCGCAGTTCCCAAGGGCTACCGAAGCACGGAATCGTGTGAAAGAGACCGTCGGTGTTGGGTTCCACGAAGGTTTCCAGCATCTTCCACGTCCGGGTCTTTGGATCGATGCGCACCAGGCACAGCATCCCCGAGCCGCCCTCGATGGTGGCCAGGGTGGGATCCTCCGGGTCCAGGGCAACGGCGTGCCCCCAGCGCTGACCGCCGAACCATTCGGCCACAACCTTGCCTTTGGCATCGAACCGTGCGGTGCGGTTGACCGCAGGGGTGCCAGCTTCCACCGTGACGAACCCGCCTGCGCCGTCGGGGGTGATGCCATACAGACCGCGAAAATCCGCTCCAACCCACGGGCCGCAGGCGCGCCCACTCGCGCGGCCGAACCGCGCGAGTTCCTTACCATCCGGACTGATTCGCAGAATCTGCTGCGTGCCACCCTCGGCGATCAGGAAATTGCCGGCAACCGCATCCCAGGCGATCGCTCGTGGCTGGTCGAGTTTCAAGGCCTGCCAGACCTTTTCGGGCATCGCGCCGCGCACACAGCGGTAGACGCCTTCCTTTGCCAGCACCCATGCGGCACCATCGGGTCCCATGGTTAGCGAGCCCGGCCCGACCAGTGAAACCGATGCCACTTCCTTGCCGTCCTCGAGCGACAGCCAGCGCAAACGATCATGCGAGCGATACGCCAGCACCGCCACGCCGTCACGTGCCGCGACGTTCACGTTGCCGCACCAGCCCCACTTTTTGGGTTTCGGCTCAATGCCGGCCGGGAAACGGCCACGCAGCGAACCGTTGGCCGCGTCAACGACCTGCAGTGACAGCGTGTCATCATTGCCATCATAGGAAAACACCGCCTGACGGCCTGCGCCGTCGGATGCGATTGCCTCTGCCCCCCCGGCATACCCATCCTGTGCCGTCACCGACCAGCGTCTCGTGCCGTCTGGCCGTAACGCCACTACATTTCCCGTGAACTCGCTGCCTGGAAATCCGACGTAATACCCATTCGTATCGCTTGCCACCGTCTCCGGGCCGCGGTGGTTGCCGCCCCAGCAGCGCGTGATGGATTCGGGATGATTCACCCCCAACACCGTCACCAATGAGGCACGGAACCCCGGGCGGCTCAACGCCCGCCATTCATACTTTCCGGGCGGCAGCGGCCGGCCCAGATCGTCAAGGCCATCCCACTCGATCCACAGGTCGCCCTCGGGCCGCTTCTCGCCGAAAACCAGGTTGCGCAGCAAAGTGCCTTCTTTGTCGAAAATTCCTACAGAGACCCGCCCCGGCTTGGGAAGCGTGATGCGCGCTGCGGCCCTGGCATTGGCCGGTTTCGTCTCCTTGACGGCCCCGACGGTGACGGTTGCCCGCCCGGTGCGGTCTGTAATCTGAGACCCCAGCGCACTGGCAGAATGAACCCCGGCGGATACCGGTTTGCCGTTCAAGACCAGGCTGTCGCAGCGGACCGATATGCCATCGCACTCCAGGTGCCCATTGCCCGCCATTTCGAGCGAGCCAACCAGCAATTGCTCGTTCCCCGCGCCTGCCGTGTTGCCCCAGCGGTCGACCAGACGAAGGTCGGCAGGGAACGCTCCACCGACACGGAAGGTCCCGATCTTCATCCGCTGGCCATCCGCCCAGACCTCCCACTCCGTCACCCCGGGCCGATAGCGATTGTTCCCAACCTCGATGGTCAACCGGGATGTGTCCCAGCGGGTCAAGGGTCCCATGGTGCGACCATAGGATTGCGGATCAAGGGGTGAGAGGCATTGCTGCGAAAGGGTCTGCCAGCGCAAGGTGCCCTCGCCGCGCAGATAGAGGAGCGTCGTCCCTTTGGTAGCCCCCATCGGCTCAGGCCGGGATGCCGCACCGGGACTGTCTGCAAATCCGGCGCCGAAGGTCTGTTTGTCCCACACATAATCATGGAACTCGAGTGTCCCACCCCCCAGGTCAATGCCCCCGTAGCTGCTGATGCCACCATGCACGCCCGCGACCACCACGCCGCCGAGGAAGGCGAGGCGATGCCCGTTCAGGCCCACCTCGCGCACATCCGTATCGATGCCGCCGGCAAACAGTTGCAGATGCGGCACATTATAGCCGCCCGTATGCGCCTGAAATGCCACCTCGACATCGGCTTGCAACACCAACCGGTGTGCGCCATTCACTCCGGTCTCACAGCCCGTTCGGCTGAACTTGATGGCGTTGAGACGGAGTTGATGCCGGGAATCCTGACCGGGTCCGTCGCCGCCAAGATAGCAGAGTGTCGGTGTCGCCCCGACCCGCCGGGCCGGTCCGCCGGTGAAGCTCACTTTCAAGCCGACATCGCCAACCGCGCCTCCAAAATCGCCGCGCGTAAACAATGAGCCGCCGGAACCGTTCACATCCATGACCACTTCCCGGAACGTACGATCAACCGGCCAGGCAAATGCATTCGTGGCAGGCAGGCGGACGCTCACTCCCGCCGTCTGCGGCCACCGCGCGTAAAGTTGTGCCGGGTCATCGAGGTTGATGACCGGCCCGCGCGCCGCGGCACCCGTCGTTGGTGTCGCCGCGACCGCGACAGGCCGCCCGCCTAATACCGCCAGCGCCAGTATACCGGCGGCAATGCTCATCGTCTTTCGCATGTTCATATTGATCTTCCTATCGATAAAGTCGGTCGATTAAAGGTATCCGACCCGCTTACACGATTTCTCCTGAGACTCAAACTTAATCGCTAACTTTGTCGATTCCAGTCCGACGAAGTTAGCGATTAAGTTAGCGACGAAGTTGGTTTAATCACTCCACCATTCCCTCTCCCCTTGAGGGAGAGGGCTAGGGTGAGGGGTTTCCGGGCCCCTTGCGCGCTCACCAATAGCCACTCAGCCTGCCCGCTGCGTCCAGGAATTTCTCCTCGGATACCCCTCACCCCCACCCTCTCCCTCAAGGGGAGAGGGAGAAGAGGATGAACCGTCTCCCACCTGAACTTCGTCGCTAACTTAATCGCTAACTTTGTCGATTCCAGTCGTCCCAACCCTTCGTCGCTAACTTAATCGCGAGCTTCGTGGCTTCCAATCGCGTCGATGAAGCGGGTCGTTTAAGCGTATCCGGTTAAGGGTTGCGGTTAAGAGTGCGTTTAAGTGTGAGTTCCACACTTTCTCACCACCCTTAACCGGATACCCTTAACCGAATACCCTTAAACGAATACCCTTAACCGACCCACTTACACGATTTCCCCTGAGACTCAAACTTCGTCGCTAACTTTGTCGATTCCAGTCCGACGAAGTTAGCGATTAAGTTAGCGACGAAGTTGGTTTAATCACTCCACCATTCCCTCTCCCCTTGAGGGAGAGGGCTAGGGTGAGGGGTTTCCGGGCCCCTTGCGCGCTCACCAATAGCCACTCAGCCTGCCCGCTGCGTCCAGGAATTTCTCCTCGGATACCCCTCACCCCCACCCTCTCCCTCAAGGGGAGAGGGAGAAGAGGATGAACCGTCTCCCACCTGAACTTCGTCGCTAACTTAATCGCTAACTTTGTCGATTCCAGTCCGACGAAGTTAGCGACTAAGTTAACGACGAAGTCCGGATACCCCTCACCCCCACCCTCTCCCTCAAGGGGAGAGGGAGAAGGCGAACAACGCCTCATCAGTTTTGTCGATGCCTTCTCCGACAAAGTTAACGACCAAGCTGGTTTGATCACTCCACCGACGCTTCGCCCCACTCCTTGGGCTCAAGCCGCGCCTCATTGGGGATGTCATCAATGACATTAGCCGAGAAGCTATTGTTGCCGAGATACGCCCGGCGGACCGCCTTGCCGACACCCTTGGCATTGCCGAAGATGTAGCCGAGATCCATCTTGAGCTTCTGGCCGGGCTTCAGCTCCAGGCGTAATGCATCCAGCGGCAGCGCGACCTTCGCCTGGAAACCCTTGTCGGTTTTCTCAACCGTCAGTGCCACGTTCTCCAGGAACTTGATCTCGTCAAAGCTCTCCTTGCCGGTGGGCGAGATGAGCACGATCGGCTCACCTTTGAAGTCCTTGACCTTCGGGAAATAGACCGTCGCGAAGGGTTTTTCTTGGTACTGCGTCACCAGCACCCGCACCGGCTCGCCGAGGTTGTTTTCCAACTGGATATCGAGACAATTGCCACCCTTGAAGATCAGTTTCGGGTCGGCCACGGTGTTGAGCAGCGGCGTGGCTGAAACGACCTCGTAGTCGAGGAGCAGGTTCTTCGCATCACGGGCCACCTTCGCCTTGAACCCCCACCCGTTCTCCAGCTCCTTCTGCACCGTCTTGGCGCCAACGAGATCCTTGCCGATCACGATCCGGTTGCCTGCGGCCAGGGTCATCTTGTATTCCCGCTGCGCCGCTTCGGCCTTGGCGGCCAGTTCCGGCGTGTGGACATAGTTGCCGCCGGGTAGATCCTTGATCGTATCGAGGCCGGTCACCTCCCAGACGCGGGCATCCTGGCCGCCGCCGATCGCGAAGTAGCGTTCCTTGCCATCGAGGTTTAGCTTGCCGAAGTAGCCGCCCTGGCCTTCCGGCTGCCCCTCATCCTGGCCACGGTTGAGCATCAGCCGCCCGTCCTTGAGCAGGGCGCCGACATACATGCCGTCAGTGCGGAATACGTGGTTGGGACCGAAGTAGGTCTGGTAGACAAGGAAGTCGCCGCCCTTGCCCATGCACTGGGTCATCCCCCAGAGCTTGCCGGGACCGGTCACGCCGAGGTTGAGCGCGTTATGCCAGCCCGTGATGCCACTGTAGCTCCAAAGCGGCTTGGCGTCCTTGTCGTAGCGCGCCAACTTGCCCTGGTTGTCGTAGCTGACCATGCCGCCATCCTCCAGCGGCATAGCGCTATAACCGACGGGCAGCGGATATTTCTCGGCCTTGGCGAGATCGTATTTCGGGATGCCATTCTCAACGCTCACGGGCTTGAGCAGATAGCCGTTGCCGAGCAGCACGGAGAGATCCGGGAAGACGTGGGCGATGGCGAACCGGTCGAGCTTCGTACCCTTGAGCGGAACGACCTCGTTCGGCTGGACACAACAATCGCCATTCTGATCCTGCCAGAAATACTCGCCCTCCGGGTACTTCGCCCGATCGTCATCCATGAAGGGGATCCCGGCCGGGCCGATGTAGGCGTAGCCGACATGGATCATGCTCATGGCAGGCTTGAACACTTCGCCGTCGCGGTAGTAGAGCGCCGAGAAGTGGGCGTAGTTATTGCCAGACATGTATTCGCGGCCATTGGCGGCGGTAAGGATCTTCGTGCGTGAATGACAAGCATCGACGCCCGGCGCGGGGATCATCTCGGGCGCGGTCTTGCGCCAGACCGTGGCCAGCGGCGTGACCTTGTAGTTTTTCCAGTCGATCTTCCAGAGCACGTTGTTCACAAGGATCTGGTCGGGCTTCGCCGGGTCGATGAAGCCATAGGCAAAATACGAGCAGCCTCCAAAGAACTCCTTCTTGAAGGCGCCAGATTTGGCATCCCAGACGCTGATCCGCTTGGGCGAGTCGGTGGTTTCCGTCACCCAGAGCTGGCCGGTCTTGTCCACCGCGATGCCGCCGGGCATGTACATGCCGAGGGCGTCATATTTTCCCTTGGCAGGGCGGCCACCGGTCTTGCCGATGCTGCGGAGGAATTTTCCAGAGGGATCGAAGACGGAGACGTTCTGCAACTTGCCGCGGTTGGCGACGAAGATCGTGCCGTCGACGGCGATGGCGATGGACTGGGGATCGTCGAGGTGGTCGGTAATATAGACGGAATACCCCTCACCCCCACCCTCTCCCTCAAGGGGAGAGGGAGTATGTTTGCTGCCCCCATTTGCTCCGGCTTCCTCTCCCTTTGTGGGAGTCTGTTTGGCGCCCACTCCTGCTCCGGCTTCCTCTCCCCTTGCGGGAGAGGATTGAGGTGAGGGGTATTTGCCGACCCTGAGCACCTTGCCGCCGCTAATCACGAGCACCGCCCCATCCATCCCCACCGCCAACCGTTCCGGCACCGGCACCTCCAACGTGCCCAGTAGCGCGCCGGTCTTTGGATTGAAGCGCGCGATCAGGTTCCGCCCCTTGTAACTGGCGAAAAGTTCCTTCCCGTCACAGGCCAACCCAGTCACCTCATTGCTCTTCTCGTCACCGCCTGGCGGCGCTGCGATCTTGTCCTTGCCACCGAGCTGAATGGGCCGTGCCTCCTTGACGGTTACGAAATGGATGGTCGTCTTCTGGGTGAAATACCCGCTGGAAAAGACCGTCACGCCATCCGCGGCAAGTTCGGTTCCATTATAGTTACAACCCCACTGCTTCTTGCCGTCGAAATCCGTACGGATCACACCCCAGCCGAATTCGCTTCCATCCCAGGCCAGGAGCACGCCGCCATCGAAGGCGCACGCGGCCTCCGGCGCACCGTGATCACCACCCCAGCCGCCCTTGCCGTCCACCGTCGGATACGGAGGTTGGCCGGAGTTGTGGACGCTGAAGCGATAGTCGGCCTTCACCGGAGCATGATAGATGCCGCGCCAGGTGTAGGTGCCGGCAGGCAGCAGGTTGCCAGTGTCATCGCACCCGTCCCACCGCTCGATGTTCCTGCCGCCCAATCGGGCCTGCTGGGGAACGAGGATGCGGACGTTCTCATTCTTTTCGTTGAAGAGCTGGATGGTGCACTCGGTGTCCTCCGGGAGCTTGTAACTGAATTCAAGCGGCAGCGGGCGGTCCGGCGGCACACCCTCGAGGACAAGCTTGCGGTCGACGTTGCCGGTCGGGGAGAAGACCAGTTTGCCCCAGCACTTGGTGCCCTGGAATGGGAAGCCTGCTTCGCGCATGAGGTCATAGGCCCAGGCCGCGCCCCCGGCGGTCATCTGGCCGTCGGGTCGCGAGTAGTTGAACTGCATCGTGCCGGCCACAACGTCGCCAGCCTTGAGCGGCGCCTTGGCGTTGAGCGTCTTCCAGGGAATGCGGTATTCGAAGCTGTAGCCCGTTCCATCGGCACGCTTCAGGTATTTCGCCTGGAACTGGTTCTGGGGGACCAGCCCGCGCGGGGCGTTCTGCGGCTCGCGGTAGGTCATGCCAAGCTGCATGGCGAGCTGCGGCTCACCGGTCTCGGTGTAGTGCCACAGCGTCAGGTGGACGATGTCGTCACGCTTCTCCGTCGGATCGCCCGCCCCTTTGTACTTGAACGTGCTCTCGTCGAGGATCGGGTAGCCGACCTTGGGGTCGGTGGTCAGCCGGAACTGGCAGGAGTCGGCGTTCCAGCCCTCCCCCGGATCCGTGCGTGGATCGCGCATGTTCATCATCGGGCTGGGGTCGTTGACATCGGCGCCGAGGTAGAGCGCCTCGGCGTCGTACATCACCGCGAACTTCGCGTTCATGGTGCCGCGGGTGGCCTGGATCACGAACATCTCGATCTGGCCGGAGAGATCCCAGTCGTCGAGCTTGCCGTCGATGGTGACTTTCGCAGGGGCAGGAACGGCATAGAGTTGCTTATGACGACCCCGGCCGTTGTCCTGGGCATGCAGGAGACCAGAGGCGAGAACCAATACAAGCGCAATAGCAACTAACTTCTTCATGACAAACTTCCCTTCTATCCCTAAAAATCATAATCGTAATCGTAATCTTAATCGTAATCCGCATTCTTCACCCTGTCACCAAACAGGCTGCCAAAACAGATTATGATTAAGATTACGATTACGATTATGAATAACCACTCCAACAAAGTTTTCTACTTGTCACCCTCACCTGATCATATAGACCGATCCCACTCCGGGATCCTTCGCGGTGTTGCCGTATTGATCAATCTCCATCGCATCCGGCCAGGCGTCATCATCCCTGTCGTCCGAGACAACCCCCACCCAGTTGGTCCGCACGCTGTAGGTATCAAGATAAGTCGGACCGGAAATTCCACTCTCCACATGGAACCGGCCGCTGTTGAACAGGTTGGTGTTGATAAAGCGCAGGTCCTGCCGCAGCAACCGCCCGTTCAGGAACACCGCCGCTTTGCCCCTCGTGTAGTTCTCATTGACCGTGATCCGAACCCAGGCATCGTTCGTGAGGCTGGAGACCGATACACCCCGGGCGTCGTTGGAACAGACGTCCCATTGGTTCGACACCGGCTCAAAAACCGTCACATACCCGTTCGTATTGATGAAGGCCATCACCGCCACGTTGGTGTCCACAATGTCGAGCGTCGCCATACTGGCGGGGATCCGGTTCGTATCCTGGTAATAGAGCTCAAACCAGACATTCGAGGCAGGTGTTGTCGTCATCGCACTCGCCAACGAGGCTCGGGCCGGTATCTCCACGGCTTGGTTGCTCTGAGCATATGTGTTTTGGATCACCACATTGTTCGATGTGGTGTCCCACCCGTAATACCCCATGCGGCTCAGTTTCGTCCCCAACGCATAACGCTCGAAGGTATCGCTGTAGGGAGGAACCTGCGGCGTCACCGTCGTGCCCCAACCGGAATCCAGCGTAAAGGTGCCGGTTCGCGTGACCCCGTCAGCCGTGAACGCCGTGGCATTGACCACCTGTACCGTGCCGCCGGCCTGAATGGTGAGCGTTCCGACATCCACCGTGCCGTTGCTGACAACCAGCAGGGAGCCGCCCGCCACCGTCACGCCGCCGGTCACCGTCACCCCGACGCACCCCGCCAGAGTGCCCGTCGCGCCACCTGACAGATTCAGCGCCCCCTGGATCGTCACATTGGTTCCCACGAGCCCGAGGGATTGGCCGAGCGTCACGTCGTTCGTATAACTACCGGCACTGACGATGATCGTATCCCCGGTCCGGGCCGCGCCGATTGCTGTCTGCAGGGTCAGATAGTCACTGGGCACCAGTCGCAACCCTGTGTAAGCGAAGTTGACGTCCAAGGTCGTGTCCGCCAAGACATTGGACAGCGTGAAGGAAGTCGTCCTCGGCCTACCGGCAAAACTCACCGCCAAAGTGCCGTTGGTCGAAACCGAATCCACCCCATAGGCAACATCGGCCGCCAGCATGAAATTCGTCTGGCCGCCGGGCCGGATGGAGAACGGCGTGAACGGCGTCACCGTCCCATGATTCGTCGCCGCCACCGTCACCGTACGCCATGTCCACGTGGTCGTGTTCCCGAACAATTGAATCTCTTCCGCCTCCGACATCCCGTCATCATCCACGTCGGCCATGTTGGCGGGCGGGGCGTAGGTCACCGACACCTCATCCACATAGGAGGTCAGGGCCGAACCGGAATCAGCCGCGAACATCGAGTAGCTCGACTTGTTCGTATTGATGAACCGCAGGCCGGACAGGATCAGGTGCTCGTTCATGAACAATGTGGCGGTCCTGTTGGAGTAGTTCTCGCAGAGGGTAATCCGGGCCCACTGGGAGGTATTGAAGACCGACACGTTGGTCTGCCAGGCGTCCTGCGAACAAACGATCCAGGCATTGCTGGCCGGATTCCACACCACGGGGCAGCCGTTGGTATTGAGGAACACTTCCACGGTCAGGTTGGTGTCCACCGACTCGTCGCCGATCAGGTTCACCGACATCGTCATGTTCGTGTTCACGAACATATCGACCCAGACATTGGTGTTCGGGGTGACTGACGTGACGACATTGGAGGCCGTCAACCCTTCCGGAATCGCCAGCGCATTGGTGCCCCGCACGGCATCAGGCACGGCGGAGACCGTCCTGATGGCCACCGTGTTCGAGGAGGCACCCCAGCCCTGGTTGGTCAGGGAACTGGAGTTGAGCGACGTCCCGTCCAGGAAGGTTTCAAAGCCTTGCTGGAATGGGATGGATGCCGCCGAGGCGCTGAAGGCGAACAGCAACATCACAAGAGCCGCAACCGGGACGAGGGCGTCCCGGCTCCAGGGCCTTCGGGCGTTTCTATTCTCTTTTGGAGACGGGACGCCCCCGTCCCGTTCTTCCGCGCCAAGTTGAACACCACCGGGACGAGGGCGTCCCGGCTCCAGAAGATGGAATGAATTACTAATAATTTTCATTTTCACGGTCCCCTCCCCCTTTTCGGTTTCCGTTACTCGAACTTAAGGAGTGTCCCTGTGAGGCGCACATATACAACCGCCACGTCATTGCCGTCACCGGCATTATAGCGCAAGGCCATCCGGTAGGTCTTGCCGCCGTAGTCCACATTCACGACATTGGAGGAGAAGGCGGGCATGGGTGTCGATGTGCCAGGAACATTGATAATGACATATTGCTGGTTTTCGGCCGGGACCTGCCCCAGCACCAGATTAAGGGTGGCCCCACTTTGCGTCAGGGTGCCCGGGACATTCAAGGCCCCCAAGGCGGCCCCCGAGGCATTCGTCCCCACGCACACCGTCATCGTTGAGCCACTCGCGAACGTCAGGTTGCTGATTGTCGAAGTTCCGTTCGACACCACCAATGAACCGCCGTTCCCGATGGTCGCCGTGCCGCCGCGGTACATCGAACCGTTGAGCAGTTCCAGACGGCAGTAGTTCGTGTCACCCAGGCCCGTCCCGAACGTGTAGGACTGCCCCGTGGCACTGTTGGTCGCGTTATCCAGGCGGAAGGCGTTGGCCCCTTGGTAGAGAATGTTGGTGAGCTGGTTGCCACCCGGCCAGTTGGCCTTCACGTTCGCGTTCGTAACCGCGCGGAACGAGATGATGCCGTTGGTCAGTATGATCGTGCCGGCTGTGGTAGGATTGACGACCGGACTGGCGGCGCTGAACTGGTAAATGCCACCCGAATTGGTCATCGTACCCGACGGCTGGGTGATCGTATTGGCTTCAAGCAGACCGCCGTTATGGATCGACACTGTGCCGCCGGCATTGTTCAGGCTGCCGTTCGCCAGCGTCAAGGCGGAGTTGTTCAAATTGATCGTGCCGGTGTTGCCGACAATGACGTTCTGGAGCGTCAGACTGCCGCCGGTCGTGGGCGCGATGGTGCCCGCATTGGACAAATAGCACCAATCCAACAACGCTGTTCCCGTCACGTTGGTGTAGGTGAGTTTGCCATTCCCCTGCAACGTCCCCGCCGCGTTGTTGGCAAAACGGAATATGTTGGTCAAGCCGCTGCCTGTCGTCTGGGACGCAACCACGTGTGCACGCTCGATGACCGCACTTCCTCCAGTCACATTCCAGACACCATCGTTATCAATATCATCCTTATCGGCCGCTTGCGCCAGGTTCCAACTATTGGGCCGAAACAGGAGTTTGCCCGTGAGGTTGAACGTGCCGGAATTGACCATCTTGGTCTGTTGATCTGACCACATGTTTCCGGGATTGCTGTCCGTGTAGAGTGACAGGGTCGCCCCCGCGTTGACGGTCACGGTGGCCCCGGCGGCATTGATTAAGGAGACATTCCCACAACGCAAACGCGCCGTGGGGGTGTCCGTGCCATTACCTACTGTCAAGGCCGCGCTGGTTTGGTTGGAGAAAAGGCCAGAGCTGATATTGTCGTTCTTGCCGATTTCGGAGACGCCGTTCCCCTGAAAGGCCACCGTGCCGTAGTTGTTGAAATAGCCGAACGAGGTGTGGCGCGCGATGGTGATGGTCGTATTCGAGCCCATGAGGAGGCGCCCATAGACAGACATTGTGTCACTTCCGTTTTGACTGATGATGGCCGAGCCGGGCGTCGACATGTCCCATGTTCCGCGCAGAATATGGTTCTTCCAGCCATTGTTGTTGACGAAGTTGGTATACCCGTTCAGATTGATCACCATGTTGTCAACACCGGCACCGAGCGTCTGGCTCACAACCCCTCCGGGGTTGTTCAGGGTCAGGTTGGCGTTCAGCAGCAACTTATTGGTGCCCGTGCCGCTGTTCTGGGTCATCGTGAGAGAGTAGATGGTCTCCGCCGCTTCGTTGGTCACGGTCCGCGTGCCGCTGGTCACATCCCCCAGCGCGGCGATTTCGCCGGAGGCGGGTTTGATGTCGCTTGACCAGTTGGCGTTGGTTTGCCAACTGCCGCTGTTATTGGCGCTACTGCCGCCATCCCACGTCCGCGTGGTTTGAGCCATCACGTTGCCGCTGATCAAGCCCAAACTCACCATGATCGCGATGCTGAATAATGCCTGTTTCATGATACCCCCGTTGCTGTTCATGTTCTTTCCTCCTGTTCTCGATTCATCTACTAGTGTTCCTGAAATAATCTGGATGTCTTTTGTAGGGCTGGCGCTTGCGCCATGCCGTGTCCGAGGCTCGCCGCAAGCGGCGGCCCTACAAAGCAGTCCATTCAATTATGAGAACGTCAGGAAACCGCCATCTCCATCTTCCGATTCCGACTTCTGAATACTGACTTCTGAATACTGACTTTGGACTGCTGCCTACTGCCAACTGCCCACTGCCCACTGATTTCCTCTTCCCACAACGCCGGCAACTTCGTTTCACGCGGCACTTGCTCCCCTGCCCGCTGCCGGTCAATCAGATCCACGGCCGTCCGCATGAAAAGATTCGCGTCGTAGCCCAGCAATCGCATGGGCAACAGTTTGGTCGGGGCGACGGGGAAGTTGGCATGGCCGATCACCGTCACCTCCTTGGGGACGCTCACCCCGGCCGCCACCAGGCCCGCCGCGGCCTGCTCCACGAAGTTATCGTCCTCCACCAGCAGGGCATCCGGCCGTTCGCGGTCGTTCATCAGCAATTCCACGGCATTTGTGGCGCCCTCCGAGTTACGCAGGGAGACGAACTGGTGCCAGCGCCGGTGCGACACCATGCCGCGGGCCGCCAGCCCGGCCTGGACCCGTGCACTGAAATCCGGCCCCATGCCGAAATCAATCAGGGCCACCCGGCGCCGGCCCTGGGCGGCCAGATGGTCGAGGGCCTTGGTAACCCACATGTTCCCGTCAAAACTCACGGCGGGAACATGGGGCAGCTTGGCATCAGGATCGGACATCATGGCCACACGGGGCAGGCCCGGCGCGTCGAGAATCGGGGTGCCTTCGAACGTGTACGGGTGGTTGGTGAAGATGAGCCCCGCCAGACGCTGCCGCTCAATGTAGGTGATCAGGCGCGTGCACTCCTCGGAATCGGCATGTTGGTCAATGCCGTGGAACATCAGCACCCGCTTGCCGGTCTCCTGCTGGAGCCGGACGGTAGCCTGGTTCATGGCCTGGTAGTAGCGCGACCAATTCTCCTTATCGCGCCAGTTCGCGGGATCGTAAATGAAGACCACCGCGTAAGTATTCAGATGCGGTGGCAGTTCGGAGACAAAAGTCCCCGACCCCGCCGCCGTGCGGAGGAAGCCATCGTTCACCAGTCGCTGAACGGAATGATGCAACGTGACGGGCGTGGTCTTGAGGGAGCGCAGCAACTCCAGGCGGGCCGGTAATTGCGAGCCGGGACTCCAGTGTCCGCTGAGGATGTTGGTCCTGAGTGCACGGACAACATCATGGCTGGACCCTGCCTTTGTCACCGACAACCTTGAACGCGACTTCTTCATGATGAGCTCTCTGAAAAGCGATATACCATTTGTATGAATTGAATATATCGCATTTGCAATGAACTGTAAAGCGAAATTTTCGAACACGAATTCATCCTACCCCTGGGAAGAAGAGTCGCCAATACCCGGGCTCCCCTATCCCCGTTTCCCTTGACTTTGAGTTTACGGTTATGCTACGTTTTGTTGGTACAAATACAGGGGATATTTTCGATGCCCTGCTTCTGGAACTTGGCGCCCACCGGCATCTGGCCGTCCGGTTGTACGCCCAACGCCTATTGACCCTGGCCCAGGCGGCCAAACTGGCCAGTCTTCCGATCGAGCAATTTCTCGATGTCCTGGGCACGTCCGGGGTGAACGTGGTTGACTATCCGGCGAAGGAAGTCCGCGCCGAACTCGAGGCGCTTCGGTGAAGCAGTCCGCGCCGGAACTCATCGTGGCTGACGCCGGGCCCTTGATTGGGTTAGCCACCATCGGCGGACTACCTTGGTTCCAAAAGCTTTTCCGAAGCGTCCTCATTCCTGAGGCCGTAGCAACAGAACTGTGCATGGACAGCCGCATGCCTGGCGCCATCGCGCTCGCCTCCGCGCGTGACCAGGGGTGGTTGAAGGTGGTGCCGGTAGCCGATGTGCCCGTGCGACTGCTCTCCACGATTGACCGTGGTGAAGCGGAGGCCATCGTGCTCGCCGGACAGAAGGCCGTACCGCTACTCATTGACGAGAGTCGCGGCAGGATCGCGGCGAGAAGCGAGGGAGTCCGTGTCTTCGGGTCCGGCGCGGTACTGCTCAGGGCCAAGGAAAAGGGTCTGATCCGCGAAGTCCGCCCCAGCCTGGATGCGCTTACACGGGCGCAATACCGCCTTTCTGAGCCGCTACGCCGCGAAATCCTCCGGTTGGTGGGCGCCCTATTCATTCAGGGCGATGGCAAACGAAATGGCGGATCGGATTTCACGCATACGAGCAGTTGAAAGCGATGCAATGAGTGACCCTAACCGCGCTTTAGCAATCGTCTGCATGTGATCGCAATTGACGGCGCATGCTTTTGGCAGCCCATCCGTCTTATCCAACAGCACTTCACTAGGTATGTCACGAATGGTAGAAGTCACTGGGGCAACGGTCACTTCGCCAAGGTGAGGTATGATCGAGTCGCGGGTTAAAATGACAACCGGCCGTTTCTTATCGGGCTCATCAAACTTGTACCATCGGACATCGCCGCGCTTCACTCATCACCCCACTTCTGCTCATTCTCCCAGACCCCGAATTCATCCGCACTTACTGGGTGGTTAAGATACCCCTTCCGATGCTTCTCTTCGAGTCGCTGCGTTTTGACCCGGGCAACAGCCTGATGGAGCGCCTCACGAGTAAATGCCGAGCGTGTCGTATGCAGATATTTCGCAACCCTGTCCACGGTTTGGACAAGATTATCATCAAGAGTCATTTGGACTGTTCTCATGGATTCACCTCTATGTGTATATCTATAGCTATAATACTACACATTGCCAGAGTGTCAATCATGTACATCCGTAAAGAAAGATCTAGAAGCTAAAGGGGTTCCGGGGACCAACTGTCATCTCAGTCCTACCTGAACTTCGTCGGTAACTTAATCGCTAACTTCGTCGATGTCTTCTCCGACAAAGTTAGCGATTAAGTTAGCGGGCAGCAGGGTCACATCGTAACATATTACATTTGAACCGCTTTGGTCACTTTTTCCGTCAAACGAGCCAATGCTTTATCGCGATTGCAGGCAAGCGGAAATCGGTGCACGGCCATAGTCACGGCAGCATAATCCATCCCTCCGGCCCTCCGCCCCAGTTCAGCCAGCGTCAACCCCGTGTGTCGGCGGAAGCCTCGACAACGGGATGCGATCATACGCACCTCGCTTCTTGTCCTCGGGGTGCGGCTCTATTCCGATTACTGTAATCTCGCAGCGGTCGGGCCCGTAAACCCAGAAAATCCGCCCGGCAGAAGGCGTCTTGTTCTCCAAATAGGATTGCCATACACGCAACCCATAACGCCGACTCAAATCGTCAATTTCGTGTGACTCAAGGCCAGGATGGCAGGGATTGGCGCTGAGATAGCCAAGCGTCTTCACGAGTTTCTTGAAGTATCGTTTTTCTTCGGCATTCAATTGATTCTCATCAGAACGGCTCGAAATATCATTCCAGTGATCCTCCATCTCCGGAACACCCATGCGAATCGCATAAACCGTCATGGGCGAGCAGCCTTCCCAAGATACTTCTGGAGGTCAATCGCCGGCGACACCTTCCTCTTCTTGAAATTCCCCACCGCCTTGTCCATCATCCGCAATGTTTTCGGGGGCAGGTTTGCCGGATGGGTCAGAACCCTAGGCTCCAGCAACACGGTGCCGGAATCAAATACTTGAACCGCATAGTACCCAGCGGTCGCACCGCGCAATGTAATCCGGTTCTTACTGTCCAAGTGCGTGTCGTATTCTTTCACCAATGCCATTGTCATAATCATCGCTCCTGTCTTCGTACTGGTGGGAATTCCCACAACCATACTATACGCCATCAGGCAAACGATGCAACACCACATTTCGCATTTTGGCGGCGGGGGCGGGGAAGAAGAGCGATTCCAATCGCGTCGATAAAGTCGGTCGATTAAGAGCGTATCCGAGTAAGGGTTGCGCACGGCCATAGTCACGGCTGAATAATCCATCCCTCCGGCCCCACATAACAATCAACATACATAGTGAAGTGGGTCCCACATGTATAAGGATATGCCTGATACCGTCCGAAGCGTCCGTACCCCCACCATCGCTATCCCCTACATCCGCTTCAACATCGAATCCAACTGCTTCGCCCCATCAGCATCTACGACTTCTATCCCTGTTGCCAAGCGCAGTAAGTCGATCCTACCCCGTATCCCTCACCACCCCGAGGTCCTGACCGTAGCCGGAATCAAATCATATTCTTAATGCCAAATCGCATGCCAAGCCTGATACTCCGAAGGGCGTAAACGATAACGCGCGATATTCCCTTCGTGGAGCGCCATGAGTTCGGTTTCCGCCACTTCAATGAGGCGACTCCTATCGCCCCCTTCCGCCTGTTCAAAAGCAAGGCGTTGAATCAATGATCCGGCAGCCTTCTTGTCAAGCCGGCCCCGGACAACGGCGGCAACCATATCCGCCAGTTCCTGCCGGTACCTCAGCCGGAACGGATCCGGCTCGCCCAGCGACTGACGCACCGCTGAATAACGCGCACACGAGCGCTCGTATCGCGCCAATATTTTAGACGCATGCTCCGACCACTGGATCGCTCGGCTGAGATTCGCCTCCGGCGTACGCGGTCTCATCTGAACAGGTCTGAGTGGGTGCCAGTTCTGACGAGCTGAAGAACGTTCCCCTCGATTCGGTAGATGAGAAGCCAGTCGGCCTCAATGTGACACTCCCGGCAGTCTTTAAACACACCCTTGAGCTGGTGATCCCTGTACTTTGTCGGTAACGTTTGCCCTTGAGCAAGGGTTTCGATGACCGTCCTCAGGTGGCTGGTCTCTTTACCCCTCTTCTGAACCAGTTTGACGTCACGCCTGAACTGGCTTGTCGGTAAAATTTCATGCATGTCTGACACCGCCCCTATATGCCGAGGTTCTTGAAGAGCGCATTCGGTGTCGCAAACTTCTCGCCATGTCCTTTCCGGGCCTCCTCGATAGCCTTCAATGTGGTCTCATTCGGGAGACGAATCTCAAATGGCAAACCGCGCGTCATGATAATTTGGCGATAAAAAAGCTCAAACGCCATTGAAACCGAAAGCCCCAATTCATGAATAATGCTCTCGGCTTCACTTTTGATATCAGGCTGTATGCGAGCCCTAGCCGTTGTCGTTTTAACTGAACTCATCCCTGCACCTCGATTTGAATTGATTGTTTTCTTAACTTCAACATAATGTAGCACATGAAGGGCTACATGACAATCAGAGAATCACAGAAGGATCGGGGGACTCCGAGGACAGACCACTACAGTCTATGAACGCCGCAACGGAGGCAGGCCGATGTCGCGCACCATGTTGCCTGGAACCACATGGATCGTGATTTCAGGACGGGAACAATAGCGACGGATAACCGGATACCCTTAACCGACTCGCTTACACGATTCCTCCTGACACTCCAACTTCGTCGGTAACTTAGTCGCTAACTTCGTCGATGTCTTCTCCGACAAAGTTAGCGATTAAGTTAGCGACGAAGTTGTCAGGAGGCTCCTAATCCGCTTGAACCGGGATCACCACGATTCGACTGTCCACCAGTTCGGAATATTCCTTTCCACCGGTGGCAAAGGTCAGATAGAGGTGGGTCGGCCGGCCCTCTTCCACCAGAAGTTGCGGGCGCTCCACCTTGCTCCCCGTAAGGCAACTCCCATCATCCCAATGAACGGTCCGGGAATACGCAAGGGCCGGCTGATTGATACGCCAGACGGTCCCCTCATCAGAGTGTGCATAGAGGCCCGCACCTGCTTCTCCAGTTATCCCCCCGTCCATGTCTTTACCAACCATTTCGTAACCTTCCCCGTTCCGCCAGATATACATGTCCTCCACATGATCAGGAGCAATCTCCTCAAGCACTGGATCGTCCTGAAGGCGCCTGTAAGGCCCCTCATAGTGTCCGGCCGCAACCACACCCAGCTGAAAGCGACCAGGCAGACAACCAGCGCCGTAGGGTTTCGCGATACTCTTGTAGAGAAGAAGCACACGCCCATCGGGATGAACACAAACTGCCGGATTGGTCGTCATGACACCATCCCACTTTCCCGGGCGTGGTTCCACCAGAGGCATCGGGCAACGCTGCCATGGACCGTAGACGGATGACGAAGTGGCAAGACCGATGCGGCTGTTGGCCCAAGCCTGTTTCCATTGTGGCGAACCCCAGAAGGTCGGCTTTTCCGGTGTTGGGATCGCCCCATCATAAGTCGTCCCCGAGTAGAACAGAAGATACGTATCGCCCCATTTATGAATAGTCGGATTGTGGATTTGACCACCGTCCCAGTTCCCCGCCCCCCGGGCCGCCAGAGCGACGCCTTCATATTCAAAGGGGCCGAGAGGCGTGTCCGCGGAAGCATGGATCACTATGGAATTGGTGACCCAGTGCGCAAAGGAAAGGCTTTTAGGCCAGGCCGACGCGAACATGTGGTATCGGGCATCCTGACCGCGAATCACAGACCCGTCCCAGACCCAGTAGTCGTCCAAATGCAGGGCCCCGGCAACCGGCGCGGGCTGAAGTTTTAAACGGGTTGGCATGATCGCCCTTTCAGTGACAGACACCTGAACCATTCCCCCACTTATTAAGGGCGAGCCGCGCCGCCGCCTTGGTGTTGCACTCCGGATAACTGGACCAGAATTCCAGCCGTGCCCGGTCTTCCGGTTCGCCAAACTCCGCCAGGAAATCCACCCCGGCGCAATAGACCGGGTAGAAATGGTTCTCATTCTCCAGCGCCCGGCGCACCAGCCCAAGGGCCTGACGATCCCCCAGCCAACGCAAGGCCAGGATCAGCGCCTGCACCAGGCGGAACCGCTTGCTGCCGGTATCGGTGCCGATGGCGGCAAACTCCTGTGCCAGGGTGCCCGTCGGGACAAGACCAGTCATTTCCGGGTACAGCGCCCGGCCCAGTTCCGCCTCCAGCAGCCGGCGCAGCGGCGCCGCCCCGGCCGGATCGCCCAACTCGCCAATACGTTCAACAGCGGCGCGTTGGACCCGCCAATCGGCGTCGTCAAGCAGCGCCACCAGGGGCGCCAACTCACGGTCGGTCACGGCGGCACAGACACGTCGTCCGGCCGAGTCAGCAGGCGCCAGCGGCACGGCCGCCGGTAACGCGCCCAGCGGCATCGGCTTGGCCGGCAAGGTAGCGGCCACCGGCGGCAACGCCGCAGCCTGCGCCGCCCAAACGGCGCCATTCCACACGGCATGACAGACGGCCTGGGCGGAGAGCGGATTCACCCCCGGCCCTGTTGCCCGTGTCGCGGCCAGCACGGCGGCCCAGCCATCATTCGCGGTGACCAACCAGCGGGCGTCGGTCTGCCAGCCGGCCATCTGGGCCGCGGCCCCCGCGCATACCGTGAGAACGGTCGCGCCTTCGCAAATCTCCCAGCCGCCTGCCACTGCCTTGAACTGCACCTCCGGCCGCGGCATCCGCCGGTACCAGAGGCCGTCGTCGGTCTGCAAAAGCCCCTTGTCCGGGCGGGTCACCAGGATCAGTTCCGCCTCGCCGCTGGCCGGGGCAGGCAACGCGATCGGCAAGGCCTTCCCCCAGGTTCCCGGCGCGGCGGGGTTGACCGGGCGGATACACTGGCCGTTCCACCAGATCCCGGCGTTCGGATTGATCACGGTGATGCGGAAATAGTCGGCGCCAGCCGGCACCTTCAGGCGACAGCGCAGCCAGCGTGTCCGCGTGGCCGGGGCCGCCGCCAGCGCTGCCAGCAAGACGTCGAGACTCTCCGCGTCCACTGCCTCGGGCAGATCTCCAAGTCTCGGTAACGCCTTTTCTGGAGCCGGGACGCCCTCGTCCCGGAAGTCCTTGGCAAGGCTTGAAGACGACCGGGACGAGGGCGTCCCGGCTCCAGAAAGAGGAAGGCGAAGCCCGTCCGGCAGCGACTCCGGATGCTCCGGATCGATCTCCGCAAAACCGCCGGACCAGGCGGCGGTGGCGCCGGCAATCACTTCATCGTCACCGGGCACAATCAACGTGGCCATCGTCCCCGCCTGCAACTCGCGTTGCCAACTGACGCGAACTGAACCGCCCACCGGGTCCTTCGGATAGCCCGGCACGGGTTCCACCTTCAGCGCCGCCGGGGTTTCCGGTAGAATCTGCGCCCACGGCCCTTCCGGCGTGTTGACGACGGCGCCCGCCGCGGTGCGTTCGACCTGTTCCGGGCGCACATGCACCTGCCACGACACGCCAACCGGGGCGTCCGCCGCGATCTCGTCGAGCACCAGCAGATAGCGGTCGCGGATCATCAGCGAGGTGCGCTCGATCCGGCGGACCGGATAGTGCGGGGTGTAATGCTCCGTGCAGTCGGCCGCCACGGCGCGCAATCCCGGCAACTGGGCCCAGAGCGTGCCGCGGCCCCAGACGTCCTTGCGCGGGTAGTACCACGGCTCGCCGTTGAGCACTAACGCGTTTGAGCCACCGATGCAGCCGTGGGCAAAGCCGCGGATGCGGTCGCTCAGGGATACCTTTTGCTGAACGACGGAAGCGAACAGGGCGATCTCGCGCTGGAGCACGTCCCGCTCGGCGTCGGAGAGAATCTTCTCCTCCGGATACTCAAAGGCCCGGCACTCCCCTGTCGGCATGCCATCAAGAAAGAGCGGGCTGCCGTTAACCTCCAGGATGAGGGTGTTGGGGTCGGTATGGGGGCGCGCGACACCGCCGATCTGGCCGCCGCCGCAGATATCCCAGAGCTGGGCAAAGCGCATGTGGTTGACCGGTGTGTCCAGGCAACCGCCGATTTCAGGATGCATCCAGCCGTCGAAAACCTTGTCGGCGGGAATCTCGCGGGCCGGCCACGCCGGGGCATTTTCGGGCCACCAGACCAGGGTCCAGAGCCGTTGATCCTCGAACCAGGCGCAATGGTCGATGCCATGCCACATATTCAAATGATCCATCAGCGCCAGCGGCGCGGCGTCGTGCGTTTCCCGGGCCAGCAGGGCCAGGGCCACCATGTCGAAAGCGCGGAAATTGCCACCCGCATCCCAGGGCAGGGTCAGGCCGGCGGGACTGATCATGTTGCGGCCGGCCTGCTGACAGCTCAGCCATTTGGCCCGGTCGAACGGCTTGTCGAGCCAGCGCAGGAACTCATACCATAGCCCCATGACCACCACATTAACGCCGGTCATATAGACGGAGCCTTCGCCGATGAACTGGGCATGGGCGGTGGCCGCGATCTCGGCGCCGCGCTCCATGGCGATCTGGTAGAGCCGCTGGGCGCGCGGGTCGCTGCCGCGCTTGACGCCGAAGAGGTAGCCGATCAGGCCGCAGGCCAGCAGCATGCTGCCGATCTGGTTGTCGCCGGCGGGCTGCCGCGCCAGGATCCGCGGATAGACCTGGCTGTGGATAGCGTCGATCAGCACGTCCGCCGCCGCGGCGTGATCAAAGTCCTTGAAGGCCGGGGAATCGGCCAGCCAGTCATAGGCCACCGCCCAGCGTCCAAGCGGGATCGACCAGCACCAGGTATGATATTGCGCCGCGTGCGAGCGGCAGTCCGCCGGCACCTGCAACAGCCGTTTTTCCAGGAGTTCGCGGAAGCGCCGCGCCGCCCGTTCGTCGCCGGTCACCAGTGCGACCAGCGCCGGATTGAGCGGAAAACTCTCCGCCTGGTGTTCCGCCAGCACCTGAAAGTGCCGCCATTTTTCCGCCAACGAGCCTTGTGAGCCGTTCAGTTTCCGGCACAAGGCATCCACATTATCCAACAACATCAGTTTTGACATAATCACTCCAATTCAACATCCAAACCGGCCAGTTCGCCGGTGCCCTCTCCATCCAGCACCAGTTCGAATTTGATCTCGGTGTCGCGATCCTGCGAAGTCCGCACGAAGTCGGGCAGCGTGAACTCGACCCACTTCCCGTCGGTGTCGCCGAGCGGTTGGGAGGCCACCACCGGCAGCCATTCGAGGCGCGGCTGCGGTTGCCAATGGAAGATTAGCGGTCGCAGCCGGAAGAAGAGCTTCCCCTTCCCTGTTATGCGCATCAGGCCGCGGATCTTCAGTCGGCTTCCGGGTGGAATCTGGGAATCAATGACGGTCCAGACGGTTTCGCAGGCCTGCGTCGAAACCAGTCTCAGCAGTCCATTGCCAGCCGGGCCCCCGGACGTTTCCCAGAATCGGCTCTTGCCATCAGGAATGAATGCCGAGGCTTCGTCAACCGCGTCGATTCGCGCCGGGCCACGGAAATCGTTGAACCCGAGCGCCAGCCGGGCGCCGCGGTGGAGCTTACGGTCTTCGTCGGTCACCGTCACCCGCCGTGCTTTCTCCTGCAACGGTTTCGCCTGGGCGGCGTCCAGCCAGTGGATGCGGTAACGCCACGCCCATTCGGTTCCGGGGGTGAGCGGCTGCGTCTGCCGGCTCAGGCAGTGCAGGTCGTAATAGGCGTCGCAGATGGCCCAGGCCGGTTCGCCAGTGCTGGCCTCCACGCTCACTACGGGATTGAACTCCTCGCCGAAGAAGCCGCCCCAAGCGCCCACGGCACCACGCAGGGGGTCGATCTTCGGGCCGTAATGCATGACATGCTGGTGCGGAAACTCCCACACCGCGCCATCACGATCTGACACCAGGGTGCGGTCGAACGCCTTCTGCCGCGCCCAGAGGAAGCGTCCGCCGACCCGCGCCGGCAGGACGTTGTTGTATTCGAGCGAGGGCAGCACCACCGGCGCGGCGCCGGCGCACGCCAGCTTGGTTTCCAACTGCCAGGCATAGCGGCCGGTGGCGGCATCGATGCCGAGTTCGGCGCGGCACTCCCCGCGCAGGCGGCCATCGGCGGAGGCCGACTGTCCGACCACCACGACCCGGTCCCCGGACTCCGGGACCTCCACGCGAACCCCGGCCATCTGGTCACAGAAACCCGGCAGGTGCAGGTTGAACTTCAGCCCGCGCACATTGCCGAGGTGCGTCTCCTTGTCGATCGCCGCCAGCCGCTCTCCCGGCTCCTGCGGGCTGCGCAGCAGCCAGTCCACATACCCCTGCGGCGTGACGAACGCCACCGTCTTGCCACCGGCATCAATGGCGCGGCACCCGAGATTGAGGTCGCGGACACTGAATGCCATTTCTTTGCAGAATCCGGAACCCGTCGCAAGAAAACTGAACGCCAACATATTGATCCATCTGGAACTCATTTCGCCTCCTTTTCACTGTTTATATAGGAATGATGTCGAAAGAATCAGTTTGTTAATGTGCATGATTAGTATTCTCTTGTGTTGCGTTTTACAATTACCCAACTTCGTCGCTAACTTAATCGTCAACTTTGTCGACTTCGCTTTTCCCCAGTACTTCGTCGCTAACTTAATCGCTAACTTTGTCGCTTCCAGTCCGACGAAGTTAGCGATTAAGCTAACGACGAAGTTAGTTTGATCACTCCACCATTCCCTCTCCCCTTGAGGGAGAGGGCTAGGGTGAGGGGTTTCCGGCCCCTTGCGCGCTCACCAATAGCCACTCGGACTGCACGCTTCGTCCTGGAATATCTCCTCCACGACTCCGGACACCCCTCACCCCCACCCTCTCCCTCAAGGGGAGAGGGAGAAGAGTATGAACCGTCTCCCACCTCTACTTCGTCGCCAACTTAATCGCTAACTTTGTCGACTTCCTGTTTCCGACGAAGTTAGCGATTAAGTTAGCGACGAAGTTTTTCTAATTCACTTACCCATCTCCAGCCATCCCCACAGACTTGGATTCAACTCCACTTCGCCGGGGATATCGCAGACGAAGGTGGTGGTCTTGTTGGACCAGTAGACACGGGCGGCGGTCTCAATGCCGTTGCCGCGCAGCACGCCAAGATCGCCGAGCAGTTTCATTCCTGGCGCGGTTTTTAACCCCAGCGTCGCCAGCGGCACCGAGCACTCATACACCACCTCGTCGGCGTAGGTGTTCGGCGCGGGGCAAAACGGCGAGACGACCACCTGCACCTCGGCGCTGACGTCGTCGATACGGTCGATGGTGACGCGCTTGACCGGGGAGATAAACGGCTCTGGTTCCTTGGTGCCCGGCACCACCTGGCGGTAAAGCATGGCCTTGGTCTTGCCGCCGACCCGGGCGACGAGCAGCCGCAGGTCGCCCGCCACCGGTTTCTCGCGCTTGGGATCCGCCGCCGGGTCGGTGCCAAGTTGCAGATCGAGGGCGCCACCGCCCTTGAAGAGCAGTTTATCCACGGCCGTGACATTGCTCAGGTAGTCCGCGTAGCGGGGATTGCCCGTGGCGCGCACGGCCATATATAGCCGGTCGCCGCTGATCTGCAAAGCCCCCGCCAGCCCGTCGGCAATGGGAGCCCACGTCGCCGCCGCCCAATCATCCGCCTTGCCGTCTACCACGGGCGCAATTTGTGGAGTTCGCACGGCCAGCGTCTTCCGCCCCTTCGCGGCCGTTTCCGCCTGCTGCCGACGCACCAGCACGGTGCGGGCGGCCTCGACCATCGCCGGGGTCACCGTGATCGTCTGCGGCGGCAGCCGCTGGATCGTCTCCAGCCCGGTCAGGCGGAAGAGCGCGGAGAACCCATGGCCGGCCACAAGATAGATTTTGCCATCGGGGGTCTGCGTGATCGAGGGCCAGAACGCCTCCTCGCCCAGACTCATCTCCTTCAGCGACATGCCGCGGACGGCTTTCGCCGGGCCCACCACCGGGTCCGGGCCGCTACCCTGCCCCGCAGCGATCCGGTCGCGGAAAAGTTCGGTTACGAAGAAACCGTCGGAGGTGAACATGTAGAGGTTGCCGCGATTGCCGATGACAGTCCACAGTTCCTCGGGCGCCGCCGTCTTGGGCGGAGGAGCGAAGAGGGACGCGAGGCGGGAGTACCAAGGTGCCTTGGCCGGTGCGGCGCGCGGAGGCGTCACGGTGAAGCCCGCCAGGTGCGTGGTGCCGATGACATGCCCGGGATACTGCGGGGCGCCGGCCGGCTGCGAGCCCTGAATGCCGGCGTGCGTCTGCGGGTAGGCCCAGGCGGGCGAGCCGGTGCGCGCGCCGCGGATCGGCAGGCCGACACTGATCAGCCAGCCGTCACGGGAGAGAAGAGGTCCGCCGACGGTCTTGGGCTCGACGGCGGGAGTGAGCGTGGCCAGGTCATAGACCGGCGCGCCGGCGGCGGTGAAGCGGGCGGGGACGACCACGAATCCCGACGCGGTCGACACCCGCAGGCTCTGGTCCACCAGCATGTCTCCGGCACCTTTGGCATCCGACACCGCGCACTCCCCGGCCTGCACCGCGCCGTCGGCGTTGAGGTCGGACCAGGCCAGCAGGCTCTTGCCTTTGCTGAGTTCTTGCAGGGCGGGTGTCTTCATCGGCGGCCAGTCCCGCAGGCTGGCGAGTGAGCCGACGAGTGCCGCCGGCCGGAGTTCGCCCTTCGCAGTATGGAGATAGATCGACACGAAACCAGGCCCCGATTGCACGCCACCGGGGGTGAAGCTGTTCACGAGATAGCGCCGGCCGTCGAACATGATCGGGGTCTCGGGCATCCCGCCGGGGAGAGCAAGTGCGCCCCGCGAGTAGATGTTCACGAGCTTCGAGTCTCCCTGCTCCCAATCGAGCCGGAATTCCATGCCGTTGTAGAAAAACTTTGTCTTGTCCGCGGAATCCAGGAACCCGCCGCCACCATAGCCGGGCGGACCATAGAAGGCCTTCAAGAGCTTGCCGTCCAGGGTCCAGACGCTCAGCCGCTTGGGGCAGTGGTCGGCCTCGGCCACCCAGAGCACGGGTGCATGCGAGAGCCCACGAGTAATCGCCGCGCCCGGTTTGGTTTCAACTTCAATGTTCGACGTTCGATGTTCGATGTTCGATGTTCCCTCCGTCTCCTCCCCCGTCACCAGCCAGCAGCCGGCCGGATGGTTCATGTGGAGTTCGTCGTATGTTCCCACGCCCGGCGCGCCGGCTTTGCCAATCGTCCCCTGCGGACGGCCGGTGAGATTGAATATTTTGACCTGATGCGACTGCCCCCAGTCGCTCACGAAGAGCCGGTCACCGAAGATCCGCAGGCTCTGCGGGTCGTCGAGTCCCTTGCCAACCACCGTCTGCGCCTTCTCCGGAACAAGCGTCGCCGCCGCAGTCGCCAGATCGAACGCCGGAAAGCGTTTGACTTGCTGGTCCGAGATCACCAGCAGCTCGCCGGTCGGCAGAAACGCCACGCCCTTGGGGGCAGGCATCGCCACCGTGGCGGCCAGCTTCCCTTTCGCCACATCGACGACGAGCAGTTGCCCCTCATCCGGCAGGCTGATCACGGCACGGTCGTTGAAGACCGCCACCCCGGCACACGTCACGCCTTTGCCGTCCTTGCGCTTGTAGCTGTAGATCTTGAAATGCCCGTGACCGGAGTGTTCCCAGAACTCCAGATATTCCTGAAACGCGGTCGCACTGAACGCCTGCACCTCCGGGCGCGCCTGCGGTTCCGCATCACGGGCGAGCCACTGCGCACCGCACCAACCGCCGCCTCCGCCGTAACTGCGCGCACCGGCCAGTTTCTTGCCGCTGGCGGGATCGAGATAAACCATGCCGTGACCGATCTCACCCACGGCGCTGCACACCAGCAGCCGTTTCGTCTGCGGAATGTACACGACGTCACTTGGCGGGGTGTGGTCGTGCAGCCAGCCGCCCGTACCAGCCACCGTTTTCCACGGCGGGTTGCCGCCGGTGTTGACCGCGAACTCGTAACGGATGTCCACCGGGTCATGCACCAGGGCACGGGCGGTGTAGCGCCCCGGCTCAGCCAGCGCCAGCTTCTGGATGCCATAGGTGTAGTGGCCGTGGATGGTCACCCGCTCCATCTCCGCCTCGACCAGCCCATCCCAGGACACGGTATGGGTGCCGGCCGGGAATTCCTTTGCCCCAAAGAGATTGCGCACCCGCTTGCCCTGGGCGTCCTCCACCACGACCGTCACCGCCTGCGGCTTGTCGAGGGTGAAGGTCACCGGCACCACCACCGGCTCGGGGGCCTTGTCCTTGGCGGCAGGTGCGGGCGCAGCGGCGGGCGCGGCGGCCGCCGCCAGCAGCCCGGGCTGCACCGCGTTGGCCTGCTCGGGCGTCAACTGCCGCAGTTCGATTTTGCGAAAGAAGGTCTCGAAATGTTGCTCCGGCTGCAGGCCGTCGCGGAAGAGCAGCAGGCGGAACTGCAGCAGCGTCCCGTCCCAGGTCGGGGCGTTGACGTGAAAGACCACGCGGGTCGTCCGCCAGCCCTGCGCCTCTGGCTTGGTGGTCTGCGACCAGACGGCTTTGGCCATTCCCTGGCCGACATTGCCCACGCCGAATGGATACAGATCCGCGGCGATGCCCGGCTCACCCGTTTCGCCGCAGCGGTAGTCGTAGGTCGCCAGGTAGTAGGCCCCCCGCTGCGGGTCGATCCCGCCTTTGTCGGCGAAGAACTGCAACTGGTGCCGGTTGACCCGCGGAGCGAAGGCAAGCGTCACCTTCGCCTGTTTTTGGCCAGCGATGTCAACCACCTCCGCCTTGCCACCGGCGACGTTCATCGCGTACATGCCAAGCTGGCCGTCGGCGAAATCCCGGTTCCAGAGCAGCGTGCCAGGAGAAGCCGGTACCTCCGCAGCCAGAGCCGAGAGCAAACCAGCCAGAAGCATCATGAGCAAGAGTCGTGTTTTTATAATTAATTTCATCGGTTGTCCCTAAACTTCGTCGCTAACTTAATCGCTAACTTTGTCGACTCCAGTCCGGCGAAGTTAGCGACTAAGTTAACGACGAAGTCCGGATACCCCTCACCCCCACCCTCTCCCTCAAGGGGAGAGGGAGAAGAGGATGAACCGTCTCCCACCTTAACTTCGTCGCTAACTTAATCGCTAACTTTGTCGCTTCCAGTCCGACTCAGTTAGCGATTAAGTTAGCGACGAAGTTTTGGATCATTCGAATTTCAACAGCCCCCAATACTGCGGCTCGATCTCGGCCTCGGTCGGGGCATCCATGGTGATGGCGGTGTTTGGGTTGAACAGGAACCGCCGCAGCACCGTGCGCTGGCCGCCGTCGTCGCTGACCAGCACCCCGACGTCGCCGCGCAACGTGGCACCCTTGGCCGGCGCCGCCAGGCCAATCTCCTTCCACGGAATGCTGACCTTGGCACTGTACCCCTTATCGGTCTTCTCGACCCGACACTCGACGCCGGCGAGCAGCGCGACCCGCTCGAAGCGGACCTCGCGCACCGGCGACTTGTAGAGCTGCGGCTCCGCCGCGATGCCGCCAGCCACCTTCGGCCACATGCCGAAGGCGACGAAGCCCTTCTCATTCGCCGCCGGGGCGATCACGATGCGCACATCACCCTGCTGCACTGGCTTCGCCTCACCACCGATCCCCAACTGGATGTCTAAAGCATCGCCGCCCTTGAAGGCGTAGCGCCAATCGCTGCTGGTGTTCTTCCACGGACTGCGGTCGGGCACCTGGAAAACCGCATGCAACCGCTCGGCGTCATAGCCCAGCGCCACCTTGGCCTGCCCAGCCTCGTCCAGATCAATCCGGGCCGCCGTCGCGGCGTCAGCCGCGGGTGCGCCCGCCGTCACGACCAACGTGGTGACGCGCGCTGCCGCCACTGCGCCCTGTTGCGCCTGCACAACTTGCCGGTGCTGTTCGTCGGTCACCGCCACCGGCGCCGGGGCGATTTTTTGGATGCTTTCCCAACCGGTGATCTCCCAGATGCGGCCGTCGATGTCGCCACCGAAGAGGTAGAGCTTGCCGGACTTGGGATGGCGGAAGAAGTAGCCGGAGAAGTTCTCGACATAGGTCTGCTCATGCGACGGTTTCGGCCCGCGCCGCATGTCCTGGCCGACATCGCCCAGGAACAGCCCGTCACCACTGACGAAGGAGTAGTAGCCCCAATAGCTGCTGACCGCCACGATCTCGCCGCCGTTCTTTTCGGGCAGCTCCGCCTGGCCGGCCACGCGCAAACTTCCATACAGATCGCCGCTCCGCGCCGGCATCGACTTGGTGGCGAAATCGATGGCGACCCGGCTGTAGCGCCACAGAATATCGCCGCCGTTGGCGAACTTGTAGAACCCCTGCTTGCCAACGCCGTCACGGGTCTTGCCGTCATACTTTTCCGACGCGAGGGTGTAGAACTCCTTGAAGTCGCTCCGCAGCGCGGGCACCGTGTCGATACGGTGATACCCCTTCAGCGCGGCGCATTCGACCTTCGGCGCCTCATCGGGCTTGGGGTAGACAGGGACGCCTTCAGCCGAAAGGCCAGTCGGCCGATAGAGCCGGCCGCCGAGCAGCATTGCACCGCCGGGATAGAGGTCGTGCATGCCGTAGCTCCGCATCCGGGAGCCACGGTCAGCGAGGGAGATCACGGGCTGAAACTCATCCCGTCCGACGGCATAGAGCCCGCCGCCGCCATCGGTGGCGAACTTCTTCCCGCCTATCTTGGCCACCTGGAACGTGTTGCCGCCAAAGCCCATGTAGACGCCGCCCGGCCCGGGCAGCGACGCGTCATGCCAGCCCTGCCGGTAGACCGTCGCATCCGGCTTCACCGTGCCTTTGTCGTAGTCCACGATGAAGCGGGTGTTGTGGATGTAAACCTCTTCAGGTTTCTCCGGATCTGCCGCCATCATCGGCGAATACGCTGTGTTGCCGAAATATTCCTGCTCGAGTTTGCCGGTCTGGGTCTGCCAGCGGCTGACCCGCTTGGGGCTGGCGTCATACTCCATCACCCACAGCCGACCTGCGGCATCCACGGTGATGCCGGCGGGCTTCAGCATGCCGGTGGCGTCGTACCGGCCGAGCCAGGGCCGGCCGCCATCCCGGCCGATGCGGCTCTGTTGCTTACCCTCCGGCGAATAGACCAGCACCTGCATCTGTTTGCCGCGCACGCTCACATAGAGATTGCCCGCCTTGTCCAGCGCCAAGCCGAAGGGGTGGTCGAGGTGGGCGGAGGTGAAGGGTTCAGGGTTCAGGGTTCGGGTGTCGGGTTTCAGGGTGACGACCGTGTCGCCGCTGACGGTATACAGCCGCTGGCGCGCGGCGTCGTAGGCCAGCCCCGCCGGTTTGGCCACGGGATACGACTCGACCACCTTGCCGGTGGCCTTGTCCAGCGCCACAATCTTGTCCTCTAAGTAGAGCGACGCGTAGATGCGGTCGCCGCCGACGGCCAGCGCGATCAGGTTGGCGCCGAGATCCGCCGGGCCAAAATCGCCCGCCTGCATCCGCTCGCGGGCGGTCTGGGCGGAAGGGGTATTGTTCTTCAGCAACTCCTTCGACCACTCGGTGACCAGCACCTTGTCCTTGCCGCCGCACAGGCTGGCGCGCCGGCCGGTCTTGGCGTTGAAGGCGTAGATCCCGCCGCGCGCGGTCGGGTTATTGTTCGCGCCATCCATGGCCACGTACACCACGCCGGCGGCGTCATCGTAGGCCAGCGCCGTGTTGATGCCGTCGAACACGCCCCAGTCAAGGTAGCCGCCCCAGGTCTTGTGTCCCTCGGCGTTCATGCACTGGATGCCGCTGCCCAGTTCGTTCACCGTCCACAGCAGGTAGACATTGCCGGCGGCGTCCGCCGCGGCGCTGATCGGGTTGCCATGGTCACCGCTCATGCTGCCGGTGCCGTCCTCGGTGCACCACGGCGGCGTGCCGCTGTTGTGGACGCTGGCGACGAAGCGGGGCTTGAGCCCGGCCTGGGTGAGCGCCCGGATCTCGTAGCTGCCGGCAGGCACAGGCTGCCCGTCGTCATCGAGGCCGTCCCACAACTCCGTCTGCTCGCCGGCCGGCCGCTCGGCTTTCGTCAGCAAGGTGCGGATGATCTGCCCACCGGGGCGGGCGTTGCCGGCCTTGGCCGTGATCGCCAGGCTCACATAGCCTTGGGCGGGATTGGTGTAGCGCACCGGAATGGAAACCGCCGGCTTTTCCGTTGCGGGCAGCGCCCACAATCGCTTCTCGTCGGCTTGCTGTGCCGCGAGCGTCGAGGCGACCTCGTCCGCCATGACGAAATGCCCGCGCCCCCAGGCTGCGGAGGTCTGGTACGGGAAGCCCGCCGAGCAGACCAGGTCGTAGAAGCTATGTCCCAGATCGTTGACGCCGCCGCCCGACCAGTTGCCCTGCAGAGTCATCACCCAGTCGGCCCCCGGCGCCGGCGGCGCCTCCACGCGCAGCAACGCCCACGGCAGCCTGCCCTCCATCACATAGCCGCCATCCACCGTCGCGAACTTGAAGAGGCTTTCTGCCCCGGTCAGCACGGGCTGCGTGTTGAAATCCCAGCCATAGGCCACATGCACCGCCGGCAGTTTCTTGTCGGAGTTCTGCCAGAGGGTCATGTGGACCACCCGGGCATTCTTCGCCGGATCCTTTTGGACGCTCTCGCGCGGCGTCCCGACGGCCACGGCGGGATCGGTGATGAAACGGATCTGGAACGAGTCCCCGGCCCACCCCTTGTCGGGCTGGCCGATCGGATCGACGCGGTTGACCAGCGGCGTGTCGTCGGTGTAGCGCACGGCCAGCAGCAAGCCCTCGGTGTCGTAGGCCGCCGCCACGGCCATGGCGTAGCGCTCCTTGTTGTCCAGATCCGCCGCCATGGTGACGAACGCCTCCGGTTTCCAGTCACCGAGGTCGCCGTCAACCGCCAGGGACTTCCCCTGCACCGCCACGGTGGCGGCGGGGAAGATGTTGAGATGGTCGTGCCGATATGATGGGAGTTGGGCCTGGCTGGCGTTCACGGCGATCAAGGTCATAAGCAGAATTCCAGAGCGTGTGAGTGTCATAGGTGGTTTCTTTCATTAAAATGTGCGATTCGCATCACCTGATCTTGAATACAGAACCGCGAGGCCCGAAAATGGTTCCAAACGTTAGAAGTTCCCGAACATCGCTGATGCCGTCGCCATCGGTATCCCCGGACAGATCCACCGGCGGTGTTGAGCGCACGCTGACCTCGTCCATGTAAGCCGCCCCGCCCAGCCTGTTATCCACCTTGAACCGGTTGTATGTCGTCGGCGCCTGCGGTCCGAACGGAACCCGCTCGCGCAGCAACTCCCCATCCATGAACACGGCCGACAACTTGTTCACAAAGTCGGAAAATACCGTCATTCTCACGAACCGGTTTCCGCTGACGACATTGGTCACCGCCGCGCCCGCGGCATTGCTCGAGCAGATCATCCACCCGTTTGAGGGACTGTAAACCTCCACGTAACCGTTGGTGTCGAAGTAGAGTACGCAGGTGCTCGTGTTGGTAGGAAGGCCGCCCGCTTCGCCACCCGGGACCGGCTGAAGCCGCATATCCGTCCACACCGTCTGCCAGACTCCGCCATCCACCCGGTTCGACACCGACTCGCCGTCGGCCACCGTCACCGCCTTGGCGCCCATCGCCACCACCTGGCTCTCGACCAGCACCGTTGGCGCAGACGCGCCCCAGCCATTGAAGGAATAGTTCCCCAGGGGCGCCCCCACCGCATACGCCTCGAACCCGTCGCTGAACGGAATGACCGACTGCGCCGCGGAATTGTTCAAGTTGCTTCCGGCAACCGAGAAGGTTCCGCCAAGCACCACGTTTGGACTGGCCGACGCCAGCCCGCCGCCGGTCGCTTGAATCACACCGCTCGAGCCCATGACGAGACTGCCGGTCACGGTGAGCATCCCGCTTGCCGCCAGGTTCACCGTCCCCGACACGCTGGCACTGCCGTACACGCCCGTTGCCAGCAGCGACACGGTCACGCCGCTCGACACGGTCAACGCGCCCGTATTCGTAAAACTGCCGCCGGTAATCGTCACATCATGAGTCAGAGTCAGGTTTCCTGCATAGGTCCCGTTGCTGACCACGATCACATCGCGGGTACGGGATACATCGAATGCCATCTGCAGATTGGTATACGCGGCATTGTTAGTCGCCACCACCAGGTACTGCATGGCATAGCCGTAAAGCGCGAGCTCGTCCACGTCGTGGATCCCGTCGCCGTTCGCATCGGTCACGATGTCCCCCGGCGGTCCGTTCGAAAAACTCACGGTATCCCAGTACGATGTGGTACCGAACTCACCGCCCTTTGCCAGAAACGCCCGGTACGTCGCGCTGTCCCCGTAGAAACGGAGATCCTGCGCCACCAGGTTGGAGTTCACAAATACCGCCGAGTTGGAGGTGGCGTAATTCTGGAAGATCGTGATCCGCACAAACTGTCCCTCCGTCAGCTCCGGCGTGGCCACACCCCAGATCGTGTTCGAGCACAGCACCCAGCCGCCGTTCGTGGCATAGGCGAAGCAGTGGTTGGTCGTGAAATACCCGGCCAGACTGGCCGTGCCGTTCGAGGTCAAGCTCGGAGGCTCGCCAAAGAACGGCCGGACCCGGCATTCGGTCCAGATCTGACCGGTGGCCCCGCCGACCGTGTTGCTCAGCACCTCCGACCCGACCATTTGAACGGAATGCGGGGCGGTATCGTAGAGACTCGACGTTACCTGAACGTTGGTCGAGACCGATCCCCATCCGTTGATCGGGGCCAGGAAGTTGGTTCCCGGCCCGTAGGTCGGCAATGCATCGAATCCGTCATAGAACGGAACCGCGCCACTCGCCTGCATGAGCGGCACCAGCCAGAGCAGCCGCCGCGCCCAACCGAGTATTGTTTTCATGGGTAGTCCTCCCGATTCTGGCGACTTATTGGAGGATCAGGCTCGTTCCCCGCGGCGGCAACTCATAGGCCCCCATATCCGGCCTCTGGCCCACGAGACGGGCCGTTCCTGACAAATCCACCGCATTGGTCATCCACGTCAGGTTCGTTCCGGCATTGACACACGGCGAACCCGCGGTCAGCCGGTAATCCCCCGCCAGCCGGTTCACGAACAGCGGATCGGCCGTTATGTTCCCGGGCGACGTCGCGATCCCGAGCTCCGGCGCGCAGGAATACGAGTGGAGGTTGACGATATCGAGCGGCTGGGCAGGTGGATCGAGCAACCGGTTTGTATTGACGTTGTATTCCTGATAGGCCATGCCGTTGGTCGGCTGCCCCTGGTTGAAGTAGTAGATGTTGTTGCGCAATACCGGAGAGCCGTAACGGATGAACACGCCGCCCGCGCTGTTGTAGTGCCGGTTCCAGTCCTGGCTGTTTTGTGGACTGTCCGTAGCTGTGAATCCCCAGTTCGTGCTGAAGGTGCAATTCTCCACCGTGGGCGAACCGTAGATGTACAAGCCACCACCACCAGGTCCCGTATTGCCCGTGAACAGGCAGTTCCGGATGGTTCCTCCGGCGGCGTAGCCGCCGCCACCGGCTTCGGTCTGCGACGTGTGCCCCGTCGCGGCCGAATTGTTGCGAATGATCGTATTGCTCACCGCCCCGCCTGACGCAACAGAGAAGCCCGCGCCGCCGCTGCCCCAAGCGCCAATCGAGTTGTTCTCAATCACGCAGCCCGAAACCGTGGCACCGCTGGCGATGGAGACGCCGGCGCCGTACATGCGCGGGTTGCCGGGGCTATCCATGTAGTTGTTCCTGAGCCGGCAATCCTTGAGCGTTCCGGCCGACAGAAACGCGCCGCCACCCGCGCCATTTGCCAGGTTCGGATGCGTGGATCCTCGATGGTTGGCGTTTTGGACGGTAAACCCCTGGATGAGCGCGCCCGCTGCCGTGGCGGTCACTTCGATGCCACGCCGGGTCGTGCTGGCGGCGCTGCCGGCATTCACGTTGAGGATGGTGTTGCTATACCCGTTGACGCTGGCCAGCGTGATCGGTTTGGTAATCCGGATCATGCCAAAGTCGGAGACCGCCTGCGCCGTGGCGTCCCCCCCCGGCGTCGCGGCGTTGGTCGTGGCATTGCGATATGTGAAGGTGGTCGTGTTGGCGACCGAGGCGACGCGATAGGCGCCGCGATACCCGGCGGGGACCGTGGTGTTGCCGGCGATGTTGACCCATTGGCCAACCTTGCTGTTCGCGAAATCATCCACACTCCCGGCCGCAATGCCGTGTGCGGCAGCCGTGACCACCGTCACGTTGGTGCCGTCTCCCGCAATGGACGCAATGTTCACCGCAGTCAGAACCTGATAACCGGAGTAGCCATAGGTCGGCATCGTGTAGGTGCCGTTGGTGACCAGCACCATACAGTTCGTGCCGGGCCCGTAGGCCTGTTCCGCGACCAGCACGGCCAGTTGCAGGTTGGTCGTGGCCTTGGCCCACGTGTCGAACGGGTACGTGGGCGTCCCGTTCGTGCTGACATAATAGGTATTGGTCACATTCGCCCGCGCCGTTCCGCCCATCGCGACCATCATCATCACCATCACCCCAACAACGATCCACCTGCTCATGGTCCCCTCCCTTTCTTCGTTTGTTTGCCGTATCCTTTTCCGCCCGAATCGATTCCCTCACACTCAAACTTCGTCGCTAACTTATCAATGGTCTCATAATAGTCCGGACATGGACGGGACGACCCACGCCTTATCAGGCGCGGCTACGTAGCCGCCGCTGGTAAGCGGTGGGCTATCCATAGTCCAGCCTATTTCGAGACCCTTCATAATCGCTAACTTTGTCGATTACAGTCCGACGAAGTTAACGACTAAGTTAACGACGAAGTGATTCATTCACGTGCAAACCATTCCTGTCGACGCCCGCACCACCAGTTCGGTCGGCAGACGCACTTCGCGTGGCTCATCCTCGCCGGTCTCAATCAGGTTCACCAGTTTCTCGCCTGCGCGGCGTCCGACGTCCCGGGCCGGCTGGCGGACCGTGGTCAACGGCACGGCCAGGCGCGCCGAGGGCGACAGGTCCGCAAAACCGGCCAGGGAAATATCCTGCGGCACGCGCAGACCCGCCTCGACAAACACGTCGTAGGCGCCCCACGCCCCCAGGTCCGTGCCGGCAAAGATCGCCGTAGGCCGGGGCGAAACGGCGAGAAGCTGCCGCGTCGCGGCGCGTCCCGCCTCCTCAGACCACTCGTCACCCGCCACCCACCGCGGATCGAGGCGGATGCCTGCGGCCCGCAGGGCGTCCCGGTAGCCAGCAAGGCGGTCTTCGCTCGTGGAAATCCCGCGCGGGCCCCGAAGATGCGCGATCCGGCGGTGCCCCAGCCCGATCAGGTGCTCGACCAGTGTCCTCGCCCCTGCCCGGTCGTCCGTGCCCACAAAGTGCCCCTCCACCCCCTTGACCGTCTTATCCACCAGGACGAACGGCAGGTGATCCCCGAGCAGCGCCGCAAAGCTGACGGCATGCCCCCTGACAATAGCGGGGATGACAAGCAAGCCTTCCACGCTGTAACGCCGCAGCGTCTCGATCTTCTGCGCTTCCTTTTCGGCGTCCTCGTCCGAATGCATCAGGATGACGGTGTACCCGCGGGCCGAAGCGATATCCTCGGCCCCGCGCACGATTTCGGAGAAGTAGCCGAACGTCACGCACGGCGCCAGCACCCCGATCAACCGCGAGCGTCCCTGCCGCAGCCCCTTCGCCAGCGTATTCGGCCGGTAGCCCAGCCGCGCGGCGGCATCCGTCACCCGCTTGCAGGTCTCGGCCCCGATGCCCTTTTCGCGCCCACAGCCCGACAACACATAGGACACCGCCGCCGGGCTCACGCCAACAGCCCTCGCAATGTCCTTCGCCGTCACCCGTTGTATGCCAGAGGATTTCATTGATTTCCAATACCTTAATCGATTAAGTCTGCGAAGGCAAGAAACTTTCAACTTTTTTTGACTCAGCATCAAGGAGATGAAACAGGGACTGGCCCCTTCCTGAACTTCGTCGCTAACTTAATCGCTAACTTTGTCGATGTCTTTTCCGACAAAGTTAGCGATTAAGTTAGCGACGAAGGAGTTCGGTCGGTATCGCGGTGATTCCCAAGTGCAACGCTCAGGTGTTCCCTCTCCCCTTGAGGGAGAGGGCTAGGGTGAGGGGTTTCCGGCCCTTTGCGCGCTCACCAATAGCCACTCAGCCTGCCCGCTGCGTCCAGGAATTTCTCCTCCAGA
>Ga0194054_10000084_pt1 | contig 44923 bp, 43 predicted proteins | sample SepL2210m_MetaG_FD_163628 | JGI IMG/M metagenome (GOLD analysis project Ga0194054, IMG submission 163628) | Anoxic zone freshwater microbial communities from boreal shield lake in IISD Experimental Lakes Area, Ontario, Canada - Sep2016-L227-10m | ecosystem: Environmental > Aquatic > Freshwater... | reverse complement strand
TAATGACACTTGTTGGTTTTAATGCTAGTGCAGGTCAGAAAAGTATTATACAGATTTTAGTTGGTAATCTAGCTCTTGGTTTTATATTGATTGGTTTTATCTATCTTTTGTATGTTGTTCCTGAAAGGATAAAAGATACGAAGCCGATATTGTTTTTAAAAATGCCTAAAAGAATTAATGTTATTATTGGAGTTGGTATTATTTTAATAATTCTTACGTGGATACTTATGGATAGAAATACAAATATCGGATTATGTACTTTATATCCACTACATCATCTCGAAATCGATTCAATAACTTATTGTAATAAATAAATATATGCCAAACGAAGCACAAAATGTGGATCTAAAAGTCGTAGAAATGCTCACCGCCCTCGGATATAAACGAGGTGATACTTTTCTATATCAGCAAATATATGATTTGTCTCTTGAGATACAGGCTGAATTTGGAATGAAAAATATTCGTCCAGATTTTGTACTCCGTGATATTTCCGGTGAAGTTATTGCTGTTATTGAAAACAAATTAGAAAAGGAAAGAAAAGCACTTGATAAACTTAGATTACTTTATTTTAGAGTCCTAAAACCCCGTTTTTTGTATGCATGCTCTGAAAATAGAATTCTTTTTTATGATACCGCTTGGAAAGGTCTTGAGGCTGGTGAATGGAGAGTGGTACAGAACTTTATGTCTCTCAATGAGATGCAGTTAAAAATAGAGCAAGAGAAAAATAAAATTGCAGATGTTCCAGTCGAAATAGATGAGACAATCGCTGGAGGCTATGATCCTACAGCAGGAAAGAATCGTTATTATCAAAAAGAGTGTATCGAGGCAGTTGTAGATGGATATAAAAAAGGAAAGCAAAAAATGCTGGTCCATATGGCGACCGGACTCGGCAAAACTCGTATGAGCGTTGCACTTTCAAAGGCTATGCTTTCTTCAGGGATTGCGCGCCGAATTCTTTTTGTGGTTGATAGAGTGTTGCTCGCCGACCAGACCCTTAGTGATGGATTTTCTCTTATTTCAAAAGAATATTCTAGTACTTGGATTCGAAGTAGTAATTGGCATAGACAAAGTCATGCCCAGATTCATATAGTAGTTATTGATACGCTTGAAAATATTTTTGATAAGATACCATCCACTTTTTATGATTTGATCGTAGTGGATGAATGTCACCGATCTATTAACCTTAACAGAAAAGTTATTTTTGATCACTTCCTATGTCCTCGAGTAGGTCTTACAGCTACTCCACGTACAGCAATCCCGAAGGAGGGAAAAAATATACCAGAAGAAGATCTTGCTATTTTGGATACGTACAAGCTCTTTGGATGTGAGACAGGTAGCCCAGATTACGAATTTGATCTTGATCGAGGAATAAGTGAAGGATTTTTAGCTCCCTATAGCGTAGAAGAAATAAAAACAAAACTTACCGAAGAAGCGGAAATAGATGGAATAAAAGTATCCGAAGTTCTCGATATGGATACGAGGGAAAGAATAAAACTTGATAAAGAAAAGATTATTAAACTCGAGCAATTAGAAAGGCAGATTTTGTCAGAAGAGCGTGCAAGAAGAATCGCAGAAGAAATAAAGGAAAAAACTCAATATGGAGAAAAGGTAATTTTGTTTGCAGTATCACAGGCTCATTGTCAGATAATGGTAAAGATCCTAAATGAAGTTTTTGCTGATAATGATGAAATGGGCTCGCGTTATGCCGAGGCTATTATTTCAGATAACCAAGACCTAAATAAATCACTCAAGGCAAAATTCAAAAAACCAAACCAAAAACCATATATCGCTGTATCGGTAGACATAATGAGTACCGGAGTTGATGTTCCATGTGTCAGGTATATTGCTTTTGCTGCACTTACAAAGTCTGTCGGTAAATATATTCAAATGCTTGGACGTGGGGCAAGACTTGATCCAAAAAGTGGTAAGTTTAGTTTTAAGGTTCTTGATTTTGTTGGTTTGTGTAAGCGCATGTCTGATAATGGTAAAGGAACACCGAAAGAAAACATAATTGAGGTTAATGATGGTAAGTGGAAAGGTTGGGGTGGTGGCGGAGGTGGAGGAGGAGAACAAATAAAAGGTATTATTGAAAATCTAGATCCAAAACATCTTATTCAGCGTGTATGGATACACGGAGATGAAATTAAAGTTATTGATAATTTACCGATCTCTGAAGCAATGAAAATGTTTGAAGAGGAGGTTGTAAAAAATGAAACACAAGAAGTATCAGAAATAAAGGAAAAGGTTATTGAAGACATAAATTACGAACCAACAGGAAAAGAAGTCGAGATACTACATGATGTAGTTAAGAGTCCAAATATTTATCTTGATGAGGGACAACTTCAAAAGGTATATGACTATCAAGGTGGCACGCTTTGGGACTTTTTTCGTCACGCATGGAAGGTTAAAACTATTCCAACATTTGAAGAGAGGTTAGAAGACAAATATGAAGCTGTAATAAATGGCATGGATTTAAATGAGGATCAACAAAAATTACTAAGTTTTGCAAAAGATGCCTACGTTTCAAATTATCAGTCAGGCAACAAGGTAACACTTTCTGAAATATTTAGTAATCCTATATACGAACAATTAAGTGGTGGAAAAAAGTTTGACGAAGTATTTGTTGATAAAAAAATCTTAGATGAAATAAATAATGTTTTTGTGTAGCAGAGTAAGTCGAACTCACTAAAGCGCTACAAATCTAAAATATATGCCTAAAAAAGCTACGAGTTTGAAGGTTGCAAGAATAGCTAGTAAACTTTTGAGAAATCCTAGAAGTTCTAAAAACGTGAAGAAAGTTTCTGCTAGTGATCTCTCTCAAAGAGAAAAGAAAGGAAAGAGGAGAAAATAAAATAGGTCAACTTGAGCAAAAGAAACTGGATTATAACGCGCTTGATAGGTAGAGAAAATCAGCCCTCAGTAATTCAGGTCAGCCAACCCATGATAGCGGTAGAAAGGTTACACCTAGCTCACAAACCACCCCAATACGGTGGTTTTGTTTTGCTTAACGCGCTCCAGTTAGCCCCTAAATCACCCTGTGTACGCTTTTCAAGCCCCATATCGGGGCTTTTTACGTTTGTACCAAATCTCCCACCAAAATGGACCAAGTAGCAGATATTCACGGTCCAAACTTTGTGAATTGATTCCGCAGACTTTTTCATATTTTGAGCGCGCCATACTATTAAAGTCCTTAAAAAATAAAAATTGATTCCGCACGATTTTTCACATTTTTGGCGCTACATAATATTTATGTCCTAAAAATGTGAATTTGAATCCGTGGTCTTACGCGTATTTTTATTCATTTAGGATTATAGATATCCGATTTGGAGAAATTGATTGCACACACTTTTGCACATTTATTCTCCAGTAGGATTAATTTAAGGTCCCAAAAGTAATGCACCTAAAAAATCACTTTTGAGACTTTAAGATATAAACATTCCCATTGCATGGAAAGAGCTGAGTCAACTTGCAATGGGGACTCAGCTCTTTCTGTTTTCAAAAAGAGCAAGCTCGCAAAGGTCGAAAAAAACAAAACCTTATGATAAGCAAAAACGCATTAGAAGAATATAAAGAAATCCATCGACAGGAAACTGGCGAGGTATTTTCTGATGACGTTTTGCTAGATGAAGCAATTAATTTACTCACTCTCTTTGATCGAGTGTACAGACCGATTAAGAAAGAGTGGTTGAAAGAATATGAACAACGAACAAGAGATAACATTGGTGTGGCAGGACGAAAGACCAAAGTCTGTAGCCAGAATGGTTCTCAATGCAAACCAGAAGAACGCAAACTTACAAAAACAGATTAGTCAGATGGATCGGTCCAAGATAAGGACCAAACGTAAGCCGAGTAGATTTTTCATGGAAAATGAATACGTGCATGGTGGTTATGTGGCTACCTTGCCAAATTCATGCACAAGAATTTATCTGGTCCTCTCGGTCCATTGTAATAACGAAACGCAAGTAGCATTTCCAAGTATTACTAAGATCCAAGCAATGTCAGGCTGTACCAACCGTAATACCACCATAAAGGCTCTATCAATACTTGAATCCTACGGCATCATTGGAAAACTCAAGACTAAAGGATTCAATATGGTGAACGTGTACGCCTTTCAAGCTATTCGATACTGGAAATCAATTCCTGGGTGGAAAGAAAAGCTTGAACAATACAATAACAGACCGCAGTATCAATTCACTCCACATCGTAGTAACAAAAAAGAAGAATATCGCAGTAACAGGGATGATACCCTAACTAACCTAAGTGATAACTCTTCTAATAATATAACTAACATTAAAGATGTTTTGATGAAGAGAATGCAGGAATTAAAGATACCAATACCAGAGGACACAGTTGCTATTCAAGACGGTTCTTTGCATAGTGTGGATGGTAGAGCTAAGCAAGAACATTTACCCGTAATAGCGGGAAATTTACGGGAATATCGTAGTAACACCAGTGATACTACGATAGAGCAAGAACCACCATCTCCCGTTGATAATACAACGCAAAGGCAACGTGAGGACGATAACATTAAAAGCGCATATGAATAATAAAACACCATCAATAAAATACTTCCTATACGCTCGTAAATCGAGTGAGGCGGAAGATAGACAAGCGGCATCGATAGATGCTCAAAAAGATGAACTCTTAAAGATTGCCAAAGAGCAGGGCTTAGTGATAGTTGAAGTGCTAGAAGAATCTCAATCAGCAAAGAAACCTGGCAGACCAATATTCAACAGAATGCTTGAAAGAATCTATAAGGGCGAAGTAAACGGAATCATTTGTTGGAAGTTGGACCGTCTGGCTCGTAACCCAGTAGATGGCGGACAAGTGAGCTGGATGTTACAGCAATGTGCAATCGCACAGATTGTGACATTTGGTAGAACTTACTATCCAACAGACAATGTGCTCATGATGCAGGTAGAACTTGGAATGGCGAATCAATACATCAGAGACCTATCAGTAAACGTAAAGCGAGGACTATCAAAGAAAGTACGTGAAGGTTGGATGCCAAGCGGTTGTCCTATCGGATACATGAGCACGCCGGATAGAAATAAAGGTTTTAAAACGATCAGCGTAGATCCTGAAAAGTTTCCAGTGGTCCGCAGACTCTTTGACCTTATGCTTACAGGAACATATACGGTCCCACAGCTTTGGAATATTTCTAGGAAAGAATTGAATCTAAAGACGGTCCAGAAGAGAAATATCGGTGGCAAACATTTATCAAAAAGTGCAATGTATGCAACGTTAAATAACCCATTTTATTATGGCTGGTTTGAATATCCTGCAGGTAGTGGCGAATGGCATAAGGGCGCACATGAGGCGATGATCACCGAAGATGAATTCAATAAGGTCCAAATGCTTATGGGTAGAAAAGGCAGACCTTGTCTTGAGAAGAATTTACACTTTGCATTTACGGGACTTATGAAATGTGGAACTTGTGGCTGTAGTATTACCGCACAGGCAAAAGTAAAGCGATGTAAGAATAGAAATGTACATCATTATATTTATTACAATTGCACCAAGAAAAAAGTAGACGTGAAGTGTCCTGAGAAAGTTATAGAGCTTAAAAACCTCAATCTTGAAATCAAAGGTAAACTAAGTGAGCTTACTATTTCAGAGAAATTCAAAAACTGGGCTATCAAACATCTCCATGAACTCCGCAAGACTGAGGCTGATAGCGACACTGTGGTACTAAAAGGCAAACACAAAGAGCTTGAAGAAGTGACAAAGAATTTACAATCGCTCACGCTCAACTTCACCTCGCCAAAAAATCAAGAACGCACACTGATATCAGACGAAGAGTATCAAAATCTCAAAATGGGAATGGTCAAAAGAAAGCTGATCCTTGAAGATGAACTCAAAGTCACCAACAAGCAGGTCCTCGAATGGGTAGAGCTTACAGAAAAGACTTTTGACTTCGCTTGCTACGCCCACATTTGGTTTGAAAAAGGAGACGATAAGACCAAGCGTGCGATACTTTCATGTTTAGGCTCGAACCTCACCATAAAAGGCAAAAAACTCTTTGTTAATTACCATTCTTTCATAAAGACCATGATAAAAAGTCGAGAGGCGGTTATTAAAGAATTAGACTCCGCTCGAACCTCGAAACTATCAAGCCATATAAGACAAAACCCCACAAATTGTGAGGTTTCGTCACTAGGGCTCCGCGGGTAGGATTCGAACCTACGACCAACTCCTTAACAGGGAGCCGCTCTACCAGCTGAGCTACCGCGGAATGTTTTTGCCGCTAATCTATTTATTTTGCGGCTTCTATTTCAATGACGGACAATCCAAAATGTAACACATTTGAAACTTAAAATCAAAATCCATGACGAGGTCAAAAATACACCACGAGTGATGTTAGTATGTTATACTTTTATTATCAGTCGTATTATAAATTAGCAAAGATAATATCTCGATAAATCCACATGAATACACACATAAAGACTACAGCGGTTACTCTGACTCCAGCCATCTCCGAATATATAAACAGACATATTGCTAAGATCGAACATCTTTTCAATGCCGACGACTCAGTCAAATGCGACATAGAACTTGCCAAAACGACGAATCATCATCAAAAAGGTGACATATTCCGCGCCGAGATACATATAGTTGGTCACAAACAAAATATCTTTGCTGCAGCAGACAGACAAGATCTCTTGGTCGCTATCGACGAAGCATTTTCAGATACACTTTTCAGCATGACATCACGCCGAAAGAAGGTCATCGCTTTGGCACGCCATGGTGGTGCTAAGGTGAAAGCGATGGTTCGTGGCTTGTGGCCATTTGGTACTAGTGAAGACCTCTAAGAAAATCTTCATAAGGCATCTCTCTACTGCCTTCAGGTATAACTTTTTCTATAACTAGTTTTGCTGGTGCGTCAGCGATGGCGTCTTGCCATGAAGCTTTGGTTATCTTGATGCGAAGATTTTTTCCTCCATGTTCAATAAAGAAATAAGCTTGCGGCCAGTCGTGGAACGCTTGGATCTTACGGAAAGCGTTATATTGCATTGAAAGATCGATAAGACCGTCTTCTTTCTTGATCTTTTTTGTAAATGTAGCTGCAGCATGATTTTGCGGCATCGCTTGAATTTTTCCCGCGACCCAGTCTGGCATCACGCGCGCAAGAAGTTGTGCGCCTTTTTTTGCCATTAATTCCTCGAATATTTCATAGGTTGGCCATTCAGTTAGGTCAGATTTTTCTAAACCCGCTTCACCTATGCGGACTTTTTCTTGTGCCACGATCGGGCCGTGATCCATTTGTGCATCTACTTGCATGATAGTCACACCAGTTTCTTTTGTATCATCCAACATGGCCGACTGGAGTGGCGAAGCGCCACGATATTTCGGTAAAAGCGAAGGGTGTATGTTGAGCGTTTTATGTTTAGGTAAATCCAACACGGCTTGCGAAATTATTTTTCCATAAGAAGCGACGATGAAGAGATCAGCTTTATAATCATCTAGTTTCGCTGGATCTAGAATGGGAATTTTTTTGGCTAGTGCCCAAGTCTTTACTGGTGTCGGAGTAAGAATCATTTTACGACCTTGCGGTTTGTCTGGAGTCGTCACGACTGCAGTCGGCGAAAAACCAGCACGCTCGAGTTCATCCAATACTATGACTGAAAAGCGTGATGAACCAAAGAATATGAATTTTGGCGTCGATTTTGTCGGCATTTTATTTCTTTTGCAATTCGGCTATCTCTTCGTCGGACATCTCCCAGACTTCTTTTGCGTGGTCAGTAAACAGAGTTCCTTCGAGATGATCTGTCTCATGTTGGAATATCTGTGCTAGGAGTCCACTGGCTCCGCGTTCGATCTTTTCTCCTTCTTCATTGTAAGCTTGAAGTGTGACTCGAGCAGCGCGTCTGATCTTGCCATAGAGCCAACGCACAGATAGACAGCCTTCCTCGACCTCCATCTTTTCTCTCGAACGACGAGTTATTACTGGATTTATGAAAATAAGATCGACAGGACTTCCTGTGTAAGTCTTGTCTGCTTGAGCGAGCAATGCTCCGGCGACAACAAATATACGTAGGGAAGCACCGACTTGAGGAGCAGCGATAGCAACACCATCTTTCTGTGAAGCTAGAGCAGTGCGCATTTCTTGGATGAGTTTACGAATCTTCGCGGAGCCTATATCGGCTACTGGTACTTCCTCTGCTTTTTCGCGTAAGACAGGATCTTCTTTTTGGACTATATTCATGGCGGTATTATAGCAAACTTTCTGGATCTATTTTTATGCTGATATGTTGTGGCAATATGAGCAATTTTTCTACAAGAGACTTCTTTGGCCAATGTCCTGCCGGCATTTTCACCAATCCGTGTATCACTGATTTACCAGCACCACCCACAGAGCCAATTTTTCCAGCCGAGGTGAAAGCGGGGAATATATCTAGCTCACTCGGCGCTATGTCCGGTGCGATCAATGTACGGATATTGGCCATCTCTTTTGAAATGTCAGCTTTTTTTCCTTCGATAGAGATTTTCATAAGAAGTGAAAATGGCGGATACATAAATTGTTTTCTCTCACGAATCATATTGCGATAGAAGTCGCCAAGGTTACCTTTTATACCATATCCGAAGACAGCCTCTTCTGCGCGTCTAGTTTGTACGATAAATGTTCGCTTGGCCAAATTGCGCAATCTTGTGAGTGCGTACATCATCCTTTCTTGAATACGGAAATCTGGCAGTGCCAAGAGGGAGTCTATAGAAGCTATAGCGATATGTTCTACCGGCTCGGACATATGAAGGAGTGCCATTTCGGTTCCTACAAGGATACTCCCTGGCTTGTCACGGAATTTCTTCATGGCTGTTTGTATGGATTTTTCGGTCTTGGTATTATCCGCATCGACACTTACGATGTCAGCATCTGGAAATTTCGTTAGAATTTCTTCTACGACGCGTTCAGTTCCTATACCAAGTGCTGTCAGTCTCCAACCTCCGCAATTTATGCAGAGCTCATCGGCACTTCGGCGTGCGCCACAGTTATGGCACATGAAGAAGTTTCTTCCAGCATCTTTTGAAGCGTGAAGTACAACCGGTGCTGAACATTCTTTGCAGGAGACTATTGTCTCGCAATCATCACAAACGACGATAGAGGAAAGTCCTCTGCGTGCCGTCATTATGAAAACATGACTGTTATCTTCACGGCTTTTACGGATTATTTCCTCAAGTCTTTCAGATAAAACACGAAAATGTTTCTTGTCGGTATTGGCGCGCATATCTATCAGTTCGTCTTTAGCTGTTGAAATGGATTTCCATTTAAATGGGGAACCTTCAGTTACTTCGTGATTTTCCACACGATGGAGAGTTTCGACACGAAGCAAACTATCAGAGAGATATATTGTTCGGCCATTTCTTCGGGAAATCTCTTCGATGGCATGGCGCATGTCTATGTATGGATGATTGCGTGTTATCCAGCCGCGACCGTTTTCGCGCTCAATGATAACTGTATCTATGTCTGCACGAGGCAGGCACGCAAATAATCCAGTCGCGATAATAACTATAGGGTGTTCGATCTTCGCAATGGCTTCCCAGGTTTCCAGAGTTTTCTTATTTGTAAGTTCTCCGTGTAAGGTGAATATATATTCCTCGATACCTTTCGTCAATGTTGCGCTTATATTTCTTATGTCTTCCAATGTTGGCGCATATATGACCAGAGATTTCTTGCGTGCAAATTCTTGGCGGATCAGGCTGCGCCAAGCGCTCATTCGATTCTCATCGTCGCCTTGTATGGCGAAGGTTTCATTGACCGCAGAAGCTGAAGCTGTTTTTGCTGGACTTATATCTTGTATATTGTCGAGTATATTTTTTGAGGTCAATGTTCGTACAATGCTTCCAACCGTCGTTGCATAATAATCCGCCAACTCTTTCGCTGTGTTTATGAAAGAAGTAGGGAAGAATGAGGTAGCTTTTACTTTTCCCAGTTTGCGAATTTGGAAGTCGGCGCTTCTTAGTGCAGTCTTCGCATCTTCAGCAGGCAGCGCCTCAATGACGATGGCGGTCACTTCTTTCGATCTGATCGGCACAGACACGACCGCACCCACGGGAATATCCGAAGCCGTGAAGTAGGACAAGGTGTCTATGGCTTTCGTCTTGGTGAGCGGGATGACGGTTATGAGTTTCATGGGTTTGGTATAGCGCGGCGCCGCGCGCACGCGCAATGTCTTATTTATAGCGCATTTGAGGGGATTTTGAGAGGTTGACAGAGGTGTGTGGGTGTGATGGTGTTTGGCGCTATGTGTGTACCCCATGTTTTGATATCGTGTGTGCCGGTGTCCGACGACATCGCCCGACATACATGTACTTTATGAGGCACTTCAGTTGACTGAAGTGCCTCTCCGGGGACACATACCCACGGGGGCACCCCATGCGAATTTGGACAAAATATATCCCAATTTCAATAGGTACTCAGGGAGACATGTCCCAGTCACGAGGGTCCTAGTCTTACCGGTTTTTCCGTTAAAAGTGCAACCCTACTAAAAGTTCTTTGCGCATAACATCAAAACCTACTACAATAGCTAAACCATGAAAACCCCCGCTTTCCTCATGAAAGGCCTAGCTGGCAAAAAGACCCTGAAAGGCCACGTAACCATAAATGGCGCGAAGAATGCGGCACTGAAAGCGATGGCGACTGCAGTTCTATTTGATAAAAAAGTCCGCTTAGAAAATGTTCCACACACGGCGGACATAGACACGATGTCGGCGATATTGGAAAAGCTTGGCGCCAAGATTACACCTGTTCGCAACCATATCATGGAGATCGACACGACCAGCATGACGGCGGCAAATTCGACCGATATAGATCCGAAACTCGCCGGAGGCATGCGTGCTTCTGTTGTTTTGACTGGGCCACTTCTCGCACGATTTGGAAAAGTGAGTTTTCCTGCGCCAGGCGGTTGTGTCATCGGTGCCAGACCAATCAACCTTTTCCTAGAAGGTTATAAGAAAATGGGCGCCAAAGTCACGCTTGAAAATGGCCTATATCAGATCACCGCGCCAAACGGTTTGTCCGGTATGGATAATTTTTTTCATATCATATCAGTTGGTGGTACGGAAACACTCATGATGGCTGCTACATTGGCAAAAGGGAAAACGATTCTTAGCAACTGCGCGAAAGAACCGGAGATCGTCAATGTCGCCGAATGGCTCACATCTTGCGGCGCAAAGATAAAAGGCGCCGGAACTTCGACGATTGAGATTACCGGTTCTGGTGGCAAGCTATTGCACGCCGACCAAGCGAAACCTTTCGTAACCATCCCAGATCGCATCGAAGCTGGCAGTTTTCTCTTACTCGGCGCGCTCTGCGCAAAAGATTTGGTCATAGAAAAATGTGAACCGAAACATATGATGGCAGTTTTGCATTTACTAGGTGATGCTGGTGTGGTCACGGAGGTTGGTGCCGACACTATAACCCTGAAAGGAAACACTCGCGCAAACGCGGCGTTCAAATCTTTCAATATAAGCACAAAAGAATATCCAGGATTTCCGACTGACTTGCAAGCACCGGCGGTTGTTTTTCTGACGCAAGTAACAGGTGAGAGCAGTGTCTTGGAAACTATCTTCGAAGGTCGTTTCAAATATGTTGAGGACTTGATCCAGCTCGGAGCGAACATAACTGTTATAAATCCACGCGAGGTCCGCACAAAAGGTCCGACAGCATTTGCTAAAACGATTGGCGATCTTTATGCGCATGACATCCGTGCCGGCTTCGCTATCGTCATGGCGGCCTTGGTCGCAAATGGTCATTTCAAAGTCCATAATGCGCATCTCATAGATCGCGGATATGAGAATTTGGAAGAGAGACTGACTGCCCTTGGCGTAGAGATAAGGCGTGTGCTATAGTCGGCTATACAGATATTCACCCGCCTTATGAAGCCATTTTTCTCACCAAAACTCGGTATCGATCTTGGTACAGCCAATACTCTAGTTTTTGTGCCTGGGAAAGGCATAGTTCTAAATGAGCCTTCAGTTGTGGCGGTTTCGGAGCCAGATAGGAAAGTTTTGGCGGTTGGGAATGAAGCCAAGGAAATGGTTGGCCGCACACCCGACAATATTATCGCTTATAGACCTATGCGTGATGGCGTCATTGCAGACTATCGCATCACCGAAGCAATGCTTCGCTATTTCATCGATAAAGCCCTTGGTCGTTTCAGTATTTTCAAACCTGAGGTAATGATCTCTGTTCCAGCTAGCGTCACTTCCACGGAAAGGCGTGCAGTTATTGAAGCGGCTATTCGCGCTGGTGCGAAAAATGCTTATGTTGTGAAGGAACCAATCCTCGCAGCTATCGGTGCTGGTATACCAATACATGAACCTCGCGGACATATGATTGTAGATATTGGTGGTGGCACGACCGATGTGGCTGTTATCTCGCTTGGCGGTATCGTGGCTTGCACTTCAGTAAAATGTGCTGGTAGCAAGATCGATGCGGCTATCGCTGACTATGTGAAAAAAGTTTTCAATCTAGCAATCGGAGATCACATGGCGGAGATCATTAAAATAAATATTGGTTCAGCTATACCACTTGATCAAGAGCTTGTGATGACGGTGAAGGGTCGTGACTTTATATCTGGTTTGCCTCGTTCCACTGAAATCAAGACGAACGAAATCGTCAAAGCAATTTCCAAAGAATTGCGCGATATGATCAAAGCAATAAAAGATGTTTTGCAAGAGACTCCTCCAGAACTCGCGGCTGATATCATCGATCAAGGAATCATCATGACCGGCGGCTCCTCCTTGTTGCGCAATCTTCCCGAACTCGTCTTCCGCCGCACCGGAGTGAAAGCTTGCCTCGCCGAAGATCCATTACTCTGCGTCGTGAAGGGAACTGGCCTCGCCCTCGACCATTTGGATGTGTATAAAAAGACGATAATTAGTAAGAGGTAGGAAATTAGGGGGCGTAGCTGGTCATCGCCGGACGGTGGTACCGGTGAGGGGGACATGCACTTTTAGTACCTATTGAAATTCGACGAATTTTTCGTCGTTTTTGCATATGTGCTCTGGGGGTATATGTCCCCGAAGAGGCACTTCAGTCAACTGAAGTGCCTCATAAAGTACATGCTTGTTCCACAGCCCGAACATTTGCGCTATGATGTCTCCATGACCCCGCCAGCTAAGCATCCCATCAAATTACCAAACCTTTCGCACCACGCCTACTATTTGGTCGGCGGAGATTCTGTGCGCGTGGAGCTCACAGCGGCTTTGGCGAAGCAGCACAAAATAAAGATTCATGGCAATCTTGATTTTTCTGAGCGTAAATATGAGAACTTCACTATCGATGACGCACGTGAATTGAAATTATCGGCGGAGATGAGGCCGGTTGCTAGTGACGCGACGATGACTGATGCAAAAAAGATTTTCGTAATCCAGATGAGTAACATTACCTCCGAGGCGCAAAATGCTCTCTTGAAACTTCTGGAAGAACCGGCGGATTATGTGCATTTCTTTTTGATCGTGGCTTCGGCTCATCTTCTGTTATCAACGGTCAAGTCGCGTATGAGCCTTATCAATGAACAAGCGGACATCGCTGTAAACGCCATGAGTGAAGACGCCGTGGCTTTTTTGAAGTCGCCATCTGCGAAGAGGCTTGAATATATTAAAAAACTTATTGACGCTATTTCCGATGAGAAACGACCGAAACAGGATGCGATTGATTTGATCAATGCAATCGAGGCGCAAATCTATTCCACTACTAATGTACGCAAATCCACGAAACAACTTGAAGCCATAGAAAAAGCCCGCAACTATATGAATGATCGCGGTGCATCTCTCAAAATGCTTCTCGAATATGTGGCGCTGAATATATGATATAATGGTCATATACTAATTATTAATGCGCTTTGCGCCTTTTAACTTTAAACTAACTTATGGCCTACGATTTTAACCCATTAAAAAAGCAGATGATAGGAGTCGAAGAGTGGATGAAGAAAGAGTTCCAGCAGATTCGTACCGGTCAAGCATCACCGTCTATTTTGGATAGCGTGAAGGTTGAGTCATATGGCGCACCAGTAGGTATCCAGTCTATCGCCGCAGTCACTGTAGAAGGTGCTCGCACTATCCGCATAACTCCTTGGGACAAATCGCAAGCGAAAGAGATCGAGAAGGCTATCACCGTAGCAAATCTAGGACTTTCAGTTGTTGTAGATGATCAAGGTCTTCGTGTAAATTTTCCAGAATTGACAGCCGATCGCCGAACTCAGATCGCTAAGCTCGCTAAGGAAAAGTTGGAAGATGCGAAGAAGCAAGTTCGTCAACATCGCGATGTGGTTGTCAGAGATTTACAAGCGAAAGAGAAAGATGGCAAGATGGGCAAAGACGACGCTTTCCGCGGTGGTAAAGATGCACAAAAGATCGTCGATGATACCAACAAGAAGTTGGAAGCTGATTTTGCGAAGAAAGAGAAGGAGATACTCGGATAACGTGCGCACCACGCGAAAATGACAGTAATTATTTTCATAATTGTTCTGGCGATACTCATATTCGTCCATGAATTTGGTCATTTTATCGCTGCGCGAGCTTGTGGCATAAGAGTTGATGCTTTTGCGCTCGGATTTGGTCCGAAGATCTGGTCTCACAAATCTGGCGAAACGGAATATTCTATTAGAATTTTACCTCTTGGTGGATTTGTGAAGATATTTGGCGAAGATCCAAATGAGGAAAATACCCATGGCCCAGATTCTTCACGCAGTTTCGTGAACAAGCCGCGTTGGCAACAGGCGATAGTCTTAGCCTCTGGAGTTTTGTGCAATTTTATTTTCGCTTGGATTTTGTATGCCATTATCTTTACCATCGGGGTCACAGCTTTATCTGCTGGTGATTTTGGTCAGTATGCTAGATATCTGAGTAATGACCGCATAATGATCACAGATGTTCAGGTAGATTCTCCAGCAAGCAAATCCGGTATGAAAGCTGGCGATATCATCACAGGCTTTGATTCTACTGATAATATTCAACAAACCGTGAGAAGTAGTGCTGGTGCGGTGGTGACATTGAGTTATATCACCAACGGAATAGCCACGACGACCAAGATAATTCCATCACTCATGAAAGATCCGTCAGGAGATTTCTATGCTATCGGAATTGCTATGGAAAAAGTGGCCGATCTTCATTTACCATTTTATATTTCTATTTGGGAAGGGTTGAAATACACCGGAAACATGATAAAAGACACCACCGTCGGCTTGGTCGGATTTGTCGTGACGATGATTCGTGGCACAGCTGATTACTCGCAGATTTCTGGACCTGTCGGAATAGCCGGCATAGTAGGTAGTGCTGCCGATCTCGGTTTTGCTTATCTTGTGATGATTACCGCTGTTATTTCTGTAAATCTTGGCGTCATAAATCTGGTGCCATTTCCAGCACTCGATGGTGGTCGCATCTTGGTCGTGGTTATAGAAGCTATCATCCGTCGTCGCGTTTCTTCTAAATATGTAAATGCTATAAATATCGTCGGCTTCGTCCTACTCATGGCACTTATGGTTCTTGTGACTTATAAGGATATCTTGAAGTTGGTGACTTCTTGAGCGTTTCTTCATAACTTCTTCACTGAAATTTTATCTCGTTAGTTTATGATAGACACATGATTGCGCATACTTATGCGTCGAATCATTATTATTAATTAACTTTTTATGCATATGTGGTATCATAAATTCATGAAATATGTCTTCAGTGCAGTCTTTACCAAGGAACGAGGTGGCTATAGTGCCATATGTCCAGAGCTTGGCGTCGCTAGTCAAGGTGAGGATATTGTTGTTGCTGAAAAGAATATCAAGGAAGCAGTGGAACTTTATATAGAAGACATGACACCAGAAGAGCTTGAGCCGTATTCTCATGCGAAGACTTCCGGGCCAGTCCTGAAGACTTTTGAAGTGTCTCATGCCTAAGTTATTTTCTGGAAAAGAAATCATAAAGATATTGTGCAAAAAATACGGTTTTGAACAGATCAATGTGGTTGGTAGTCACGTAAAATTGAGAAAGAGAAGTACTGACACGGCCGTCACGACTGTTGTGCCACTGCATCATCAGGTGTTTATCGGTACTTTCAAGCAGATAATGCGACAAGCAAGAATCGACCCAATAGACTTCATTGAAAAGAGTGGGGAATGATTTTTTTCGCATCTTAGTCTATAATTACCCCCATGAAACAATCACAACTATTTACGAGAACGCGTCGCGAAGCTCCGAAGGATGAAGTGTCGAAGAATGCGCAACTCCTGATACGCGCTGGATATATTCACAAGGAGATGGCAGGTGTCTACGATTTCCTCCCTTTGGGTTTGCGTGTATTAAATAAGATAGTGAATATTATTCGCGAGGAGATAAATACTATCGGTGGTCAAGAGCTACAAATGACTGCATTGCAAGATCGAGCATCGTGGGAAGCGACCGGTCGCTTCGATGATGCCGCTGTTGATAACTGGTTCAAGACGAAGCTCAAAAACGGCACCGACCTTGGACTCGGCTTCACTCATGAAGAGCCACTTACGGCTATTATGAAAGATCATATCCGCTCTTTCCGCGATCTGCCGGCGTATGCTTACCAATTCCAGACGAAGTTCCGCAATGAAGCCCGCGCAAAATCCGGCATTATGCGTTGTCGTGAATTCCTGATGAAAGATCTTTATTCTTTCTCGCGCGACCAGAAGGAGCACGATGCATTTTATGAGAAAGCCAAACAGGCTTACGTAAAGATATTCGAACGCCTTGGTCTTGGCGACAAGACTTATATAACATCTGCTAGTGGCGGTTCATTTTCCAAATACTCGCATGAGTTCCAGACATTGTCTGATGCTGGCGAGGATACTATATATGTAAATGAAGGCGCAAGTAAAAAGGGGCAAGGCGCAAAGATCGCGGTGAACAAGGAAGTATTAAATGACGAAGTTCTCGCAGACTTAGGCGTGAAGCGCGCTGATTTGGTGGAGAAGAAAGCGATCGAAGTTGGTAATATTTTCAATCTCGGCACGCGTTTTTCCGATGCTCTCGGTTTGGTATTTCAAGATGAAAAAGGCAAATCATTGCCGGTTATAATGGGTAGCTACGGCATTGGCCCAGGCCGCGTCATGGGTACGATCGTCGAACTCTTCGCGGACGAGAAGGGAATAGTCTGGCCGGAAGCTGTTGCACCTTTTGCGGTGCATCTTGTGGCGCTATTTGATGCCGGAGGCAAAGTCCGTGCGGCTGCTGAGCAAATATATGCAGATTTGAATGCGAAAGGCATCGAAGTTCTCTATGATGATCGTGATGCTTCAGCTGGTGAGAAATTCTCCGATTCTGATCTTATAGGTATACCAGTGCGTTGGGTTGTGAGTGAGAAGACACTCGCAGCTGGCGGTGCCGCCGGCGCGTCGGTCACCGTTGAAGTCAAGGACCGCAAAACAGGGAAGGTGGAAATGAAGAAGTTGTAATAATAAAAATATATAAATGGAAAACCCGTCAGCGAACTGAACCGACGGGGTCCATGTTCGTAACGGGTGTTATTGCGGTGAGGCTGCGGGCACTTTGTCCATGAGCCTTTTCGCGATTCGTCGGATCGTCCCATTTTCCTTTGTTAGGAAGTCCGCATCGTTCTTAAGTTCGATATTGTTCGCCTCGAGCTTATCGGAGACTCTCTCGATGAGGTACGCGTAGATGATCCTGAAAGGGAAGTAATTCTCCGTGATTATTTTCCCGATGTCTGAGCTGATACAAACTTCGCGCCGATGGGGATCTTTGTATGACATACGTACAACATTGTCTACACAACTGAAACTGATGTAATCGATAGGCATCCTATCGTAGAGGTGTATCTTTTCAATCCCGAGAGAAATCACGATGTCACCAATGAACTCCAGTAAACGGACCTTTTCTTGGAGTAATACTTTTGCTACATCGGCCTGTCTTTTCCGGAGAATGTCGATGTGCGCACGCTCGGCAATGCCGGATTGTGATTCACTCGCCTCCTTCAGACCCTTCTCGATACTCGTCAGTTGGTTTTCGAACAAAGACAATCTTGCCTCAATCGAATCTGGAGTCTTTCTCATTTGATTTACGTTAAGGTGTATTTCAATGGAACACCGGGCACTCCTTTCAAGTGCCGCTATCCAAAAACTTTTATTCTTTCACTAAAATAGCACGAAATATATATACTGTCAATACTTGGCTAATTATCCAAACAAACCCAGCGAAAAAATTGCCCACACCACCCACTTTATGCTAAGGTTGACCCATGAAAAGGAAGACCCTAAAAGACCACAAAGAGCACCTGCTTAACAAGTTTTCTAACGATATCGGCATTGACCTTGGAACGGCCAATACGCTTGTTTATGTGCGTGGAAAGGGCATTGTTGTAAATGAGCCATCTGTCGTGGCAGTGAATCAGAAAACCGGACAAGTGGTGGCTGTTGGTGCTGCAGCGAAAGAAATGCTTGGTAGAACACCAACTCATATCACTGCTGTCAGACCTTTGGTTGACGGCGTTATTTCAGACTTCGAGATCACTGAAGAAATGCTTGCATATCTCATGGGACGTGCCAGCGAGTTTATGCCGAAGAAATTCCTCGGACCACGCGTTGTTGTTGGAGTCCCTTCAGGTGTCACAAACGTGGAAGTCCGCGCTGTTAGAGATGCCACGAAAAATGCTGGAGCGCGCGAAGTTTATATTGTTGAGCAACCCATGGCCGGTGCAATCGGTATCCGTTTACCAGTTCATGATCCGGTCGGTTCTATGGTCATAGACATCGGCGGAGGCACTACAGATATCGCTATTATTTCACTTGGTGGTATCGTCCGTTCGAAAAATATCAAGATCGCCGGAGATAAACTTAACAATGACATCATTTCTTATATAAGAAATGAATTCAAAATCCTGATTGGCGAAAGTACAGCCGAACAAGTGAAGATAACAGTTGGATCAGTGATTGCTGGTGAGCCTCTGGAAACGACTATCCGTGGTCGCGACCTTATAACCGGCTTGCCACGCGAAGTTATCATTACAGATTCTGATATTCGTGAAGCTATGGGTCAATCCATAGAGTCATTGCTCGAAGCAGCTAGAGAAGTGTTAGAAACTACTCCACCAGAGATACTTTCAGATGTTATGCGTCGCGGACTTTATCTTGTCGGTGGTGGTGCACTTATAAAAGGCCTAGATATTTTGCTCGCGGAGACATTGAAATTACCTGTCTATATCGCTGAAGATCCACTTACAGCTATAGCGCGTGGCGCCGGCATTATCCTCGAAGACCTTGAGCGTTTCCGTTCAGTACTAATCGAAAGTGAAGATGAATTACCTTCAAACTCATAACCGTCATGCTTTTTCGCGAAATCGCGGCCTTTGGGTCGGCATTTCCACGATCATAATAATAGTCGTTTTCATACAGCTTATTGTGCCACATTTTTTGCCGGCAATTTTCACAACTATTGCACGACCATTTTGGAGAATGGAATTCTCTGCAACCAATGGATCCCTCCGTTCACCTGAATATTTATTGAGCCAAAATGAAGACCTCAAGCGTCAATTGGCAGATATGACGATTCGGTCGCAGACCACTCAATCCATCTCAAATGAGAACAGTGAATTGAAGTCTCTTTTGAATAGACCAGTCAGTGCTACAGCCACAGCCACATCGACAGCTTCCTCGACCAAGGTAGTGGCTTTATTGACTCCTTCGAAATATATTTTGGCGGCAGTTTTGAGACGTCCACCAGTAGCTGCTTACGATGAGCTTATTATCGACTTAGGTCAAAATGATGGTGCTCTCACTGGAAATCTTGTTTATGCTCCGGGAAATGTTTTGGTCGGTACTGTTTCAGACACGCTCGGTCAAACATCGAAAGTGGTACTTTTCTCTTCGCCAGGTATGACTTATGAGGTATTGATCAATAACGCTGCAACAAATAAAGCTGTACCAGCAACTGCACATGGACTTGGTGGTGGTCAGTTTTCTGTTCAAGTCCCTCGAGATGTAATTTCCAATATAGGTGATACAGTGACTGTGTCATCTATCAACAATAAGACAATAGGTGTAGTCGGCGGCGTCATAACAGATCCAGCGAAACCATTTGAGACGATTCTTTTCACCTCACTAGCAAATATATATGATCTTCGTTGGGTTTTAGTTGATACGAATCGAGTGACTACTTCGACAGTCTCTACTACAAAAAATGTTAAGAAATAAAATCACAAAGTCTGGAGTCTTGCGAATATTTTTTGGTGTCGCACTTTTTCTCTCCGTTATAAACGGCTGGTGGCCTATGATTTTGCTGATAGGAATCATTGGAGCTTGGTATTGGCCACATTTTTTTGAATTTATCGTTGCTGGTATAGCTTATGATGCTTTGTTCGGGATGATATCAAGAACTAGTACGACTACTGGAACAGGTATTTGGGGTTGGATTGGTACAATAATATCTATATTGTTATATACTGTTATTCTCTTAGCAAAGAAAATTGTTCGTAGATGAAACATAGATGAAGAAATACATCGAAATTGATCCAGACCAAATACTGATCGACTCGAGCAACTTGCCGGGATTCAATACCAGCCAGTTCGAAGGTCGCTTGGAAAAGCCGATCTCACGTGCGGTTCTATATGGTATTGGCGCAGTCGGTGCTTTGGTGATGATTGTATTCTTGGCAAGGACTGGCAATATGCAAATCTCACAAGGTGATTCCTATCTCGCTAGGAGTGAGAACAATATCTTACGTCCGGTGCCAATATTTGCTGGTCGAGGAGTTATATATGATAGAAATGGCGCCCTATTGGCTTGGAATGCACCATCTAATACAGCTTCAGATCCGATCGAGTCAGTTGCACATCGTGAGTATGCTACATCGACTGGCTTAGCTCACACACTCGGCTATGTGCAATATCCATCGAAAGATACAAATGGTTTTTATTATCAAGAAGATTTTCAAGGAGTTGATGGTGTTGAAAAGTATTACAATGAACTTTTGAGTGGAGTAAATGGTTCACGATTAGTAGAAGTAGATGCACGAGGAAAAATCATATCACAAAACGTCGTTCGTCCAGCTGATCAAGGAGGGAATCTGACCCTCTCCATAGATAACCGAGTCCAGTCTGCTCTTTATAATAATATTAGCGATATTGCCAATCGTGTTGGTTTCAAAGGAGGTGCCGGAGTGATCATGGACGTAAGAACCGGAGAAGTATTGGCGATGACTAGTTATCCGGAATATAGTCCACAAGTGATGTCTGACAAGACGGATTCGGCTGCCATAACAACTTTCTTAAATGATAGTGCCGGTAAACCGTTTTTGGATCGTGTTATCGATGGTCTATATACTCCTGGATCTATCGTCAAACCATATATGGCCATGGGTGCTCTCACAGAAAATATCATAGATCCGACGACTGTCATAGTTACAAAAGGTTCTATATCTATACCAAATCCTTATGATCCAACATTGTCGACACTCTTTCGTGACTGGAAGAATCTTGGTCCATTAGATATCCGGCATGCTATAGCCATGTCTTCAGATGTATTTTTCTATACTATCGGTGGTGGTTACAAAGATCAAAAAGGTATGGGCATTGCCAATATAGACAAGTATCTTCAACTTTTTGGATTTGGTAATAATATTCCACCATCTTTCTTCAGTAGTCAGAGTGGTACTATACCAACCCCAGATTGGAAGAAGAAGACTTTCAATGAAGATTGGTACATTGGAGATACTTATCACACTGTGATCGGTCAATATGGAACACAGGTGACACCTATACAGGTCGTTCGTGGTATAGCTTCCATAGCGAACAACGGTTCGTTACTCGTTCCAACTATCGTGAAGGGAGGAGAGGCTGCCGCCGCAGATACTGGAGCGACGCCAGATCAGTTACCTCAAGTTGAACGAACCATCGATCTACCACAGAAAAATTTCCAAATAGTCCATGAAGGAATGCGTCTAAGCGTCTCGCAAGGTACCAGCGTGGCACTGAATGTACCTTATGTGAATGTAGCCGGTAAATCTGGTACTGCCGAACTAGGTGTTAGTAAGGCCAGAGTGAATTCATGGATAACTGGGTTCTGGCCATATGAGAATCCACATTATGCTTTTGCGGTGATGCTAGAAAGTGGCTCTGTGCATAACCTTATAGGTGCTGCCGCTGCCATGAGGCAACAACTGGACTGGATGCATATATATACACCGGAATACCTTAAATAGAACCTAGGTATTTCATCCTACAGGCTTTGTTGCTATAATAAAGGTCTATTACCAGTCGTAGTATTTATTATTTTCTATTATAAAATATCTCCATGTCTACAGAGACCCAGTATCTTACCAGTGAGAAGTTTGCTGAGCTGAAGAAGGAACTTGAATTTTTGAAGACTGAGCGTCGCAAAGAGGTGGCTGAGCATTTGGAATATGCCAAGAAACTCGGGGATCTTTCGGAGAATGCGGAATACAATCAAGCCCGCGAAGAACAAGCCGAAGTCGAAGATCGTATAGGTCGTCTAGACCAGTTACTGAAGAATGCTGTCTTAGCTGAAGCACATGGTAGTGCCACTATCCTTGTAGGATCGACTGTGCGTATAGAGAAAAATGGCGATAATAAATCCCTCCTTTATACGATAGTCGGTTCAGAAGAAGCTGATATGTCACAAGGTAAGATTTCAAACCTTTCTCCTATAGGTTCAGCATTGCTTGGCCGTAAACAAGGTGATAGCGTTAAGGTAGCAACTCCTAAAGGGGTGACTGAGTATAAGATTATGGCGGTGAAATAATACTTTTAAGCTGAAACATCATGGCTTCTCTAGAAGAATTGAATACAACAAGAACATTAAAGCTTGAGGCTTTGCGCCAGTTTGGTATGGAACCATATCCGGCAAAAGTGCCTAGGACTTTTAGTCTGGCCGATGCGCGTGCAAATTTTGCCGAATATGAAAAATCTGCCAAGGCAGTTTCTTTAGCTGGTCGTGTTATGGCTATTCGTGGTCAAGGAGCTATATTGTTCTTGGTTCTCGATGATGGCACTACTACTTTCCAAGCTGTTGTGAAGAAGGATACACTAGATGCAAAACTTTTTGATTTACTCATCAGAGCTGTTGATATTGGAGATATTATAAGTGTGACTGGCACATTGTTTACGACACAAAGAGGTGAGCAGAGTATTCTTGTCACTTCTTGGACGATGGCAGCGAAGACACTTTTACCTTTGCCGGAGAAATGGCACGGCCTAGCCGATCCAGATGAAAAACTACGCAAACGCTATCTCGATTTCATCATGGAGCCGGAGATGCGGGATCTTTTCAAGAAAAAAGCCAAATTTTGGCAAGTAACTAGGAAATTTCTAGATGAAGAAGGATTCCTAGAAGTGGAAACCCCGACTCTGGAATTGACGACCGGTGGTGCGGAGGCAACACCTTTCAGGACACATTTGAATGACTATGATATGGATGTCTTTCTGCGTATTTCTATAGGAGAACTTTGGCAGAAGCGTCTTATGGCAGCCGGATTCCCGAAGACTTTTGAGATTGGCCGTGCTTATAGAAACGAGGGTACCAGTCCAGAGCACGCACAGGAGTTTACAAATCTGGAATTCTACTGGTCTTATGCCGACTACAAAGATGGTATGGAACTAGTCATCAAACTCTATCGCAAATTGGCTCTAGAAGTTTTCGGTAAGACGAAGTTTACAGCTCGCGGTTTTGATTTTGATTTGGCTGACGAATGGAAACTTATAGATTATTCCGAGGAAATAAAGAGACAGACAGGCATAGATATACACATAGCCACCGACAGTGAATTACTAGCCAAACTCAAAGAAATCGGTGTTTCTTATGAAGGTGCAAATCATGAACGCTTCATCGATACACTCTGGAAATATTGCCGCAAGAATATCGCCGGTCCTGCATTTTTAGTGAATCATCCGACTATAGTTGCTCCATTGGCGAAAAGTAACTTAGCCGATGAGGGAAAGGCGCAAATCGCAGACACGGTGCAAATGTTCCAACCGATCATTGCTGGAAGTGAGATTGGTCGTGGTTATTCAGAGCTCAATGATCCGATCGATCAAAGAAGACGTTTTGAAGAGCAGCGCAAGCTTCTGGAGAAAGGCGATACTGAAGCTATGATGCCAGACTGGGAATTCGTAGAGATGCTAGATCACGGCATGCCACCAACTTGCGGTTTCGGTTTCGGCGAGAGACTGTTTGCAGTTTTGGCAGGTAAGCCTTTGCGTGAAGTTCAACTATTTCCGTTTGTCAGGCCGAAGAAATAGTATTTTCATACTTAGATATATAGCCCTTGGGTTATCCACCGCTTATCCACAGATAGGCTTTTTTGATGCTTGTACACAAAAACCATAAAGTGGGATATACTTACAACCAAGTGGGATGAAGTAGCAGATGGACAACTTTTAAATAATTTTACATTGTCTTAAAAGATCCGTTCTATCTTCATTTCGCGGGCATATGCTGATAGGAGAAAATCGCCACACTATCGACGACAAAGGGAGGACGTCTCTTCCCGCCAAGTTCCGCAAGGAAATGGGCGCCAAAGTAGTGATCGCACCAGGGATAGATAATTGTCTCTTCGTGTTCACTATGAAGGAATGGAAAGAGTTTGCCGAACGTTTGTCGCGTGGCAGTTCCCAGTCAGTACTTCAGGCGGACAACCGAAATTTCAATCGCTTGATCATTGGTCGAGCGGTTGAAGTAGAGGTTGATGCTTCCGGACGCATGTTGGTCCCGGAACATTTGCGAGAGTACGCAGGTTTGTCAGAGAAAGTAGTCATCGTCGGCGTCGTGAATCGAGTGGAGATGTGGGAGGCAAAAGCATGGGATGCTTTCCGCGGTGAATACTCGAAGAAGACCGATGCATTAGCTGAGAAGTTGAGTTCGGCTGGCATCATATGATAATAGGAGGCGCAAAGGGAAAGGCGCAAGGGGAAAGTGAAAGTGTTCACGAACCAGTTCTTTTACATGAAGTAGTAGAGGCGTTCGCAGGCGCAAAGCGCAAGGCGCAAGGCGCAAGTGAATCGCAAGATGCAAATGCACTTTGGTATCTCGATGGCACACTTGGTGGTGCAGGACATACTCGTGCGATGTTGAAAACTTTCGAAACTCGAGGCGAGATATTGAATATCATCGGCTTGGATCAAGACCCAGAAGCGATAGAGCGAGCGAGGAAAATATTTTCCGCAATAACTTCCACAGCAAAATCAGGCACAGTCATTTTGGAAAATGAAAACTTCCGCAATCTAGACAAAGTTTTGGATAAGCACGGAATAGACAAGGTGGACATGATTTTGCTCGACTTGGGGATATCGTCCGATGAGCTCGAAAATTCTGGCAGGGGATTCACATTTCAGAAAGATGAGCCGTTATTTATGACTATGGGAGATCCGGCGCAGCATCCATTTACAGCGAAAGACATCGTCAACGGTTGGAAAGAAGAAGATATAGCAAATGTAATATTTGCTTATGGAGAAGATCGTTTTTCGAGAAGGATAGCGAAGGCGATAGTTAGATATAGAGAGAAGAAGAGTATAGAGACTTCAATGGAGTTAGCGGAGATAGTGAAGTCAGCAGTTCCTTTTATAAGTCGAGGGTTTGGTGGCAAAAGCAAGATCCATCCAGCCACAAAGACATTTCAAGCTCTACGTATAGCGGTGAATGATGAGCTCAAGGCACTGGAAGAAGGTTTGATGAAAGGGTTCGAGCGTTTGGCACCAGGAGGAAGGATGGCAGTCATTTCATTTCATAGTTTAGAGGACAGAATAGTGAAGAATTATTTTAAGGATGTGGCGGGAAAGTCAGCAACTATTTTGACAAAGAAGCCTGTTACAGCGATAGATCAAGAGATAGCGGAGAATCCAAGATCAAGAAGCGCTAAGTTACGAGTTATAGAGAAAAATATTTAATAAAGAAACGATTCACAATTTAACAAAAAAATGGCAAAAGCAATAGCACAAACATACAACATAGCAAATGATTATAGAGCTCATATAACAGCGACCATTTTCGGATTGTGTGCATTTTTGGCTATATTGTATGGAGTGAATATATATAAAACAGTTTTTGCCACTATTGCTCTAGAGAATACAGAGAAACAGGTTGCCTCATTATCCAGCACGGTTGGTTCTCTCGACACGCAATATTTGAGTATTTCTCGTGCAGCAACTCCCAGCAATCTAAAAACCTACGGTCTAAGCCAAGGAAAAGTGAGCGCCTACATCTCTTCTCCAGCATCGCTTGGGAGCGTAGCATTGTCTGGACATGAACTCTAAACAAAAAGTCCGATTACGAATCGTGGGAGTGTCTATATTGTGCGGAGCGTTTGCTCTGTCCTCATCTTTGTATTTGATACAGATAGTAAATGGATCTGCTTATGCCGCCAAAGCTGATAAGCAATATGTGAAGCCGGCAGTGTCTCTGTTTGATCGAGGCACTATTTTTATGAGTTCAAAAGATGATACCAACGTCGCTGGTGCTACCGTTTCTGAAGGTTATCTGGTCTATATGAACCCAACGGCTGTAAATGCGCCGGAGCAGGCCTATCAGATATTGTCTCAATATATCAAGCTTGATCACACGGATTTCATAAGGAGAGCTGGAAAATCAGGAGATCATTATGAAGAACTGGCACATCATGTTATAGATGATATTGCCCAATCTATCGGCAACTTAAATATTCCAGGTATAAATGTTACAAGAGAGACATGGCGTTCATATCCTGCTGGAAATATGTCTGCGCAGACGATTGGTATTATCGGTCAATCAAAATCTACAACAACTAACTCTTCCGTTGAAGGACGCTATGGATTGGAGAGATCGTATGAGGATGTTTTGAACAGGGCGAGTTTGGGCTCCAGTGCCAATATGTTTGCGACTATCTTTTCTGGTATCGGCCAGACACTTGTTGGTAGTGGTGAGAAAAATAAAGGCAATGTCATAACGACTATAGAACCGACAGTAGATTCCTTTGTTGAGAAGACTCTTGAACAGACTGTCTCTACTTGGCATCCAGATGAGATTGGTGGCATAGTCATGGATCCAAAAACTGGTGAAGTCATCGCCGCTGTATCTCTACCTTCTTTTGATCCAAATGATATTACGAAGATGAAAGATATAAGTGTCCTTTCCAATCCTCTGGTCGAAAATGTATATGAAATGGGTTCGATTATGAAGCCATTGACCATGTCTGTCGGTTTGGACACTGGTGTTATAAAAGTTGATTCTACTTATGATGATACTGGTACTATGACATTGAATAATAAGAAGATATCTAACTATGATGGAAAAGCCCGTGGAGTGATACCTATGCAGCAGATCTTGAGCCAATCTCTAAACGTCGGAGCGGCGACAGTGGCCTTGAGAGCTGGAGCTACTGCTGTGTATTCATATTTCAAATCTTTTGGTCTTGGTCAAAAATCTGGAGTAGATCTACCAAACGAAGCCGCCGGACTTATTGGAAATCTGAAGTCTGGAAAAGATATAGATGTAGCCACTGCCTCCTATGGCCAAGGAGTTGCGGTGTCACCAATACAGATGATTCGCGCACTCTCAGTTCTACCGAGTGGTGGATATCTGGTACAGCCACACTTCGTGAAGAAGATTGAATACGACGATGGTACTAGTAAGTCTATAGATCCAGTGAAAGTTGGACCTGTCTTGAAAAAACAGACAGTGGAAGATGTTACTACGATGCTAGTTGCAGTTGTGGATACGGCTTTGAAACAAGGAGCCATAAAGAGGAATAACTATAGTGTCGCTGCCAAGACTGGAACCGCACAGATCGCTGATCATACAAATGGCGGATATTATTCTGACAGATACCTCCACTCATTCTTCGGATATTTTCCAGCCTACAATCCTCGCTACATTGTTTTCCTTTATCAGGTGTGGCCGAAAGATGCTAAGTACGCTTCAGAGACTTTGACGGAGCCATTCGACGAGATTGCTGGTTTTCTGATAAACTACTACAACATCCCACCGGATAGGTAAAGAAGAAAATGCAAGCATTCAAGAAAATAGTTATATCAATACTCATCTGGGAGTCGCGGATTATAATCGCGAAGTATAAGCCTTTTGTGATTGCTGTCACTGGTAGTGTAGGGAAGACTTCAACAAAAGACGCTATATATTCGGTCATCAAACACGCTAGTAGATACACTCGCAAGAGTGAGAAGAGTTTCAATAGTGAGATTGGATTGCCATTGACTATCATCGGAGTACCAAATGCTTGGAAGGATATTGGTGGTTGGTTTCGTAATATATTGCAAGGTCTTGAACTTATAATGTGGCGAGTAGAATATCCAGATTGTTTAGTGCTTGAGATCGGTGCTGATCATCCTGGTGATATCAAGCGTGTTACAAAATGGCTTCATCCAGATATTGTCGTTATGACTAGAGTCAGTGATACTCCAGTACATGTGGAGTTTTTTCCTTCACCAGAGGATGTATTCAAGGAGAAAGCATATCTGGCACAAGCGGTGAAAAATGATGGAACATTGGTATTGTTGGCTGATGATGCAAAAGTGATGAGTTTGGGAAATGGTAAAGTTATCAGCTATGGAACTGTCGAAAAAGCAGATGTGCGCGGAACTGACATAGATTTCAATTATACAGAAAATGGATCTTTGGCCGGCATTTCATTTAAATTATCTATGGATGGAAATACGGAGACAATAAAGCTTAATGGTGTTCTAGGTAGTACTTACACTTATCCTCTACTGGCTGCTGTCGCCGTCGGTAAAGCGAAAGGAATGGCTTTGAGTAGGATTATAGATGGAATAAATGAATATGAAGCACCGCGTGGTCGTATGAATATAATTGCTGGAATAAATGGTTCAACTCTGATAGACGACACCTACAATTCGTCACCAGATGCGGCTTTGTCGGCATTGGAGGCATTGAATCGTGCAAAGACATCCGGTCGTAAGATTGTCGCTTTTGGCGATATGATGGAACTTGGTAAATACGCAGCAGATGAACATCGTAAAGTCGGTTTGAGTGTTGCCAATGTAGCGAATATTCTAGTCACCGTTGGTCAGAGATCGAAAATGTCTTTAGTAGAAGGCGCTGTGACTGGCGGTATGAAGCAGGAGAATATTCACTGTTTTGATTCTTCTGTCGATGCTGGAAAATACCTATCATCTATAGTTATGGCTGGCGACATGATTTTGGTGAAAGGTTCCCAATCAACACGCATGGAACGCGTATCCGCAGCACTCTTGCGCGAGTCAATGCGTGCTGGCGAGCTACTAGTACGCCAAGAGAAAGAGTGGCTTGAAAAAAGGTGATTTTATCAGTATAGTGTGCGAGTCCGTTATTTAATGGCTCTATCGTCTAATGGTTAGGACACGGCCTTCTCAAGGCTGGAATCGGGGTTCGACTCCCCGTAGAGTCACATCTGGTGAATGTTGTGAACGTTGTAAATTTCGTATGTCTGATAACTACTATCTACGAACTAAAAATACTTGTTATTGTATAAATCCCAACTGCGTTAGCTACTACACCAAGTATAAAAAGATACCTAGGTGAAATAGATTTACCCCTTTCAATCAAAATAACACCGATCTCATCGGGTAATGGCGATGCAAGGGTTAATATTCCAGCAATATTTAAGAATGTCTTTGATGTTAAAAATGGCATCTTATTGCAAATAGAGACAAACCATCCTTCTTTTGAAAAACTGTCCAATTCTTTGGAAAATCCAAATCTTTCCAAAAATTTTAGGATGGAAACATCGGCAATGCCTGCGCCAATACCACCAACGATAGCTAATAGGATAGGACTATATAATTTCGCCAGAATTAGGAAAGCTCCCGTTCCAACACTTGCCGTAAAAGAATACGTATACATCGCACCAGAAATAAAGATGCCAAGCACGGATAATGTAGAAAGGATATTTTCTATGATGATTTGGCTAAAAGAGAAAGTGAAAAAAACAACAATGTATACAGCAAGCAAGATTGTTATCTTGGGATATTTGTTAAGGTAAATCATTTTTTATTTAATAATACGATTTATAAGTATAGAAAAAGGTTTTATTGCTAGCAAAAATATGAAGGCGCAGGCGAGATTAAATATTAAATGTATATTAGCCACTTGATGAACAATGTCTCCGTCAAAATATTGAACAATTTTATAAAAGAAACCCAAGAATGGTAGTAGTATCAAGACACCCAAAAAGTTGAACATAAAATGTGACAAAGCCACTTTCTTAGCTTCTTTACCCATTGTCATTGAAGCTATTATTACTGTTGAGGTTGTTCCTATATTGGCCCCTAAAATTAGGCCAACGGATTGAGCCAGATCTATATGTCCAAGCCCTACTAAGACCAAGACGATACCAGAAACCACACTACTTGATTGGAAGACTATAGAAGCAAGAACTCCTATCAAAATTGCAACAAATGGATTTGATGTAATTGAAAGGAATGAGCCTAGTAATTCTTGATCTACGCGAGATGTAAGGAGTGAGATTAGATATATAGAGAAAAACAAAAGACCAAAATATATTATTGTTTTGCCATATTTCTTGAAACCGTTTCCCCAAAAATGTATCAAAAGTCCAAACAAAATTATAAAGGGAGATACGGACATTGCATCAAAAGCAACCAACTGAGAAGTAATCGTTGTTCCTATGTTTACTCCAAAAATGAGACCCAAAGTATTATAGAAAGAAATCATGCCAGTATCTGCCAAGCTGGCAATAAGAACGGATGTCGCTGAGCTAGACTGTAAAATAGCTGTTGATATAGCACCAAAAATAACTCCTTTTACAGGGTTAGAAGTAATATGCGATAAGAAGGACTTTATATGATATCCTGCCGCGTTCTTAATTTCTTTACCAAAAGAAATAACACTAAACAAAAATAGAGCTACGGCACCTATAATTCCAACAACTAAACTGAAGACACTTAACATCTAGTAAATATAACAAAAAATACTTAAAATCTCTAATCTAAAAAAGTTCAAAAAATCGCACTAGACTAAAATGGATGTTAGCTTTTCAATGGCTAGACCGATGTATTCATTTTTTTCGGCCAGTTCTGAAATCGGCCTATGGGGTCACACCTGGTGAACATGTGATTGAGCACAATCACCTACTGGGTGAACGTTGTGAACATCAGTAGGGCATAGCCACTCTACTAAACACCTCTTTCCATTTCAATAAAGTGGCTTCAACAGTGTTCCATTCCAGACTCTGTAAGCTCACAAAATTTTGGTAACACTTCTTACATCTGGTACAATATGCTAATGATCAAACTAAATCCAGAAAGTGCAAAAAAACTTGCTCTAAAATATCTAGGAGGACTGAAGGATAAGGAGGAACAGGAATTTAACATAATCCACACAAACGCTGTTGTAGAAATTGCATCTTTACTGGGAAAGCGCGCAAATGTCAATGTGGATGATTTGATAATCGCATCATGGGTTCATGATATTGGTAAGAGTGTTGATGTCTCTGGTCACGCCAAATACAGTATCGATCTTCTTATTAAAGAAGGATATATATTGTCCCCAGTAATAGAGGATTGTGTTCTTAACCATGGTACCGGTTCGGTTGCCACCACAAGAGAAGGAAAGATAATCCAGGCGGCTGACAAGTTAAGTATTCTGAGCATTCCTATATTGGAGCTGCTTTTTAAGCAGAAGAAGATACTTGAGACCGATATAGAGTTTATTACTAAAATGACGAATGGTTCTGTGGATCACCTTAAACGTATTGATTTCATTTAATAGTGAACATATGTGGTATTCTTAACTCAAATGAATAGAAGCAGTAAATTATTTAAAAAATGCTTGAGAGCTACGATTGTCACAGTAGTGGTTTTAGAGATTTTGATGATAGTTTCTACTATTATCATCGTGTCTTTTCTCTGCTTGATATCTACATCAAACTGTTTTCAAGATATGTATAATATAGTAGATCCAATACTTCATCTTGGATTGCTAGTCCTGTCTGTATTTATCGGTACTATATCTGGATTCATACTTATGTGGCGAGAAGATTATAAGTTATCTCGAGCCTCAAAAAAATAAGGATACCCCAGGACGACTTGTCCTGGGGTTCGGTTGAGAGGACCACTCATTCCGATACGCGAGTTTTATCGGAATTCAAAATCAGCAACGATTGACTGGTGAGGTTTGGTTGACAGGTTTTGATGAGCTGCCTATGGAATTTCTCGAACAGGGAATCGCTAGAAAGCGATCTAGTCGATAGTCCATCTATGGGTACCTCCCAACTGATCTGACATAATTTTACTAGTAATATTTCCTTTAGTCTATAGCAGACAATACAGAATATATCTGGCGCGGATAAAGACTTTATAGTACAATAGTTCGCACTATGAAAAAAAATACAAAGTCCGCGAATGCGGCGAAGTACGTTTACGTGTTCGGTGACAAGAAAGCAGATGGTAATGGCAGCATGAAACCACTTTTGGGTGGCAAAGGAGCAAACTTGGCAGAGATGAGCCGTATCGGTTTGCCAGTGCCTCCAGGATTTACAATGACTACAGAAGTCTGTACTTACTATTATGACAATAAGAGGATATATCCGAAGAGTTTGGAAGCTGAAGTGAAAACGGGTATGACATTTATTGAGAAGATCATGGGAACCAAGTTTGGCGACAAGTCGGCTATGCCGCTTCTCGTCTCGGTTCGTTCTGGTGCGCGCGATTCTATGCCGGGTATGATGGACACTATCTTGAACCTCGGTTTGAACGATGATTCCGTCTTGGCCCTCGCCAAGGCTACAGGGAATGAACGCTTCGCTTGGGATTGTTATCGTCGTCTTGTGCAAATGTACGGCGACGTCGTTATGGGTGTGCAGAAAGCCGCAAATGAAGACCATGAACCATTTGAAGTGGTCATAGATGCATTGAAACATGAACGTCACCACAAAGATGTGGAAGATACTAAGCTCGATGTTGTTGACCTGAAAGAGCTTGTTAAGCGTTTCAAGGCTCTCATCAAGAAGCGCACTGGAGTAGAATTCCCACAAGATCCTTGGAAGCAACTTTGGGGTGCTACTGGCGCAGTTTTCGGTTCTTGGATGAATGATCGCGCCATCGTCTATCGTCGCAAGTATAATATTCCTTCAGAATGGGGAACCGCAGTGAATATACAAGCCATGGTCTATGGAAATACCGGCAATCAGTCCGGATCTGGCGTTGCATTTACCCGCAATCCTGCAAATGGTGTGAAGGAGTTCTATGGTGAATTCCTCATAAACGCACAAGGCGAAGATGTGGTCGCTGGAGTTCGTACACCAGAACCAGTCGCGCAACTTATAAATCATTTGCCGAAGGCTTTCAAAGAGTTGAACGATATTCGCGGCATACTCGAGAAGCGTTTCAAGGACGTTCAGGACTTCGAGTTCACTATCCAAGAAGGCAAAGTCTTCATGCTCCAGACTCGCAATGGTAAGCGCACCGCCATGGCTGCTCTCAAATTCTCTATGGATATGGTGAAGGAAGGCGTCATTGATTGGAAGACGGCGATAGCTCGCAATCCAGCCGATCAGCTCGATCAGCTTCTCGCTCCGATTTTCGATGTGAAGGCCGAAAAGGCCGCCAAGGTTATAGCTAAAGGTCTGCCAGCAGGACCAGGTGCCGCTTCTGGAAAGATGTACTTGAGCGCAGAGCGCGCAGTTCTCGCCGCGAAGAAAGGTGAAAAAGTTATCCTCGTTCGTGCCGAAACTACTCCGGAAGATTTGCGTGGTATGATCGCCGCCGAAGGTATCCTCACAGCGAAAGGTGGAGTTAGCTCGCATGCCGCTCTCGTTGCTCGTCAGATGGGAAAAGTTTGTGTCTGTGGAGTAGCCGCTCTCGTTATCGACTACGATACTAAGACTTTGACCGTTGGTGGTAAGACTTACAAAGAAGGAGATTTTCTATCTATAAATGGAACCGCCGGCACAGTATATCCAGGTCAGATCAAGACTGCCGCTTCAGAGATTGTTCAAGTGCTCGTGGAAAAGTCGCTAGCGCCAGCCAAGAGCGAAATCTACAAGATGTATAAGACACTTATGGAATGGTGTAGCAAAGTCACCAAGCTTCAAGTTCGTACGAACGCTGATACTCCTGAACAGGCCCAGAACGCAATCGCTTTCGGTGCAACCGGTATCGGTCTTACTCGCACGGAGCATATGTTCTTCGAAGGTGATCGCATAGATGCTATGCGCGAAATGATCCTCGCGGACAATCTCGAAGATCGCAAGAAAGCTCTGGCAAAACTATTGCCATATCAGAAGTCGGATTTCGTCGGCATATTCAAGGCCTTGAAAGGTTTTCCAGCCACTATCCGTTTCCTCGATCCACCTTTGCATGAATTTTTGCCACATGAAGCCGGTGCACAGAAAGATTTAGCCAAGAAGCTCGGCGTCGCTGTCGAGAAGATTCAGGCACGCGTTGAAGAACTCCATGAATTTAACCCAATGCTCGGTTTCCGCGGTTGTCGTCTAGGTATCGTCTATCCAGAGATATCCGAGATGCAAGCTCGCGCCGTATTCGAAGCCGCCGCTGAAGTCCAGAAGTCCGGTATCAAAGTGAAGCCGGAAGTTATGATCCCACTCGTCGGTTTCAAGAGAGAGTTAGACTTGCAGGTTGCAGTCGTACATCGCGTGGCGAAGGAAGTTATGGCCGAGAAGAAAGTAAAATTGGAATACCATGTCGGTACCATGATAGAGATACCTCGCGGTGCGCTCACAGCCGATGCTATCGCCGAGACCGCCGAGTTCTTCAGCTTCGGTACAAATGATCTCACACAAACTTGTCTCGGTATGAGCCGCGATGACTCCGGTTCATTTATCGGTCCTTATCAAGAAAATGAAATCATAAAGATGAATCCTTTTGCCTCTATCGATCAGACCGGCGTCGGAGAGCTTATGAAGATCGCTGTTGCAAAGGGTCGCGCCACAAGACCTGGTATGAAGATGGGTATTTGCGGTGAACACGGCGGCGATCCTGCCAGCGTAAAGTTCTGCCACAAGATCGGTTTGACTTATGTCTCCTGCTCACCATTCCGCGTGCCAGTAGCACGCCTCGCAGCTGCACAAGCGGCATTGGAGGAATAATCCCGCACCTGTCCGAGTAGCCCCTTGACAAATTCCTATCAGGTATGTTATCCTAGTTATCTAAGAAAGCGTTGTCGAATTTTCTTTGCATTTGGGGTAATTCTCAAAATTTATATCTAACATCTATTCTCATGAAAGGAACAATCAAAACTCTCGTTTCAGATAAGGGATTCGGTTTTATTTCTCGTGAAAACGAGGCAAAAGACCTTTTCTTCCACTCAAACGATTTGTCTGGCGTTTCATTTACCGAACTCAATGTCGGTGATGCCGTCACTTTCGAAGTAGTCGATGGCCAAAAGGGTCCTTCTGCTAAGAACGTTAGCCGCGCATAATCGCCGGTTAAAGCAAAAAGCACTCCGCCTCACGGTGGGGTGTTTTTTGTTGTGGTTATAGTGCTATTACAAAATACTTCTTTTTTTGCTATCATTTCGTGCATGAACGATAAATTCCTGAAACCCTACAATCCAAATGAGACAGAGGATCGCATATATGACACTTGGGAAAAGAGCGGTTTTTTCAATCCAGATAAATTACCGAAACGTTTCGAGAAAGGTGAGCCATTTTCTGTAGTTTTGCCGCCACCAAATGTTACCGGAACTCTACATATGGGTTCGGCTCTGATGTTGGCTATTGAGGACATAATGGTTCGCTACGCGCGTATGACTGGCAAGCGTACGCTCTGGTTGCCAGGAACTGATCATGCAGCTATCGCTACTCAAGCGAAGGTGGAGAAAGATATTCAGAAGAAAGAAGGTAAGTCACGTCACGATCTTGGTCGTGAAGAACTTTTGAAGCGTATCGATAAATTTGCTCAAGAGAGTCATGATGTTATCGTTAAGCAAGTTCGCAAAATGGGTTGTTCCATAGACTGGTCACGCGAAGCATTTACACTAGATGAGAAACGCAATCTTGCTGTGCGCACGGCTTTCAAGAAAATGTACGACGACGGTCTCATATATCGCGGTTTTCGTGTTGTGAATTGGGATCCGAAAGGACAGACTACAATTTCCGATGACGAGATAGTTTATGAGACGCGCAAGACGAAGCTGTATACATTTAAATATTCAAAGGATATTCCGATCTCCATATCTACGACTCGACCAGAAACTAAACTTGGTGATACAGCTATTGCTGTGCATCCAGAAGATCCTCGCTATGCGAAATATATCGGAAAGGAGTTCGAGACGGTCTTCGCTGGTGAACCAATAAAGCTGCGCGTGATCGGCGATATTTCTGTCGAGCGCGAATTTGGTACTGGTGCGCTCGGAGTTACTCCAGCTCACAGCGCCATCGACTGGGAAATGTCGCAGAAAAACAGTCTACCGCTCAGACAAGTCATAAATGAATTTGGAAAGATGATAGTTGGTCTTGATACTATAAAAGGCAAAAAAGTCGTTGAAGCTCGCGAAGCTGTTGTGGCTTGGTTGCGCGCGGAGGGCTTACTCGAAAAAGAAGAAGATATAGAACACAACATCGCTTTGGCTGAAAGGACTGGCGGAGTTGTTGAGCCTTTGCCTAAACTTCAATGGTTCGTGGCTGTTAACAAAAAGTTCCGTGCGGATAAGGGCACACACGCTGGCAAAGAAGTCACCTTGAAAGAATTGATGCATGCCGCTGTCGAGTCCGGTCAAACAAAAATGGTTCCAGACAGATTTGAGAAAGTATATTTTCATTGGATAGATAATCTACGTGATTGGTGCATATCGAGACAGATTTGGTATGGACACCGCATACCGGTTTGGTACAGAGAAGGCGCAAAGGGAAAGGCGCAAGGCGCAAGTGGAGCGCAGGAGATCTTCTGCGATATTAACCCGCCTAAAAATGCAGAGAAGGAAGGTTGGAAGCAAGATGAAGATACATTGGATACATGGTTCTCTTCTGGTCTGTGGACATTTTCTACACTTGGTTGGCCAGATGAAAAAGAGTTCGCCAAGATGCGTGAATTCCATCCGACGACTATTCTAGAGACCGGTTGGGACATAATATTCTTCTGGGTGGCGCGTATGATCCTGATGAGCACATATATTCTCGGCGAGGTTCCATTTAAGATGGTTTATTTCCATGGACTTGTCCGCGACGCTCAAGGTCGCAAGATCAGTAAGTCTCTAGGAAACAATGTCGAGCCACTTGATATGATAGCCAAATACGGCGCCGATGCTGTGAGAATGTCGCTTATTATCGGAGTTGGTCCAGGCAATGACAGCAAGATAGGTGAGGATAAGATCAAGGCTTACAAGCTTTTTGCAAATAAACTTTGGAATATTACTAGATTTGTCTTGGCTTCAACGGAAGGTGTGAAGTATGACGCCGATTTTGCTGAAAAGTCTGGCGGCTACACGAAAGCAGACTTGGTTCTGCATGATGAATTCTCCGCAATACTTAAAGATATAACTTCAGATATGGATAATTTCCGTTACTATCTGGCTGGTGACAAACTTTACCAATACGCATGGCATCGTCTAGCCGATGTTATCCTCGAAGAAAGCAAGAAGATCGTTGGGCTTGGAATCGTCGCAAATGGCGCACCTGATTCTCCAGAAAAAAGTTCACGTCAGCAGTTTTTGCTTGATACTCTGATAAAGTTGGTTGCAGCCTTGCATCCATTTATGCCATATATTACAGAAGAGATTTGGGGAAGTCTTCCAAATGAAGGCGCAAATAATCTACTGATGGTCACTGACTGGCCACGCCAATAACATATCCACACGATGTTTTGTTAAGTATATAGACTAGGTGGTATACTTAGCGTGTATTATAAGTAAATCTAAATTATATAAATGAAAAAATCTCTGACTTTTACGGCCATAGCCATAGGTGCTCTACTCGGAGCTTCAGCTCTCTCTGTTCTAGCTCAATCATCAGGCTGGTCAGCTCCTACAGCTACACCACCAGGAAATAATGTTGCGGCACCTTTAAATGTCAGCACTGCTCCTCAAGCCAAATCAGGTCTTCTTGGCTTAAGCAACCTTCTCTTCAATCCGACATGGTCTGCCGGTTCAGTTACACCAGGATCTGTTCTTACTGCTTTAGACAGTGATGGCACTGTCGGATGGGGTGCAGCTGCAGTGAGTTCTGGAGGAGGTGGTGGTGCATCGATAGATTATGGAAATTGTACAACGATTGCCTATACCGAAGGCGGTGCTTGTTCGGGGTCTGTTGCACAGGGTATGTGTCCAACAAATTTTGTAATGGTTGGCAACACTACTGGTCTTAGATTCCCAGGTGGTGCTTGCGTATCTGCTCAGATGACATGTTGCAAGCTACGGTCAAGTGGTGGTTCTAGTGGCGGCACTTACAGAACAGCAGCAGCCAATACCTCACAGACATGTGCTACTAGATGTGGAGGACAAAGTAAATGTGTAGGTGCGGATATATCTCCTTCTGAGAGTTATCTTCTGACGTGTAATTGGCAAAACGCAGCATATTCTTCGGTTTGTATATGTAATCAATAATTCAATGAAAAAAAAATACATATTCTCTATAGCATTCATGATCCTCTGTGTCATTGTGGTCGGAGGTTTTGCTGTGAAGTATCAAAGAGCCGATGCACAAACATCCGGTCCTTATGATTTGCATGGATGGGCTTGGTCTTCGAATACTGGTTGGATTAGTTTCAATTCTAGCGATATTGGTGCTGGCGGAGGACCTTACAAAGTTTATGTCTTAGATGATGGCGAAATACTCGGCTATGCCTGGTCTGCAAATGTTGGTTGGATTAAGTTCGGAGGCCTCTCTAGTTTTCCAGGTAGTGGTGGTAATGCCAGCCTAAGTGTGGATACCGGATATGTTTCTGGTTGGGCTAGAGCTTGCGTCGGTACAGTGTCTGGCAATTGCTCATCTATGACTAGTAGAACAGATGGTTGGGATGGCTGGATCAGATTGGCCGACTTCGCTTCTGGATCTTTCTTTCCGACTGGTTTCTTGAATGGTTCTCGAGGATTATCTATAGACAAAGCCACTGGATATTTCAGAGGATTTTCTTGGGATAGTGGTGTAAATGGCTGGATAGATTTTTCTGCAAATCTCAACAATGGTTCTTTTGTGTATTGCGACAATAAGTGTGGTACAGCAAATAGTCCAGTTGTAGTTGCAACTAGCAGCCCGCTTCTTATAGTCAATAACCCAGTCAACAACTCTGTGCCAGATTATGGAAGTATATCTTTGCGTCTCAGAGCATCAAGTGGTACAAAAGGTTTTAGTCAGTTCTTGAGGATTCCAAAAGGAGCATCATTTGATATTGCTTGGAATAAACAAGCATATACGTCATGTACAACTTCCAGTGCTTGGTCAGGTTGGGGAACTGGTGCCTCTGGTATACAGACAGGATTATTTACAGGAGACAAAGCTCCAGGGACTTACACACTTACTCTAAATTGTAAAAACAATACTGGTCCTGGTAGTACAGCTACAACTTCTACTCTACTTATCACTCAATCAAGTATTATAGAGATTTAGTTAGTAAGGCAATGTCACGACAACTCTTACACCACCCCCTTCTTTTCTAGAACCTAGAGATATAGTGCCTTTGTGGGCCTCTATGATGGCCTGTGCCATCGAAAGACCTATACCCATGCCTGTTGGATGTGCTGTTTGGGCCTGACTACTTCTATAGAACAATTCACTGAATATCTTCTTTTTGTCTTCTGAAGAAAGCTCAGCACCAGTGTTTTCTACGGTCAATTCAAAAGTATTTTCTGTCGAGCGTCCAGCGATAGTGATAGAACCACCTTCGATGTTATATCGTACGGCATTTTCTATGATCACGAAGAGTGCTTCACGCATACGATCCTTGTCGACAGATACAGCTGTCCAAACTTCTTTTGATAGAGGGAGATGTAAGGTTATGTGTTTGCGATCTATATTTTTTTGCAATTCACGGATAATATCTTCGACTACTGTCTTCAGTCCGATAGGGGATTTGTTCAATGTCTCTATGCCAGATCGTAGTGAAGAAATACTCAACAGATTATCTATGAGATGATTGAGTTGACTGACAGATTCTCCCATATCGCTCATAGCCCCTTTCAATTCTGGACTTATCACTCCATAAGTACCACCTAATATTGATTCCATCTGCCATTTTATACTGGTTATAGGAGTGCGTAGGTGGTGTTGAGTTATCAAGATGAATTGGTTCTTGGCCTCATCCACCTTTTCTAGTTCTAGGCGAGCATTGCGCTCGACTTGATATGAAGCTCGAATCTCTTTTGTTTGTTCCTCCACTTTACCTGTGAGATTTTCATTTAGACCTTTCAATAACTCCTGCTGCTCTGCCTTTTGCAAAGCATCTTTGATGATGATTGTTCCAAGCACAGTGAACGCTGCAAATATAAATATGCGACCAGCGACGCCTAATATTTCGCTTAGGAATATGTTTATGAAAGCGGCTATAGTCATGCCGATGATCAAGACTTCTGTTACGACTACACGCACACTCATCTGGTGGTGGTGGATGATAGAGTATGCGATCAATGATACCCAGAATATGGCCGCAGTTGGACCTATCCATGCCAGATCATATATACCGATCTGTGGCAAAGCCATATTGAATATGACAGGTGAAAGCACGCCGACTATCAAACCGACGATCATATTCCTGATATCTTTTTTCACATCTGGATCTGTTGCCGTCTTGTATGCCTCTTTCAACAATTTTGCTCCAATAGCATAGAATATGAAGAAACAGACATAAAAAACGTATGAATATGGTCCAAAACCCCAACCCCAAGTCATACCAGCAGGTATACCTTTTAGAGCTACTGGTCCGGTTGTTATCAGGTCTGTGAAGAAGATCAGGAAAAAAGAGATAACAGATATTATGATCAGTAGAGTGGCTATCCAATTGTTAGGTCTTTTGTCTTCTGTAAGCGATTTTATGAAGTAAAATATAGATGTCGCTACGATTATGCTGACGAAGAAATGTAACCGTATACCGAAATTCTCTAGGTTGAAATCTTTTTCAAATAAGAAAAAAGCCGCAATGGCTGTATGTATAGTCACCATGTATATACTGAAAGCAAAAGCGTGAGTAGAAAATTTCTTGCTACCCCAAAATGTCACCGTAGCTAGACTGGCGGTAAATATAGCCGTTATCCAGAGTGGTATTGAATAGAGGTTTGTGATCATCTTATGTCCGCAATTATAACACCTTGCGTGGACTTGCGCGATTTTGCGCGGGGATACCTTGTTCCGTGGTCTCTTGACAGATAACAATAATCGCAGTAGCATACTATTGAATGTACAAGGAGCAGAACGCAGTTAAACGCAGTAAAACCAAGAAAGTGGGGGGTAGTCACATGACACGAAGTAAGAAAGTAATGACGTTGGGTGGGCTGATCTTGGTGATAAGCGAGGCAGCCAAAGGTAATAAAGATATCGTCTATGGCACTCTGGGGCGTTTGTGTCAGCACAGCGGTCTTCGAGTGACAATGAGAAATGTTCGTGATCGCCGTGTTGTAGTCACCCTCTGACGCCAACACAAACCAGTTTCATCCGCCAGTAAGCAGTCGGAGCTTCCAGCCAGTAGGCTGGCCTCCGATTGCTCTAGGCGGGTTTTTCGTATATAATTTCCCCTATGAATTCACAAACCGGAACCGACGCCATGGCGCGTATTTATATAAAAGACTTATCTGCGCATATAGGTGAAGAAGTTATTATAAAAGGCTGGGTCGATGTCAGACGCGATCAAGGTAAGATGATTTTCTTCGATTTTCGCGATGTTACCGGCAAAGTTCAGGGTGTTATTTTACCACCATCGAAAACAGCCACTGGTGATGTATTGGCGCGCGCGTTGCATACTCATGAAGTTGGTTCGAAACTCCGATCAGAATGGGTTGTGGCTGTAAAAGGTCGCGTAAATCAGCGTCCAGAAAGATCTATTCAGAAAGATAAGCAAAATGGCAACATTGAACTGGAGATATTGGATATAACTGTATTAAATGAAGCAGAAACGCCAGCATTTGATATAAGCGGCGATGGTAAGGAGATTGGCGAGGAAGTTCGTCTCAAATATCGTTATATCGATCTACGCCGCGCCAGGATGCAGAAGAATATCATAAATAGGCACAAAGCGGCGCTCTTCATCCGTCAGTTCTACACCAGAGAAGGTTTTTTCGAGATCGAGACTCCAAACATGACCAAGTCGACTCCGGAAGGTTCACGCGATTTCATAGTGCCATCACGTATTGATCAGGGTAAATTCTACGCGCTTCCACAGTCGCCTCAACAATACAAACAGATCATCATGGCCAGCGGCTTTGAGAGATATTTCCAGATCGCCAGATGTTTCCGTGATGAAGATTCACGTGGTGACCGTCAACCAGAGTTCACACAAGTCGATATTGAGATGAGCTTCGTCACTCAAGAAGACGTCATGGCTGTAAATGAAAAGCTCCTCATAGAACTCGTGCAGACTCTATATCCAGAGAAGAAGATCCAGCAGATTCCATTTCCAAGACTTTCATACAAGGAAGCCATGGATAAATATGGCAGTGATAAGCCGGACCTTCGCACAGACAAGAATGATCCAAACCTCCTAGCTTTCGGCTGGGTTATAGATTTTCCATTCTTCGAGAAGACAGATACAGATGCCAATGGCAAACCAGGTTGGACATTTACACACAATCCTTTTTCTGCACCGAAGCCGGAATATATCGCTGACTTGTTGGCCGCCAAAAATATCGGTGACATCGTGGCCGCGCAGTATGACATCACTTTGAATGGCAATGAGATAGGTGGTGGAGGAATCCGCAACCATACGCCGGAGGCATTGAGGAAAGTATTTGAGATCATGGGCTATGCGCCTGAACGCATTGAAAAGAATTTCGGTCATATGTTGAAAGCTCTAGCTTCTGGTACACCTCCACATGGTGGCTTGGCCTTCGGTTTTGATAGACTTATGATGCTCCTGCAGAATGAGCCAAATATCCGCGAAGTTATACCATTTGCCAAGAGCGGGGAAGGCAAGGACTTGATGATGGATTCACCGTCAGAAGTCAGCGCAGAGCAGCTTAGGGAATTGGGGATAAAGTTGAGTAAATAAAGTAGTTGAATAAACGATCGCTTGGTGCTAACATTACATACATGACAACTTCACAAAGGTTCAATTTGATTAGCGTGCTAGTGCTTCTCGGAAACCATTCCGGGATCGACCTTTGTGATTTTCACCTCTAGCCACTAGCGCCAAAAAAGAAAATCATACAGGCGGGTCCCGGAAACGGGGCTCGTTTGCTATCTGTATCCTCTGGATATGGAATGAATGGCAAAAGTACATTGCAACGCTAGAATATCAAAAAGGAGGGCTGTAATATGTACGCTCGTATGTGTGCAGATAAAGCTCTGACGAAACCCGCTATAGAAAAACATGGTAGTGTCGGCTGGTACGAGATCTGGGATCCTTGCAAGAAAGTGTATGCTCCGAAGGAGTATATCTACTTCAAACCAAGAGATGAGGATTTCGGTACTTGGAAACCGGCTATACAGTACTATATATCCATTGCGGAGATTCGTGAGAAGAACAAATGACCAAGAATATGGTCATAAATACCGTCTCGTCCGTGCGCTCCTATAGGCACGACTAGGCGGTTTTTGTGTTATAATACATACGCACATGAGCTATTTTTCGGCTATTACGCAGTTTCTAATGTGGCCCATTTCATGGGTATTTTTTCATTCTTTATATAAGGTTTCCATAAGTGGCCAAGAAAATCTAAAGAAAATCCAGAAGCCTTTCATAATAGCTTCGAACCATATCGCTTCTTATGACAGCTTTCTTTTTCGTTTAGTGCTCAAGTTCTTCACACCACACCTGCCGCTTCGATTTATGGCTGTCGACAAGTTCGACTATCCGCATCTGAACTTTCTTACTCGTATCGGAGTTATAAAAGTTTTGTACGCTTTGTTCGGAGTATTTGTGGTTGTACCTGGAAGAGGTTTGGAAGAAAATCTGAAAACTGCCGTGGATATTATCGCCAATGGCGGCAATATCGTTATATATCCAGAAGGTAAGATTGTGAAGAAAGATGGTGTAGCTCCATTTAAAAGAGGTGCTGCTGTTCTGGAAATGAAAACAAAAGTACCGATTCTTCCAGTTTCATTTAGAATAACCGGCGAGGAAGGTATGGCACGCAAGAAGCTCACCGTAAATGTCGGCGAGCCCCTCTGGATTCCAGAAAATATGAGTGAAGAGAATGTAACCCAAGTTCTCTATAATTCGGTTACGAATCTGTATTATAGATAGCTATTTCGCGAGCGAAAGGATAATACCGACGATCAAGATAATAGCGGCAATAATGGCGATCAGTTTTATCGTAGCTGGTCCAGCTTCTTCGTATATTTTGAGTTCCAATGTACGATCATCTCCAGGCATACGTAGATGAGGGATGATTTCGTCGAAGAATAGACCCCAACCAAGAGCCGCCGGCAAAAGGAACCAGAAACTGGCGATATGGATAGCACCCAGTGTTTGCAGGATCATAAGGATAGTCGAGATGAATATCCAACCCAATCCCCAGTGCGCGTGATGAATAGCCAGGCCAGTCCTCTTGCGCAGTCCCAGCTTGTAGAAGAATTGCGGCGCCAACTTATAATGCAGGCGCTGATACACCATCGGTGCGATGAAGAGGAGTGTGTAACCGAGGAGGGGGAGGGAGTTCATGATGATATAGGGTTAATATAATAGCTATATTCTAACATAATTTAGCTTTTATATTAGTTTTTGTAAGCAAATAATATAATGTCCAAGCTTTGATTCTTCTAAGCCATCCAAATGTTCTACAACAAAACTTCTAGTTTTTTCGCCAGATCATAAACTATATCTTTTTCCACCGAGGCATCACAACTATCTAGGAATTCTCGAATGCTTGCTATATATTTGTCATGCTGTTCTGC
>Ga0194054_10000081_pt1 | contig 45789 bp, 39 predicted proteins | sample SepL2210m_MetaG_FD_163628 | JGI IMG/M metagenome (GOLD analysis project Ga0194054, IMG submission 163628) | Anoxic zone freshwater microbial communities from boreal shield lake in IISD Experimental Lakes Area, Ontario, Canada - Sep2016-L227-10m | ecosystem: Environmental > Aquatic > Freshwater... | reverse complement strand
TAAGGTGACTTCTTGGCCTGCTCACCTTAAGCGCAGCGACCGCCCTTGACACCTTGAAATATGGCGGCGACATCCTGTCCACCTATGGGTGGCAGGCGCCGTTGGTAGGCCTGATCACAGCCTTTGTGTCAGCCGCCGTGGCGGTGAAATGGCTGGTCAGCTATCTTCAGAAACATCCCCTTTCACTCTTCGGGTATTACCGGATTGCCATCGCCATAGTTGTGGCCGGATTCCTGATTTGGCACTAGGCCGGATCCGTCCCGAAAAGTTTTTTCTTTTTTTGTTGAATTTGAAAGAAACTTCGGACACTATGCGCAGCTGTTTTCAAGGGGGGGACGTAGCTCAATTGGTTAGAGCGCTGCCCTGTCACGGCAGAGGTCGCGGGTTCGAGCCCCGTCGTCCCCGCCAGTTTTGTTGAGACCTGTTCCAGCAAAACAACTCCCCCGGTTTCTGCATCCTTGCCCTCGCGCGGTGCTTTTGCTTTGATCTACGTAATTCCAAGATAGGAGTGACCGGATGTTCAAAATTGATGATTTCCTGAGACTTGCTGTAGAAATGCATGCATCTGACATTCATTTGAAAGTCGGACAATCCCCTTTCATCCGACTTCATAGCGAACTTACGCCCGCAGACCTTCCTGCCCTGACCCCCGATCATCTTCATAAAACCATCCAGCATATTTTGCCTGCCCATCTCGTGACCGATTTTTCAGAACAGCATGAGGCTGATTTTTCCTATTTTGTTGAAGGGGCCGGACGTTTTCGCGTCAATGCGTTTATGAGTCAAGGCCAGCCCGCGCTCGCTTTCCGCCACGTCAAAACCAAAGTTCCCACCGTGGATGACCTCAATCTTCCGCAATCCATCAAGCAAATTTCCGCCTCGCAACGCGGGATTATCATCGTCAGCGGGGCCACCGGCAGCGGAAAATCCACGACACTGGCCAGCATGTTGAATCACATGAATGAAACGGAAAATCTCCGGATCATCACCATTGAGGATCCTATTGAATATCTGTTTGAAGACAAGAAATGCGTCATTTCTCAACGCGAAGTAGGACTGGATACATTAAGTTTCGAGGCCGCCCTCAAACACATTCTGCGACAGGATCCGGATGTGATTATCATCGGAGAAATGCGCGACCAGACCACCTTCCGTACCGCTCTTTCTGCCGCAGAGACCGGACATCTGGTGTTAACGACGCTTCACTCGGGAAACGCCTCTATTGCGGTTCAACGGCTGCTTGAATTTTTTCCTGCGAATGAGTGGGATCAAATCCGTCTGAATCTTGCCAGCAACCTTCAGGCGGTTATCTGTCAGCGGCTGCTTAAAGGCGCCCAGGGAGGCGTCATCCCCGCAGTGGAAATCCTGATCAACACACCCACCGTGCGGAAACTTCTGGAAAAGAACAAACTGGACGTCCTGCCCGCAGCCATCGAAACCGGGGCAGATGACGGCATGCAGACCTTCAACCAATCCATCTATAACCTCATCAAGAACGGCATGATCACCCAGGAGGAAGGCATGATGTATGCCACCAATCCCCAGGCCTTGCGCATGAATCTGCAGGGGATTTTCCTGGATGAGGGCCGCCGTATTCTTTCAACGATTTAATCATGAACGACACCTCACCACATGAAGGAGCCTTCGGGATTCCCAAAGGAATCACCGAAATCGTATTGTTGGCCGGCAAAGGCGATTACCCGCTGTTATTGGCCCAATCGGCACGCGCCCAGGGCGTTCGCCGCATCACGGCCATCGCTTTCCGCCATGAAACGGATCGGGCCATTACCCGTTATGTCGATGATGTAAAGTGGATCTATCTGGGCCAGTTCGGCGCCGTCCTGGGCGCCTTGGACAGCTGGGGTATCAAGCATGCCGTCATGGTGGGCCAAATCACACCCACCCACTTGTTCAGCCTGCGATTCGACCGCATGACATTTGACCTCTTAAAAAACCTCAAACAGCGCAACGCCCACACCATCTACGGGGCGGCCTGTGATGCATTGACTCAACACGGCGTCACCCTGGTTCCGGCCCACCTGTTTATGGAAGCCGCCATGCCGGAGGCCGGCCTGATCGGCGGGCGGGCACCGACCGACGCGGAAATGATGGACATCCTGTTCGGCCTGAATGTGGCTAAAATCACCAGCAGTATTGAAATCGGGCAGACCGTGGCGGTCAAAGAAGGTACCATCCTTGCCGTTGAGGCTTATGAAGGCACGGATGAGACCATCCTGCGCGCCGGCCGCGTGGGCAAGGGCGGCGCCGTTGTGGTTAAGGTGGCGAAGAAAGGCCACGATATGCGTTTTGATATTCCCGTGGTCGGCATGCGCACCATGAAAATTATCAAAAAAAGTAAAACCCAAGTGCTTGCCGTTGAAGCCAAACGCACCATCCTCCTTGAACGGGAGAAATTGATCAAAGAGGCCAACCGGCTGGGAATCTGCTTTATCGCCATGAACACCGAGGACTCGCTTCAAGGCCGCTCATGACGAAACCCCGTTCCATCATGATCCTTGCCGGCGAGATTTCTGGAGACATGCATGCTGCCGGTTTGGTCCGTGCGCTTCGCCAAGCCGATCCCTCCCTCACCTTTTTCGGTATCGGCGGCCCCTTGATGAGGGAGGCTGGCGTCGAAACGTATTACGATGTCAAAGACCTGGCGGTCATGGGAATCGTCGAAGTGCTAAAACGCATTGTCTTTTTCCGCAAGGTATTCCGCCATATGGAGCGGGAGGCATGCGAAAAACGGCCAGATGCCGTTATTCTGGTCGACTACCCCGGCTTCAATCTGAGATTTGCATCCAGTGCCCATGCCATGGGGTTGAAAACCATTTACTATATCTGCCCCCAAGTCTGGGCATGGAAACAAGGACGGATCCCGACCATGGTTGCCGTCCTCGATCGGTTGATGGCGATTTTCCCCTTTGAACCGAAAGTATTTGAGGGAACAAGCCTGAAAGTGGACTTTGTCGGCCATCCCCTAATCGATGAAATTCGCGAGGCAATGCACACCCCCATGGCACCACTCCCCTGGGACGGAGAACCGCAGATTGGTATGCTCCCCGGGAGTCGCCATAACGAGATCGACCGGCTTCTCCCACCCATGCTTGGGGCCGCGCGTCTGATTGAACAACAATTTCCAACAGCCTCGTTTGTCATCCCTACCCCCTCGGATGAAATATCTGAACATGTCCGCCGTGTCATAGCACGCTTCCCCAATGGCCCCAGCCGACTTCAAATCATACGGGGTGAAGCCAGACAGGTCTTCCGTCAAAGCCGGGCCGCCTTGGTCAAATCAGGTACCGCGACGATGGAGGCGGCCCTCGTGGGATGTCCTGCCGTCATCACCTATGCTGTAGCTCCCCTGACCTATTGGATCGCCATTAGAATTATTAAGGTCAAGGTCAAGTTCGCTGGCATTGCAAACATTATTGCCAATCGCTACATCTGCCCCGAGGTGATTCAATTCGACATTACCCCGGAAGCGCTCGCCCGTGAACTGATCCCACTGCTAACAGACTCTCCTGCGCGGCAGACCATGCTGAATGGCTACGCCGAAATCCGGGCACTCCTGGGTGACGGAGGAGCCGCCCAGCGCGCCGCTCAAGTGGTGATGGATGAACTGGAAAAGCCGAAGACCGCAGTCAGTCGGTCATAGGGCTTTCAATTCGAAACGCAGATACTTGGTGAAGGCTTCGTGAACAGCCGCCGCCACATGCCCTGGGGTAACCCCTACATGATGGCGATACCCTTCGTGCCCGATGTACTCCAGTGCGTTTTGCAGGTTTTCAATCCGGACCACGCCGGCACACCCGAAATAATCATCCGCCAATTTGTCGGTTGTAAACTCACCCTGGCCAAGATAACACCAGAGTTTTCCCTCCGCCGTTTTGGCGCTGGCAAACGTCATTGGTGATGGTGCGATGCGACCCACATTGCACCCCCATCCACACCCGGCCCCCAAGGCCTTGGCAAACATCGGATGGTCAACCACCTGGCCTTTTCCCGTCATCAGGCTCTGGGGAACCGGGCCGCAATGGAAAAGCACACACTTGTCAGGATCATCCCCATAATTATTGTTCCAATCAAGGCAGGTTGCGGGGCGTTGGGATGCCAGCGATAACGCATACATCGGTACCGCATTACAAACATCAAGTTCGCAGGCGGAAACGATGCCGCGATCATTCATCTCACTGATAATCACACAAGGGGCCACGCCGAGCTCTTTTTCGAGCTCAATCCAGCAGCGCAAGGCCATACAGTCCATGTGGTAATCATTCATGATATCATCTAGAACAACACCGAGTTTACTGAGGGTCTCAAACTTTTCTTTCGGGATCTTCGTCCAGTTGGTGTAGTTTTTCAGCCGTTCGGCCTTTGCAATAAACTGATCGCTGCCCGTCTTGACATCCCGAATCCGCATGAACACTTCCGAGAGGTCAAGCGCCTCTGTCGTGATGCCGAGGCGCTGCAGTGTCAGCTCATCAAAACGCACCGTTTTAAAGGCAGTCGTACGCGCACCGATGGCACCAACCGTCATGCGTTTCATCTGGTTGGTCACACGGCAAACGGCGGCGAACTGATGAATATGGATTTCAAACGTCTTACTTGTCGGGGCCACGGTATGGGGCTGGAACGTGGTGAATGGCAGTCCGTACTGACAGAACACGTCCATCACGGAAAACTTCCCGCAAAACGCATCACGCCGGTCGGCAAAACCCATTTTCCCCAACTCGTCGGGATAGGCCTGAATCAAGATCGGCACCCCGCAGTCCTGAAGTGCGGCAATGGCACCGGTTTCATCGCCAAAATTCGGCAGACAGAGAATTACACCATCATATTTACCGCGGTTCTCTTCAAGAAATTGCGCGTATTTTAGACCTTCCCCGGTTCCCTCCACGGCACCGAACTTGGTGATCGATTCATCCATCACCAAGCTTCCGTATCCGAGCTTTTTCAGAACCGTAGTCAGTTCTGTCCGGGCTCCCGAGATCAATTTTTCAGGAAAAAAGCCACGATTGCCAAAATAGAGAGCAAAAGTCACCGGTTTATTTTTCATTACAGTATGTCCTTTGGGTTATGCATTCAGTCTGCCATAAAGCCGCCCGTCGCGGAATGGACAAGAAAACTATTTAATGTATAATCCTGCACATATTATTACATACCACGCACAACGGGAATTCGCATGATTCAATACGCGGATCGGCTGGGATATTACGACGCCTTCCATTTCTCCAAAACTTTTAAGCGCTTTTGGGAAAAGACTCCCCGTTGTTTCATCCCACCTTAACGTACAGACAAGGAAAGCAAATGTCGAAGTTCATCCCGAACAGCGCCACTCAACGTAATCGCTTCCTTCGCGACTTCCTGAGACGCACATTCGCCTGGATAACGAAATTCGACGGCATAAGCGGTCAGTGTGGCCATTCCCGAGCGCAGGACATCCAGCGCAGGAGTTGGGGGGATTTCGCTGAGCAGGCGCACGAGATCGTGAGTCTTCGGTATGGGGATATTCAATTCCTGCAAATATGCTTTGAGATATTTCTCGGCAGATTGCTGAGCGTGAAAACACGCGGCATCAAAATTCGGCATTTTGCGTGCCCGGCACTCCCGCTTGGCGCTTATGAAATCGCCCTCAGCTTTATCGACCCATTCAATGACTTCGCGCTTCATACAGCACAAGCCCTTTCTCCGCAATATCCCGCATGAAAAAGTCTTTCATTTTCAACCGCTCGCGGAATTTCTCAGGAGATCGAACAATGACATCGATAGAAACATCATGCGGAAGCGCCATCCGGATATCGGATGCCGCTTTTGCGGCGACGGATTCGTGACGGAGCACCACCAGTAGATCCACATCGGAATCCTCGCGCGGCTTTCCGTAGGCGTATGAACCAAACAATATAATACGTTCCGGCTTGAATTGTTTCGCCAAACACCGGCTCCAATCACGAATTTGTCTCATCTGAACCATTTCGATAAATTATCCCCCCAACTCACCGAAGTCACGAAAAAAGCAGTGACTACCAAACCGCCATGCAATATCTGCCCATTTTCAGGTGTCCAGATCGGTCCAAAGCGGTAAAGTGACGCAGCGGGTCAAAGAAAACTGGGCGCGAAATACAGGCTTGAAACAATATATGTCGTCGATAGACGATACCATGAGGCAAAATGAAGGCAGTACACAAAAGATTTATTCCCGAACGTCAATCCTGTAAAAATACGGCCCGACTCCCTGCACCACGTCAGTGTATATGTTCTGCGATGGCGTAGTTGGCATATTACTGGCACCGGGAAGAATAGTGAATGCGTTTGTGCCCACCATCAGGTTTGTCGACCGACTGAGGTTGTAGAACCGATTCGAGATGCTCGGCCAGCGGACAATCATGCCTTGGCCAAACGTGCCATTAGCGCTTGTGAAGTGGAATACGGAGTTGATGTTCGTGGGATCACTTCCCGCAACCCATTCTTGCCAAGTCAGCATTCCGTCATTATCAACATCCCGCATGGCGTCCACATTGAAGTTCGTGAGGCCAGACTGAGCAAGCCACCACTTAGGGACATTGTTGGTCACTAGCTGCACATTGAAAACCGCCGTAATCGCACGGGAAGCGTTCATAATTACTGTTATCCTGTTGCTCTCGATTGTGCAGCCGTTCGTCTGGCCCTGCCAAGTCCAGAAAGTGAAGTAACTCTCAGGAGTTGCGGTCAATTCAATATTCGCACCTGATGCGAGCCATGAGTTATTGGTGTTAACTGCCCCATTACCTGTCGCGCTCGTTTGCAGCCAGTAATTTGTGCTCCAAAGCCACGTCACTGTTGTGTGATTGGTTATCGTTATAGTACCGACGTTTGTTGTAGCTCCACTTGCTGAAACGCTACCGGTCCCTGTCCACCCCTTACAGGCAAATTGGGTGGTTCCGCCTAAAATGACAGGTGAATTGGTAATAACTACATTTACAGAAGCACCAACATCAAAAAGTCGCGTTCCGGCTTGCGGAAAACCACCAGCATAGGGGGGCATTGAGATGGTCAATGAGTACTGCAGCCCGGGTACATACTCATAACTCCCCATGTCCACAATGCCATCAACGGAAACACGCGGATTGCCACCCAAATCTTTTGAGCTAGTCATCCAGGACTGATTTGATCCAGCATTGATACAGAAGGATCCCGTTTGCAGCCTGTAGTTCCCAGAACCCGGATTTACAAACAGAGGTTCGTCAGCAATATTCCCAGCCCCCGCTGGCAATGGAGTAGTGCAGCTATAGTCAAGACTGGTGCCAGAATAGTTCGGCGCGGATGGTGCTACATTGAAATAGACAATACTGTTGTTCAGAGTGCTTCCGTATGCACCTCCACCAACACCTGCTGAGTTCCCGATCAATGTGCAGTTGGTCAGAGAACCACCCACGGAACCACCACCGGCATATCCTGAGGAATTGCCGGTCAACAGACAGCTATACAACGTGCAGTCTTTAACACCACCACCCCATGAATCTCCGCCTCCAGGACCTGTCGGATGCTCAACTGAATTGCTGGACAATATGCATTTATTGAGAATACTTCCCGCCGCGCCACCACCAGAAAAAGCCGAGTTTCTTGTCAGCGTGCAATTGTTCATTGTGGAATTTATTGCGCCGCCTCCTGAACTGTAGTTGTAACCGGCAGAATTGCCGATCAACGCGCAATTATTAAGCGTGCCTCCAGACACACCGCCACCATCATCATTTGCCGAATTCCCAATGATAACGCAGTTAGTCAATACACCCGACGGCTCCAACCATGCCCCACCACCAGCCTGCTCCAAAGCATGATCTCCACTATATCCCCGGGTTGCCCCGTTCGTGAGGGTAAATCCAGACAAGACCGCGTTGGTCCCCAAATACACACAGCGTATTGCCGCATCACCATGCGGACCTAAACCCTGAATGATCGTTGCTCCAGGGCCGCTAACACTTTGTACCGTGATGGTCTTGGTGATAGCCACGCGGTTTGTCAGAGAACCACGCGCCACTCGCCCACCTGATACATAGACGCCGTTGCTGACCATAATCAGTGAGCCAGGGTACGCCACATCAACGGCACTCTGTATGCGTTGTGCGGCCGTTGCCCAATTCGTATAAGGAATTTGCGGCGAAATTGAACTGGCCGAAACATAGTGAGTCATCGCATTCGTGCAGACATATATGTACTCAGCCTGTTCGTAAGCGCCAATGTCTACAACGGCATTCCCATTACCATCTCCATCCAAAGGCCTTATTTGACCCGCGTAATCGAGAGCCGGAGCACCGACAGAGGTTCCGGCGTCGATACAGGGTGAATTTGCCTGCAATTGATAACCGACACCACTTACAAACATGGGGTCGGTCGTCATGTTGCCGGTTCCGGGGTGAAACTCCTGAACGCAACTGTAAGTAAACGTTGCCGCCGCCTGAAGGTCAATTGGATCGGACGCAGCATCGGAATTACCCCAAACAATGAAATTCTTGAACAAGGGAGCCCCTACTGTCGACAGAGCACTGCCACGATTCGTGGCAACATTATACGCCACCGTACAATTAATACCGGTTGGACTGCATCCCGTGCCCACGTAGAGGCCGCCACCATCGTTGGTGCTACGGTTTCTCACGATAAGCGAATTCACGAGATACGGGTTCGAATTGTTTTCCATATACACTCCGGCTCCGCGGCCCGAGAAATTTGACTGAATAAGACAGCTGTCCAAGGTCGGCGAACTGCCATAACAGACAACGCCCCCTGCATTTGCCTCGATAATCGTCCGACGGATGATGGGGTTCGCCTGGTTGGTGCAATAGATCCCAGCTACCCCGCAATCCCATATCCTGCAATCCTCGATTGACGGACTTGCCTTTCTACACAGAACGCCTGGTTGCCCAAAGAATGATGCCCATGTGTGAATGGTAAACCCTTTGATGACCGTCAGGGCGGTCTCATTGCTGGCACAGATAAACCCACTGTTGACGCTTGCCGCGTCAATCACTGCCGAGTTATAGCCATGCCTCGAACGAACGGTTATGGGTTTCCCCTTCGTGGTGATATCCTGATTGCCAACCCCGGAATATGACCCATCCATTACCACAATGACGGAACCACTTGGCGCCACATTGATTGCCTTCTGGATCGAATCATAGGGATGGTATTGAGTTCCATTTTCATAAGGGGCACTTGTTTCGGGATCTCCAGGAACGGGGTCGTTAGGCCCATCATCATCAACCTGAATTGGGCTTGATGAATTTTTAGGATCTGTCATCAGAACAAAGGCTTCCTCATCATCAGGTATTCCATCTCCATCCCAGTCCCCGTAACCCATTGTGATATTAGCACCAGCAACATTATTGGTTAGATGAATGGGATTGCCTGCATAGGATCCAATTGGCTCAGTGGGGCTCCAGACACCGTCATCGTTTGAATCAATGAAAGCTCTCACCCAGTAGTCCGAGAGGACCGGAACTCCTTGAATCGAAAACCAACCTCCCGTCACTATAGTGCTGTACTGCATATTGTTGGTGGACTTCATATCAGAGTCCGTTGAGGTAAGCATCGCCACAACCCGAATTTTCCCCGGCTTTTCTATGCCGCCAGCAACGACGCCAGTGATCATCTGTGTGACAAGTGTCCAGTGAGCATAGAGGGATGCTTCATGAGCTTCAAACTGCGACTCGGGAGTTCCTCGTAGTTCAATCTCCGAAAACATTGTCCATTCAGAACCTCGTGTCGCCGAAATATTAAATCTGTCACTGACCGTATTAATGCCACCCAACGCAAGCTCAACTGTGCTACCACTTCCCGCCGGATTAGTCACAGAGAAGGTTCTACTGTAACCTACAGGGGTCGAAACAGTAATTTGTGTTGGCAGCCCAACACCTGAGGCATTGTCGCTGTCTGCCGCCCAAATCTTGATCTCTGAGACATTTACCGCTCCCGTAAAAACAAATGAGATGCTTGGATTAACATTCTGCCAACCTACTGTTGAATTCCCATCGGCAGCAATCGAGCCCCCCCAAACCGGAACGAGTGCCATGCCATCAGTCAGCTTGTTTCCGGAGCTGTCCGGATAAAGCGCCGATGGGTTAACACTATAACTATAGCCATACAATATCGGAGCGCTAACCACTGTTCCTGCGGTCACCAGGGTGCCAGCTGATGGAGCGGTCCACCAACCATCGAAATTGTACCACTCACGCGTTATGCTTGGCAGACTTCCGTAGGGCTCGTTGTAGATCACAAGTTTTGAGGTTGGCGCGGGCGTGGTACCACCCTGAGGATTGAAGGTCACCCCATATGTGTTGGTTATCCAGTTCCAATTTATTGATGATAGAAGATTTGTTAGAACAATGATTCCAGTATTGTTGGTTGATCCAGTGGCCGGCACCGATCCCGTTCCTAACCAACCGATAGGAGTGTATCCAGCAACGGACGAAACTGATGCCGTAACGGTAGATTTCCAATTGAAGTTTGAGTATGTATTGACGGCAGGTATAGGTGACCCTCGCATCGAACTCACCGAGAAGATATAATTCCGGGAATCTACACCACAACTGCTGGAAGATGTGAATTGTGGAGCTGTTGTATAATACACCATGAATCCCAATTGCCCGGCATTCCCATTCCAGTTGGTTCCCGCATTCCAAACGAGTGACTTGCCTATCCCGGGCGTAACATTCGTGCCGATAGCCCCAGAAACAACGTTGATTGGAAGTGCGACGCCATTAGATGTCACCACAAGAGAAATTGGAGCACCATTGGAAACAGCACTGATTATGTCGTAAACAATGTCCACCAGCTTTGTTCCAGGTCGCTGAACGGCCGCAAGGTTCGTTATCGATCCATATGTATTTATCCAGGTTTTACAAACGGAAACCAATTGCGTCACGGACGCATGCCTCACGGCAAAATTTAGTTCTGCAATACTGCCATTCCAATCAGTCCCTGCATTCCAAACGATCACGTTTCCGGTTCCTGGTAAAACATCCGCACCAATAGCCCCGGAAAAAGTGATGGCCGATATGTTGGTTCCATTGTTCGCCACGACTAGCGAGATTGGTGCCGCATTGGAGGCATCACTGATCAAATCGTAGGTAATATCCACTAATTTTGTGCCCTGACGCTGGGCTGCAGAAACATTCGTAATCACGAACAAATTCGCCCAATTCCAAGTAATCGAAGACACTAGATTGGATAGAACAACCAAACCCGTTGTGTTCGTAGTGCCTGATAAGGGAATCGAGCCTGTTCCAGACCAGCCTGTTGAACGCCAGTTTATGCCAGACACGACAACGGAGGGGACCGATCAGGTCACCGCTGAACGCCAAGCATAGAGATTCGTCCCTGCCGAAGGAACTGGCGACCCGCGAACTGATGATACAGCAAGCGTATAATTCCGAGAGTCAACAAGAGCACTACCAGCCGAAACCAATTGCGTCACGGACGTATGCCTCACGGCAAAATTTAGTTCTGCAATACTACCATTCCAATCAGTCCCTGCATTCCAAACGATCACGTTTCCGGTTCCTGGTAAAACACCCGCACCAACAGCCCCAGAAACAGTGATGGCCGAGATGTTGGTTCCATTGTTCGCCACGACTAGCGAGATTGGTGCCGCATTGGAGACATCACTGATCAAATCGTAGGTAATATCCACTAATTTTGTGCCCTGACGCTGGGCTGCAGAAACATTCGTAATCACGAACAAATTCGCCCAATTCCAAGTAATCGAAGACACTAGATTGGATAGAACAACCAAACCCGTTGTGTTCGTAGTGCCTGATAAGGGAATCGAGCCTGTTCCAGACCAGCCTGTTGAACGCCAGTTTATGCCAGACACGACAACGGAGGAAACCGAGCAGGTCACCGCTGAACGCCAAGCATAGAGATTCGTCCCTGCCGAAGGAACTGGCGACCCGCGAACTGATGATACAGCAAGCGTATAATTCCGAGAGTCCATCAAAACGGCAACCGTCACTGTTTGCGAAGAAGCCAATGAAAATATCGGCATCAAACAACATAAAACCCAGACCAACCAGGCGCATAATTGAATATTCATAATTTTTTTGTTAACAGATTGGCTTTAGATGAAAGCGCCGCCGTTACTTACTGTCCACGACATGGCCAGATCGGATAACTATTATATACAGGATTACCATCCGGTACACTTTGGGCTTCGCCACCATTGGCCATATTTACTAAGACCTTATAGCCGCTGGTGTAACCTGGGGAAGAAGACCAATAATACCCCAACTGCACACCAACAAAAAACGCATTCTGCAAATACATATTGCCTAATTGGTATTTGTCGGGCAGAAACCAGTTGTCGTATCCCGCATACACTAAGGCATTGCAAAGGTTATTTGCTTGAGTCCAGGTTCCTATGCCGTTAGTGCTGGCGTCATAGACCCACATCAAACCAGAATTGCGGTCATTCATGGTCACTGCGCCATTCGAATAAATATTCTTCACCCATCGCGCATCAACGACATCCCAAGCAATTGCCCTAGGGTCACCACCAATAGGCATATTGTCATGCGCGGTAAGTGAAAACGACACCATTGCCAGATTCCCGTTCCAATCCGCTCCCATATTCCAGATAATGGATTTTGCATTCCCAGTAGCAACAAAACCTATATCGCCCGAGAGACTGGACACGTTCACTGGCACGCCAGCAGTGCTGACTGTCACAACTATATAAACCAAATTTGTGGCAGAACTGCTAACATCGTACGAGATATCTACCAGTTTTGTTCCCGTTCGTTGAGCTACCACAAAGTTGGTGACCACAACTTGTGCCCACACATCTCCCGCCAACCAAAGCAAAGCAATCCCAGCCAAGACGCCCACGAGCATGCACTTTTTCATAAGAGCTCCATTCACATCCCAAGGACAAATTAGGATAAATATTAACGGTGCGAAATGCGCCCGATCTTCCATAAAGCGCAAACTACGTGCATTTGTCCGTTATGATGTTTTTTTTCACAAGAAGTGACTTTTCGCCACAAATCCATCGGTCTATCCTGAAAAGATGAATCTTTCTTCAGCAGTTTTACGGCTTCTACGGCGTAATGCTTGTTGATCTTGGATTTCGTATGATTTCCTGGCGGAATCCCCGTGATCATATTTGCGTCGATCAAACCGAAAAACACACACCGAGGACAGCATTTGTCCCGACTTGCATCCGCCCTCCCTAAAAAGAACGCCTTCGATGCAGCCGTCCAAGCTTTTACAGGATCAACATCGCGTGACTTCGAGACTGCAATAAGCGCAACTTCACCATATGATGAGTGTTTTTTCATTCGAGTTTTCATTGAGTGCAATTTGCCTGACATTTGTTGAAATTACTCACATTCTGTTGTTAAGCGGGGGCACCTCGCCATGATCAACTGCATAGGTGACGAGAAGCCGCTTTTCCAGCGAAATAACTACGGGATTACCCGAGGTAACGCAGCGGCGGTAGCATCGCTTGTCCCAGACCTGCAAATGCTGGAGAATAGGGTCGGCATTCTGGAACGGACAGTCTGTCTGAGCCGTAAAGTAGCAGATTACATTGGCCAAATTTAGATGGCCGAAAAGATGGGTCAGACGAATATTTGTATGTTGCGTGTTGCCGAGCGTATTGTTGACAGTCGTTTCTTGCCTAAACCGTCGACTCATGGTTTGCAGCGTCTTACCAATATAGAGAATGTCACTGCTCCCAAACAATCGGGACACTTGCCGATTCAACACATAAACATAAGTAACGTTGGCAATAGATTGCCCATCGTATTGCGCCCATTGGCGTTGATTCTGAATCGTTTTAAAATCCACAACTAATATTACTTGGAAATTGCGATGTGAGTCAAATCATATCAGTACCGACACGACCTTCGCGACACCCCTCACCTTCAGCATCACAGCAGGCACACTCAATCCAAGCTCAACGGGGATTTCCACTCCACTACCCATAAAGAGAAAATTGTCAATTACGGGTTTTCTATTGGACGCCCACGAATCACCTAATTTGTATAAGCGCTTTCAGGAAACTCCTCCCAGTTGTTACATCCCGAACTGACGTTCCCCCTCATCATCTCCGCCATTTGGCACCGGGGCGCATCTGGCGGGGGCCGGGCTGCTTCTGCTGCTTGGGCTCCTCCAGCAACAAGGCATACCAGGTCTCACCTAAATCAGCATTGGAGAATTGACCGGCCTTACCATTGGCGACAGCTTCCCAATTCTTTTCCAGAATCTCATCCTCGGTCGCGGTTTTCCCATCCACAAGAACTTGAAGGGCTTTGTCCGTTTGTTTTTTGCGAAGCAGCATCCAGGAATACGTGGCGTAAATCAGAACGCCGTCACGTTTGAATTTTTTGCGATACTTGTTATAGGTTTTATCGAGCGCTTCAAGCTCCCCCCGCTGATACTCGCGGCACATTTTCATGCAGCACAACACCGGGTCGCCCAGCAGGGTTTTGGGGAGAAGCCGATCCACCTCTTCGAATCTTTTTAATTGAAACAAAAACTGCAGACGAATGGCATTGATCTGACGATCCAACAGAATGCTCCACTTACTGTAGGGATCCATCTTTTTGCTGGATTCGAGGGCTTCCACCAGCATGACATCCTGATCCTTGCGCGCCTGATCCATAAGAAAACGGATATTGCCGCCGCGACTTGCCATCTGCTCATATTTTCGCCGCAACATATTGGTCCGCTCGGTTATACGGGCCTGAATCGCAGTCATCAGGGCCGTAATCCGGCGGCGAATCCATAGCGTCGCACCGATCTGAATTCCCAGCCCGAAAAGCACAGCCAGCACAATGCTCCAATTGCCCCAACGCAGCCCATAGTGGAGTCCAACCCAAATACCGACCATGCTCACCAACGACAAAAGTAACGTCAACATATCTACCTAACCCTTTCCAAACAGTCTAAAAAACCCGAATAATCCCCTTTTATATACTATAGCGCCCATTTCAACAGCAGAAAATAGGCAGCAGCAGAAACGGTCATCACCACGAATGGCCAGGCCAATAAACGGAGCGTGGCCCCGAAGGTGGCAGCAAAATAGCGGTTACTGACCACATAACAGAGATGAATGGGACTGATCATCATCCCCAGATGCCCGCAGGCATAAGCCAACACCACGTAGGGACGCATGGAGGGATGATCCGGCATGGACTCCACCAAACTCAACACCAGCGGGAAACTAACCCCGACAAACCCGAACGCCACCCCGGTCAACAAACCGGCAATAAAGGGCAAAAGGATCACCACCAACGTCACAGGCACATGCAACAACTCCAACTCACGGCCGATGGCAGTGGCCGCATTCACATCCTTCAACACGCTTTGATAGACCATGACGCTCAAGACCAGGCCCAGAAGCGGGACCATTTCCTTATTCCAGACCCGTCGTCCCAACTGCTTGAACGGGAAAGGTCTTGCCCATAATGTGTACACCAGACTCACCACCAGTCCGAAGATGAGCGGCGCGAATTTCTGCATGAAAGAGAGCCATCCCAGTGCGGTTCTTCCACTCTCAGGAGCCCCCCATATCAATTTTACCACAAGCCCTCCAAGGCACCACACGATCAGAACCAACCCGATGGGCGTCACCGACAGCAAAATCTTACGCTTGATGTCAGGAGGTGGAGGCGGGCCTTTTAAAAAAAGCGAGGATGGCGCGGAGCGAAACAGCAGCACTCCGCCTGCGAACATAAAGAGGCCCAGGGGAATCTGAAAAAAAGCGAACGTCAGCAGATCACTATTGGTCAGGCTCATGGCCAGGATCACACCGGGATACAGCGGCCACCAGTGCTCCCAGATATGACGCCACCAGTAGTTGATCGACGAAAGCATATTGCCGCCGAGTTCACTTCCCTGCGCCGCCTGGCGCACCATAGGTGCGGAGAATATCGCCCCACCCGGCATGGGTAACAGTCCTATAAGAGCGGGCAGTGCCGCCAGGGTGATGACCGGACGACGCGCAAAAGACTGGATCAAAGCGACCATACGCTCCATGCGCCCGGTCTGTCGCATCGCCTCCGACAGCATCAGAAGCAGAGCCACCGCCAAAAGCAATCCAATCGACGTTGACTGCGTCACCCCCTTCACGGCAGCACGCGTGAGCCCCTTGACATCCTCACCAAAAAAAAGGCCCAGTGAAATCGCCCCAGTCAAAATTGCCAGCCACAGCGGCACCTTGAGACGAACAAGAACTAAAATGATCCCGAATGAGAGTAATGTGAAGCCCAACGCCGACATTCAGGACTCCCTACTGCTGCTGGACTGCGGCTTCAAACTTGATCGCGCAGGGATGGCCATTCAGATCCCACTCGGTAGCGCCCTCAGGGATCACCTCAACAGCCTCACAAGAAAGGCTCAGGGTCTCGGTTGTAATATAGTCAAGATGGGCCCCTACCGCTTTCTTAACTTCCTCCGGACCGGTAAATTGAACGCGTATACGCTGCGTCACTTCCAAGTCAGCCGTTTTGCGCATATTTTGGAGCTTGCTGACAAACTCACGGGCCATACCCTCCGCCACCAGTTCCGGCGTCAGGGCGGTATCCAAGGCCACCACGATGCCGCCTTCGGCCGCAACCACGCTTCCCGCACGCGGAAGATGCTCAATGATCACGTCATCCAGCGTCAACTCAACTGTCTGCCCATCCAGAATGATCGCCAGGGGCTCACCCCGGGCCAGGACTTCAATCTGTTCGCTCTTGAGGCCAGCCACAAGTCCAGCCGCCTTCCTCATCAAGGGCCCCAATTTCGGTCCAAGCCGTGCGAAGTTAGCCTTGGCCTTTACGGTCGCAAAATCAGATTCGCTCAATCGGAATTCCGCCTCTTTGACATTCAACTCTTCCAGAATAATGTCCTTCAAATCACTCATGCACTTGAGCAATTCGGCATTCCGGCAGGCGACATGTAATTTCTTCAAGGGCTGCCGCACCTTCAAATCATGCGCAGACCGCAAGGTACGGCCCAACGCCACCACGGTCATCACCGCAGCCATCTGCCGTTCCAACGCCGGGTCACGGCGGGTCGCATCCCCGACCGGGAAATCACAGAGATGAACGGATTCAGGCATATCCGCCGTCCGCAAATTGCCATAAATGGCTTCACTGATAAACGGAATGAAGGGGGCTGCAATCTTGGACGTATTCAGGAGCACGTAATAAAGTGTCTCATAGGCCTGCGCCTTATCGACATCATCCTGTGACTTCCAGAACCGGCGGCGACTGCGGCGGATATACCAGTTGGTCAGATCTTCGATGAAGCGCACAAACGGCCGCACCGCACCCTGAAGGTCGTACCCATCCATGGCTTTGGTGACATTCGCCGACAGGGATTCCAGTGAGCTGCGGATCCAGCGATCCAGCAAATTCTCCTCCAGATTACTGCCTTCTGTCTTCTGCCCTCTGCCTTCCGGCCCCCACCCGTCCACATTGGCATAGGTCACAAAGAACCCATAGGCATTCCACAACGGGATCAGCAGATTCCGCATCAAATCCTGCACGCCGTCCTCGGAAAAGCGAAGATCTTCAGCCCGGACAACAGGTGAATTGATCAAATAGAGCCTTAACGCATCCGCCCCGTAGGTGTTGACGATGTGGCTCGGATCAGGATAATTTTTGAGGCGTTTGCTCATTTTACGCCCATCCTCGGCCAGCACCAAACCGTTCACAATGACGTTCCGGAATGCCGGCTTATCAAAAAGGGCTGTAGCGAGCACCATCAGCGTATAGAACCAGCCACGGGTTTGATCCAGGCCCTCCGCGATAAAATCGGCAGGAAAATGGCTCTCAAACTGTTCGCGATTTTCAAACGGATAATGCGCCTGCGCATACGGCATGGCCCCGCTTTCAAACCAGCAATCCAGCACCTCCGGAATCCGTTTGAGCATGCCCCGCCCTTCACGGGAGGGGATCTCGATCTTATCCATGAAATGCTTATGGAGGTCAGTCACCTTTTGACCGGAGAGCGCCTCGAGTTCTGCGGCAGACCCAACACAAATCACTTCCTTGCCATCATCGCTACGCCAGACAGGGAGCGGGGTCCCCCAATAGCGGTTACGCGAGATATTCCAATCCCGCGCTTGTTCCAACCACTTGCCAAAGCGACCATCCCGTAAATGTTCAGGCACCCAGCGGGTCTGACTATTGGCCTTGAGAATCCGGTCCCGCATCTGTTCAACCCGAACATACCACGCTGATATCGCACGGTAGATCAACGGCGTGTCACAACGCCAGCAGTGCGGATAGCTATGATTGATCACGGCATGATGAATCAGTTTCCCCTCAAGCTTAAGCCGCTTGATAATGTCATGATCAGCCTCCTTGACGGCACGTCCAATATAATCCGAAATCTCTTCGGTAAATCGGCCCTCGGCATCCACGGGGCAGGGCGCGGGGAGTTTCTCAATTTTTCCAACACGACTGTCTTCCTCACCAAACCCGGGCGCGATATGAACCACCCCGGTCCCATCCTCGGTCGACACGAAATCACCCGCAATAACCCGGAACGCCCCCTTGGCCTTATAGTCCGAAAAGTAAGGAAACAGCGGTTCATAACGCAGGCCGACCAATGCCGTCCCTGAGGTTTCTTCGACGACTTCGTAGACCGCGCCCTTTTTGTAATAGGCGGAAAGCCGGTCTTTGGCCAGATAGTAGAAAACGTCCCCATCCTTGATCTTAACGTAAGGGATATCCTTGCCCACAGCCAGGGCCATATTGGAAGGCAAGGTCCAGGGCGTGGTCGTCCAGGCCAGCACGTAGAGGGACTCCGCGCCCTCGACCTTAAACCGGATCGTCACGGCGGGATCCTGAACATCGGCATAGCCCTGATTCGTCTCGAAATTGGACAGCGGCGTGGTACAGCGCGGGCAATAAGGCACAATACGATGACCTTCATACACCAGCTCTTTTTCCCAAAGCGTCTTGAACACCCACCAGATGGATTCCATATAGGCAGGATCCATGGTCTTGTAATCGTGATCGAAATCGACCCACCGCCCCATACGGGTCACGACTTGACGCCATTCGCGGGTGTAGCGTAGGACAATGCTGCGGCAGCGCTCGTTGAATACATCCACCCCCATGGTTTCGATATCACGCTTTCCGCTAAGCTTAAGATCCTGTTCGACTTCGTACTCAACGGGTAGGCCATGGCAATCCCAACCGAACCGCCGATTCACCAAGTGGCCACGCATGGTCTGGTATCGGGGCACAATATCCTTAATGGTTCCGGCCAAAAGATGCCCAAAATGCGGTAAGCCGGTGGCGAAGGGGGGGCCATCGTAAAAAACGTATTCAGGAGCATCTTGGCGTTGCTCAAGAGATTTCTCAAAAATGTGCTGACGATCCCAAAACTCCAGAACCTCAACTTCCTGCCCTGGAAAATCCACTTTTCGCGAAACCTGCTTGAACATATTACTTCTCTTTCTTCTCCACGGCATGCCGGACCGCCTTACGGAAAGCGGCCGGGCCAAATTTCAATTCATGTGAGCCCCGCGTAATCTTGCAGAGGCTGATTCCCAAACGGGCGGCTATTTCCCGTTGCGTGATGCCCTTCTCCAGCAGGCAAACCAACTTCCATCGCAAAGCAATTTTTTCCCGTTCCCTGGAGGTCAATATAGCCTGAAACACATCATACACCTCAGCCGCATCCAACCGGGAAAGAACCGTGGCCAGTTCCCGGAGTACAAGATCCGGTTGATAATTGGATTTAGCCATAGGGCTGGATGGAACGGGATTGATGAACTCGGAACGACCTAGAACTTATAGCCCAGGTAACCACCGAACTCAATATCGCCGAAATCAAATTTACCCAGTGAACCCCAGTCTTCAAAGACATAATAAGCGTTAGCCTGGATGCTGAAACTCTTTCCCAGGGGGACGTTCACACCCAACACCCATTGCCAATACATATCCATCCAATCGCCATTGCCCTCGCCATCACGGGTATAGGTTGAGAGCACACCAAGTCCGCCCTGAAGCATTCCATCCTTCAGCAAAAGGTTGGCTTCAGGCGTAATTCCGTAGTCGATGTCTTTATGATCGGCGAACTCCGGGGTAAAACCGCAGGCCAGTTGCAGCAGGGCATTTTCCTCATGGATTTCATACGCCGGGACATAAGTCCAATCCCCATCGGTATAAGGTAGACTGATGAATTCCGAGTGTTTCTGATGATAACGGGCACCAAGATCCACCACCTGCGCGGTAGCCGCCATCGCCACCCCGGTAAGAGCCCCCATCAACAGACCGCCAATTAATGCAACTTTAAGTGTTTTCATAGGCCGAATCATAAACGCCACACCGTCCGGCGCAAGCTTTTTCACTTGCCTTTGACGTCCTTCTCGCCTTCCTTTCAAACATACGACCTCCTTGGACTTATATTTTTTCGCCAACCAGCACACTGTTGTTACGAGGTCAAGTTAGATTCATCACTCACTATTAATTTTATGAAGAATTTTATTCCGGCATAAACTTCAGGGTTAGGACTGGATTTTTTGCGAATATTCCCTTATGTTGGATGCTTATTTATGAGAAACATGCGATTGCTCAGTTATACCTCACTTGTTTTGTGGCTGGCCTTTTGCGGGTTAACCACCACCCTTCTGGCTGGACCAGAGGTTTCCAACTCATCGACGATCACCATGAAATCGCCCGCCACATTCATGGTTAATGACCGCGAGGTCGCCTCTGCGGATCTGATCAAAGCCTTGAAAAAAAACAAAATCTCACCCGATTATCCGCTAGTCATTGAACTCCCGGCCAACACCTCCATGGAGATCATCAAGGATCTCACCCAACGTCTGGCAACGGCCGGCTTCAAGCCCTTCTTCAAATATCCTCGCCATAGCGATGCCATTGTCAAAGATCCGAAATCCCCGCCCCTCACCCCCGCACCTCACCGAAAACGCAGAGATGGCTAAAATGAGCAGTAAAAACCCACTGTTCCCGCTGGCGTTGGCTGCATTGGGCGTTGTGTATGGAGACATCGGCACCAGTCCCCTCTACGCCTTTCGGCTTTGCTTCAATAACGAAACGCCCCCCACCGAGGCGGCCATTCTCGGCGTACTCTCCCTGATTTTCTGGTCCCTGGCCGGACTGATCTCGATTAAATACCTTTCCCTTGTTCTCCGCGCCGACAACCGCGGGGAAGGCGGTATTCTCGCCTTGATGGCACTTGTTCGCGGGGGAACAGCAGACGCCCCTGCCAGAGGAACCGTATCCCGGCGAAGCACCGTGATTGTTGCCCTTGGCCTGTTCGGCGCGGCACTGTTATACGGGGATGGATTGATCACCCCGGCGATTTCAGTATTAAGTGCCGTAGAAGGGCTTAAGGTGGCCTCACCTCACCTCGCGCCTTATGTCGTCCCCATTGCCCTCGTCATTCTGGTCGGTCTTTTCTGGGTCCAGAAACATGGCACCCAAAAGGTGGGATCCATCTTCGGCCCCATCATGGTGTTATGGTTCCTTACGCTCGCCATCCTGGGTTTGCCGCATATTCTCGGGACCCCGAAAGTACTGACGGCCATTAACCCGGCCTATGCCGTCCAATTTTTCATTGATCATCGTTTTCATGCGTTTGTAACCATGGGCACTGTTTTCCTTTGTCTTACCGGCGGTGAGGATCTCTATCTGGACATGGGGCATTTTGGACGGCTCCCCATGCGTGTGGGCTGGTTCACCCTTGTCTTACCCTGCCTGCTGATGAACTATTTCGGACAAGGCGCCTATCTTCTGCATCAGGGGGCAGGACAAACCGACACCTCCAACCTGCTCTATCATCTGGCCCCGAACTGGGCACTCTATCCTCTGGTATGCCTGGCCACAGTCGCCACCATCATTGCCTCTCAAGCCGTCATCTCCGGCGCCTACTCACTCACGCGACAAGCCATTCAACTTGGCTACTGTCCCCGCATGACAATCATCCATACTTCTGAAAACACGATCGGCCAGGTCTATCTTCCGGCGGTCACCGGCATGCTTCTGGTGGGCACCGTTTCGCTCGTGCTGGGCTTTAGAAATTCTGATGCGCTCGCAGGCGCCTACGGTCTCGCCGTCTCGATGACCATGCTGCTGACTTCGGTCATGATGACTATTTTCATTCTGCGCAAATGGCGATGGAATCCGCTACTCGTCACCGCCGTCATGATTCCCATCTTTTTGTTTGATGCCACCTTCTTCACGTCCAACATCCTGAAGTTAAAGGCCGGCGGCTGGGTGGGATTGAGTGTTGCCACCGTGATGTTCATCATCATGATTACATGGAATCGGGGCCGCACCATTATGGGTAAGAAGCTGAGCGAAGACAGCCTTCCCCTTCCTCTTTTTATTGCAGATGTCATTCAATCCAAGCCGTTACGCGTCCCGGGTACAGCCGCCTTCCTCACGGGAAGTATGAATATTGCCCCCCGGACCCTGCTGCACAACTTCAAGCATAACCGGGTCTTGCATCAGAACATTATCCTGCTCACCATCGTGAATCAGGATCTCCCTCGTATCCCGGACAGCGAGCGAGTATCCGTTGAAAAACTGGAAGCGGGTTTCACACGAATTTCAGCCCAGTATGGATTCATGGAAACCCCAGACTTATCCTTGCTGTTATCATCGCTTAAAATTGATGGCCTTGACTTGAATCCAGCCCGGGTAACCTTCTTTCTGGGGCGTGAAACCATTATCCTCATCCATCAAAAGAATATGTTTTTTTGGCGGAAGATTCTTTTTGCATTTCTATCCAAAAATGCTCGTGACGCTTCCCGGTATTTCAATATTCCGCCCAACCGCGTCATCGAGATCGGGATTCAGGTTGAACTATGAATCCTGCCGAAAGTACCCCTGCTGAGGAACATGGCCATTCAGGCCCCAGTGGCACGCCCCATGCCAAACGCGCATTTCTGGGATTAACGATTGCTGCCCTCGGCGTTGTCTATGGCGATATCGGCACAAGCCCTCTTTACTCCACACGTGTCAGCTTTACCCCAGGTTGCGGGGTTCCCCCCACGGAGGCCAATATCCTCGGCATCATCTCCCTGATCCTGTGGTCATTGATTTCCCTCATTGCCGTTAAATACCTGGCATTGGTTCTGCGGGCCGACAACCGGGGTGAAGGCGGAATCCTGGCACTGATGGCGCTAGTGAATCGCGAGCGAAAAGCCGGCAAAAAAACACTGTTATTTGTATTACTTGGACTCTTCGGAGCCTCACTGCTTTATGGTGACGGGCTCATTACTCCGGCCATTTCAGTGTTAAGCGCCATTGAGGGCCTGAATATGGGCTCCATCGCATTTTCAAACCACACAATCATCTTCCTCTCGCTGCTCATGCTTGTCGCGTTGTTCTGGATGCAACGGCGCGGCACCCAGTCCGTGGGCACCATTTTCGGCCCGATCATGTTGTTCTGGTTTTCAACGATTGCGATCCTCGGGATTATTTCCGTTTTCAAAGCTCCAGAAATTTTATTCGCCTTGAACCCATTTCATGCCGTCAAATTCTTCATCAATAACCAGTGGCAGGCCTTTGTGACCATGGGCGCCGTCTTTCTTGCTGTAACAGGGGGGGAAGCCCTCTATGCCGATATGGGCCATTTCGGCATCGGCCCCATCCGACTCGGATGGTTCACCCTGGTTATGCCGGCATTGGTGTTGAACTATTGCGGACAAGGAGCTTGGATGCTCCATCAATTGTCAGATTCTCAGAGCGTCACCCTGATCAATGGCCAAATCACCCTGAATCAGAACCTGATTGCGAATCTCTTCTATCGGAATGTCCCCCATTGGGCCATCTACCCTATGGTTGCACTCGCTACGGCAGCCACGATTATTGCCTCACAGGCCATTATTTCTGGCGCCTTCTCAATGACCCGGCAGGCCATTCAGCTCGGTTACTGCCCACGGCTGGCCATCATCCACACTTCGAAAAGGCAGATCGGACAGGTCTATCTCCCCCTGGTAAACGGGCTGATGTTAGTGGGCACCGTACTGCTGGTACTGGGCTTCAAAAACTCCGACAGCCTGGCTGGTGCCTACGGAGTGGCGGTCTCACTCACCATGCTGATTACCACACTGTTTATGCTTGCAGTGATGCGGCGCCTCTGGCTGTGGCCACGGATGGTGGTCGCCCTCATCGCCGTGCCATTTCTGGCTTTGGATCTCACCTTTTTCGGCTCGAATATCCTGAAGATCGGGGACGGGGGCTGGGTCCCTCTGGCCATTTCAGCTGCCTTTATCATCATGATGACGACCTATTATCGCGGACGCGGAATTTTGGGACGCCAAATGGCCGAAGCCGCCATCTCGATCGATCTTTTCATCAATGATGTAGCCATGTCAAAACCTCATCGGGTTCCCGGGGTAGCGGTATTCCTGACCGGGAATCCAAACGGAATCCCCCGCACGCTGTTACATAATTATAAACATAATAAAATCCTGCATAACCAAATTGTATTCATTACCATCCAGACAGAAGATATTCCCCATGTTCCAGACAATGAAAGAACTCAGGTAAAAGTGTTGCCAGAAGGATTCTATCAGCTACTGATCCGGTATGGTTTTAGCGAGGATCCCGATCTATCAACCCTTTTGAAAGGCCTCAAAATCGAGGGCCTTAACTTGGACCCCATGAGCGTCACCTTCTTCCTCGGACGTGAGACCCTTATCCTGGTTAATAACAAGAATATGCATCCCTGGCGAAAAGTTATATTCTCTTACCTATCCCGTAATGCTTGGGATGCCTCCAAGTTTTTCCGCATCCCCCCTAACCGGGTGATTGAGGTTGGGATTCAGGTTGAACTGTAGTTTGCATCTCGACACCTGAGCGGCTCTGGCAGTATTATACGGGAAATTTCAAAGAAGGAGAAAACTCATGTCTCAAACATCAACCACGGTGAAGTTGTCTTTAGTTATGTTGTCGGCCATCACGATTGGAAGTGGCTGTAGTGTCTTTCGCGCTTCCGTACAAAACGAAAATGTAAATACGGCAGCTGCGAAACCGTTGGATACCGGTTATGATTTTGCCGATCTTCGTAACCTTGCAGAAGCCGTCAATGTCGAGCTTATGTCTTCCGCCGTTCTCGACAAGAAGCCTATTCTCGTCGTAATGGGCATCGAAAACAGGACGGATGAACATGTTGATACAAAAGCCATCACCGATACGATCCGCACCAAGCTGATTAATGACGGGAAAGCCAGTTTTATCAATGAAAGCCGTCGTGACGCCCTCATGAAAGAACAAGGGTATCAACTGGTCAATTGCACACCTGAGACGCAGACCCTCATCGGGAAACAGCTCGGGGCCCGCTATATGCTCACCGGATCCCTCGTCAAAATCAAAAAAGATACACCTAAACAGCTGAGCTTATCAAAGAAAGAACAGGTCTACCTCCAGCTCACTGTTGAAGTCACTGACCTGCAAACCGGCCTGATCGCCTGGACCACCCAGAAGGAACGTGTCCGCGGCGCAAGCAAACCGATTTTAGGGTGGTAATCACTCACGAATCACCATTCGGTCAAAATGACCAAAGCAAGAGGAGCGGATGAAAATCCTGGAGATGGCGCATATCAGGGCATGCGGTCTGCTCCTCATGGCCCTGCTCTTGACAGTCGGCTGCGCCACAACAGTGCCGCTCAATACAGCGCGCCGTAACTTCAGCAATGGACAGCTTGAAGAGGCCGACAAAACGTTGGCCACCCTCCCCGACGATCAAAACAAGGTGCTGGGCCTTATGGAGCGGGGCATGATCCGTCATGCCCGTCACGATTACACCAATAGCACCTCCGACTGGCTCAACGCCGTCCGCATTGAAAACGAACTGGAAGTCAACAGTATCACAAAGGCAGGCACCAGCCTGGTGGTCAATGACTCAACCCTCGCCTTCCGCGGTTACCCCTATGAACGCACCTACCTGCATGTCTATCTCGCAAAAAATTATTTAGCCATGGGACTGTGGGGTGATGCCGGAGTTGAAGCCCGTGCAATTGCGCTTCAGATGGGAAAACTGGACGGCTTCCCGGATGATGCCTTCAGCCATTATCTGGCTGGCTTTTGCCTGGAGCTATGCGGGGATGACAGTAACGCCGCCATGCAATACAGGCAGGTGGCAAAATTGGTTCCAGAAAGCGGAATCGACGAAACGACCGGACGGTTCCGCACCCCTACCCAACCGACCAACCAACCTGTTCGCCTTGCCGCAAACATATCAGAATTGGTCTGTTTTCTGGATTTTGACGGATACTCCGGCATGATCCCTTACTCGGCCGCCATTTATGCTAACGGGCAACTCCAGGGGACCAGTCGCACCCTCACCAGTATCTATCAATTACAATCTGCCAGCAGTGAACGCATGGCGACTCGTAAGGCAGCCAAATCCCTGACACGTTTTGCCGTTAAAGGGGCGCTTGCACTTGCGGCCTGGTCACGCGATGAAAACCTTGGAATCCTAACCGGTTTTTTGCTGCTGGCGCTGGAAGATGATGATCTGAGACGCTGGGAGACCTTGCCCGCAAAACTCGCAGTTGTCCGCGTCCCCTGCCCACCTGATCTCAAACAATTCGAAGTAGAGTTCAGGGGTTACGCAGGACAGATGACAAGACGAATCACCGTAACAGCCCCTCTGCACAAAAAAGACCGTATCTTTGTCGCCCTCTGCCGCGATAACCCATGAGGGATCAAAAGATCAAGTTGATAACCCCATAGAGAAGCATTGCGGCCAGAATCAACATGATGATGGCCTTATTCCGTTGAACCCGTCGCTCCTGCCGCAGCGGACGGACCGAGTGGAGACTTCCAGTCCCAAAATAGGTCTGGAACCTTTGATCCGGTACAGGCTTGGGTATCACCATGTCCCCGCCCCCCGTTTGCGCAAAAGTGTCCATCATGGATTTTTCTCCGCCTGACATCCGAGGGGGGGCTTCTACAGTCGGCCTGGGTGTAACATCGACCGGAGGAAGTTCACCTACAACCTTGCGAAGTCGACGTATGGCCTGATCAGGATCAGGACTTTCGATCGCATGAGAAATCCCCTTGATGTCACGCTCCACACGGGCAATTTCCCGCTGGAGCGCCTCAAGTTTCTCCTGCAATCGTGGATTTTTACGCCGTACGCGTTGCATAAGCCTTTATCGCCCCTTTACAACCAAAATGACCACGGCCACGACAATCGTCAGGATCAGGGGCAAACTGACCGCGAACCCGACTTTGAACCAATGGCCAAATCCTTTTGTTGAAGGGGAAAATTCATCATCCTCGAGCGCATTCACCTTGCGGGTTTGATCATCGAAAAGCTTCACAGGCCCACCTACTGCCTCAATCGTGGCTTGAGCCTTGACGAAATCACTTCGGATGGCATCAATCTGAACCACGGCTTTATTCAACTCATCCCGAAGAACCTCATCCGCCCATTCGGTATCGTTAATCTTGTGGAGCTCTTCTAGATCAGCAGCCAAGCGGTCACGGGTGGTAAAATAGACTTCAACCTGTCGGGCGGCATGGTCCCCCATCTTCTGAAGCGCCACCAGACTCTCGGAAAGCCGATCCTGCATCTCCTGCTTCCCATGCTCGTACTGATCCTGCTTTTCAAGCAGGTCTGAAATCATTTGCTCTTCGCGCTCCATCTCGCTCTGCTTTTGTTTTAACCGCTCGACATGAAGTTTCGCCGAAGCCTTCCGGGTATTAAGTTCTTCACGATGGCGGGCCATCCGCGTCAGGCTGAGATCGGAAAGTGGCCGCCCTGAGGGGTCATCAGACTTCAAGTTCATCATGCCATCCGGCCCTGAACCCAATGTGGTGGATTTTACTGCTCCGCGGCGCTGTGCCAGATCTTCATCAAAAAAGTCCGTTCCCATACCATTCTCTCCTTATTGGCTCACTACAGCGCCAAATTTGAACGCTGACATCGGTATGCTAGCAATCACCCGCACCTGTTTCAAGTGCATCTTCACAACTCGGGCACAAGAATTATCTGTCCGACTCGTAAATCGCCTGGGGATTTCATTTTTTTCTTATTAACCTCGTAAATCTCGCGCCATAGTCCCTGATCCCCATAATACTTGGCGGCCATCTTCTTTAAGGTATCCGCCTTTTCGACTTTCACCATTCTGGCTTGTGATTTCGTGCCAGTTGTCACCGCCGGTGCATCAATGGGTTCAGAGGTCAAAAGGAGCGATTCCGGCACCCCATATTTAGCCCTGACAGCTGCCAATGCCGAACGTAACTGAACAGTCTGGGATTGAAGATTGGCCGCCCTGATTTTCAGGGTTTGGTGCTCACTTTGCACGATCCCCACCAACGCGAGCATATCGCTCTGGATATGACTCTCGATCATGGCGCGTTTTTCCGTATTGGGACGCAAGACAAGGTAACGTCGGTAATGATAAATGGCCCCGATATAATCCTCCCCGGATTTATCCAGAAGGTAAGCCAGCGCGAAGTGAGCCCGAGCTACAGTGGGATCACGATCCAATATCGATTCATACAGATTCCGGGCAGATCTCACATCCCCGGCCTCTTCCATCTCACGTGCCCTCATCATTTCAGGATGCTCCCGTTCAAGCTCATCCGTAACCCCGACCTTTTCAACACAGCCCTCCATGGCGATCAAAATCACTACAGATATGACTGATACAAGGACTCGCACTGTGAGTTTATATATGGATCTCTCAAAAATCATAACTTATGCTTTACTTCAGCCCTATTCAGTACTTCCCGAACCGCCACCAGTACTTGCGCCGGAGTGATACGCTCCATGCACTCAACTTGTGGCCATCGGCAATCCTTACCGAAACAGGGGCAACAGTCCATCCCAGATATAAGCACATGCGCTCCAGCCCCATAGGGTCCGGTACGTTTTGGATCGGTTGGTCCGAACATTGTGACCACAGGAGTACCTACTGCCACAGCCATATGAAGAGGGCCGGAATCGTTGGCCAACACCAGATTCATCTGGGAAAACCACCCGCCCATCTCTACCAAGCTAGTCTGTCCCGCAAGATTAATCACCACAACCGCATCAGATGTGGCCGCCAATTTTGCGCGCATTTCTTCACATCCGGCTCGATCCGCATTACTGCCGAACAGATAAATCGTAGCACCAAATTCCTTCTGAATCTGTCGTGCCGCCTCAACAAAATGGGCTGCTGGCCAATTCTTATTAAGCCTCCGCGACCACGGAACCAGCGCAACGCGCAGGGTAGACTGCGCCACTGACGGGGCCGGAAAGTGCAGGGGAAATGCCACAGGAAGCACAGGTAACCCCAAATAACGCACAACATCCAAATTTTCCTCCACGGCATGCCGATCCTTATTGCACCGCCCCGCTACCGCATCATAGAAAAGGCTGGCCCCTTCACGCTGAAAAGAGGGACCAATCCTTTTCCCTCCCCGGGCGACTCGGGCCACAATTGCGCTTTTGATCAGCCCTTGCAAGTCGATCACGTAATCATATTGATTTGCCCGAACAGCCTTAGCCAGTGCCCCGGCACGGCTCCAAAACTGCCGCCGGGGAAAGGGAACCACGTCCGACACCATCGGAAAACATTTCACCAGATCCACGTATTCCGGCTGGGTCACCCAATCCACTTCCGCATCAAGGGCAACCTGCAGGTTATTCACCGTAGGCAGCGCATGGAAAATATCGCCCAAGGAACTGAGCTTGATAACCAGAATTCGTTTTTTTTCAGACTTCATGGGCCAGCTGGTTTCACCAATCAGTTAGAACGGATGCGACCACGCTCAGATTCTTCTTTTTCACGCAACCGGGAGATTTCGTAGCGCTTTTCTTCCTCGATTTTGTCGGCCTTCCCGGTATCCCCGGCCGCTCGGGCTTCAGTCGCTTTTTTGCCATAAAGAATCTCAACTTCGGCAATTTTGGCCTTGGTCCGAGTGGCAATCTCAGACATCGCCTGTTTCTGCTCTTCAGTCAAGGCGGTGATTTTTTCACCCCGTTTTGCCATTCGCGCCATCGCGAGGTCAAAAGAACTCTTTAAACCTGATTCGTTATTTTTCATAAGTTACACGTCAATAATCGGACCTTTGCCGGGCGGCGGCTTTCTAATGGGGGTCGGTTCGGCATAAGCCTCGGCGGTCGGGGGCTTACGGGAGGGGTGCTGAATAGTCTTGCGGCTATTCCCCAAAATCATACTGACAATACTGATGACCAGCGACGCCCACATGGCGGAACCGAACCCCAACACATGGAACCCGGGCACCAACTTGGCCGTTAGCAGCAACAGAAAGGCATTGATGAACAAGAGCATAAACCCCAGCGTCAACACGACCAGAGGCATTGCCACCATGACCAGTATGGGCTTCACAAAGGCATTCAATATCCCGAGAATCAGGGCGGCCGCCAATAAGCTGGGCCAATCGTCCGTATAGACACCTGACACCAGAAAATCCGACATCCACACCGCTATGGCCATCAACAACCATCGGATCACCCACTCCCTGAGTTTTTGCCCGGCTGTCTGAAAAGGTTCAGGATTCAAAGTTTCCACTCCGTCTGGATTGTTTTTTTACAGAATGTTTTTTCTTGTCGTCCAGAACCCGTTCCTTCTGACGCCGGGAACGCCGGCGTTTCTGACGACGAATTTTTTCATTGGCCTGCTGGCGGGCACTTTGTTGTCCGAGTATGCGCTCCTCCAAACGATCACACAACTCACGACGGGCGACAAACCGGTTCAGTTCCCGCGACCGCTCCCGCTGACACTTGATTTCAAGCCCGGATTTGAGGTGCTGCAGGAATACACAGGACGATGTCTTGTTGAGCTTCTGGCCACCGGAGCCAGCTCCGAGAACGAATTTCTCAATCAGATCCTTCTCGAGGATACCTAATCGGATCATCCGCTCTTCAAGTGCCTGCTTCTTTTCAGATGTAATGAAAACGTCTGCCATAACTCAACCTGCGTATTACCCCATCATTTCAAGCAAGCGCTTCACTTTGTTATACTTTTCCTGAAGTTCCTGCCGTGATTTTTCGAACTGCGCTACCACCTCAGGCTTGGCCTTATTGAAGAAATTTGGATTGTTGAGCTTAAGATTAGCCCGTTCCAGATGTCCGCCAAGTTCTTCCAGTTGTTTCGCGAGTTTGGCGGATTCAGTCTTCGCATCTACCAGCCCCTCAATGGGCATATAGAGTGCTCCGATCGGGGTCAACGCACTTGGCATGGCTGTGGCAGGCACAAACGCAGGATCAACCGTGATTTCACGGGCCTTGAGCATCGCCGTAAGCGAGCTCACATCTGCCTTAAGTTGAGTCGCCAGGTGAGGCGTGTTCGCCTTGATGATATAATCCAGCTTCTGTCCGGGTGCGATACTGCAATCGGCTCGCAACATACGGCCAATACGGATCAATTCATGCCGGGCATCCACGTATTGTACCACATCAGGGGTGGCGCCCCATTGGGCGAGCTCTTCCGTAAGCGCTTTCGGCCAGGGAGCCAACATGATGGTTTCCTCATCCGTACCGTAGCCCATGCCGTGCCACAACTCTTCAGTGATGTGCGGCATGAAAGGATGGAGCAGACGCAGCGCTGTTGAGAAGCAGTAATGCATCACCTTCAGCACTTCAGCGCGCCGGGCGGCATCCTGCCCATACAGAACTTCCTTGGAATACTCGACATACCAGTCACAGTACTCATGCCAGATGAAGGCATAAAGATCCTGCGCCGCATCATTGAATCTGAAACGTTTCAGATTCTCCGTACAGGAGGCAATGGCCTGACTCAGTTTGGCCAAAATATGCCGGTCATCCGCACTCAGTAACGCCGCATCAATCGTGGCCCCACTACGCACATACCCGGCGGGATCCTGCATCTGCATATACCGGGCGGCATTCCAGATCTTGGTGCCAAAATTGCGACCAATCTCGAATTTGTCGTTTGACAGGAAGACGTCCTGCCCCGTCGCAGTGATCATCATCAGGCTGTAGCGAAGCGCGTCGGCACTGAATTCATCAATGATCGTCAAGGGATCAATGGAGTTCCCCAGACTCTTGCTCATCTTCCGGCCTTTATCGTCGCGCACCGTTCCGTGAATATAAACTTCACGGAAGGGAACCTCACCCATAAACTCAATGCCGGCCATGACCATCCGGGCCACCCAGAAGAAAATAATCTCCGAGGCCGTCACCAGGGTATTGCCGGGATAATAGAGCGAGAGATCCGGATTTTGATGAGGCCAACCAAAGGTGCTGAAGGGCCACAGCCAAGAGGAGAACCAGGTATCCAGGACATCCTCATCCTGCCGGATGTCCGTGGAGGCACACTGGGCACACTGGGCGGGTTTTCCACGGGCCGCCCACTGATGATTACACGCATCACAATAAAACACAGGGATGCGATGTCCCCACCAGATCTGACGGGAGATGCACCAATCACGGATATTCCCCATCCACTCGGCATATACTTTATTCCACCGTTCCGGCACAAACCGGACGCGCCCATCCACAACCGCCTGAAGCGCGGGCTCCGCCAGCGGCTTCATCTTAACGAACCACTGAAGGGACAAACGGGGTTCAACCACAGTATCACAGCGATAGCAATGCCCGACGGCATGCTGATGTACGTCAATTTTCTCAATCAATCCGGCGGCAGTCAAATCGGTGACAATGCGCTTACGACATTCAAAACGATCCAGCCCGGCATAAGGCCCGGCCCCTTCGTTCATCGTGCCGTCCGGATTCATGACATTGATGGGAGTCAACTTATGGCGCTGCCCCATCTCAAAATCGTTGGGATCATGCGCGGGGGTCACTTTGACTGCCCCCGTCCCGAAGGTCGCATCCACAAAGTCATCCGTAATCACCGGTAAATCCCGATGCAGCACCGGCAGACTCAGTGTTTTGCCGATCAGGGCTTTGTAACGCTCATCTTTAGGGCTCACGGCCACCGCCACGTCACCCAGGAGGGTTTCAGGCCGGGTCGTAGCCACCACCACAAATTCGCTGGCCGTAAGCTTACCGTCCCGCTTCACCGGATAGCGGATGAAATACATTTTTCCGTCCGTGTCCTGATGTTCGCTCTCTTCATCCGACAACGCCGTACGACAACGGGGACACCAGTTCGTAATGTAGTTGGCGCGATAGATCAAACCCTTGTCGTAGAGACGGCAGAACACTTCTTCCACGGCTTCGCTAAGCCCCGCATCCATCGTGAAGCGTTCGCGCTCCCAGTCACAGGATGCACCCAACCGCTTCAACTGCCGGATGATCGTCCCACCGTATTCCTCTTTCCATTCCCACACCTTTCCGACAAAGGCTTCACGGCCAAGATCGTGCCGCGTTTTACCCTCTTTGCGCAAAGCACGTTCCACCACATTCTGAGTGGCGATGCCCGCATGATCCGTCCCGGGCAGCCAAACCGTATTTTTGCCCTCCATGCGCTGCCAGCGCACAAGAATATCCTGAATGGTATTGTTCAGGGCATGACCGATATGGAGAATGCCAGTAACATTCGGCGGCGGAATAACGACACAATAAGGAACCCCACCCTTCTCTGCATCCCCATGAAAGTAACCCTTCGCCTGCCAGGTATCATACCAACGGGATTCAACCATTTTGGGGTCATACTGTTTCTCAAGTTCTTTCATAGGTCATCCGTCATTTCTTTTTTTCTTCACAGAAGAGCTTATACTCGACGCTATCCACCAGGGCTTCCCAGGAGGCCTCAAGAATATTGACAGAGACGCCCACAGTACCCCAATGATTTTCCCCGTCACTTGATTCAATGATCACGCGAGTCTTGGCCGCCGTGGCCTCCTCAGGATCAAGAATACGCACACTGTAATCGGTCAAAAACACCTTTTCAATTTCAGGATAGAAACGAACCAGCGCTTTGCGTAACGCGCGATCCAGGGCATTGACGGGGCCATCGCCTTCAGCCACAACATGTTCGACCTCATCCCCGACACGCACCTTGATACTGGCTTCTGAAACGCAGGGCTTGTCCGCGCCCTCCTTTTCCATGATCACTCGGAATCCCTCCAGCTCGAAAAAGGATTTATGCTTCTTCAGCACCTTTTGTACCAGCATCCGGAAAGAGGCGTCTGCCGCCTCATAGGTATAGCCTTGCTGCTCCAGTGCCTTCAGCGCCTCAAGGATATCCTTCACCTCCGGCGAAGATTTCTTCAAATCAACGCCCATCTCGATAGCCTTCAAGAGCACACTGCTCGATCCGGAGCCCTCGGAGATCAGAATCCGGCGCTCATTCCCCACACTCTCAGGAGGAACATGCTCAAAACTTCGGGGGATTTTCTGCACCGCATTCACATGCATGCCGGCCTTATGCGAAAACGCACTCATCCCGACATAAGCCGATTTGGAATTGTGCCGAACATTCACCAGGTCATCCACAAATTCAGATAATGAACGCAACTGATGAAGAGCGCCTTCGGGCACCGCCCGGCATCCCATCTTAAGCTCCAGTGTAGGGATGATGGAACATAAGTTCGCATTCCCGGTACGTTCCCCATACCCATTGATGGTTCCCTGCACCTGAACCGCACCAGCCCGAACCGCTTCCAAACTATTGGCCACCGCCAATTCCGAATCGTTATGCGTGTGAATCCCCACCTGAACGGTCGGAAAGGCCTTGATAATTTCCGCGGTGATCCCATGGACCTCATGGGGCAGCGTCCCTCCATTGGTATCGCACAGCACAATTGTATGTGCCCCTGCCTCGACCGCCGCCTTCAGCATATCTATCGCAAAGGTCGGACTATCCTTATAGCCGTCAAAGAAATGTTCGGCATCGAAAATCACTTCCTTTTCGTGCTTTTTTAAAAACTGAACGGTTTCGGAAATCATCAGGCGATTCTCGACGACGGACGTCCGCAGCACCTCAGAAACATGAAGTTGCCAGGTTTTCCCGAAAATGGTCACCACGGGCGCCCCCGACTCGATCAGGCGCAGCACATTGGCATCCTCACCCACGGCCACATCTGCCCGCCGGGTGCTCCCAAAAGCCGCCACTTTGGCATGGTGCAGCTTATGCTTCTGGATCTCATGAAAAAACTCCATGTCCTTGGGATTAGACCCGGCATACCCTCCCTCAATGTAATCCACGCCGAATTCATCGAGTTTGAGGGCCAACTTGATTTTCGATCCACCGGAGAAGGAAATCCCCTCCCCCTGCGAACCATCCCGCAGGGTCGTATCATAGATAAATATTTTTCTTCGATGCATGATATCAACCCGCCTTAAAGAAAGCCTCATATAGGGCCAACACGGCTTTTTTGCGATCTCTAGCCTGTACACCAAACATCATACTGATCTCAGAAGAGCCCTGATTGAGCATCTCGATATTCACGCCGGCAGCCGCCAAGGCGGTCGTGGCGCGGGCCGCGACACCAACGGAATAATGCATCCCCTCGCCGACAATCATCACCAGGGCCAATCCTCGATCCACGTCAATGTTATCCGCCCCAAGTTCTGTTCTGATGCGCATAAGTACGCGCTCTTCCTTTTCTTTCGAAAAGTCCTTTTCCCGGAAAACAACCGAGACATTGTCAATCCCCGTGGGCGCATGCTCGTAGGACAACCCTTCCTCCTCCATGATCTGAAGCAGGCGACGCCCGAATCCAATTTCGCGGTTCATTAGATATTTATCCACATAGAGCGCGCAGAACCCATCAGAACTGGCAACCCCAACCACCGCCCCACTCATGTAATCCCGTTTCGGCACAATTTGGGTCCCCGGCGCTTCGGGCCGATTGGTGTTACGGATGCAAATCGGGATACCTGCTTTGACGGCTGGCACAATCGCCTCATCATGAAACACCCCGAACCCGGCATAGGCCAGTTCGCGCATTTCGCGGTAGGTCAATAATTCAATAGCTGCGGCTTTGGCAACGATACGTGGGTCGGCCGAGAAGACCGAATCCACATCCGTGAAATTCTCATACACATCGGCTTTAACCGCCGCCGCCAGAATGGCACCGGTGATATCAGAACCACCCCGCGAAAAAGTCGCCACCGCACCGGACTTCGTATATCCAAAAAAGCCCGGAAAAATACTGATACCCGGAGCCTCCTTAAGCGCGCTCAACTTCGCATAGGACTCCTCCAACACCATCGCATTGCCGAAGTCATCATTCAGAAACATCCCCGCATCCTTGGGATTGATGTAATGGGCATCCACCCCATTGTGGCGAAAAATCTCAGCCACCAGTTTCGCGCTATTATCCTCACCCGCCGCCTTCATCAGGTCCAGGAAACGACCCCGATGGGAGGTCTCAGACGCCAGACGCTGACGGAGATCCGTTTCGATCTTCTGGATGACCGCCCCACCTACCCCGGCTGCGCGCTGGATATCCGCATACCGTTCAACAATGGCCTTGAGTTCTGCCTCGGCTGTCTTGCCAGCCAGCTTAGCCTCGGCACAGGCTATCAGCATATCGGTCACCTTGGTATCATCGGCCCGACGCTTGCCGGGAGCCGAGACCACCACAATACGGCGCTGCGCATCCATCTTAATAATGGAACATACTTTCAGAATCTGGGCTGCATCAGCCACAGACGAGCCACCGAATTTCGCCACTTTCAAACCACTTGCCACTGTCGTTGTCATGATTATTTCTCTATTCCCGGGTCTTCGATCCGTAAACTTACCGGCTTCGAACCCAGAGCATTCCGCTCCTCCAAAGTACGAAGCGCTTCCATTACATTCTTCTCCAGTGCCTTGTGGGTCAGCAATACCACTGACACATGCCGGCCCGACCGATTGGGTTCTTTCTGCACAATAGACGCCAAACTAATCCCATGTTGACCCAACACGGAAGCCACCAAACCCAGAACACCGGGTTTATCCAGCAGAGAAAGACGCAGATAGTAACGGCTCTCCACCTCCGCCATCGGACGGAAGGTGACAGGGCAGGCAGAGGTCACCGAACTGTTGCGAGTTTTTTTGCCGCCATCCATCAACGTGCGAGCCACATCGGCGAGATCGCTGACCACTGCGCTAGCCGTAGGTAACCGGCCAGCACCCCGTCCGTAATACACGGTCTGGCCGACAATATCGCCATCCACCACAACGGCATTATAGACCCCCATCACCGAAGCGAGCATATGCTCGTGCGGAATCAGCGTCGGGTGCACGCGCACCTCGACCTCGTTGCCATTCGATTTAATAATCGCCAATTGTTTAATGCGGTATCCGAATTCACTGGCGTTTTCGATATCCGTTTTGCTCAATCCGCGAATCCCATCCACGAAAATCTTTTCTTTGGGGACGTGAACGCCATAGGCCAACAAGGCAAGAATGGCCGCCTTGTGAGCCGTATCAAATCCATCGATGTCCAAACCTGGATCCGCCTCGGCAAATCCCGCTGCCTGGGCTTCCTTCAACGCGTGATCAAAGGTCATCTGCTCTCGTTCCATTTGGGTAAGGATATAATTACAGGTGCCGTTCAGAATACCGCAGATCCGCTCAATTCGATTCGCCACAAGCCCTTCCTTGAGAGCCCGGATAATCGGCACACCACCCGCCACACTGGCTTCGAACCAGACGCCCGTATTCTTTTCGGCTGCCAGAGCGAAAATCTCCTGGCCATACTCAGCAAGCAGAGCCTTATTGGCAGTCACAACCGCCTTGCCAAGACGCAGTGCCCGCAGAATGAACTCCTTGGCAATGGTCGTTCCCCCGATCAACTCGACAACGACATCGACGGAAGGATCATCAATAACCGCAGCGGCATCCTTGGTCATAATGGCTCGCTCGACCTTGACCCCGCGATCCCGATCCAGATCGACATCGGCAATACGACGCACCACCAATTTAACTCCTGTCCGACTGGACAGCAAATCGCCATTACGCTGGAGGGTTTCCACCACCCCGGCGCCCACTGTGCCAAATCCAAGTAAACCAACGCCAATTTCTTTCATACTTCATCCCCAATTCTTCGGAACCCGGTCATGCCCCTATAGGAGCCCTGTCGGGCAAACCATAAAAGGCAATTACTTTATAAGGAAACTGGCTGGATACAAGTATAAAGCCATGGTTCGCTCTTTCTCATTGACCCAAAAGAGTGAAAAAGAGAAGATCCCCGCCCTATGCATTACGATGTTGGAGCATTTTTCAAATCGCCTGTTTTCTGGTCGGCCTTCAGCGCTTACGTTGTGGCCTCATTGTTGAAGTCGCTGGGCAACCTGAAGCGCACGGGCAAAGTGGACTTCCACTACCTCACCACATTGGGCGGAATGCCAAGCGCACATTCGGCCATGGTTTGCGGGCTCACCACATCGATTGGGCTAACTGATGGATTTGAGTCCACCGCTTTCGTCCTTTCATTTGCATTTGCCGTTGTTGTCATGTTTGATGCCTCGACTGTTCGACGGGCCACAGGGCTCCAGGCTCGACTGCTGAATCAGATTGTTGATGAGGTTTTTCAAAACCACCATCTTTCCGCACAAAAGCTTATCGATATTCTTGGTCACACCCGACTTGAAGTCTTTGCCGGCATGATGGTTGGCATCCTCATCGGGCTGCTGACGACCTATCTCTTTAATTAAATTCCATTCCGTGCTTTACATTTCCCCTGCGAATCAGGTATACGAATACCTCCTTTTCACAAAGGGGCGGTAGCTCAGTTGGTAGAGCACCACGTTCGCAACGTGGGGGTCACGAGTTCGAGCCTCGTTCGCTCCACCATCCTTCGCTCGCAGCGCAGCGTAGAGCGAAGGATGTCCACCGGAGACCCTGTATTTCAGGACGGAGGTGGACTTTGGAGGAAATAATTCCGGATATGATCACGACCAACAGCTGGCTCCATTGGGCGATTCTGTCTGCTATATTCGCAGCACTTACTGCAATATTCGCGAAGGTTGGCATTAAAGGTGTCGATTCAGATTTGGCTACTTTGGTTCGAACTGCAATCATCATGGTCGTCCTCTCGGCTTTCGTCTGGTATGCGGGAAAGTGGAGCAATCCCCTTGCCTTACCCTCCAAGACCTGGATCTTCCTTGGACTATCTGGTCTCGCTACTGGTGTCTCCTGGGTGTGCTACTTTCGTGCACTCCAACTCGGCGAAGCATCTAAGGTTGCACCAGTGGACAAACTGAGTCTGGTGCTCGTTGCCATCTTCGCGTTTGCATTTCTCGGGGAAAGACCAACACTACGTGAATGGACTGGCATTACAATGGTCGCTGGTGGAGTCATCATTCTAGCGATCAAGCGATGAGGAGAGACTGTGCCTAATAGAGGACAAATTTGAAGATCGGGAATGGATCAGCGATTTAATCAGGATAACCGCAAAGGAACTTCCCAATCCCAAACCGAAATCGAACAAAATCAAGAAGCCTAAAGGCAACCCAAAGAAGGCAGGCTGATCATGGACAAAATCGAGAATATTGAGAAGACTGTGAAGTTTGTGATTGAAAAGGAAACCAAGCACACGGTCAGATATGAAGAAGTTCCCCGTCAGGGACAGCCGCCGATTATTGGTTCCCTCTATGTCCAAAAATGGTTTGCTGGCAATGCCACGGAGATTGAGGTCACTGTGAGGAAGGTGAAGTAATGATCGGGGTATTCCTCACAATACGAACTGATGCCGTACTTACCCTTGTTGAGAGTGCTGAACGATCAGATGGCCGCCGACTCTGATTAACCAGCCTTGGAATACTTGCCCTGGTGATAATAATCGGTCTGGCTTTATCGATTCTACGTAGTGGGAACAACGGAAAGCCATGGTTGCCCAATCACAAAGGGGTTGAGGTGAATAGAGTCTTCATTCCCAAAGAGACGAACACTATTGATGCCGGATACTGGCATAACACACCGGGATGGCAATTGCCTACCTGCTTGTTCCCTATTTTGCAGGAGTGGGAAAGAGCCTATTGCAGATGATAGGCTTCCTGGCCCTCCCCATGGCCTGCATCTGGTACAGCGATGAATTGGGGAGCTTGACAGGGAATATGGGAAGAGGAAAAATCACCAGCACAACCCCAGGCTGCCTTGTCGCATTTGGCGGATGGCTGTTGCTCAGTATGCCTGTTATTGTGGGATTGGTAATATTACCAAAAGAATCTGGCGGGGCCTTGGCTCAATCCTTCTTTCATTCATATTGGGGGTTGTGGTTTTCTCCATCATGATACCCTGCGGCGGCCATAATTATGGAGAAAAGGCCAAACGAGCTGTCTGCATGAACAATCTTAAACAAATCATCCTGTTCACCAAAATGTATGCCGTTGAACATGATGATAAATATCCACTCTCCCTGAATGATCTAGTGGGAACCAATTACGTGAGGTCCGGTGATTTTATCACGTTCGTTTGCCAAGCAAATCGAGCCTCCCACGCTTCATCAAACCTAACATTCTTCTTATCCACAAACATACACTCATGGACTGACTACGCCTATGTCTCCGGACTCAAAGACTCAGACCCTGCAAACCTTACAACGAATCATCACCGGGATAACATCCACCAACTTTCCAAGAACTGACAAACTCCCCTGCTCTCTTCTATGGAACGACCAATGACAAAACCGAATCAGGGTTTACCAATTGCGTAAGCAGCTATTAGTTGCTCATCCTCACCACCTCCCGTTGACTTTTCGTTTGGATGCCCTATCCAATTTGAGAGTAGCCGCCACCAATGATTCGTTTTATAACGCTCTCCACCGTATTCTGTTGTCATCCGCAATAACTTGTGACATATTTGACCAGTCGACGTTGTATTCTGCCTTTTTTTGGCATTTTTGAGTTTGACTGTCATCGAGGAAAACTATGGCGAAGAGTAAAGTAACCGCATCTAAAAATGTGGCAAAGGTTGTAAGTAAGGCAAAAAAGCCCCAGAAAAACGTTTCACACGCCGCAGCGAAAGCCGAGGTGAAAAAGAACAATTCCAAGAAAACAAAAGCAACCCCAGCTGAAGTGATACCTATCGTTGCGCCTGCTTCCAAGGATGTGGCCACTCCCCTTGCCCTGCCAGCCAAAAAAAACAAACTCAAGGCGATCTCCATTCCCAAAATTACCGAGGGATCACCAAGCGGGGCACTTCTTGAAGACTCGCCTGAGATCGAAACAAAAGCGGATCCCGATGCCAATAATGATGAGGCGGGGGCGGCCCCTTCCGGGAGTTTAAGCTGGGAAGAGCGCAGCCAGCGGATCAAGGATCTTGTTAAACTGGCCGAAGAACAGGGATATCTGACATTTGATGATGTCAATGAGATGATCCCTAACTCCGTGATCAACCCCGAGGAATTGGAAGGGTATCTCGAACTCCTGCGAAGCATGGATATTGAGATTATCGAAGCTTCTGACGCCGAGAAATTCCGTAAAGAACCGGCCAAGCAGACTACTTCCGTAGCTCGAGCCGAACGATTAGATATTTTTGATGATCCCATCCGCATGTATTTGCACCAGATGGGCCAGGTTCCCCTTCTCACCCGTGAGCAGGAAGTGGAAATCTGCAAACGGATCGAAACGTCTGAAGTATCGGTACGATTGCTTTTTGATGAACTCGGCATCGCGGCAGACATGTATCTGACTACCGCTGAACGACTTGAAACCGGTCGTGATCGTTTTGATCGCGTGATTGAGGATAAATTTGTCGATAGTCGCGACACCTATCTCAAGGCTCTCCCCCGCCTGAAGCGGGAAATCCTGAAAAACCGCGACAAACTTCTGGAAACCTCTGCTATTTACCGGAAGAGCAAATCTACGGTTGCCCAGAAGGCCGAGGCCAAAAAGGATTTGGATAAAATTCGCAAGCGGCTTTCCGAGCTTTTCGAAAGTCTCTATTTTAAGCAGAAAATCATTGAGACGCTCGCCGCCAAAGCGGAGGATGAATACAAAGAAGTCCTCGCTTGCCTGTCTCAAATTGATATTCAGACAAAAGCCAGGAAATCTCCCAAACAGGCCGAGGCCTTGGCTACCGAGCAACGCAAACTTCGCAAACTCGAAGACACGATGGGCCTTGATTCCGCCGAATTTGTGGCGAAATACAAGCAGCTCAAGGATGCGATGCGTAAGGGAATGATTGCCCGTACAGAAATGGTGGAAGCCAATCTGCGACTGGTTATCAGCATCGTTAAAAAATATATGAACCGCGGACTCTCCTTCCTTGATCTGATTCAGGAAGGTAATACCGGCCTGATGAAGGCTGTCGAGAAGTTCGAGTATCGCCGCGGCTACAAGTTCAGCACCTATGCTACCTGGTGGATTCGTCAGGCTGCCACCCGCGCCATCGCGGATCAGGCCAGAACCATCCGGATACCGGTGCACATGATTGAAACAATCAATAAGTTGATGCGCGTCCAGAAGAAACTCGTGCAGGAACTGGGCCGCGAGCCCACCCCGGAGGAAGTGGCCGAGGAAATGAGCCTCCCCGTGGATCGAGTTCGTGCCGTTTACAAAATGGCTCAACAGCCGATTTCTCTCCAAAGCCCGGTAGGCGATGGGGATGACGCGCATTTTGGTGATTTTATCGAGGACAAGGGCGCTGAAAATCCGTCCGAAATGACCGCTTATAGCTTGCTGAAGGATCGCCTGAAAGACGTCCTTGGCACGCTGACTGAGCGTGAACAGCAGGTGCTGAACCTGCGATTCGGCCTGGCGGATGGATATTCGCGCACCCTCGAAGAGGTAGGTAAGCAGTTCAACGTCACTCGTGAACGAATCCGCCAGATTGAAGCAAAGGCTCTCCGTAAATTGCGCCATCCAACGCGCATACGGAAACTGGAAGGGTTTATCGAGATGAAGTAACCGGTCCAGGACGTCGTACCTCTCGACGTAACCCCCCGGAACTTAGGAAACAGGGAAATAAGAATGAATGAAATGTGTGCAATGAGTTTGTGGTCCTGGATGAGCGTGTCCGCAGTCGGTCTGGCCATCTTTCTGGCGGGTGTACTTGCCGGAATGAAGATGAATAACCGCCGTAGTGGTGGTTCCAGTGGCGGAAGCAACCGCCCGGTGCGCTCTCCCGATCTGTATATCGGGAATCTGATCGAGGACATCTCTGGTGAAGAACTGCAAAAACAGTTCAGCAAATACGGCGATGTCCGTGAAGTACGTATGGTGCCGCCCCGTAATGGCGAAACCAAGACCTTCGCCTTTATCACCATGGGCAGTGTCGAGGCAGCTCAAGCCGCCATGAATGGAATGAATGGCAAAGATATCGACGGCCGTAAAATCGTCGTCAGCGAAGCTCGCTCACGTGGCAGCAGTGGCCGCCGCGGCCCGCGCCGGTAAGACTAGGCAAAAAAAAGAGGCAGGCAGGTTCAGTGAATCTGACCTGCCTTTTTTTTGCCTATATCCGACCCTTCAGCCGATCTTTCAAAGCTGTTCTCCGGAACGAAACATGGTTGTTGCTTATGGCCATGTGTACCGCCTTTTTTGATCCAATCAGACATACCAGTTTGCGACCTCGGGTCATGGCCGTGTATAACAGATTACGCTGCAACAGTTTGAAATGCTGGGTCGTCATCAACAAAACCACCGCCGGATATTCACTTCCCTGCGATTTATGCACCGAACAGGCATAGGCGAGATCCAGTTCATCCAAATCTTCTGCCGAATAAACCACCCGCCGACCGTCGTAATTCACGACCACTTCCTGAGCGTCCAAATCTACCACATCGATCTGTCCGATATCACCATTATAGACATCTTTGTCATAATTGTTGCGAATCTGCAGGACACGATCCCCTTCCCTGTACTCGCGTCCGAATCGACGGATCACAATCCCACCGGGATTTAACGTCTGCTGGAGAATCGTATTAAGGTTTTCGCTACCCAACTGATTCCGCCGCATAGGCGTCAACACTTGAACTTCTGTCATCGGATCAAAATGGAACTTTTTGGGAATCCGCGAGGAAACGAGTTCCAGCATCTTGGCGATCACATCCTCCGGCGTATCGGATTCGATGAAAAAGAAATCAGGTTGCCCCCCGTTTTCAGGGAACTCAAAGGGCAAACCGCTATTTACCCGATGGGCGTTCCGTACAATCCAACTCTGCGCCTCCTGCCTGAAAATGGTTTCCAGGATGGTCAAGGGAATCACTCCAGAATCAATCATATCCCGCAGAACGTTTCCCGGGCCAACACTTGGGAGTTGATCCGCATCCCCCACCAACACCAATGTCGCGGTGGGGGGCAAGGCTCCCAAAAAGGAATTCATCAATTGGATATCAATCATCGAGACTTCATCCAAAATGAATACTTCCCCTTCGATTGGATTTCCCGGACCATGCTCAAAGCGATTCGTACCGGGGGTGTACTTCATGAGCCGATGCAGGGTTTTTGCCGGCAACCCGGTCGACTCTTCCATACGTTTGGAGGCACGGCCCGTTGGGGCGGCAAGGCAGATGTCCAGCTTGCGTGCATCATAAATATCCACCAAGGCACGCACAATGGTGGTTTTCCCTACACCGGGTCCACCAGTAATGATTGAGACTTTCTGAGACAAAGCCATTTCCAAGGCACTGCGCTGGGCGACAGCAAACCCGAACCCCATCCGCCCCTCCGCCCACGTTATCGCCTTATCAAGATCAATGGGCGGATAGGAAACCTTGGTTTTTACCAACCTTTCCAGAGTTTCCGCCACACCTGTTTCGGCCTGATAAAGTGGCGACAAATAGACATTACCACGCTCATCAACAAGGGTTCTGTCCTCCACGCCATGCAAAATGGCTTCTTTTAAAATTTCACCGGGAATCTCCAGCATCTGCTCGGCCGCTGGAATGAGATCTTCACGCGGGCAAAAGCAATGCCCTTCCTCCGACATGGTCTGCAATATATACAGGATTCCCGCCCGCGCGCGATTTTGGGAATGAGGTGGCACCCCTAAACTCAACGCAACCCGATCGGCTGTTTTAAATCCAATCCCCCAAACTTCGTAACACAGCCGGTAGGGATTTTCCCGCACAACGGTGATGGCGTGCTCCCCGTATTGCTTATAAATCCGCATCGCACAAGCGGTCCCCACCTCATGAGATTGAAAAAATACCATGATGTCACGGATGGCTTTCTGCTCCCGCCAGGACTCCTTGATCATCTCACGACGCGTTGCCCCAATGCCTTCCACCTCTTGCAAACGCACGGATTCCTTATCAATGACCTCCAGGGTACGACTCCCAAACGCCGCTACCAAACGTTCGGCCAATCCGGCCCGAATCCCCTTGATCATACCACTGGCAAGATAACGCTTAATTCCCTCGGTGGTTACCGGGGCATGACACTCTATACGAGTCGCCAGGAACTGCCGGCCATGTTTCGCATGATGCGTCCAACGGCCTTCAGCCTCAATCGTCTCTCCCTCAACGACCGTTGGCGCATTCCCAACTATCATGACCTCGTTTTTCTCGAGTTTCCCTCTAGGGATTACCCCGCACACACAATAGCCGGTTTCTTCGGAACGGTACACAACACGGCGTACGGCACCCTTCAGGATTTCAAGAGCCCCGTCCTCAGGAACGGCCGAAGCGCGATTTTGTGTAAAATCAATTTCCTCTTGCACAATGGTGAAGGATGCTACCTGCTCACCGGCAGTCCGTCAAACCGTGTCTCCCACCCACCGCAGGGGCATTTCATCTGCCATAGTCAAAAGGGGTTCATAATCGTCGTGTAGGCGATTTGTTTTTCCGGTAGATCCTTTCGGCGTGCCGGACGTTGTCTGCGCCGGCGCCGGAGGCACCCCCGGTTACCTCATGAGCCCGGAGAACAAGGTGACGGAGAACAAGGTGACAGGTTAATAGACTGTAAGGCGTGAATTTCCGAGCAATCTTTCATCGTGTTATTCAATCAGGACACCTTTACGAGCGATCCATTTACCAGTAGGCCAGCTTCAGCCACCAGCTC
>Ga0194054_10000080_pt1 | contig 46374 bp, 47 predicted proteins | sample SepL2210m_MetaG_FD_163628 | JGI IMG/M metagenome (GOLD analysis project Ga0194054, IMG submission 163628) | Anoxic zone freshwater microbial communities from boreal shield lake in IISD Experimental Lakes Area, Ontario, Canada - Sep2016-L227-10m | ecosystem: Environmental > Aquatic > Freshwater... | reverse complement strand
ATCTTGTGCCCACGTCTTTTCCGGCTAGTGCGGCGGCGAGCTGGCCCGGCTTCCGGCCGTCGAGGATCGTGCAGGGGATCCCGGATCCGACGGCGAGCTTTACCGCTTCGAGCTTCGTTTTCATGCCGCCGACGGATTCCTCGCCTTTGTCCGGACGGACGTGACGCGCAGCGGCAGCGATGTCTTTGACCTCGGGAACGCGATCCCCGTCCGCATCCTGAAGCCCGTCCACGCTGGTCAGGATGGCGAGGTGGTTCGCCCGGACGAGTTGGGCGACCTCGGCGGAGAGGCGGTCGTTGTCACCGAAGCGGAGTTCCTCGACCGCGACCGAGTCGTTCTCGTTGATGATCGGAACCACGTTGCCGGATGAGAGGAGCCGGTCGAGCGTATTGCGGGCGTTCGTGCGGTGCATCCGGCTGTCGATGTCGCCGTGGGTGAGCAGAAGCTGCGCGACATGCAGCCCGTGAGGCCGGAACGAAGCCGCGTAGAGCCTCATTAATTCCGGTTGGCCGGCAGCTGCGCACGCCTGCTTGCCGGGGAGATCGTCCGGTCGGCGCGAGAGCCCGAGGACCCGGACTCCCGCAGCGATCGCCGCACTGCTCACGAGGATGCAGGATGTTCCGGATCTGTGGAGGGCCGCGACCTCGCGGGCGATGCGGCGGAATTGGGCGGTTTCGAGCGCGCGGCCGGTCCGCGAGAGGACCCCGGTTCCGAGTTTGATGACAAGTCGTTTCATTTATTTCGAGGCGATCATTTCCAAAAATCCGCTTTCGAGCGCAAGACCTTCCTGCACCCCCCTGGCCAGCAGATCGCGCGTGCGGTCCAGCGCGGCCAGCCGCTTGAACAGCCGCTCCGGCGGATTGGCTTTTGCAACTCCGGCGACCGTCTCGGGGCACGGAGCGGACGGCAGATGGTGATGCCTAAGCGCGGCGGCGAGGATTTCACCTGTCGCATGGATGAGGTTTTCACGCTCCCGGATCACCGCGGCCTCGGCCTGGGCCTTGATTTGATCCTCCCGAGATTCCTCCCACCTCGCGTCCGCAGACTCCCGGTAGTGTTTGAGCTGCTGCTTCAGCTCTCCCTCCAACTCGTCCGTAACCTGCTCGCGAATCGCAGCGGTGGCCTTCTGGAAAGCCCGTGTGAAGCGCATGCCGGCCGCGATGTCAGGGCCGCCGGGCTGCAGCAGTGCCTTCACCAGAGCCGCGGCCACGGAACGTTCGCCGTCGCTCCGCGAAGCCTCGCCCGCGCCACGGAGCGGAACGGCGATACAGCGCGAGATGATCGTGTCCATGATCGCATCTGGAAGCGAGGTCAGTAGGAAAATATGGCAGCCCGGCGGAGGTTCTTCGAGGGTCTTGAGAAACGCGTTCGCTGCCTGGGGTTGCAGCCGGTCGGCATCGTGGATCACCGCCACCTTGGTGCGTCCGCGCATCGGCTTCATCTGGAGCGACTGCTCCATTGTCCGCATTTGCTCGATGACAATCCGCCGGGATTTCGACTCCGGGGCGACGCTGTGATAATCCGGATGGGCCAGGACCTCATCCGCGGTGCCGCCAAGAATAATGCCCGCCATCTGCGCGGCCAGCCATTCCTTGCCGGCGCCCCCGGGACCGGCCAGCAGATACGCATGCGCAAGCCTACCCGAGTTCCAAGCGGTTTTCAGTCGTTCCAGGGCGTTCTCTTTCAGCAGGGCCATCGAGCCGGGCATCTTCATGCGGGCGGTTCATCAAGTCGATGCGATTTTTCCTGCGCGGACACGCTCAGACTTGAACAATGCGACGGGGAGGGGCAGTCTACGGCCCTCAACATGGACACGATCAAATATCTCCTTCCAGAAAACGACATTCCCAAAGCCTGGTATAACATCGTCGCCGACCTTCCGGCTCCGCCCCCGCCGCCGTTGCACCCCGGCACCGGCGAACCGCTCTCGGCCGCCGAGTTGGAGCCGCTCTTTGCGAAAGAACTGATCGCGCAGGAGATGAGCGGCGAGCGGGAGATCGAGATCCCCGGAGAAGTCCGCCAGATCCTCGCCCAGTGGCGCCCGTCTCCGCTTTACCGCGCGCGGCGGCTTGAGAAGGCGCTCGGCACGCCGGCCAGGATTTATTACAAATACGAGGGCACCAGCCCGAGCGGCTCGCACAAATTCAACACCGCGCTCCCGCAGGTCTATTTCAACAAGGTCGAGGGGACGAAGCGGATCACGACGGAAACCGGAGCCGGACAATGGGGATCGGCGCTTTCGATCGCGTGCTCGATGTTCGAACTCCCCTGCGAGGTTTTCATGGTCAAGGTCAGCTTCGACCAGAAGCCCTACCGCAAGGCGCTCATGGAAACATTCGGCGGCCGCTGCATCGCCAGCCCGAGCACGGAAACCGAGGCGGGCCGTGCGATTCTGGCGATGGATCCGGAATGCCCGGGATCGCTCGGCATCGCGATCTCCGAAGCCGTTGAGGTCGCCGCAAAAAACCCGGACACGAAATACTGTCTGGGAAGCGTCTTGAACCACGTCCTCCTCCACCAGACAGTCATCGGACTCGAATGTCTGCGGCAATTCGATCTCGCGAACGACTACCCGGACATCGTGGTCGGCTGCACAGGAGGAGGGTCGAATTTTGCTGGCATCGCATTTCCGTTCATAGGAGAAACCCTCCGTGGCGGCCCGAATGCGCGGATCGTCGCCGTCGAGCCGAGCGCCTGTCCGTCGCTCACCAAAGGCCGCTACGCCTACGACTTCGGCGATACGGGAAAACTCACGCCGCTCGTCAAAATGCACACTCTCGGCAGCTCGTTCATCCCGCCAGCCATCCACACCGGCGGGCTCCGCTACCACGGCATGGCCCCGCTCGTGAGCCACGTCCAAGAGCTCGGACTCATCGAATCCCGATCGGTCGGGCAGACCGACGTCTTCCGGGCGGGGGTGGCATTCGCGAAAGCCGAGGGGATCCTCCCCGCACCCGAAGCCTCTCACGCGGTCGCCGCAGCCATCGACGAAGCGGTGCTTTGCCGCGAGCAGGGCGTCTCGAAAAGCGTTCTCTTCAACCTCTGCGGACACGGACACTTCGACATGACCGCCTACATGAAATTCGCTGCCGGGCAGCTCGAGGATTACGAGTATCCCGCCGAGGAGATCGCCATGGCCCTGGCCGGGCTTCCGTCGGTCGCGAGACCATAGCCGGAGAAAGTCCGAGTGGTCAGCGCGGGTTGCGCATGACCACCGGATCAGAATCCCATGAGCCGCACACCGAAAGATGCGCCTGCGAATGGGTTCTTCGCGCTCGTGGCGGCGGGCGAGCCGTTCCGGCTCCTGTTTCCTCTGGGGACGGTCATCGGGATTTTCGGCGTCGCGCTCTGGCCGCTGTTCATCTGGAAGGTGATTCCGGTTTATCCCGCAACCATGCATTCCCGGATCATGATCGAAGGGTTTCTGACCTCGTTCGTGGCGGGCTTTCTGGGGACATCTCTGCCAAGGTTGATCGGATCGCCGAAGCTGTCGCTGGTCGAGGCCGGAGGATTCGCGGCCGCGCTGAGCGGGGTGGCATGGCTGCACTGGACCGGGCGGACGCTTTCCGGAGACGTCCTGTTTTTCTGCACCATCGCCACCTTGGTTTTCCTCATGTCCGTGCGCGCGATTTTCCGCCGGGACACGCCGCCTCCCGCATTTGTGCTTGTGGCGATGGGGATGGTATGCGCGCTTCTCGGATCCGCCAGCCAGGTGGTCGCCTCCGTGGCGCCAAGCGTTTTGCCCGACGCGGTGGTTCCACTCGGGCGCTTGCTCCTGAACCAGGGATACCTTTTGCTGCCGATCATGGGCATCGGCGCGTTTCTGCTGCCCCGGTTTTTTGGACTGCCGAGCAGGCAGAGTTTCGACGAATCCATGTCGCTGCCCGAGGGATGGGTGCGGGGAGCGCTTTTCGCGCTATCCTGCGGGCTCGGCGTGGTAGCGGGGTTCGTCCTCGAAGCGGCGGGACATCCCAGCGCCGGCTGCGGCCTGCGCGCCGCCGCGCTGGTGGTGTATTTCTTCCACGAGGTGCCGCTCCATCGCGCAGGGCTCGGCTGCGGCTCGCTCGCGTTGGGGCTTAGGATCTCGCTGGTCGCCATTCCAACCGGCTACATCCTCATGTCCGTCCAGCCCTGGCATTTACTGGCCTTCGTGCATGTGGTGTTCATCACCGGCTTCAGCCTGCTCACATTTATCGTGGCGAGCAGGGTCGTGCTCGGGCACAGCGGGCAGAATTCAAAATTCCGGGCAACCCTCCCGCCGGTGCTCGCCCTGTGCGCGCTCCTCACGCTCGCAATGCTCTCCCGCGTGAGCGCGGACTGGATGCCGGCCGGTCAGATGAGCCACTACGCCTACGCGGCGATCGCCTGGATTGCGGGTGTTCTTTTGTGGGGTCTCTGGATTTTTCCCGCATTGAAAACAGCCGGGGAAGAATGAGAGGACGGCTGCACTCACCGCGGGCCGAACATGGAAAAAACCTTTATTCGCTGCGGGCGACGAGGCATGCTGAACCGATGAACAGGATCCTCTGCCTGCTGTTTCTGTCAGCCAGCGTGCTCTTTGCCGGGGATTTGAAAATCGAGGACGCGTGGATCCGCGCCGTGCCACCCTCCTCGAAGGCGACCGCGGCCTTCATGACGATCGTCAACGACACCGACGTGCCGGTGCTTATCACCGGAGGATCCTGCCCGGTAGCGCAGGAGATCCGGCCGATGATCACCACCAAACAAGGAAACGGGGTGATGGGTATGGCCCTCGCTGAAACCTTCGTCATTCCCGCCAAAGGTCGGCGGGTTCTCGAACCGGGGGGAGACCATCTCATGCTGATGAAGCTGACGGAGGTCCCAAAAACCGGGTCCACGGTCTCGCTGGTTCTCACAACGGAGTCCGGGGGTGTGAAAAGCCACATCCACCTGGATGCGCCTGTCCGCTGAATGGCCCGGCATCGACACAGCGAGGCCCGCTCCCGCCGGATCGCCCTGATCCTGTTTGCGGCATGCGCAGTCATCGCGATCCCTGCGCTAGTCATTCTCTTTTCGATCGCCAAAAAGCCGGCATCTCCGTGGTTTGGCCAATATGATCCCGACGCGCATCCGGCCTACAATTTTGCGTTGACCGACCACAACGGAAAAACCTTACGTCTCCAGGATCTTCGAGGCCAGGCCGTGCTGCTATGCTTCGGGTTCACCCGGTGCCCGAATATCTGTCCCACCACGCTGGGCAATCTCGCGGCGGTTTACCGGAAGCTTCCCCCGGCGGCGCAGGAACGCACCAAAGTCGTCTTCATCAGCGTGGACGAGCGGGATTCTCCGGCATCGCTCAAGGAATACGTCCCGTTTTTCAACGAGCGGTTCCTTGGCCTGACCGGGTCGCCCACAGATATCGGCACGACCGCACGCGCTTATGGAGCCTTCTTCCGCAAGGCCCCAGCGGCCGGAAGCGACAAGGACGACTACCTGATCGACCACTCGACCTACACCCACCTGATTGATCCGGAGGGAAATTTCCGCGTCCTCTACCGCTTCGAGCAACTGCCGGAAACGGACAGGATCGCCGACGATATCCAGAGGGTTCTCGGAATGCCGGTCCCCGAGAATCAACGTTAGCCCGAGACAATGCAAAGGCGTCTCCTGCTGCTGCTGGCCTTCGCTCCCTTCGCCTGCAAACCCGTCGCGGAACCCTCGCCCGATTTCGTCCCGCTCTCCGGCCGCCAGATTTACCTAGCCCGGTGCATCGCGTGCCATCAAGCAGACGGCAGCGGCATCCCCACCATCTGCCCGCCATTGGATAACTCCCCTCGGCTGACTGGTCCGCCCGAGGATTTGATCCGCATCCTGCTCCTCGGCATGAAGGGCGGCATCGTCCGCCATGACCTCACCTACCGAGGCATTATGCCCTCGTGGAAATTCGACCTCTCGGACGGACAACTCGCCGATGCCATCAACGATCTCTACGCACGGTGGAATCCGGGTGCGCCCATGGTCACGGAAGAAATGGTCCGCAGGACTCGCGACGAAACATCCGCCCAAAAACTCTTTCTCCACGAGAAGGAACTGCGTCTCGCCGAGTGAAGGGAAGGGCCTACAATCTCATCCGCCAGATCCGCGCCAGCTGTCTGGAGGCGGACTTGAGAGCTGCGGAGGGTTCCCGGGACCGGCCGTCCTGCGCATAGACAAATGATTCGTAGCTTGCCGCAAACTTTCTGATTTCGGGAGCATCCGCTCCGCTTGGAGACAAGGTTTCCAGCCTGGCGAGCCAGGCCAATGGCGTTTCTCCGCAAAGCCGGGAGCGGTTTCTCAAGGCGGCACTTTTTTCAAGTTTTGCGAGACATGTGGCCGCGAGGTCGGGCTGGGATTTGCGACGATTCGAAATCCAGCGGGCCGCGACAGCCATGCCAGCGATAGCCACGACAACAGTCCACAAGGCCGGATGGAAATGGGTTGATAGCGCCGACTCCAATCGCTCCGCCGTAAGCGTGGTCTGAGTAACCGCATAGGCCGCCGCCAGCCGGAACCAGGGCCATCGATCCGGGTTTCTTTCGACCTCCATGACGGCAGAGAGTTCGGGAGCGATGAAGGAAGTGGGATCGAAGCGGATCCAGTTCCCGGCCTTTTCATCCCAAGCCTCGACCCACGCATGGGCGTCAGAATCGCGCAGAGTCAGTGTCCGCAGCCAGGGATTCCATGTTCCTCCGCGGAATCCGGTGACGATCCGTGAGGGGATGCCACCGACACGAAGGATGTTGGCCGCAGCGGCCGCATAGTGGCCGCAGAAGCCTTTCCGGTGCTCGAAGAGAAACCAGGCCACTCGGCCGGACGGCATTTTTCCGGGACGCAGGGTGTAGGAATAACCGCCGGACGCAAAAAAATGCCCGAGGGAGTCGAGATCGTTGGAGAGAGTTGCTCCGGGCGTAAAAAGTGTGGAAGCAAGAAAGCGCAGGCGGAGGTCGTTCCGGATTTTGGCCGGGACATCAAGGCTCGCCGAGGCGATATCCGGGCGCGGAGGATCATTTGCCGGAATGGAGGCGGACGAAATCACAAGCTCTACTTCCCCGGTTCCCAAAACGGAATATGCGGACGCGCCGGTTTCCAGAACGGTTGCGCCACCGGTGAAAGCGACGACAGAAACCGGGCGATCCAACGCGGCCAGAACCCGGTCCGGCCCTAGTCGCTGGAAATACCTCCACTCACCAGCCTCCGACAGGGACCCCCTGCGTGCCGTTCCGGAGTTGATCCGAGCCGGATCGACCGACCAGCGGAGCCCTTCGTTATTTTCTAGAACCTGCCCCCGCCAATACAGATTTGAAAACGAGGGCACCGCAGAAGACTGCGGAAACGTGGCAACAAAGGCGATGCGGCGCGTGAGTCGAATCTCCGAGGCCTCGCCCGGGCTCAGCAGATCGCCTCCCGCAAACCGCACAAAAGCCACATTCGCGTGCGTGGAGATCGCCGGGAACAGCCAGAAAAACACGGTCACGATCAAGGCTACGGGGAGGATGAGACGAAGAGAACGCAACACCGACGCCCACATCCCGGGGTCGGCCTCGGGAGGCGCATGGATTTGCTGCGCGAGGAACATCAGCACCGCGACATCCGCGACGACAAACACAGCGTTGACGGTCCCGCTCTCCTGAAGGGTGATCGAGGCCAGCACCGTCATAGCGCAAAGCAGAATCCAGCGTCCGCGGCGCGGAGCGAGCGGACGCAGGAGGACCACCGCGCCGAGCAGCCCGCTCACCGCGCCGGCGACCACGGCGGTTGGCTTGAATACGGCCAGCGAGAACACCACGGCCCCGACAAGCAGGAGCCGCCACGCAAGAACCGGCGGGAAAACCCCGAAAATCCGGAGCAGAAGTCCCGCGATGAGCAGAAGGATCAAAACAGGGGAGATCAGTCCCGCATCGCCTGTCAGAAACTGATGGAGAAGCAGCCACCCGCCAAGGACCCAGGCAGCGGCGCACTCGCGTTTTGTTTCCTGCGCGCTCATGGCGGAAAAGCCGCGAGGGCGGCGCGGCAGGCGTCCAGGGTATTTTCGTTGAGGTGCCGCGAGGAAGGATCCAGGCGAAGTTCGAACGGCCGTTTGGCCCGGGCGCATTCCGAAACCCAGAAACTGAGTTGTTCGAGCCGGGCCTCGCGGTCTTGGAGAAAAGCCGTGTCCTCCCAGCGCAGCATGAGCCTCTCTCCGACCATCGACTCGAACGATTTGACAGCCAGTTTACCGCTTTTGGCAAAGACCCGCCAGTCGAGGCGCGCCAGCGGATCCCCCGCGACGTATGGCCGGTGACCGCTGATATCCTCGGATCCTTTCCGCGCTTCGTTGCCGGATCCCCCTTCGCCAGAAAAGTGTGAGGTCAAAGATTGCCCGACCGGGCGCGGATAAACGACGAAATGTCCGCCACCCGTCAAAACTTTCCATGCAAAACATAGCCCGACCGGATAGTCGCTCGAGACCCACAGCGGGGGGTATGGGTAGCAACCGCGGCGTGAGGCGGGAACGCGGATCCGGACAGCCGCCATCCCTCCCGGGCTCAGCACCGGAATCCGGGCATCACCCACCAGCGCCCATCCGCTGCGGAGCCTGACCCTCAGCGCGAAACGCTCACGGCCGGAGGAATTCCGCAACGTCACATCGAGGGACGCCTCGTCGCCGGCGCTTACCGGCCGCGATTGGCAGGCCACGAGCACCACGCCGCGAAGGTTTTCGTTTGTCTGGATGAGGATGACAATGCCCGCGACCACGAACGAAATCACGAGGGTTTGCGGCAGCCCGCCGAAACCCTGCAGAAAATAGCCGAGCACGAAGATTGCAAAAACGGCCCCCGCGAAGACGATGCCGGCCCATCGTGGAATAATGTAGATCCGCTCGCGAGTGTTCATCTCGAAGCCGGAATTTACCCCGGTTTGACACATATGACGAACTGAAAGCACGGCGTGACATTCATGGTGCAAGAATGCTCACGCCAAGGTCGCAAATCCCGCAAAAGAATGAGCCGATAAAGGACATGGAGCTCACGTGTAAGGGTGAGGCAATTCTCATCCATTCTTTTTAGAGTCTTGCTGTCGTGGCGAGCCTTGCGTGCTTTGCGTAAAATTTAAATACTTTTCCGGGTTCGTGCAAATTCCGGCGCAGAGGAAAATCCTCTGGATTTCAAAAATTGTGGGGATATGTTGCCGGCAATGAAACGCATCATTTTTGCCGCGGGAATTTCCGTGGCGGCACTTCTCCACACCACCATGGCACAAACACCAGTCGAACAGGGCAAGGCATTCCTTGCGCAAAACGCAACCAAACCGGGCGTGAAACAGACACCCAGCGGGCTGCAGTATAAAATCCTCGAACCGGGAACGGGCAAGTCCGCAAAGGCCACCGACGTGGTTTTGGTCAACTACCGCGGCACATTGCTCAACGGAACCGAATTCGACAGCTCCTACAAAAGGAACAAGCCCATCGAGTTTCCCCTGAACCAGGTGATTCCAGGCTGGACGGAAGGCGTACAGTTGATCAAGGAAGGCGGAAAAATCCAGCTCTTCATCCCGCCGAATCTCGCCTACGGATCCCGTGGAGCCGGCGGTGCCATCGGGCCGGATGAGACGCTGATTTTTGAAGTCGAACTCCTGAAAGTCCGCTGACCGCGCGGCCAGCAGCGGCGTGGAGGAATGGCGCGGCGCCTTCCCATAATTCTTGCTCCCCAAGCGGAACAAATGGGCGCTGACGGCACAGCGCCCTCCAAGCTACATGACGTTCGTCTGGGCGACCGAGAGGACCCGGTTGAGCTCCGTCAGAGTGACAACAGCGCGCTCCTCGAGGCGGGAGAGTTGCTCCGCGCGGGTGGCATCGGCGGTTTCCTGCATTCTTGCGATGTCTTGGACGAGCATTCTCGCCGAGGCAATCACGGCGCGGAGTTGCTTCACGGATTCTTTATCCGTGCGGTTTTCCTTGTTGATCTGCTTGAACCACTTGATTTGGAAATCCAGCCAGGCGAAGGCGGCATTGATCGCATCGTAGCCGCCGACGAGTTGCCCGTCCGGCGTGAACGCGGGCGGGAGCGGATCGTTCGGGCGGATCGGGATGACAGACTCGGGCGTCTCCGAGATCCCGCGCGTCGCCCTCGGGTTCTCGATGAGCGTGGGCGTGATGAAAACGATGAGGTTTTTCTTGTTGCGCGTCCGGGTTTTGCTGCGGAAAAGATGCCCGACTCCGGGAAGATCCTGGAGAAGCGGGATCCCGTTTTCCATGCGGAAATCGTCCGTGGTTTCGAGCCCTCCGACGGCGAGGGTATATCCGGAATTCACCTGTAGGGAGGCATTGTAAACCCGCTGCGACGTGACGGGATACGGGTTCGGGCCTGAACCCAAATTCAAATTGACCTCGCTGAGGATGTTGGAAATCGTGATGGCCACGGTGAGGGCGATCTGATCCTTGCTCAGCGATTTCGGGAGGATGTTGATCTGCGTGCCGACCGGCAGATAGCTCAAGGTGCCGATGTTCTGAGCCGCAGATCCGGTTGTGGTGGAAACCGAAGAAACGCCCCCGTTGATCGGGGTGTTCAAGGCGCTGGTGATGGCGACCTCGCGGTTATTGACGGTCAAGACCCTCGGATACTGGACCATCGTCGTCTTGTTGTCGGACATGAAGGCCTGCATCGCGATGGCCACATTGCTGGCGCTCAGGACCGCAGAATAAGGGGCGGCGATGTTGAAGTTTGTCTGCTTGTTATATTCGGAGGAATTTTGCGGAATGATGCCAAAACCCTGCGTTGCGCTCCCGTTTCCAGTATTGACCGTGTTGCTGCGAGCGGTGTCCACGCTGATCGTCCCACCCGGGGAAACCTTGATTCCGGAAGCGGTCACAGTGAACCCGCCTTTGCCGGTGACCGGGTCCGGATTCATTGTCCCCGACCAGTTGATGCCGAATTCCTTGCTCGGATCCTTCGTCGTCTCGAAGAACTTGATCTCGATGGCGATGAGCGCCTGCGGCTGGTCCACCGCGAGGAGGTAGTCGGCAACCCATTTGTGCTGCGCACGGGTTGCAACGACCCAGAGCGTGTTCGTGTCCGAGTTGTAAACAACCTGCGGCATCTGCGGGGGAACGTAAGTCGGGTTCAGGCGCGCCGGCGCGTTCGGGGAAGCTTCCTGCGTGGAAGTCCGGGCAGATGTCGATTGGGCGTTGGTTCCGGCGTTGGCGGTGTCGCCCTGCACGGAGCCGTCGGCATTATACGTGATTGGCGGCAGCCCGAGCATCACGCGAATCTCGTTAACAATCCTTGGGGCCTTGGCGGAAAAAACCCTCTGGGAGCTTTGCAAGGGAAGGTTTGCCAGAGAAACGCCGGTGGCGGTGCCGCTGCTGGACGACGAAGCGCCCGAAGGAGCAGCAGCTCCGCCGCTGGCATCCAAGCGGAAATCCACACGGTCCACCGGATCGTAGCGGAGCCGGTAGGCGATGCCGATGAGCTTGTTCTCATCCTCCTCCTTAATGCGTTGCTCGCGCTCCTCATCGACAGTGCGCATATACCAGACTCCGTTATCATAGCTGAGCCGGATTCCATTGTCGCGGCACACGCTCTCCAAGGCCGTGAACGGGCTCGACTCCATGGTAAACGTGACCAGGTGCTTGTTGGCGATGTCACTCTCTGGAATGCCCACGAACGGAATGCCCGCATCGTCGGCCAGATAGCGCAGCACATCGCGCAACGCCGCGCGGTCAAAAGTGAACATTTTGGCTGGCTGACGCCGGAGGCGGGCCGCGGCGGCATTCCCCGGCCCGTAGTCAGGATAGGCCGCGTTCGGCGGCGGCTCGACGACAAACGGAGCCGGTTGCTGCCCGAACGAAATACCGGCAGGCGACAGGAAAAGAATTCCCAGCCAAAGCATCAGGGGCAGTTTCAATCGGACAAAATTCACGGAATTTTCAGGAGAATCTATTCACGGAACGGATGGCCCGCATGCTTCGGGTGTGAATAACTTTTTCGACATGGGTTTTTGGGAGCTTTCCGATAACTCACGAAATATCGGAAAGTGTTTGTAACTCAGTTTCCTGCCCAATGGCTAGCCAAAAGTCATGCAACTATGCAACAATAGTCTTGACTTTGTGCCCTTTCGAAAGCTATATAATGCATATGAAAGCGACCCGGTTCTCCCCCGCCTGTGCTTTTACTTTGGTCGAAGTGCTAGCAGTAATGGCCGCCTTGGCTGCAATCACGGCAATGGGCTACGTGGCGGTTTCGAACAGCAGGACCAGTGCGGATTACAACAAGTTGAACTCGGATGTCGCCTCGATCAACCGGTCGATCCAGATCTTCCAAAGCGGCGGCGGCAGTTTGGCGGGGCTGACGGGAGGCGATGACGCGCAAGGGAGCCACAACGACGTGCTAACCAAATTGAAAACCAAGGGAGATCCGGCGAGAATCCTCGGTGTCACCAGCAGCGCCTTGGATGCCAGGATCTATGCAGTCTATCAGACAAGCGCCGAGGCTGCCACGAGCAGTGCCCGGGCGGTCTGGAACGCGAGCGCTGGGCGGTTTCAGGTTGCCACCAGCGGGGGGGTCGGCGTGAAGAAGTTCCTGCTGAATGAGGCGCTCGCCTCCAGCGCGCCGACCACGGACAGCACACGCACCTCGGTGAGAACCGTGGCCTCAGGCAACGGATGGGTCTGGGACCAAGCCCCGCCTGTGGTGGTAGCGTCCGCCGCGGGAGCTACCCCTCAGACAGGCGTTTCCGACAACGGCCTTGCGGTGATGAGCAATCTGGGCCTGAACACCGGTTCATGGACCGTCGGGCCAAGCGGGCAGGTCACCTTCGGCTACGGATACCGCGAGGCCGGATACCAGTCCCGCTTGGCGCTTTTCTCGCTCGATGGCATGGATATTTATGATCTGACCACGGACGCAGGCCGGAAGGCTTTCATGCTGGAGGCGATGCGCAGGATTCTTGCCGGCGGCACTCAGGGCCAGGTCGTCATTGACGCATCGAAAAACACCCCCGGTTCCACCAGCAACACGTATTCCTTCACCCCGGGAGATCAACTGGCCGCCTTGATCATCCCCAATACCGACCTCCAGACGGCGATGACCAACTTGGCCAACGACAATGGGACTCTCGCCAACTATGCCGCGAACCATGCCGATCAATCCCCCCTGGTTTCCGTGGCAAAGAATGGCGTGGACATCCCCTCGTTCTACTCGAGGCAGTTTGCCATGCTGGGGACCAATTCGAACACGTATGCGGTCGAGGACATGACCACCACCACCAACACCACCGCAGATTACCAGGATATGGTCTTCACTGCCGCGGGGATGACCGCGAACGGGTCGATGAACACCATCGCCAATCCGTCCGATTTTTATACCAACGCGGCGATGAAAGCCATGGATCCGAGCTGGACCTGGGACCAGACAGGAGTGAGCGGCAGCACCCAGACCCTTCACAACTATCTGAAGTCCGTCGGAGTCGTCCCATGAACAAGACGGTTCCACAATTCACTCACCAGATCGCAACAGAAGATTGTTTTCAATGCCGGTTCCCGCTACTGCTCGCCGGATTCCCCGGATGAAACGCCACCACTGAACCGAAACGATGCGACTTCTTGAACTTCATCCCGACTCCCCGGTCGGCGAACGGATCCGGGATCTGTCCATGTCCGAGGGCGTGAGTGATTTTTATCTGACCCCGGGGGATCCGCTTTCCTACAAGCTCAACGGACAGCTGATCTACGACGACACGGTTTTCGAGATGGCGTTGCCGGAATACCTTGAGCCGGGCTGCGACGACAGTGCTCTGGACCTTCACGGCCGCAGGTTCCGTGTGAGCCAGATGATCACCCAGGGAAGACTGCGGTGGGTGCTGAGGTTGTTGCCGAATGAAATTCCCCACCCTTCCTCGATCAAAGTTCCGACTCCAGCGCTCAAGGCCTTCCTCGAGGCCAAGAACGGGCTGTTCCTGATCTGCGGCGCGACGGGCAGCGGGAAATCGACGACCATTGCCTCGATGGTCCTTCATCGCGCCCTGAGAAGGCGTGAGCACGTGATCTCGTTTGAAGACCCGATAGAGTTTATTTATCCCGACGGCCTGCCATCGCTTGTCTCCCAACGCGAAATGGGCACAGACGAACTGGATTTTTCGAAAGCCCTCCGTGCGGCCCTTCGCCAGGCGCCTGATGTCATCATCATTGGTGAAATCCGGGATGGCGAAACTGCGGAAATCGCCCTGCAGGCAGCAGAGACCGGCCATGTGGTGGTGGCCACTCTCCACACCTCCACCGCTTCCCAGACCGTCCAGCGCTTTCTCAAGCTCATTTCCTCCGAACGGCTTGACAGTTCGCAGGAAACGATGGCGGATTGCCTGCGCCTGATTGTTTGCCAGCGCCTGCTCCTCGATGAGAGGAAGGGGAAGCGATTCCCCATTCACGAGGTCCTGCTCCAATATGACGGAGTGGTGAACATCATCCGCCGCGGAGACTTCAAAAAGCTTGATCAGGAACTCGAGACCGGGTGGAAGAAGGGGATGTATAACTTCGAGAAGAGCATCTCCCTGCGGTACGACGAGGGCTTCTCGGCGGGCCTCGCTCCGGAAGCTACGCCATTCTCGTGGGATGAGGTTCAGGAGTATCTCGAGCGACAGCCGGAGGTCTCGCGATGAAATCCATCGACCTCAAATCCATCCTGAATTTTTCGGCCTTCCGACCGGAGCCGGACGATCCATCCGCCTCATGGAAAAAGCGCTTCCCGGCGGAGAGGACCGTCTTTTTTGGTTTGGGCCGGACGGCTCTCTCTTGGCGCGCGATCAACCGCTCCGGAACGCCAGGGGAGCTGGAATCCGTGCGGGCGGATCCAAAAGAAATTCTGGCCCAGTCCGCCGAGCACATCAAACCGCTGACCGATCGGGGATGGTGCGCGGTCTCGCTCAGCACCCGGTATGTCGTCAGCCTGGAAACCAACCTTTCCCGCCGTTCAGGCAGCGAGGAGATGCTGAAATCCAATGCGCGCGGAGTACTGGGAGGAAGATACGAGCGGGGCAAACGCTACGCGCTTACCCACAATCCGGAAACCAATTCCTCGATCCTCCTGACCTTCGACGAGGATCAGACCAGGAAGACGGAAAGCATGTTCACCGAGGCGGGTTTCCGGGTGGGGAGGCTTTGTTGCGGTGCCTACGTGCTTCTCAAGCATGCCCTGGCTTTGACCAACACAGTGAAAGGCTCCGAACAACCGCTCAGCACCTTCTATGTTGTCTGCTGCGAAGGCGCTGTCTGCGCCTTGGTTCAGGATCAGGACCGCTGGCTCGAACTCCGCTCGCGCACGGATGTTTACGAGGAGGACCTCACCCCCATCACCGACCTACTCGCGCCGTTCCACTCCCGGCTCGGTCCCGATATCGGAATCACGCTCGTGTGCGATGAACCCATGAACGGCCTTGCGGACCGGTTGGGCAAAGTTTTTATCAACCGGACGGTCACCGATCTGTCTCAGCCGGCGCTGCTCGCCACGTTAATGGTCCAAAACTGAATCATGCAAATCACCGAGCGACAGATTGACGACTTCAAAAGCGACCGCAAGGACATCACGCCCCCGCTGCCGGTGGTCCTGCGCCTGGTTCCCCTGCTCTTCTACTGCTCGATTGCTGTGGCTGTCATTTTGAGTTCCATTTTTGCCATCCAGTTCCAGTTCGCCGTCCAAAAAAGGGACAACCATAAAACCATGACCGCTTCATTGGGTGCACAGACGCAGGATACCAGAAGCCAGCGGACAGCACTGGAGGCGCAGATCAAAAAGGCCACGGATATCCAGAACTGGGTTGCCAGTTCGCGGCCCCTCCAGCCGCTTCTGTTGGCGATCACGAGAAGCATGGGCCCCCGGTCCTCGATCGTGGACCTCCGCCTCGACAGGGAGACGGACAACCCCTCCCAAATCAAGATGAATCTGAGCATGGGAACGGACTCCACGAAGCAGTTGGACCTCACGGTCGAGAAAATTGCGGCTTTGAACTACCGGGCCTTCTCGCCCACCCAGACATTGGGCCGCGGAGAACTCGACTACAAAGCCACTCTCGTGCACCAGGACCCCCTTGGCCGGCAAAATGAGGAGGCGCCCCGGTGAACAACAAGCACATCGCCTGCGGGATTGTGGCGCTGTTCATTGTCTTGCTCGTGCAGCTCACGCTCTGGGTCCAGGGCAATCGCACAAAAGTCCAGTCCGAAGCCAGCGCGGCCCAGGATGCGGAAACAGCCGCGAACCTGCAGTTGACCAAGGAGCGGGGCCAACTTGGCGACCTCCGGAGACAGTCGACGGATTTGATCGAGTTTCTCAGGATCTGGCAGCCGTATTTCACCACCATTGACAATCCCCAGAGCGCCGAGGTCAATCTGTCGATGCTCATCAAAGAGGCCAACCTGGTCAATCTGGCCCAGAGGTTCGAGCAGACGCCCGTCAAGGGAAATGCCTCGATTCCGAATACCATGCGTGCCACTCTGACATTTGAGGATGATTACGCCCGCCTGCTGAACTGGCTGGGGGACCTGGAAGTCAAAATGCCGACAGTGAGGACAAGCAGCGCCCGGCTTTCCAAAGGCACCAGGGCAAACGACCTGAGAATGGAAATCATTCTCGAACAACCGCTGCTGAGCAAATGAAGGCGAAACGGATTCCAGAAAATTTGAAATGCGAAATGAGGAATGCGGAATTGGGCCGCTGCGCGTCCGAGTGCCGCGTGGGGCGCGGGAAGTGTTCCATTCAAGTTTCAAGCTTCAAGTTTCAAGTTTCCGCTTTTCTCCTTTTCCTCTGCCCCCTGCTTCTCCACGCGTCGGGCGATCCGTCGCTTTATCCCGATGGCCGACAAAAAGTCGATCTGCGTCCCACCGAAAGAAATCCTTTTGCCCAGCAGATTGCTCCGGAGGTGGTCCAAGCCAACCCCCAGGAGGGAGCCACCGAAGAGGCACGGTTGCGCAGAATTCTCCGGGCAATGAAAATCGGCGGAGTTTCTGGCACCCCCGGCGATATGCGTGTTCTCCTCGGGTCTTTGATCCTGAAGCCCGGGACCACTCTGCCCCCGATTCTCAAAAACCAATTTGAAGCGCTCCGGGTTCTCTCGGTGGACGACACGGCGGTCGTGCTGGCGTTCGTCGAAAGAAACTCCGCCATCTCCGCCCGCCAGATCGTACTTCCCTACGCAATCAAACCCGGCGTTTCGCAGGTGATGATTGGAGATGCTTTTGAAGAGCTTACGAAAGTGGGGCCAAGTGGGAAGATCGCAGTCCCTCCGCTCACAATCCAAGGAGTTGACGACCTCCTCAAAGGCAGCCGGGAGGCCGACCTCAGAAACATGGCGGATCGCGATGTCCAGATGATGGGGGTGATCACCAATGCGGAAAACGCAAAAAAAGGCAAATAGCCGCCCGTTCCCGAAGCGATCCGCCCGGGCGGCATTCACGTTTGTCGAGTTGGTGGTCGCCATGGTCATCGGCGCAGCGGTTATCATGGTGGCGGTTCTGGCGTATGGGGCGATCGCGAGAAACGGCCCCTCACGACGCCAGTCCAATGTGGCCATCACAAACGCCGTGGCCTTTTACGGCACGACAAACGTCCTCATCGCCGTGAGCGAGTCCCCGAGTTTCGCCGCTGCAGCAATGGCCGAAAGCATGAGGGAACGCTTGCTAAGCGACATCGCCTCCGCCAGCGCTGTTTGCTGCCTCGGCCGCAACAAGCCGAACCCCTCCGGCCTTCGGGTCACGAACTTCGCGCTCCCCACCAATTTCGATGAAAGGGGCATGGTCACCCCGGAGAACTTCCGGACAAATCTCATCGAGCCCCTTCAGAACGTTTACACTTCCTTCAATGGAGCGACAACGAACAGCACAAATTTGTCGATCTACATCCTGGGCTACTCGGGGAATGCCACCAATGTCCTCGTCAAGGCGATCTATGAGACCGATTTAGTAAGCCTGACCAATGATCCACCCGGCGTTTATGCGTCCGTCAGGCGTTATGTCGGCCCCATGCTCACCGACTACTACCATGTGTTTTACCCCGGCCAGGCGAACAATTTCAGCCCTTTGGCTGTCTTCTTCAGCAAGGCGTCCCTGGGCAGCAGCGGCACCCCGGCCATTGACCGATACCGGCAGGCTGCCGACAGGCCGTTCTACTTTGTCTGGTGGCCCGATCCTGCCAGGAAAAATCTGGCTTCAGGCTACGCTCCCGAGTCGCTCACCAATACCAACCCCCGCTGGGACTACTCAGGAATGGCGGGAGCGACCTCCTTCTTCTTCGTCATCCCGGCATTCCCACCCCTATGAAAAAGCCGCTTCCGTTTTTCAGGCGCTTTGAGGGAACCATCATGATTTTCTCCCTGTTCATCATCCTTGGGGGAACCCTCGTGCTGGTGGCGTGGGCGCAGATGATGGCGACGCGGGCCACCTATTCGGTCATGACCGAGGAAGGACAGAAGCGCCGCATCGCCATTGCCAACGGACGCGCCCTCGCCCGCCAGTATCTCTTGAATCAGATGCCTTCAGGCAGCATCTCCTATTTTACCACCAACCTGGGCAGCGGATGGGGTGGATTTCAAATCAACGGTGCCTCGAACTTGTGGACAAATGCGACATTTTCTGTCGGGAACCCCTTCAATCCGTTCAGCGACACGACATTTGTGGTCACCAACGCCGGACACATTTCCAACAGCGTCGAGACCTACGGCTGGACGTTTCTCATCCGGAGCCGGAGCCCTCTGCTCGCCGGGTATCCGCTCACGGTTCACAACCCGGGCACCACGAATTTGGCGTGGGCAACCAACGCCTACAAGATCTACTGGAGCAACGTGCTGGGGTTCTCGAACGCCGCTGACATCCCCTTCACCTCCGGGACCACTGCCTCGGGAACCGGCTCAACGAACGGCTACCTCGGCTATTTCGCTTCTCCGATGAATACGAATTACCCGAATCCAGTGGATGTCCCAACCTCCGCCCTCTCCGTCACCATCACCAACACAAACGGCGCTACGTATGTCAGCAGCACCAACCCCGTCACGAACACAAATATGTTCATCACAAATTACAGCGGCGGGAGCATCACGCTCGCCCTCAACTCCACGCAGACCAATGCCATCACGCGATACGTTGTCCCCAACACCGTGACGAATGTCTGGCGCACCTCGAACAACTCCGGTTTGAAGACCAACATTGGCTATTATTCTAATTCGGCGGTCACCAATCTGACGCTTGTGGGTGCGACGAACACGAACGCCCTTCACCTGATTGCTAACGCCAGCACCACCAACCTCAACACATTGACTTTGAGCGGAACCAACAACACCCGCAGGATCTACCTCAACAAGGTCGGGGGAACCCTGGCAATCCAAACCGCCACCTACACCAACAGCTACACTTGGTGGATGGGGATGAGCCTCTCCAACTGCACCGCCTCGATCTATGCCCCTACAAATGCCAACAAAGTGACCATGCAGGGAGGGATCCGGAGCGACGGCACGATCAATGTGATCCAGGGAAACCTCAGCGTCATTTCCAATTCCGTGCCAGCGATCAACGGGACGAACGTATCGGACATCGAAACCATCGCCGACCGGATCATGTGGCTCGAGGAGCAAAGAGCGCCATGAATAAGGTCGCGCATTGTTTTTGCAAGCTCCAGGCCTACTCCCTGATCGAAGTATTGATCGCCTCGGGAATCCTGCTCACCGGAATTGCCGCCATTGCGATGATGGCGCACACCATGTTTCTGCAGGAGGAAGCCAACGGGCGCATCACCCGGGGGCTGAATCTCCAGGAGCAGGCGGCGACACTGTGGCAACTGGGCCTCACCTCCAGCACCATCACAAATATCCTCCCCGAAAGGTGCAAGGCAGCCAATCCTCCAGGAGCAGATGCCGTCTGCCTGACTGTTACCACCAATGCCAACATCACCGGCCTCGGATCGGGCATCGCCGAGTCGGTCAATATGAGCATCGCCTTCCACTCCGCAACCTATGCAAACGGCACTGTTGTCTACCAAACGAACGATGTCACCGTCGTGCGCCCGTCCACTCGATAGCCGGAAGACGACAGCCCGCCTCCCGGCACCTCCGATTCCCCGTTGCATAACCTCCAACCTGTGAAATATTGCCTTATGCCACGCAAACCGGAAAAAAGCGTAGACTGTAGAGGAACAGGGTTCGTGGCTCGCAACAGCGGGTCACTGGACAAGCATCCCCTTTCCACGAAAATCGCCATCCTTCTGATTTTGATTGGAATTTTTAGCCTATTTTCAATCCCGTCCATACAAGCCGAAACGATCACCGTCTCCATCGCCGGCGTGGGCAGCGGCACTTTGGTCAGCGGCACCTTGGGCGAAACCCAATTCGATAACACCCCGTTCGTGTGGTCGCTCACCTACGACACAACATCGTATTCTTCCAATCTGGGGCCGGATCAGCCGATTTTTCTCAACCCGGTATCCGTCATCAACCTTCAAGGTTATCCCCTCCCCATCCATGTCACGCAGGAGCATGGCCTGTGGGTATATAACACCGACCACTTGTGGCTGGCCCCGATACAGATGTCAGGCTCTGAGCCCGGAAATGACATGCTGACAATACAGGGCAACCCCGCATGGAGGGGATTTACGGCACTGTCTCCGACGAGCGATATATCGGGAGGTGTCTTTTATTCCAATGTGCCGATTTCCACCGACCAGGGGGTGCTGACATTTTCTTCCGGCACGGTCACCTCGGTCAGCGCCAACGCCTACGCGGCCTGGGCTGCCGGGATCAATTGGGGCGGGGCGGATTCCTCGCCGGGCGCCGATCCCGACCAGGACGGCATTGTGAATCTCATGGAATATGCACTCGGCGGGGATCCGGTCTCCGCGCTGAGCGCCCCGAGACCGGAATCGCAAGTTTCAGCATCCAAACTGCAAATCAGTTTCCTTCGGGCCAGACCCGAGCTGATCTACACGGTGCAAGGTTCCTCCGACCTCATCGCTTGGACTGACATCCCTTACACCCAGGCGGCTGCGGGAACAACCCAGGTTGTCGCAGACACGGTGAACCTCACTGCCAACACCCGGCGCTTCCTGCGTCTGCGCATCTCGCAGCCGTAATCACAGCCAGGCTGGCGTTACAGTCGCCAGCCTACTCAAGCCGCACCCGGGGATCGACGACGGCGTAGAGGATATCCGAAAGCAAATTCCCCAAGAGGACGAGGGCAGCCACGATGAAATTCAGGGCCACCAGGGTCGGGTAATCCCGCTCCAGCACCGCTTCGTAACCCAGACGGCCCATGCCCGGATAGGCAAAAATCGTTTCCACGATCACCGCCCCTCCGATCAATGCGGGCAGGAGCGATCCGATTCCGGTGATCAGGGGGCGGATGGAATTCCTCAGCGCGTGTTTGTAAAAAACCACATCCTCCTCAAGCCCTTTGGCGCGGGCCGTGCGGATGAAATCTTCGCGGAGCGTCTCCAGCATGCTTGCCCGGATGTAGCGTGATTGGACGGCGATTCCCCCGAGCGAAAGCACGATGGCAGGCAGCGCGATGTGCCAGATCCGGTCGAGGCCGGCGGCCAGAAAATTGGGGAAATCAATCCCGTAGGACTGGGTGCCAAGCACGGGCACCGAGGTGAACTTCACAAGGCCGATGATCGCCATGTTGGCAATCCAGAACGTCGGAACCGCAATGAAAACAAAGGCCAGCAGCGAAACCCAGAAATCCGGCGGCTTCCCCGCATGCCGGGCACAATAAATCCCCAGCAGAAGGCCGAATGTCAGCGAGAGCAGGATCGACGCGATGTTCAGGGTCAGCGTGGCCGGAAGTCGTTCCAGAATTTTTTGAAGCACGGGCCGGTCGTCCTTGATGCTTTTCAGGCGGCCGTCGAACAGGTCTCTCATGTTCAGCCAGTATTGCTTGTAGAGCGGCTCGTCGAGATGGAACTTTTTCCGGAACATCTCCTTCACCTGGGGCGTAATCTTCGGGTTCAGTTCCCCCCACGGATACGGGCTGCCCGGTGCCAGGGTGATCATGAAAAAGGAAATGAGACTGATCCCGAAAAGCAGAACGAGGCTGATCAGCAATCGCCGGGCAACAAAATTAAGCACGTGGGGATAATGGAATCATCCACCCGAAAGCGCAAGAATCTCCCGAAGCGTTTGCGCGTCCCCGGGGAGGATATTGGGATCGTCACTGCGCACAAACTCGAGCAGCAGATCCGTGTCTTCAGTGCCTGATTTCAACTCCGCGACATACGCCTCCCAACGTTCCCGGCCGTCGACGAGCGCATGACGCTGCCCCGAATCCGGCCACCAATGGAACACGTGGACATGGTGGAGCCGCGGCATCATCGCCCGGAGGCTGGCTAGGCATTGCTCCAGCGTTTTCCCGTGCGGCGGCTGCCAGAGGCTTCGGATGAACGGATGTTCGGTGTCGGCAAGCAGGGCTAAGGCGGACTCCGTGGTGTCGGTCAGAGTCCCGTCATGAAATTCGTAGCAGATGGAAATCCCGCGCGCCCCGGCGAGGTCCGCGCAGCGCAGGGCATCCTCCGCAACCGCTTTTCGTCCGGCAGCATCGGTGTCCGCAGATCCGCGGTGCCCTGCCCAGACCCTGATCGCCGGAGCCCCGAGGGACTCTGCGGCAGCCAACACCTCCTCGAACGAAAAGCCATCCGAAGCGGCCAGCCTGTAGTAGGAGCCGTAGGCGGTGATCGATAATCCGGCCGCGCGAGTGATCTCTCCCACATGGGAGGCCCCCCTCGCATCGCCTGGAGGAACATGGATATCCCCTCCCCATTCGATCGCCCGCAGGCCGGTTTTCACACAGAGCCCAACAATTTTCTCCGGCGACAGCCGTCGGAATGTGACGGAAACAAGTCCCGGCTTCATGCTTGGTTTGCTCTCATGCCATTTTTGCGAGCATGGCCTGGGTGATTCGGTAGCGGAGCGGCACACCACCCACGAAACGCCGGAGTTCGTCGGCCATCCAACTGCCCATCCGCGCGCATTCCCCCTGCATGCTGCCAGCGATGTGGGGAGTCAACACCACGTTGGGCAGGGACCTCAACGGGGAATCCGCCGACGCGGGCTCGGGAAATGTCACGTCGAGAACCGCCGAGAGATCCGGCCTGCCGCGCAGGACCTCGATCATCTCATCCTCCGCGATGACCGCTCCGCGTGAAGTGTTGATCAGCGTGGCTCCGTGCTTCATCGATGAAATTAAGTCTCCGGTGATCATCCGTTCCGTCTCGGGGATCCATGGCGCATGCAAGCTGATGACATCGCACTCGCGGAAAAGCTCCTCGAGGGAGACAAGGCCGACCTGCAATTCGGCTGCCTGCTCGTCTGGCAGAAACGGATCGTAAGCCAGAAGCGTCACGTCCAGTGGCCGTAGCATGCGGGCGGCGGCACGTCCGACCGCACCAAGGGAAACCAAGCCAACTTTGGACTGGTAGCCGCCTGGAACAAGGAGGTCGCCATGTCCGCTGACCCCATCACGCATCATCCGGGAATAGTGCCAGAACCGTTTCAGGCTGAGCAAAATCGTGGCGAGCGAATACTCGGCAACAGGGACACCGTTTGCCGCCCAGGCGCTCGAGATGATGATTCCCCGCTCCCAGCAGGCATCTGTTACGAATCCCTTCACGCTTCCGGCGGCATAAAATACCGCCTTCAGCGAGAGGGCCGCATCCAGAAACTCCCGATCGATGGCCGGCATCCCCCAAGTGCTGAGAATGACATCGGCCCTGGAAATTGCCTCTGCCTCTTCCTGCCAGTTCACAGGGTTGAGAACAGGCCAGAGCTGCTCGGCCGAGCGGGAAATTTCACTGAGAACCGCCGAAGGAAACACATGCCCTTCCAACTCAGGAGGACAAATCACAAGTGCGCGGCAGGACATTGCCAGTTCTTCTACCGCAACCGCAAACTGCAACCAATGCTATTTTTTTTCACGGGATTGTGAGACAAAAGCCGGGTGGAGCACTCTCCGGCCATTTTGATCCGCAGACGGGCCTGGGGCGATACCAGTTGGATCGTCACGTGGCTGACCCTCGGGCATGGGAAGGTTTCCACAATGGCCAGGGGAGCGCGCCGGCCAGCCAGCCCTTTCTCGGGAAAACTCGACCTCTTTTACATCGGCGAAATCTCGTTCGTGCTCTCAAGAAAATCCTCTCTTCACACCCTTCGGGAGGTGCAGATCCTCGAACCATTCGACGCGGAGTGCCTGCCGAGCCCAAATCTGTTTTTGGGTTGCTATTTTGTCGAACTCGCGGAGCTGGTGACAGAACCCGACGCCCCGGTGTCCGGAATCTTCGATCTCCTCACCAGGGCGCTGACCCACATCAAAAATAACGCCGCTTCGATTCGCGCCCTCGATTTTTTCGAGAAGGAACTCGGACGCACTTTGGGCATCAGCGGTGCCGCGACTCATCCCCTCGCCGCTTTGGAGGCCCATTGCGGAGGAATTCCCCGGTCACGGTCCACCCTCCTCCGGCTGCTGAAAACGTAAAAAATCCTCTCGTCTGGAAGATCGGGATCGGGTAAATAAATCCCTCATGCAGACAACCGCAAATTTATGGGAGGTTCTCTGCAAGGATTTGGAAACGCAGCGCAGCAAATCCACGGGCGAACAGCACCGGCTTGCCGCGCAGAAATTTAAGGAGGCCGCCCAGCAGGTCTTCAGAAAAAGCAGCCCGCGGCTCAGCGACGCGCTGGAAATTGCGGGAGATGTCTGCCAAGCCTCCGGATTTCTCGCCGATGCCGTGCAGGATTTCAAAGACTCTCTCTCCCACAATCTGGAGAACGGAAACATCACCGCGGCGGCGCGCGTGGCGGCAAAACTGGCGCTCCTTTCAGAACACCAGGGCGAAGAGGCCGCGGCCCGGCGCTACTACAGCCAGGCCATCGAGCTTTACGAAGCCGCCCACGATTATTCGCAGCACTGCATGCTGGCGAGCAACCTGGCGGGCCTGGAAAAACATGCGGGCAATTTTCCTGCGTGCGAGAGGCACTACCTGCAGGCGCTGGAAACCGCCGTCCGGCTACACGGAGAAATTCATCCGGAAGTGGCGCTCGTCTGCAATAATCTCGCTGTCGCCTACACCGAAACGGGCGACTGGGTGCGCGCGGAAAACCTGCACATGCGGGCGCTGGGAATCAGGGAGCAGGTCTTCGGCGCCATGCACCCTGAAGTCGCTCAGTCGCTGGCCAACCTGGCCGTCGTTTACCATTCCTGCTCCAATTACTCAAAAGCACGCGGCTACTACGAAGCGGCATTGAAAACCTACCTTGCCTTCAAAAAACCGGATGCGCCGGAACTGGTCTCGATCAAGGCGAACCTCGAAAAAATCCGCTCCCGCACCTGATGGCCCCGGCGATCCTCACACCCGCAGAAGCCCGCGCGGAGCGCGACCGGCTCGTAAAAGCCGGAAAGGAACTGGTTTTTACAAACGGCTGCTTCGACATCCTGCACCGCGGACATGCGGAATACCTTGCCTTCGCGCGCGCCGAAGGCGACGCCCTCTGCGTCGGTTTGAACAGCGATGCCTCCGTCCGAAGGAACAAGGGCCCGTCGCGTCCGGTCAATTCCGAGCTGGATCGGGCCTTCGTCCTCGGATCCCTGCGCGCCGTGGATTTCGTGGTAATCTTCGACGAAGACGAACCGAAAGATCTCATCTCTGAGATCCTCCCACAGGTCCTTGTCAAAGGTAAAGACTGGGCGCATTACGTGAGCGGCAGCGACATCGTTAAAGCCCACGGCGGGCGCGTCGTCCTCGCCGAAATGGTAGCGGGACGCTCCACGACAAACACCATCGAGCGCGTGCTCGCCAGTCGGTCAACGTAACCCGCAGCATGGGCAGTCCGCCCGCTCACCGGCCCTGGATGGCCAGAAGCCGGCTGATGATGGCCAGCTTGGATTTCCCGTGAAGGGAGTGGTAGATCCAGTTGCGGCCGAAAACGGCGCCGAAGATCCGCCAGCTCCGGACATAGAACATACAGTGGAAACGAGGATCGATAAGCTGGAGCGCGTTGTTCTTTTTTAGCACGCGATCGATCGCCACCTGATCCCAGAATGGGTCCGGATCGAGAAGTGACTCCTCGAACATTGCGGCGACTTCCTTGCCCGGACGGAAAACCAGGACCCCGCTGTTGAGTCCGGCCGGGGGTTTGTCCATCACACCACCGACCTTTCCGGGTTCGACAAGCGGCAGCGCCGGCGCGTCATTTGCGATGAGGATGTCGGAGTCGAGAAAGGCGACCATGTCCATGGACCGCACCCATTCGAGATCGTGGAGGCAGCACTTCTGCCAAGTCAGCTTCTTGCCCGGCAGCTCGCGGATCGGCCGGTCCACGACCAGGGTCTCGTAGCCGTGGCGGTGCGCGTAGCTTTCGAAGCGCGAACGGGAGAACTGGTCGAAAAGTTCGGTGTATTTCGTGCCGATGACGACAGTGACGAGTCCGACTCTCATTTCTTTTCGTCAGTTGGCCCGGGCTGAGGAGAGTCTGAGACCGGCACGGCGGCGTTTTTCGCAGTCTTCCGGGCGATGGTTTTCCATGCTCCGGACCGGCGGAGTTTTTCCAGGAGAGAAATGCCGGTTTCGCGCGACCACGCGCTGAATTGCTTGTGGAGAACCGAAATGGACGCCTGGGCCGTTGCCAAGTGGGCGAGGGTGCGCAGGCGCAACGGATCCGGACGGCAGAAGTTCAGCAGCGTCGTCACGGCGGGCACTCCCCCTGCGGTGGCGGATTCGACGATGCTCCGGGCTTCCCTGAATCGGGCCACGTGCTGACGGGCCGTGACGACAACGACATCGGATTTGAGCGCGGCCTCGTTGGCGATGTCCGAGCGGGCACAGGAAATAAGGTCCAGCACAACGGCGTCGTATGCCTTCGAGGCGCTCGCCAGAAATGAGTCGAACGTGGAACGGACACGATCCTCGGAAACACCCGTGACCCAGGGAATCATTTCCACCGCGCTCTCGGGGTCCGTTTCTTTGTTGCCCCACAGGGATGGCGGGGCGGGTTTGGCGGCGAGAGCGGCCGCCGCGGCAAGGCCAGGTGACGGCGTCGGGAATTCGGCGAGAAGAACTTTGAACCCATGGGCAGAGATGGCGCGGGCGATGTTGAGAGCGATGGCGGTGTTGCCGGCCCGAGGGTGTGAGCCCACGAATGCAAATACCTTCGCGCCGCAACGCTGGTGCTCAAGGATAAGCCGGAGAGCGAGATCTCTCAGTGAGAGGGAGGCGGGGTGGCCGGGCTGGTCGAGCAGGATTTTTGCGAACGCGGGATCCTCTTCACCGGCAGCCGTGGCAGGGACCGGCTCTGCTCCCGGCCCGCCAATCGCGGCCCCGAGTTCCTCGCGGCAACGGATCCGGCCATCCAGCAAATCAAAGAGGAGGCAGATGCCGCCGACGAATCCGAACGACAGGACAAGAACGATGAGCCGCAGCTTGGAGGCGTTACTCGAAGCGGGCTTCTCCGGCGGGACCGGGAGCTGGTCGATGGTGACAGGAAGCGGAGATTTGGCTTCGAGTTCGACATCGTCGATGCGCGTGTTGATCGAAGCGAGCCGGTCGCGGAGCTGGCCGAGCCCGAACGTGAGCTCGTTCGCCTCGAAGATCCCCTCGGAGATCCGCGTGGCCTCCTCGTTGGCGGATGCAAGCTCTCGGCCCAATTGCTCGGATGTCTGGCGCACGGAATCGTAGGCATTGCGGGCCTTGATAACGGTGTTCTCAAGTTCAAACGCGCGCTTCTCGGTCAGGTTTTTAATCGTCTCCTCGCTGACATGCTTTTTGTAGTTGGCCATGTATTCGTTCATCGAAGCCATGCGGTCTTCGATATATTTCCGGTCCGGATTTTCCGGCTTGAGCCCGTCAATCGTGGCTCGCAACTCCTGGGATTTCCCGTAGGTCCACTGCGTGATCTGGTTGATGCCGAAATTGTCGGCGACGCGCTCCTCCGCGAACGGTTCCAGACTGGCCTTGGCAAGGCTCACACGGTCTTTTTCCGCCTCGTCGAGCGCGGCAGCCTTCGAGAGGGTATCCGCCTGCGCCTCCCAATAGAGTTTCTGGATGAGGTTCATCTTGCCGAGATCGGTCGCGTAATCGGCACGGAGGAACGAGCGGTTGCTGAAGTGCCCGGCAAGGTCCAGAATCCGCTTTTTTTCCTCGGCACCCCTCGCCGAGATTTTGTCCCTCTCGGAGCGGAGGTAGTTGAGCCGCGAGGCGTATTGTTTTTCCTGCTCGGCCTGGAGTTTGTCAATCAGGCTGGAGAGCACCTCGTAAAGGGTGATGGCCAGTCCCCGGGATTCCCCGGCATCGAGGGAAACATGGATCAAATACGTCCGCTCGACCTCCTTGGCGACAAGCCTCGACATGAGGCTGTAGATCGCCCGGTCGGAAGAGCCGAGGCCTTTGAGGAAGTCCGGACGTTTGTCATCAGGAATTTTTTCCAGGGCGGTTTGAAGCACCTCGCGATCCAGAATCCTCAGCACGAGCGTCCTTTGAAAAACACCAATGTCCCCCTGAATCGACTCGCGCTCGCGGCCCGTGATCGTTGGCTCCTTGGTTTGCTTGATCAGGAGAGTGCCGTCCACCCGGTAGATGGGGTGCACGAACAAGGCGAGCAGAAGGCTCAGCAGGACAAACGCCGGGATGCCGAGGCCGAGGATCAGCGGACCGCGACGCCAGAAAAAATCGAAAATCCGGAACGGCTTGGAGTTTTTTGCGTTCTCAAGCGTGCCGCGTTCGAGCGGAGCCGACCGCCGGGAAGCCGTGGGATCCGAGCTCAATGGCCTCCTCCGCTGCTCGAACCGCCACTGCTCGAACCGCTGCTGCTCGAGCCCCCCCCGCCACCGCCACCGCTGAGGGTGCTTCCGTAGAGCAGTGACGAAAGGCCGTTGAGAAATCCGAACCCGCTGACCATGTTCGCCGTGACACCCACGACGGTGAAAAACGGTGCGATTTGCGAGGTGAAGTAGTTGAGCTTGTTCAGCCCGGTCTCGGGCACATAGATCAGATCCCCCGCCCGGAGGATGTAGTTTTTGGTGAAGTTGGCATGTCCGACCAGCTCCTTGAAGTTGATCCTCTCGACGACGCCTTTTCCACCGACCTGCCGCACGAGGAAAATATCGCGCATATTGGCGCCCTTGGTCGGGCCGCCCGCGGTCATGACAGCATCCATGAGGGTTAGCTGCGAACGGAGCGGGACGATGCCGGGGTTCCGCACCTCGCCCAGCACAAAGGCGAGCTGGTCTTCGCTTTGGGGAATGAAGATCACATCGCCGTTCTGGAGGCGGGCGTTAAGGCTCATGTTGCCCTGTTCGAGGAGCTCCTTGAGGTCGATCCACATGATGAGGTCCTTGCCGCGGACGATCATGCACCGGCTCAGAAACGACTTGGCGGTGTCCGCAGGAATCCCGCCGGCGAGCGAGAGGGCTTCGAGCAGCGTGCCCGGCCCCTGGAAGTTGACGGCTCCGGGAACAGCCACGCGCCCGAGCACGAAGACCCGGTTGTTGTTGTAGGCCTTCATCACGAGCGTAACCTCCGGCTTGTCGTAGTAGGCGCCCAGCGCCTTGGTGAGTTCCTCCGTGACCTCGCGCAGCGTCCGGCCCTTCACATTCATGATGCCCACGCGAGGCAACGCGACTTGGCCGTCGGGCGCGACAATGATTTCCTCGCGGGAGATGTCCTCTCGGCCCCGCACGAGAAAAGCAAAATGGTCGCCGGGACCAAGGCGGTATTCGTTGTCGATTTTTGCGGACTCGGCCTTGATTTTATCGCCGGCGGCGAAGTCCTTTGAGGACGTCTTCATTTCCGCCGTGAAGTATTGTCCCGGCTTGAGCCCCTTCGCGGGCTCGTAGGTGTCGGCTTTCTTCCCTTCCTCATACACGCCTTCCTTGATCGGCACGTTTGTGCAGCCGGCGAGCAGGAAGAGAATCGCAGCGGTCAGCGTGACGGGAATGAGCGTTGTTGGCAGACGGCTCACGAAATCGAAAGGGGGTTGTTTGCGCGGAGTGCGGCCTTCGCATCGAGTTCTTCGGTGGCGCGGGCCTTGCCGACCTTGAGGCAGCGATGCTGGTACGTGTTGAGAAATTTCCGGAACGCGAGGTCGGGGTAGCGAGGCTTTCCCGCCAATGCGCTTTTGACATATCCCCACCACATCGCCAACCCGCCGATAACATAAGGCGGGTGGGCCAGCCGGTATGTGGAACTGACCGTCATATAGAACAGGTCGGTCCCCATGAAATACTGCCCGAAGCCGTGGCGCATCCGTCCCGTCAGAATGCTCTTCTGGCTGGACCCCATCGGGCGCAAGTGGACGAACCGCAAATCCGGATCATCCCAACTGCGCGCGACCCAGCCGAGCATCCGGCACCGGTGGCAGTCGATCCCGTCCCACATCACCTCACGCACGAATCCCCCGATCTCCAGAAAGCAGGTGACACGGTAAAACTTCGTCATGCCGACCGACATCTCGTCACCGCATTTTTCGCTGACAAGACGGTCACCTTCCTCGAAATACGGTTTTCCGCTGCATGTGCCCAGACGCGGGTTCTCCCCCATCCGGCGCATCAGGGTTTCGAAATATTTTTCCGGCAGGTCGAGGTCGAGGTCGAACTTGCAAAGAAAATCGAAGTCCTGCGGGCGAATGGTTTCCATGCCCGCGTAAAACGCGTCCACGACGCCCGGGCCGACAGCACGTCTTCCACGGTCCTCGCGGCGGACAACCCTGATCCACGGATACTTCGCGGCATATTCCTCTAGGATGGCCGGAGTTTCGTCGCTCGATCCGTCGTCCACCACGACCCAGAGCGACGGGAGGACAGATTGTGCCAGGACGCTCCCGATGCAGCGCCGCGCGTATTTCGCCTCGTCGCGGCAGGGGGTGATCAGGACATATTTTCCCAGCGGGGAAGCGGGCTGGATGGCGGAGCCATGGGACGTCATGGGTTAAGGTGGGCGGTTAAGGCCACAACAAGCATATCAAGATTTTTTGCAGAAGAAAACTCTTCTTCTACGCGTTTGCGGCCTTCGGCGGCGAGCGAGGCGCGGAGCGCGAGGCTGGCAGCCAGCCTGCGGAGGCATGCGGCGAGGGCATCCGGATCGCCGGGCGGCACGAGGCAGCCGGTCCTGTTGTCGCGGATCAGCTCCCGGATCGTCGGCAGGTCGCCGCTCACCGCGCAGATTCCCTGCGCCATGGCTTCCATCAAAACCACCGGGATGCCATCGCGGTCGCCGTCCCCGCAGATCTGGCATGGCAGGACAAATATATCGGTCCCTTCGAGCAACCCGGGGACATCGCGGTTGGCCACCGCGCCGGCAAATTTTACCGGCAACCCGGCGGCGAGTTCTTGGAGGTATTGCAATTCTGGTCCGTCCCCCGCAATCGTGCATTCGAGCGCGACACCTTCGCCGGCCAGAATGCGGCAGGCTTTGATCAGCACGTCGAAACCTTTCTTGGGGACAAGACGGCCGAGCCCGAGCAATGTCAGCGGAGGGCCGACGCGTAAAGGAACGGGGACATCCGGTACGGCCACCCCGCAGCGAACCACCGGATATTCCGCATCCGGACGGTGGCAGAGCGTCCGATACCAATCCCTGTGCCACTCGCTGATGCAGGCGACAAATGCCGCGCGGCGGAGTTTTTGTTCCAGCAGGCAGCGCTCGCGGAAGAGGTCCGCGGCGTGACCGGTGAAGCTGAACGGGATGCCGAGAGCCTTCGCCGCATACATGCCAACGGTTGTGGCTGCATGGGCCATATGGATGTGGATGTGGGCTGGTGTCAGGGATCGCGCTTCCAGCCGCCGCGCCAGAGCTAGCGCTGCGAGCCCTTGGAAGACAACCTTCGGGCGGTCTTTCCACTTCAGGTCCGAGGCGAAGATCGCGTCCATTTTGGCAACCGTCATGACCGCCGTGGACCGCAGGGGATGGCGCGCGTAAAATGCAAACGCGTCACGCAGAAGCCGTCCGATCCCGGATCCGTAAACCGTCACGGCCCCCGCGGCCATCCGGTCCAGTTCCTCTTCGCCAAGATCTTTCTCCGGCGGGTAAAGCGAGGCCACGCCGATGTCGAGCCCTCGCCCCTGGAGGCCGAGGACTTCTTTGTATACAAATGTCTCCGAGCGTTTGGGCAGGAAGGAACTGAGATACAGGACTCTCATTCGGCGGTCTTCGCGGGCAGGATTTTTGCGGGAATTCCGACGGCGGTGGCGCCTGGCGGAACATCCTGGAGAACGACGCTGAGCGCGCCGATGCGGGCGCCGGTCCCGATGCGGATCTCACCCAAAACCTGCGCGTAGGCACCGAGTTCGACATCGTCGCCGAGGATCGGAACGCCGCCGCCATCGCGACGATTTCCGATCGTGACGCCCTGGCGCAGCGTGCAGTTCGAACCGATTTTCACGCCAGAGTGGATGAAGATGTTGCCAAAGTGATGGATCCTCAGTCCGGGTCCGATCGCGACGGCCTTCGTGAAACTCACGCCGGTCAGCGTCTCGATGATGCGGAAGAGGAGCCAGTATAGCCGGTCGCACAGCTTCTGCCAAAACCCCGGCGGGCGGGAGTCGTTCCAGCGGCCGAACCGGTAAACCGCAATCGCCCAGAGCGATTGTTCGCGCACCCATGCGGATGCCGGATAGCGCGCGCGGTCGGCGTCAATGTCGGGGATTTTCATGTTTTGTATTCGATGAGTTTTGCTTCGGTGTTGCTGCGCCGGTCCTGATCGTATTTTCGGATGCCGAGGAACTGCGGGAGCTTGGCGAGGACGGTGAGAGCCCCGTATTCCAGGGCGGAGCGCCAACACGGACAGCGCCGGCGAGCACCGCGCGCGATGCGTGCCGCCTGGAGGACAAGTGCGCCACAGGTGCCGATCGCGATGGCGAGGCTCGCCCACCAGAATCCGGCGAGCGAGGCGACGAGCGCGACCGCAAGAGCGCAGGCGATACCCCTTGCCCACCGCTTCGCACTCGTGACCTGTCCGCCGAAAAGCACCTCGCCCAGCGCAGGATCGGATGCGGTGCGCGCGGCCACATCCGCGGCGCCGTAACCGCCGCGCATGTTGCGCCGCCACCACTGGCCCCAGTGAAGGATGTTCGCGTCGTGCCGGGTCATGTCCTTGTCGATGCGATAAATCTTCCATCCCGCACGGCGCAGACGCAGGCAGAGCTCCGGTTCCTCACCCGCGATGAGCGACTCGTTGAAGCCGCCGACCTCGAGCAGCACGCCTCGCCGCATGAGCGAATCTCCGCCGCACGATTTCGCCTCGCCGATCGGCGTGTTCCATTCGGTTTCGCAGAGGCGGTTGAAAATGGATTTTTCCGGGAACCGCTCGCGGCGCCGGCCGCAGACGGCGGCGACCTGCGGGTTGGCGGCGAGAAACTCCACCGCCGTTGGCACCCAGCCTTCGATCAGCTCGCAGTCGCCGTCCACAAAGTGCACGAATCCGGTTTCCGGCCAATGCTCGAGAAGCTTTTTCCATCCGGAATTGCGGGCTCGCGACATCGTGAATGTGACCGATGTGTCCAGCGGCACCACCTCGACGCCCAGCGATCGTGCAAATTCGGCGCTGCCGTCGTTAGATCCAGAATCCACATAGACGACGCGCCCGCTCTCTTTGCAAAGCGAGCGCAGGCAGAGCTTCAGTCGCTCGCCTTCGTTTCTTCCGATCGCAACGAATCCGACCCCGTTCATTTTTTCACCTCCGGGAGTTCCCTCAAAAACCGGGCGTATTTCGCAGTGACGACCGGCCAAGAAAACCGTTCGCAGGCGGCGTTGTGGAGAGCCTGTTTGTCGGGTGGCGGCCGGTCGAGGACGAGTCGGATCGCCTGCGCGGTGGCTTTCGGGTCCGAGGTGTCGAGAAGCGTGGCCCGGTCGCCGAGAATCCAGCGCGCGGTTCCGTAGTCGTGCGCCACGACCGGGATCCCGCACGACATCGCCTCGATATAGACATTGCCGAACGACTCCTCGCGGCTCAGGTGCAGGAAGACATCGCCCGAACGGTAAAAGCCGGGCATTTTGTCGGCTGTCAGAGTTGTGCGAAAATACCGTGGGCCGAGCAACGAGCGGCCAAGTCGGTCCACCTCGTCGCGGCAGGGACCGTCGCCCGCCACCGCCAGCGTGACGCCGTCGAGCGGCGCGACGGCCTCGATGGCGAGTGCAACATTCTTTGACGGGATGAGCGCGCTGGCCATTACGACGACTTTCCCATCACGCGGCAGGCCGAGTTCCTCACGCACGCCCGGGCCGGGCGTGAACCGACTCACGTCCACGCCGTTCGGGATGAGCGTCGAACGCCATGTCGATTTGTTAAACTCGTAGAAATCCGGGTTCGTGCAGACGAGCCCGTCGCAGCGGAAGAGCTTGTATTCGGAATTCGTGCGTCTCGCCGGATGGTCGCCGTTTTGCGTGACGAAAACATGGCGCGCGCGATGTCCGTGCCCGTCCCTCATCCCGCGCAGGACCCAGCTCACAAAAGGATAGCTGCACGTCACGGTCACATCCGGGCGAAGCGCACGCGCCGCCTTGCGTAGCGACCACGCGAACGTCAGTTCCTCCCAGCGGAACTCGCTGCGCATCGGGGGAAATTTGGGAACCTTTTCAAACCGCTCGCGCGGGACCATTCCGGCATGGACGAAATTGTAAGGCCGACCGGGGAGCTCCGGGCCCGATCCGACCACCGTGACTTCGAACTCCCTGTCCTGCGCCAGCCCCACCGCGACCGACTCGAACGCGACCTCCGCGCCGCGGCTCACGCGGTGAAGTCCGGGCAGTGCCATGAGGATTTTCATTTGTCCAGAGAACCGAGAAGCATCGAGAGCCCCTCGCGCAGGTCGGCGGCTTTTTCCGAGCGTCCCCTGCCCGTGATCTTCTGGAAACCCAGCCGCAACCCGAACATCGCTGTGTAGCTGCCGCGCACGAATTTCTCCGCGAGCCGACCGTAGCATTTCCGCTGGATCAAAAACCGCGCCTTCCACGTGTAGATGTCGCGCTGGCGGTTCCGGACGCGGGTGGAATCTGAAGACGCCCCGCCGAGGTGCACGGTCTCTGCCCCGGGGTCGAACCGGATCCGCCAGCCGTGCTTCCAGAGCCGGTGGCACCACTCGCAGTCCTCGCCGTAAAAGAAAAATTCCTGGTCCAGAACCCCGGCCTCACGCAGCGCGGCGGTCCGCGCAAAAAAGAACGCCCCGCCGATCCAGTCCACATCGCGCGGGCCCGCCGTCCGGTCCCATCCGGAATCCTCGAGATCCGCCCAGCGGAAAAGCGCAGGCAGGAACCACGGTAGCCCGAACGCGCGCGCCGACTCGCGCAGCGGATGCGGAAATTTCCGGCAGACGTTCTGCACCGTGCCGTCGCGGTTCCGAAGCATGCAGCTCATGGCGCCGATCTTCGTGTCCGCCTCCATGATCTTTGTGCTGTAGGCGATGCACCCCGGACGCACCAGCGTGTCGCTGTTCAGCAGCACGAGATAATCCGGCGGATTTTTTTCGGCCATCTGCTCGTGCAGGACGAGGTTGTTCCCGCCGGCAAACCCGAGGTTTTTATCCATCGGCCGGAACTCCAGCCATGCCCCACCCCAGCCGTTCTCAAGGATCGCCGCTTCGATGCGGGGCACCGAGTCATCACCGGAGGCGTTGTCGAGAAGGACCACGCGCATTCCGGGGTTCGCCGCGGCTTCCGGCGCGAGCGTCCGCAGGCAGTCGATTGTCACATCCGGCGTCCGGAAATTCAGGACGATCACGGTGAGGCGCGGAGAAGGAGGCATCCTCCCGCGAGTTAAACCCGAAACCGGCGCATCATTCAATCCCGGACTTCAAAGCCGCCGTTTCCCAGTAGTAAAGAGGTTCTCACGCAAAGGCATGAGGCCGCGAAAGAATGAATGCAGGGACAGCTGCCGTGCCGTTGTAGCGTCGCTAGAATTCAACCGCCGGGGCTCGCGTTGCGCCGGATCATGAAACCCATCGCCCCGAGCGCAAGAAACCCCATCAACCAAGTGCTCGTCTCGGGAACTGCAGACACCGAAGGGGTATAGCTGTAGGTAACCGTCGCCGAGATCAGGCCGTTGGTGACAATCTGGGAATTCACATTTCCGCCAGCGGTTCCGATCATCGTGGACGAATTCAATGTCCCGCCGAGCGGCACGATGCCATTACCCGTAAACAACGCCAGATCAGCAGCGGAGGTGAAGCTCAGGGAGGCCAGAGTCAATGTGCCGGTCCACGTTTGGGAATAGGGCTGGGCGACGGTCACCTGCTGGTAGCTGTGAGTACCTGTCAAATTCCAGTTCGGCGTTGTGAACGTGAAATCTTGCGAGGAAAAAACCGTGCTGTTCAGGACGGCGGCCAGCGTGTTGTCTTCGCTCATCTTGATCCCTTGAAAACCATTTGCGGAAGGAGTGGTGGTCCCGGTGAGCGTTGTTTGCACCACCTCCTGCCAATTCGTCAGGCTCACGCTGGCGAGCGTGCCCAGACTGGAGTCGAATTGAGGCAGGTTCAGCGGTTGGTAGTCGCTCTGCCAAGCGCCTCCAGCTCCCCGGCTCTCGGTAAACGATAACGTCACGATATCCGCCCTCGCACCGTGTAAGACGGCGAAAACCAACAGCAGAGCCAATAGGCCGGCTTTGTGGATTGCCGTTCTCATGGGAAAAATATCTCAAATTCACCGGAGAAAGTCAATAAAAATGTCGCATCTCACGCAAACGGTTGCATTCTATTTAAATCAACAAACCCGGACTTTAAAACGTGAATATAACGACATCATCATGCGGTTGGTTGCATGATATGGGGTTATCGAACGGCTTCCGGTATTCTGACGCTCACCACGACCGACGGGGATGAACCCACTCAACCGTCGTGCAGTCCCATATTTCGGATCGGACAAGTGGGCGCTGACGGCCCAATCCCCTCCAGTGGGACCCCACGGAGGTTATTCCACCTTGAAGACGCGATGGAGGCGCAGGAGTTCTAACACGGCCTGCACCGGGGGCTGGACGTTGCGAAGGATCACCTCCGCGCCGTCCGAGGGAAGCTTGCGATAAATACCCAAGAGGAATCCGACACCCGAGCTGTCGATGAAATGAACGCTTCCGAGATCGACCTCCGCGCGCCGGACATCGGGGTCGATCCGGTTCTTGAGATGGTCTTTGATAGAAGCGGAGGAACTGGCATCAAGGCGGGGGAGGTTCACCGTGATGTGAAGAGCTTCGCCAGTGACACTTGTCTGGAAGTCATCGGACATAGTGTAGGCCATCTTGCCAGCAGCCGGCGATTATGCAATGGCAAAACCAGCGCGATATGGCAAAACCGGTGAGGGATCGCTTTGCGATAAGGCACTAGGAAACGGAGATGATTTTCCCATGGCCGGTCTCTTTGTTAGAAAATGGGGTTTTGGTTTTAAAAGTTACGGTTAATCTGGGTGGATGTCCTCTGCTTCCAATGATGACCTCCGGCGTTTGCTGTGCGAACTAGGGGTGGCAATCCGCGACGCGGTTTTGCTTGGGAGAAAGGGAGCCAACTCCCTTGCCTCGGTGTCTGGCTATGCGGGCGGCGACACCATTTACGCGGTGGACAAGTTCAGCGAGGAGGCGATTCTGGCGTGGTTTGAGAAATGCTGGCCGGTGGAGTGGCCGGTTCAGGTCGTCATGGAAGGCATCGAGGATGGCCTCTGTTTTCCCGCAGGCACGGCAGTTGCGAGCACAGATTGGAAATGCATTCTGGACCCCATCGATGGCACGCGCGGGATCATGTATGACAAGCGCAGTGCCTGGGCGCTTGGCGGCATTGCCCCCCAGCGGGGCGAAGAGACGATGCTCTCCGGAATTGTTGCCGCCGCGATGACCGAAATCCCCACGACCAAACAGTGGCGCTCGGACCAGCTCAGCACCACATCCGACGGGCCGCTCATCGCAACCGCCCAGGACCTCCGTGGCGGCTCGATCCAACCGCTCGTCACCGCCCCCTCGACGGCCACGGATTTCGCGCACGGGTTCTCATCGCTCGCAAAATTTTTTCCGGAGGGCCGGACGTTGACGGCGCAGATCGAGGAGCGGATCTGGGACGAGTTGATCGGCCTCAACTCGTCGCCTTCGCCGACGGTCTTCGACGACCAGTATATCTCGACCGGCGGCCAGTTTTACGAGGTGATTGCAGGTCACGACCGGATGGTCGGCGACTGGCGCCCGCTGATTTTCCGCGTGCTGGACATGGGCTCCTCCTCGCTGGTCTGCCACCCGTATGATGCCTGCGCGTGGCTGGTTTTGAAAAAGGCAGGGGCGGTCTACGAGCATCCGCTCGGGGGATTCCCAGATGCGCCGCTCGATACCTCCAGCGGGATCGCGTGGGTCGCCTACGCCAATGAACATCTGGCCTCGCTTGCCCGGCCGGTAATCCAAAAAGTGCTGACCGAATTCCTGCCATGAAGCGCGAACGCCTGCTCGCCCTCATCGGCTCAACGATCCTGAAAGCGCTCTTCCTGACGATCCGCCTGAAGCTGGACGACCGCTGCGGGATCAGCAGGAACGCTTTCCCGGAACCCAGCCTCCTCTGCTTCTGGCACAACAGGATTCTCGGCATCACTTACGCCTTTCACAGGCGGTATCCAAAAAAACTGCGGCGCGGGGTCACCGTGCTCACCAGCCCGAGCAAAGACGGGGAGATCCTGTCCCAATTCGTCGGGGCATTTGGAATGGGATCGGTCCGCGGCTCCAGTTCCCGACGGGGTTCGCGGGCATTGCTCGAGCTCGTTCGGATTCTCCGCGAGGGCGGGGATATTGCGATCACCCCCGACGGTCCCCGCGGGCCGCGATACAGCCTTGGGCCAGGCGTGATCCTGCTCGCGCAAACCACCGGCACGCCGATCGTTCTTATGCACGCGAGCTTCTCGCGATGTTTCCGCATGAAAACCTGGGATGGATTCATCATCCCGTTGCCATTTTCCACCATCTCGGTCACTGTAGGCGAACACATCAACATTCCCAAAGACCTGGGCGAAGCGGAATTCGAACAGGCGAGGAAAAACCTGGAGGACCAACTGAAAAATGCTGCGGATTGACGGAGCCGCGATTGCGGCCAAAGTTTTGGAGGAAACGAAAAAGCGCGCAGAAGCCCTGCTCGAACGCGGGATCCGCCCGGGCCTTGCCGTGGTGCTCGTCGGAGATGATCCCGCATCGCGCGCCTATGTCCGCTCGAAGGACAAAAAAGCTGCGGACCTCGGGTTTCACTCGGTCAAAAAAGAACTCCCCGCCTCGACGACCCAGGCCGAACTCCTCGCGGTCGTCGATGAATTGAACCGCGACCCGGCCGTCCACGGCATCCTCGTCCAGTCCCCTCCCCCCGCTCACATCGACGAAACGGAAATCGTCCACGCGATCGATCCCCGCAAGGATGTGGACGGGTTCCATCCGGTGAATGTCGGAAAACTCGCCATGGATAACCCGACCGGATTTGTGCCCTGCACCCCGATGGGCTGCATCCGGCTGCTCTCCGAGGCCGGCATCGAGACATCTGGACGCAAAGCCGTGATCGTCGGGCGCAGCATGCTTGTCGGAAAACCGCTCGCCATGCTCCTCATGCGAAAAGGTCCAGGCGGAGACGCGACCGTCACCGTCGCCCATTCGCGAACGAAAGACCTGGCAGCCGTCACGCGCGAGGCGGACATCGTCATCGCCGCGATCGGGCGCCCTCATTTTCTTGGCGCCGCTCACATCCGCGAAGGGGCCGTGGTGATCGATGTCGGGATCAACCGGGTCGACGATCCCACCAGCCCGAAAGGCTACCGTCTCGTCGGTGATGTCGATTATGACGCTGTCGCAGAACGCTGCGCCGCGATCACCCCCGTCCCCGGTGGCGTCGGCCCGATGACCATCGCCATGCTCATGTCCAATACCGTCACCGCCGCAGAGCGGTTTGGTTGACGGGAGGGCGGACCTACGACTCGCCCGGCTCATCAACGAGTCTCACCAAACGAAACGCGCGTCGCTAGATGTTCAGTCCCAGAGAGTGATGGTGCGTGGCGCGGAAATGTGCCACCACCAGCACGGGCAATTCCCGGTCTTTGATCTGGCAGAGAATCCTGTGATCACCGGCCCGATAGCGCCGCAGCCCGGCCAGATCGGCTTTGAGCCCTTTACCAAACCGACGCGGATCGGCGGCACACGTCTCAGGTGTATTTGACGACTTCCTCGATGGTCGTGAGCCCGTCGTAAATCGACCGCATGCCGTCCTCGCGCAGGGTGGTCATCCCGAGTTCGATGGCCTTCTGTCGCAGGAGGACGCCGGGAGCCCGCTCGTTGATCATCTCGCGGATGGGGTCCGAGATTTTCAGGAGTTCGTAAATGCCTTTGCGGCCTTTGTAGCCGGTGTTGTTGCAGGCTTCGCAGCCCTTGCCGTAATAAAAGTTTTTGTCCCCGATGTCATGGATCCCGAGCCCGAGCGAAGCGAGGACGTGCTCGTTCGGCTCGTAGGTGGTGCGGCAGTTGGTGCAGATTTTCCGGATGAGGCGCTGGGCGAGAATGCACTCGAGCGAGGCGGAGATAAGGAACGGTTCGACGCCCATGTCGACCAAGCGCGTGATCGCCCCGGTCGAGTCGTTCGTATGCAGGGTCGTGAAGACCAGGTGGCCGGTCAGCGAGGCTTGGATTGAAATCTGCGCGGTCTCGATATCGCGGGTCTCGCCGACGAGAATCCGGTCGGGGTCCTGACGGAGAAACGCGCGGAGGACGCGGGCAAACGTCAGCCCGATCCCCTCGTTGATCGGCACCTGGATGATGCCGTCAATCTCGTATTCCACCGGGTCCTCGGCCGTCAGGAGCTTGGAATCGATCGTGTTGATCTTTCTCAGGCAGGAATAGAGGGTCGTGGTTTTCCCGGATCCGGTCGGGCCGGTGACGATGAAGATCCCGTTCGGTTTTTGCAGGACCTGGAGGATGTAGTTGTAGATGTTCTCCGGAACGCCGAGGCTCTCGAGGTCGAGATTCACGCTCGAACGGTCGAGAACACGCAGCACGACGCTCTCGCCGAATGTGGTGGGCAGCGTGGAAACACGAAGGTCCACCTGCCTGCCGCCAATCGTCCTTTGAATCCGGCCGTCCTGCGGCAGCCGGCGCTCGGCGATGTTGAGATTCGACATCACCTTCACGCGGGAGATCACCGGGAGCGCGAGGTGGAGCGGCGGCGGATCCATCTCGTAAAGCGCACCGTCCACACGGTAGCGGATTTTGAACTCGGTCTCGAACGGCTCGAAGTGGATATCGCTCGCCCTCGCCGCGATGGCCTTGTCTAGAATCAGATCCACGTATTTGATGATCGGCCCGGTGTTTGCCTCCGCGGTGACCGCCTGGAGGTTGAAGCTGTCGCCGCCGCTTTCGGTGACGACCAGATCCGACCCGGCGCCGAGTTGGGCGATGATGTCGTCGAAACTGGTGACCTCAGAACCGTAATGCTGGCGGATGAGGTCGGTGACGCGGGAGGGGAAGGCGACCATCACCTGGATCTCGCGGCCCAGTGCGAATCTCAAATCCTCGATGGTCTGCGGATTGAGCGGGTCTGTGAGAGCGACAATAATCGTATTCCCCGAGCCCATGACCGGCATGGCCCCATGCAGCCGGGCAAGGCCGGAGGGAATCAACCCGAGCACGGTTGTGTCCGGGGCGAATTCCTGGAGGTTATACGCTTCCGCCCCTATGGAATCGGCCACCACGCGGATAAACCCCTCTTCATCGACGATAAGGGAATCGACCAGCAGTTGCTCGATGGGCTTGTCTTTCTTGGCTGCCTGTTTGACATAGTCCTCCGCCTGCTCCTTCGTGAGGAGACCTCGCTCCACAAAAATGTCCGTGACTTGTCGTGCGTCCATACGGTTAGTCCAGATCGGTCATGGTGGTGGTGAGAACTTCTTCGGCGGTTGTCATTCCGGCCAGAACCTTCCGGATACCATCCTCGCGCAGGGTCCGCATTCCGAGCTCCCGCGCGCGCTGGCGCAGGGCGATCGTGGAGGCATTGTTGTTGATCATGTTGCGGACCTCGTCATCCACGAGGAACAACTCGAAGATTCCCATGCGCCCTTTGTAGCCCTTGCCCCGGCAGAGCTCGCAACCAACCGGACGCATGATGTGGGCGCCACCAAGCTGGCCTTCATCAATGTGGAGCATGTTCATCTCGTATTCTGAGAGCTCCGCCGGAACCTTGCATTTTGGACAGAGCCTTCGCACGAGACGCTGAGCCAGGACTGAACGCACCGACGTGGAAACCAGGAAGGGCTTGATGCCGATGTCGACAAGGCGGGCGATCGCGCTGGGGGCGTCGTTGGTATGGAGGGTTGAAAGCACGAGGTGGCCGGTCAGCGAGGCGTTCGTCGCAATGCTTGCCGTCTCCATATCGCGGATCTCACCAATCATGATGATGTTCGGTGCCTGGCGCAGGATCGAGCGCAGGGCGGCGGGGAATGACATGCCGATGCTTGCATTCACCGGCACCTGGTTGATGCCGGTCATCTGGTATTCCACGGGATCCTCGACCGTGATCAACTTCCGGTCCGGCTTGTTCATGTAATTCAGGCAGCCGTAGAGGGTCGTGGTTTTTCCCGAACCGGTCGGGCCGGTGACCAGGATGATCCCGTCCGGCAGGTTGATTTGTTTCTCGAACTTGGCCTGGTCATCGGAGAGAAATCCGAGATCCGGCAATCCCAGCATGAGTGAGGTTTTGTCGAGAATCCGCATGACGACGCTCTCGCCATGAACTGTCGGGATGGTCGAGACCCGAAGATCGATTGCCTTGTCGCCGAGCTTGATCTGGATTCGGCCGTCCTGCGGCAGACGCTTCTCCGCAATGCTCATCGAGCCGCTCATGATCTTGATGCGGCTGACCATCGCCGCCTGGAGTTTTTTCGGCGGACTCGGCATTTCCTGGAGCACGCCGTCAATGCGGAAGCGCACGCGGAATTTTGATTCCAGAGGTTCGAGGTGGATATCGCTTGCCCGGTTCTGGTGGGCTTCCACCAAAAGGATCGAGACCATTTTGATGATCGGCGCGTCATCGGCCCCCGCCTCCTCGTGGCCGAGTTCCATCTCCTGGCTGAAGGTCGCCGCATCACCGCCGTAATACTGGATCAGGCTGTTGCGGATGGAATCCGGGGTCGCGCAGACGAACTCAACCTCGCGGTGAAGTTTGAAAGCAAGATCGTCCATGGTTTGCATGTCCATGGGGTCGCCGATGGCCATCAGAAGCGCGCCCTCCCTCTCTCCGATGGGAACTGCCTTCCAGCGCTTCGCGTCCTCAGCGGGGAGCAACTCGATGATATTCGGCGGAACCACGAGCTGCGACAGATCCATGAACTCCATGCCGTTCTGCGCGGCCAGAGTGCGACCAACATCCTCCTGGGTGATGAATCCCTCGTGGATCAACGAATCAATCACGCTGTGGCCGGTCATGTGGCCGCGGGCGTATTCCACCTGGGTGCGGGTGATCAGCCCGACATCCATCAGGATTTCTACGATATAATCTTCATTCTGGGCCACTGGTCGGGAGAAAGGTGTGTGAAGTGATTAAGGGAGCCACGCAACAAAGTCAACGCCTCTCCCTAAATCTTCATCACAGCGTTGCAGGAGCGGTTTTCCGCGGCTATGTTCTGCGTCATTGTGTCAGCAAAACTTCACTATTTCTAGATCCCATGCAGCAGTTTGAAAGTTTCCGCGCGTCGTCGCTCTACTGCAACAAGTGCCAAAAGGCCATGCCGGTCCGTGAAAAATTGCTTCTCGTCCTGCCGGACAAGGAAATCTTCGACTACCTCTGCACCGGCTGCGCCTCCTCGCTCGGACAGCGCGAGGTGACGGCCGGAGAGAGGCCACACGCAATGCCGGTTCGGAGGCGCCAGCCCCGGGGATCAACGGGGATTTTTTAATGATCGCCGACCGCGCAGCCGCTTCTGAACGGTCGGGCAACAGGCCGTGAGACTGCGGTGCCACTAAGGCGCAAACCGGGAATGCGAGTGGTCTTCCCAGGGCGCCTTTCTTGACGCGCGGAACGGAATGAGATACGGGCGTGGACATTCATGCGAATCGTTTTTTGCGGCACCGGTGACATTGGGTTGCCTTCTCTGAAGGCGCTGGCAGGCTCCGCACGGCATGAGCTTGTGGGCGTCATCACCCAACCGGATCGTCCGGCAGGCAGGGATCTGCATCCTCGCCCGCCCGCAGTGAAGACCGAGGCGCTCAAAAGGGGGATTCCTGTCGTGCAGCCCGAGCGGATCCGGAAAGATTTTTTGGCGCTTGAGGCGTGGGGCCCGGACCTGATGGTGGTCGCTGCCTATGGGCAGATCCTTCCCAAGGCGGTCCTGGAACTTCCCCGCCTTGGCTGCCTGAATCTCCATGCCTCGCTTCTGCCGCGTCACCGCGGGGCTTCGCCGGTTCAAGCAGCGATTCTTTCGGGCGATGCAGAAACCGGGGTGACTGCCATGTATGTGGACGAAGGCCTCGATACGGGCGACATCCTGCTCGCCCGCACTATTCCGATTCTTCCGAACGAAACAGCGGGGGAACTGCATGACCGGCTGGCGGACCTTGCGCCGGTAGTGCTTTTAGAATCACTGGAGCTTCTGGAGAAGGGAACTGCCGCCCGGGTCCCGCAGGACGCCGCTCGCGCAACCTACGCGCCGAAGCTCGGAAGACAGGACGGAAGGCTCGATTGGAGGGAACCCGCCGGGCTGCTCGCCCGCAGGGTGCGGGCCATGAGCCCCTGGCCCGGGGCATCCGCCCGGATTGCAGAGGGTGTCCTGAAAATCCATTCGGCGGCGGAAGCTTTGGAAAGCGGTTTCCCCGGCACGGTGCTGTCCGCCACTTCAGCCGGGATTGTCGTGGCAGCGGGCGAAGGAAGCCTCGTGCTCCGCGAAGTCCAGATCGAGGGAAAAAAACGCCTGTCCGCCGGCGATTTTCTCCGGGGATTTCCCCTGCCCGCTGGAACGAAGTTCGATTTGTCCTTTTCAGTTCCGCCCTGATGCGGTTGGATACCGGACATCCTCATGTCCACCACTTCCACCCCGCGCTACAAGCGTGTTGTTTTGAAACTCAGCGGCGAGGCTCTCCGCGAGCCGGGCAGCCGTGACAGCATCTCTCCGCAGATCGCTTCAAAAATTGCGGGGCAAATTGCGGAAGTTCAAAAAATGGACGTGGAACTCGCCGTGGTCGTCGGCGGCGGAAACATCTGGCGAGGGCTCGCAGCAAGCCACAGGGGAATGGACCGCACGACTGCGGACTACATGGGGATGCTGGCCACCGTGATCAACGGGCTTGCCTTGATGAGCGCCTTGGAAGGCCTTGGGGTCAGCGTCCGCGTGCAAACCGCCATCGAAATGCACAACCTCGCGGAGCCGTTCATTCTCCGCAGGGCCACCCGTCACTTGGAACTCGGACGAGTCGTGATTTTTGTCGCCGGCACGGGCAACCCGTTTTTCTCCACGGACACCACGGCCGCGCTCCGGGCAAACGAAATCGGCGCCGAGGTGATCCTGAAAGCGACCAAGGTCGACGGAGTCTACGATTGCGATCCCAAGAAAAATCCAGACGCGAAGCGCTTCACCCACATCACCTACAGCGAGGCCCTGGCGCGCCGGCTCCAGGTCATGGACTCGACCGCTTTCAGTCTTTGCATGGACAACCGCGTGCCGATAATCATTTTTGATATGAACAATCCTGACAATATCCGGCGGGCCATCATCGGAGAGGAAGTGGGCACGCTGGTCTCGGAAAAGCCGGAGGGCGAGGAATGAGCGTGGACGAAATCACATTCGAGGCGGAGGAGGGCATGGAGAAAGCGGTTGAGTTCATGATGCACGAGTTCAACTCGATCCGCACCGGAAAAGCCTCTCCCGCACTCGTGGAAAATCTCGATGTGCAGGCCTACGACTCGACGATGAAGCTCAAGCAGCTCGCACTCATCTCCGCTCCAGAACCCAGGCTTCTGGTCATCCAGCCGTTCGATGCGTCGACAGTCCGGGATATCGAGCGGGCGATCAACGAGTCGCGGCTCGGAATCAACCCGGCAGTGGACGGCAAGATCATCCGCATCCCGATCCCGGAACTCTCCGAGGAGCGGCGGCGCGACCTCGCCAAGACGGTCAAACAACTTGCCGAGGAGAGTCGTGTCCGGGTTCGCTCCTGTCGGCGAAGCGCCATGGAGGCCGCCAAAAAGTTGGAAAAGGGCGGCGATCTGACGGAAGATGGGCTCCGCGATGCGGAAGCCGAAATCCAGAAACTCACGGACCGCTTCGTCGCCGACCTCGACAAGCATACCGCCACCAAAGAAGCGGAATTGATGAAAATATGAAATCCCTGATCCTTTTTCTCGCCCTTGCGGCGGGCACTCTGAATGCGGACGTGGTCCGTCCGGCCCCGGAGTTTTCCTGGGTGGATGCGACCGGTGCGCATAAG
>Ga0194054_10000075_pt1 | contig 47811 bp, 36 predicted proteins | sample SepL2210m_MetaG_FD_163628 | JGI IMG/M metagenome (GOLD analysis project Ga0194054, IMG submission 163628) | Anoxic zone freshwater microbial communities from boreal shield lake in IISD Experimental Lakes Area, Ontario, Canada - Sep2016-L227-10m | ecosystem: Environmental > Aquatic > Freshwater... | reverse complement strand
GGCTGGGGATTACCCGCAAATAAAGCTGGACACCGCAAAGTTCCTCCATTAGATTATCGTGCATGGTCACAGTAGGTGGGCGGACATTTTCAGACGAAATTCTATTTCGGATTGCGCAAACTGTTGTTGAAGAGCCGAGCATTTCTCGGCGACGACTTTCATTGCGTGTTTGCGAATGGCTAGAATGGCGTAATCCTGCAGGGAATTTGCAGGAGATGAGTTGTCGTAAAGCCATGCTTCAACTGCATCGGCGAGGGATGATCAAGCTTCCTGAGATCACGAAGCGATATACGTTTCAGCAACCTCGGCGAGTTGAGGCCCCGCCGCCAGTAGCGACGCTGAATTGCGAGTTTGATGAATTGGGAGAGGTAGAGATTGTGCGCGTTACTACACCCGCTTTATCGAAGCAATGGCGGCAGATGATGGATACCTATCACTACTTGAAGAGTGGTCCTTTGTGCGGGGCGCAACTGCGCTATTTGGTGAGAAGTCCGCAGGGCGGATGGCTTGGGGGATTGAGCTATAGCGCCTCTGCCAGACGGGTGGAGTGTCGAGATGCCTGGATAAGTTGGCCTGAGGCGGCGCGTGTGAGGAATCAGGCGCTGGTGGTGAATAACAGTCGTTTCCTGATTTCTCCAACCGTGAAGGTAAAGAACCTGGCCTCGCATGTCTTGGCGAAATGTCAGGAACGTCTGGTTGATGATTGGGAGAAAGTGTATGCTTATCGCCCCGTATTGCTGGAGACTTATGTGGAACGGGGACGATTCGCCGGAACCTGTTATCGGGCGGCCAACTGGCTCCATGTGGGGGCGACGAGTGGACGAGGACGACAAGGAACAGGAGCGACCGTCAAGGATGTTTATGTGATGCCGCTGAGACCGGCGTGGCAAGCCGAGTTGTGCCGGCATGCCGATGGCAAGCTGCAACTGCGCGAGGTGGAGGAGCCGCGCCCCCCACGCGATTGGATTGAAGCGGAATTGGGAGGGGCGAACTTGGGTGATACACGATTAACAGCCCGCTTGCTGGAGATGACGGGCCAGTTTTATGCCAAACCGACCGCGAATATCCCGCAGGCGTGCGGCTCGGTGATGGCGGCAAAAGCCGCATACCGCTTCCTGGATAACGAGGACGTGCAATGGCAGGCGATTTTGCAGCCGCATTATGAGGCGACAGAGGAGCGCGTGAGCGCCCTTCCGTTGGTGCTTGTTGCCCAGGATACAACGACCTTGAATTACAGTTCTCATCCCAATACACAAGGGTTGGGCCCTATTGGCACTGACAGCGAGAAAGTCCGTGGCCTGCTTGTACATGACACGATGGCGTTTACCCCGCAGGGGACACCGCTGGGCTTGCTGAATATTCAATGTTGGGCGCGAGATGGCATTGGTAGTCGTCACGAACGCTATGAGAAGCCTATCGAGGAAAAGGAGAGTTACAAATGGCTGGAGAGTTACCAGGCCGTGTCGGCAGTGCAGTCGCGGTGCCGGAAAACCTGTTTGGTGGTCATGGCTGATCGCGAGGCAGATATCCACGAGGTTTTTGCCGAGCAAGCCCGCACTCCCCGCGGTGCACAGTTGTTGATCCGCGCGGAACGATCACGCAATCGCAAGGTTCTCGATGACGAGGAAACGTGTGATTTTCTTTGGCCCATGCTGGAGCAGCAGCCCAGCCTCGGGACACGCGAGATTCTGATCCCGCCTAACGAGACCCGTGCGGCACGACAAGCCCAGTTGGCGGTACGCATGCTCCCCGTCACCTTGCGCCCACCCAAGAGAAAATCACAACTTGCCGCCGTTCGGTTATGGGCGGTATTGGCACAAGAGGTCAATCCGCCCGCCGGGGTTGAGGGGTTGGAGTGGATGCTGCTCACAACGGTCGAAGTGAAAACCAAGGAGGATGCCTTGGAACGACTGGAGTGGTATGCCCGGCGGTGGGGCATTGAAATCTATCATCGTATTTTGAAAAGCGGTTGCCGGGTCGAAGCACGCCAATTGGAGAATGCGCACCGCCTGACCAACTGCATGGCGATCGACATGGTTGTAGCCTGGCGCATCCACCATCTTACGTCTTTGGGGAAGGAAACCCCGGATGTCCCTTGTACGGTATACTTCACTGACTCCGAGTGGAAGGCGCTCACTACCTTCGTCAACGAAACCAAAACGCCGCCAGCGTGCCCGCCCACCTTAAATGAGGCCGTACGCCTTCTCGGTAAACTCGGTGGTCACTTGGGCCGTACCAGTGATGGACACCCTGGCAGTGAGGTGTTGTGGAGGGGAATGTCTCGGCTGACTGATATCGAAAACGCTTATAAACTTTACAATTAATGAGGGCGCGGTAATCATCAAAAATGATCCCGCCACCCTGTGCATGTAAAAGATGTGGGTAAAGATCAGCCCCAAGGGGAGAGGGAATAGATCATCTTCCCCTCAATCTACTCCCTCGCCCCTTGGGGGAGAGGGCTGGGGTGAGGGGTTGTTTTCTCTGCCCCCCCGTGATAAACAGTCGACATGTTCAAAGCCATCGATAAGTGGTTCCCGGGGTATTTACGTTCCATCCTTGCCCGCCCCCGTGCGGGCAAGGGCACCCGCCATCTGATTGTCGCTGTCTGCGATCATTTCGAGCCGTTCCGTGATGGGGTTGATGCGGTCACTGCGCGGCAGACAGTCCGTGATTGGCTAGCGGCTTACCCTGCGGCCGCGGATTCCTTCCGCGATGCCGATGGGCGCCCCCCTCAACATACCTTTTTCTATCCACAGGAAGAGTATGATGCCGCCATCCTTGATGACCTGGCTGCGTTTTGCCGCAAAGGCTATGGCGAGGTCGAAATCCACCTTCATCACCGCCATGACACCCCTGAAGGTTTTCGTGAGAAGCTGGTGAATTTTCGTGACCTGCTGCATGAGAGGCATGGGTTGCTAGGGAGAGAACGAACATCGAACATTGAACAGACGGGTTTGGCGCCGTTATCCGTTACTGGTTATCCGTTATTGGTAAATGAAACCAATAACCAAGAACCAAGAACAAATAACCGAGCCAACGGCGCAGTTCGCTACGCCTTCATCCATGGCAACTGGGCCCTTTGCAATTCACGGCCGGACGGGGATTGGTGCGGGGTGAATGAGGAGCTTGGCATTCTGGCCGATACGGGCTGCTATGCAGACTTTACGTTTCCATCCGCCCCATCACCGACCCAGCCTCGAATGGTGAATGCGATTTATTATGCCAGTGATATTCCCGGTCGTCCGCGAGGGGCGGATAATGGGGAGGTAGTTATTGGTTATCCGTTATTGGTTATTGGGAAGAAAACAAAAAGTGAATCAGTCTCAATAACGAATAACCAATCACCAATAACTAATAACGCCGCCGGAGGCGGCTTGCTCCTCATCACCGGCCCATTAGCACTCAATTGGCGCCGTCGGAAATGGGGGATTTTGCCGAGGTTGGAGAATGCGGAGATAACAGGGGTAAATCCACCCACGGCGGATCGAATCCGGTTATGGGCACGTCAGCAGATTCACGTTGAAGGGCGCCCGGATTGGACGTTTGTGAAGCTTCATACGCATGGGTGTGTGCCGGCCAATCAGGCTGTTCTGTTGGGGCAAGCCATGCGGCAGGCCCATGAGGTGTTGCAGCAGGAGTTCAATGATGGAAAAAATTGGCAGCTCCATTATGTGACCGCCCGGGAAATGGCAAATCTTGTGAAAGCTGCCGAGGCGAACCTCCCCGGTTTGCCAGGGCAATACCGGGATTATTGGGTCGCACCGCCATCCACACGGATTCCCGTCCCATAAATCGTAGATCTCTCCGGTTCCCCGACATGAGTTGAAATGTGCTATTATTTTCAGGAATCAAGATATTTCCGTATTTGTACATGAAGTGTAACAATTGTTTCATTTATAGAATCAACCAAGGGGGGATCGTATGTTCAGTCTGAATAGAGTTAATTTGTGTGGTGGCGTAGGGTTGGTTGTGCTGGTGGCAACGTTAGTTTTGGGAGCGATGAGTGTACAGGCCCAGACGGTGGTGATCAGGACGCGGCCGCTGACACCCGGGGAAATTAAAAACGCCGGACTGACTAACACCACGCAGTTGGCCAATGGCGTTGCGAACGTCGGAGTGGGGCAGCCTCTCTATCTGGAAGCGTTGGTAACCAAGGGGCAGCCGGTGAACAATGTGAGTTGGTCCTGGATCAACCGGCCCACGAATTCTGTGGCAACTTTTCAGACCAGTCCATTGCTAACCAATGTTGTGGCTTCGTTCGATGGCGGCGACAGGCTCTCTTACGGTATCGCCGCGAGAACATTGTTGGTTCCTGACATCGCCTGCGATCCTTTTATCACCAATAATGATTTTATTGTCATGGTTGCGGTCACGCTCACCAATAAAACCATCTATGCCACGAATACCTGCTACGGTTCCCTGTATATCGGATGCGTTGCCTGGACTAATAATTACAGTGGACCCAACGGGGAAGGGCTTTGCGTTTTGTGTCATAATGCGCCCAATGCCGGTAGCAAGATGGATTTTTGGGGGCAGACGGCTCATGCCACGGCATTCACGCGTAAAATCAATGGTGAGGCTGGTTCCGGGTTCAAGTCAACCTGTGTTTCGTGCCATGTGCTCGGGTATGACAAGACGGCGGGTGCAGTTAACGGAGGATTTGATGATATCGCGACACAGGTCGGCTGGGTTTATCCTACCAATCTGGCGACTGCCGCAGCGACAAACAACTGGAATCTCATGCCCCTGGCGCTCAAGAACAAATCCAACATCCAGTGTGAAAGTTGCCATGGTCCTGCTGATCGTCATGCGCGAAACCTCGGGGATATCAAGGCCATCGGCATTTCGCTTAGCGCTGGAAATTGCGGGCATTGCCATGACAGCATGACGCATCATGTGAAAAACTATGAATGGAATCAGACCCTTCATGCAACCGGAACCGTGTTTAAGGGCTATGCTACTGAAGCCTCCTGTGCGCCCTGTCACAGCGCTCAGGATTTCATTCTGGTGAATGATCCCGACTGGGCGGGGGTCACCAATCCTGTGCGTCTGGGGACTGCGAATGAGGGAATCACCTGCGTCGCCTGCCATGATCCCCATAGCACCGGTATGGGCGACTACCAGCTCCGTTCCTTTACCAATGTTGTCCTGAAGAACAATGCGAAGCTCACGCTAGGTGGCAATGGCCTGCTGTGTATGCAATGTCATAAGGCCCGGCAGGATGCGGAGACGTATGTGCTGCCCGCTCTGACCCCATCAGGCGCCTCCCGCTTCGGGCCTCATCATGGGCCGCAGACAGACATGCTGTTCGGTACGAATGCAATTCAGTATGGCATGACGATGCCGAGCTCGCGGCATGTGAACGTGCTGGAAGATTCCTGTATCGAGTGCCATATGCAGGAGACTCCCACCAATGGTGTGGCCATGAACAAGGTTGGTGCCCATACCTTCAGTCTTAGTTATACCACCAACTCAACCACGGTTGATTTGACGGAAACTTGTGTCAAGTGCCATGGCGAGATTGAGGACTTTAATATCGGCGGTGTGGATTATGATCATGACGGCGTGATCGAAGGGACCCAAACCGAAATTGATGGCTTGGTGAACACCCTTGCCCTGCTGCTTCCTCCCGTTGGATCCGCCACCGTGACCCCGTCTTCGGCCTATACCCTGAGCCAGCGGAAGGCGCTCTATAACTACCTGTTTGTCACAGAGGACAGGAGTCATGGGGTGCATAATCCGAAATATGCGGCCTCCATCCTGCAGGCCTCCATTGATGACCTTAAGGGCGGGATTGATGTGGATCGCGACGGGCTTCTGGATTCGTGGGAAGTAGCAAACTTCGGGAGTTTCACCGCCTATAACGGATCGGATGATCCTGATCATGATGGCGTGTCCAATGCGCTGGAGATGGCGGCGGGGACCAATCCGAATAGTAGCGACTCCGATGGCGATGGCGTTTCTGATCTTGCCGAATTGCAGGGCGGGAGTAATCCTCTTAGCGCGGGTTCCAAACCTACAACCAATTCTGTGAGCCTGTTGCCCGCCTTGGAACTGGCTTATATGCCCGGTACAATGGGCGTCACGCAGCAGTTCCAGGCGGTCACCGCGCTGGATATTACCAGCACCTGGACGAACATTGGCCCCAGCTTTGTCAGTTCAAACGCCTGGTTCTACAATTTGCAGTCCAAGCGTAACGCGACCAATAAGTTCTACCGGGTGATTACAGTCCCGTAAGGTCACCTGAGGACGACTATGACGCCACGCAGTGACACGGCTCACACGAGGTTCGCCCTCCATGAAGAAAGATCGTGGAAATGATGGAATATTCTTTTGGAGGGCGAACCTCGTGTGAGCCGTATGGGCAGGAAGTCGCATGTGGAGGGATTATCCATTGCCGCTCCACGTATTTTTTTGATAAAAGCCAGCTATGGGATTGACCATGACGATGAAACGAGTGACCGTCAGGAATGGCGCCGGGATAACGCCAAAAATCCTGTCAGGGATTGTGGCTTGTCTAGTTCTTAGTCCCCTCAGTGGATACTCTGAGCCCACCCCCGTTTCCCTCTATCAGGCCAAGCCTCACTACGAGGGCCGCATCCGAATGGACTATGATTACCGGTCTGAAGGTTCCTCGCAGGATTCCGATCTCTACGGGTATTGGTATGGGAGCGGGCGTGACCTTGCAAATGGGCGATTTGATTTCTATGCGTCAGGGCGTGAGCATACCGATTTGGATGGGGCCACGGCTGAGGATGGGACCTATCGCAGCGTGGATGATGCCAAAGGGGTGACTGAGGATCGTTTGCTGCAGGCCTATGGGGATGTTCACGATCCCAAAGGGCACATGAGTCTACGGCTGGGTCGCCAGTATGTGGATATCGCCGATTACCTGCAAATGGATGGGGGACAGGCGTTGTTTTTTGAAAACGGGCCTTTAGGCGGTCGGGTGTATGTGGGCGTCCCTGTTAGTTACTATACGGCTGTGTCCGGCGATATTGCCGGCGGCGCCTCGGTGGTTGGGCGCCCTTGGACTGGCAACAGGACGCGATTTACCTGGGCTGAATACTATGAAGATCGCCAGGGCGGAGACGATCAGAACTATTTCATTGATCTCCAGCAGGATGTGACCGATTCCGTGCGGACACGTGGCCAACTGTCTGTGCTCAACGATGAGTTCCGTATGGCGCGACTGGATGGTTCATTTTTTGCGCCTGATGGCAATACTGACCTGCATGTGGGTGGCAGTCGCTGGGGAACTTTTGACGCAAAAACCAGAGCGTATTCGCCTCTTTATAACCAATTTGGTGGTCAGCAGCCCTACACCTTCCTCTATTCAAGACTGTCGTATGCCTTCTCGCCCAAGTGGATGCTCTCCCCCGGAGTATCGGCCCGGCTTACTGATAGCGGGGATGAGAATTATAGTAATCGTGATTATCGCGATTATGATCTGACGTTGACCTTCGAACCCAATAAGGCCTTGAGTTCGTCGCTTTCCCTGCAATATTGGGATGTGGATGAGGGTGACAGTTTCCTCGGCCTGAGCGGGGAAGTCCGCTATCGACACCGCAGAATCTGGGAAGTCAGCGTGGGCTCCGCCTATGTGGATTATACCTACCAGAACTATTCCGATATATCCTACTCCATCAATGGTGGACAGACGGTGTTTCGTGAGGATGGGACAGTTACCGAAGAATCTCCCTATACCCTCACGTATTTCGCCCGGACAAAGTGGAATGTCACCCGTAAGTTGATTCTGCGCTTACAGGGGGATATTGAGGACAGAAAAGACGCTTTAGATTTGAGCTATAGGGCCCGTGGGTCAGTCGAGGTGAAATTTTGAAAAATTTAATTCCCCGGATTCTCTTCGTGGCCATTAGTGTGTTGGCGGTGATTGCACTGTCTGGCTGTAACAAGGAAGATGACTACAAGCTCGCGTTCAGTCATAACCTCCATGTTGCCGACAACGGAATGGCTTGTGCCGATTGTCATGGCAAGCTGGCGGATGGCCGTTTTGCTGTTCCCACGCATGCGTCTTGTAAGGACTGCCATGAAGAGTGGGTGGAATCCAAGAAGATTGACGCAAAGACCTGCGGGATGTGTCACAAGATCAAGGATTTACGTGAATTGTCACTCGATAAGCCAGCAAAAATGGCCAGTCAGGCGAGCGGTATGTTTGTCCATACTGCGGCATTGACGAACCGCTGCGTGGACTGTCACGGACTTCTCATGGAGAAGAAATTGGAGCGGGTTCCCGAGATGACCCGCAAGGCGAAGGTTGGAATGCGCGAAGAAGCCCATCGGTGGGGAATGGATTGTGCCGCATGTCATGTGGATCTGGATCCCAAAACCCCGCCCAAAAATCACCAGCAAAACTGGACGCGACGGCATGGGGCTTTGGGCACTGAGCCGGATAATGCCTGCGGGGTTTGTCACCGTGAAGAATCATGTAGGGAGTGCCATCAAGTTACCATGCCGGCCTCACACAACAACTTGTGGCGATTAAAGACCCATGGAACACAGGGGGCTTGGGATCGTGCGCGCTGTCTGGTTTGTCACCAACAGGATTCGTGTGACGCCTGTCATGCCGATACTCGTCCCCAGTCCCACAAGGCGGGGTGGGATCGAAGTCACTGCTTCAGTTGTCATACGAGCAAGGGCACAGGAACCGGGTGTGTTGTTTGCCATGAGACCGATATCAGTTCGCACCCCAATCCACACCTGGCCGGGTGGCGTGATCAGCATTGTAACAGCTGCCATATTGGAACGCCCGAAGCTGAACAATGTGGAGTTTGCCATGAAGGTGGCGCCTCGATTGCGAATCATCCGAATCCGCATCGTGGCGGATGGCGGCAACAGCATTGCACCAGTTGCCATCCCGGTTCACCAGATGCCCAGCAGTGCTCGGTATGTCATGGAAGTTCTTTAGCCGCTGGACATTCCAATCCGCATGCCGCGGGCTGGCGAACCCAGCATTGTCAGAATTGTCATGCGGGACCCGAGGCAGCAGGGTGCGCGGTTTGTCATGAGGGAGTCACGTCGTTGGCCAATCATCCCGATCCACATTCAGCCGGGTGGCGTGATCGACATTGTTTCTCTTGTCACGTGGGTACGCCAGCGGCAGATGAGTGCGCTGCCTGTCATTCAGGCGGGAACAGTGTTCTGGTTCATCAGAGCACCTGGCCCTCCACTCACAATCGATTCGGTGCTCAGGGTAACTGCTCCTATTGTCACAGGCCTTGAGCGAAACGGATTTCAGCGGACGGGGAAATTCTTGACGGTCGCCCCCCCCGTATTGACTTCGAGCAGAAATGGTGTGATCCCGCAGGAACCCCTCACGTCGGCTGTGTCCGGTCCAGACAGCGCGAGATTGAACGAAATGGATCGAGCATCCTTGATGGTTCCCATAAAGATGGCGAATTTTCCATTCTCAGATACGCGATGCGATACGCCTGTGTAATTAGATAGGTCTGAAGGTTCCAAATTCAGAATTCTGGTATCGGATCGTTTGTCCAGACGGACAACGAGGGCGAGTTGATCGGTTGGTGCGTTGCTTGTTGAGTTGAATTTGATGGTGGCAACCACGCCATCAGCGACAGGTTTAGCACTGGTTTCCGCCAGAATCAACCGATCCCCCGTGGGGGCTGGTGCCGGTGACGCTAAATCTGTTTTCTGCCAGGGTTTCAGGCCTTTGCCCTTGGGAATTGACTCGGATACCTCCCCTTCACCAGTTGGGCTGGCGGGTATTTCCGGGGAGGCTGCAATGGTGTTCCCTAACGCAGGTGCAGATACGGCCCCGCTTGGCTTCTCAGTGCTTCTATGTATCGGTACGTGAGACTGAGAGAGTTCCGTTTGTTGCGCTGCCAATGTTTCATAGGCATTCCGAACGCGCGTCAGTTCTGATTGTTGATGCCAGAATGCTATGACCAGAACAGCGACGCCAACGGCAAGCACAGATAGGGTGAGAAGACGATAAGAAGATTTCATGAGTGACTCCATTTTATTGATGAAGATTTTAGTCAATGCCGCGTTTCTCATCAAGTTCTTTACAGTGACCTAAATCCTCGCCTAATAACAGGATCACGATTTATGAACGCCTGCTGGGCCCTACAATGAAGCGGCTCACGCAAGGTTCGCCCTCCAAAGAAATATTGAGAAGATAAAGATCATTCTGCTGGAGGGCGAAGCTTGCCTGAGCCGCGTGGGCAGGGAGGTAAGTGTGAGGCTCTAAAAAGATGAAAGCATCATAGGCAAAATTAACGGAATATCCTCGAAAATCATTTGATATTCAATCCAGGAATCTGATATAAATCAAAGACAGTTCAATAAGCTCATGTTCTGTCAAAAGGCTCTTAAACACAGGGGAATGTATGAAAAAAATAACGAATCAGTGGCTGGTGTCGGGTGCTGTTATGGTTTCTGTTCTATTGTCTTTTTCGGCCGTCGCGGCAGATCGGGATGCGTCACTGTTAGTGGGAACAAAATCCTGTGCAATGTGTCATAAGAAGGCGGATACGGGTGACCAATCTGCTAAATGGCTGAGTAGTCCTCACGCCAAGGCTTATGAATTGCTGGCCAGCCCGGAAGCCAAAGCGGCAGGTGCCAAAGTGGGTATTTCCGAACCTCAGAAAAGTGGCAAATGTTTGAAGTGCCATTCCACGGCTTACAATTTCACCGAAGAAGTCAAAGCAGATGTGACCAAGGTTCTTGTTGAAGATGGAGTCTCCTGTGAGTCTTGTCATGGGCCGGGAAAGAATTATAAGTCCCAGGCTATCATGAAGGACCAGAAACAATGTATCGAAGCCGGGATGATTTATCCTGCCACGACCAGTTGTACGCTGTGTCATAACGAACAGTCTCCCACCTGGAAGGCCGATAAGTATACGACGAAAGACGGTAAAAAAGTCGGTTTTGATGTCGAGCAGGCCTACGAGAAAATCAAGCACCCCAATCCCAAAGCGCAGAAGTAAACTGCTTTGGTAATTCTTAGTCGTAATCATAATCTGATTTTCCCCGTGCTGACCGTGGGCGATGAGGAGGGATAGAGATTACGATTAAGATTGGTGGGACCCATTGTCCTATTAGGGCAGACGTGTCTAATTTCTTCAGATATTCCAGTGGAAGGTTTGTTTGGAGTGCAGGGCTTGACGCCGCTTTGTAAAGGCGCGGCTTGACGCGCCTCATCCAGGGTGTGGCCCGTCAAGCCGGGCCATAGGAAAGCGGCGTCAAGCCGCCGCACTCCAAATCCGCGCCGCCAATGGGTGGCAATAATGCCGGAAAAATGAGAAATTAGGTGTGTCTGCACTGCTTGTTCTGTTGCCATAGATTCTAAAAAAGATTATATTTATCCACTATGAGTGATTCATCGAAAACGAATGGGGCGGGCGGGGTATCTGGTGTGGGGAACCCCATTACCCGATTGCTGGGGTCTCTGGTGTTTGCGCTCACGGTGGTTTTGCTTCTTGCCATGGCTTGCATTGCGGGGACCTTGATTCCGCAAGGCTCGCAGGTGGAGTCCTATCTGGGGCGGCCGGGTGGGCATCAGGTATTGGAAGTATTGTCCGCGCTGGGGTTGACGCGCGTTTTTTATTCCTGGTGGTTTGTCGGTCTGTTGTTTGCCTTGGCGGCCAGTCTGATGGTTTGTACAGGGCGGCGTTATCGTGCGATAAAAAGCGCAACCGGTGCGGCCCGGTTCCGGGTGATCGGCTCATTTATTACTCATGTCAGTCTTCTCCTTGTTTTAGGAGGAGGGGTGATCCGGGTGATCTGGGGACAGAAAGGCATGATTCAGCTCCATGAGGGGCAGGTTGTGAATAGCGCCGAAAGTCCGGATGGCCCCATGACGCTTCCTTTTTCAATCCGGCTAAAAAAATTCGAACTGGAGTTTCACAAAACACCGGGGGCATTGCCAGAGGCTACGGCGGAAAAGTTGTCGGTTCAGTGGGTGGAAAAAAACTGGGAGGCTGACTTCCCGATCGTCTTGAATGTGGAACGTCCCGTCGTGCCCGCAGATGCGGCGCCAGGCGCAAGCCCCGCGTTCAGGCTCAAGGTCCTGCGTTATGTGCCGGACTTTATGATTGATGGTACGACGGGCGATGTGAAGTCCCGTTCAGATGCCCCTAATAATCCAGCTGTTCAGGTAACTGTCGTGGGGGGCGGCGCGACCAACACGCAATGGGTATTCGCGCGCTTCCCTGATTTTGGTGGTCATGCGAGTGCCGGTGAAGTCATGCCGCTGAAGTTCCGTTACCAGGCTGGTTCACCGACCGATATGGGGCGACAGGGGCCGATCAAGGCGTTCAAGAGTACAATTGAAGTTATTGAAAATGGCGCTGTGATGAGTACTCCGACGATTGCGGTTAATTCCCCCTTTTCGTGGGGCGGTTTTTCCTTCTATCAAACAAGTTACAATCCCGATGATCTTTCCTGGAGTGCCCTCCAAGTGGTTCGTGACCCGGGGATTCCTGTTGTCTATGCAGGGTTCATTTTAATGATGGCAGGTCTGACGCTGGTGTTTTGCGTTGGTCCCTGGCTTGGGGAGCAACGACGGACGAAAGGGGAAATTTAATGACGACAATCTTGAACATGACGATGCTTTTTAATGTGAGTTTCGCGGCCTATTTCTGTGCCATGGTTTGTGCGGTCATTTGTCTTATGTCGCGGAGGAACGCTTTTGACTTTGCTGCCAATGGGCTCATTGTGGCCGGGGTATGCGTTCAGACACTCTATTTGGGAATACGTTGGGTTGAGGCGGGGCGGGCACCCTTCAGTAATATGTTCGAATCGCTGATCCTTTTTGCATGGACGGTTGCGGTTGTCTATCTTCTGCTGCGGATTCGCACGAAACTTCCCTGGTTGGCTGCAGCGGCAGCAGCGCTTTCCGCCTTGGCCTTGGCGCATGCCAGCACCTTTGAGTCCGAGATTCGGCCATTGATGCCGGCGCTTCAAAGCAATTGGTTGTCGTTTCATGTGATGACCTGCTTTTTGGGTTATGGTGCCTTTGCGATATCGGCAGTGGCGTCGGCTGGCTATCTGATTGCCACTCGCCAGACCAGTACGGCTCAGGAGGAGACGCGGCAAACGTTGGAGACGATTGTCGCGCAGACCATTTCCTTCGGGTTTCTATTTCTCACCCTGGGAATTCTTACTGGTGCGGTGTGGGCAAACTCAGCGTGGGGCACTTATTGGTCGTGGGATCCCAAGGAAACCTGGTCGTTGATCACCTGGTTTATTTATGCCGCATTTCTGCATTTCAACTTCATGCGAGGTTGGCGTGGGCGCCGGGCAGCCTGGATTTCGATTATCGGTTTTGTCTCGGTATTGTTTACCTATTACGGAGTTAATTTTCTGTTGTCAGGATTACACAGTTACGCCTAGTCGTGATAAGGCCGCGGTTGTTGATAAGTAAAATGCGGTATTTGGTAATGTACAAAATTATTATTATTGTGATGACGTTGACGCTGGGTCGGTTTGCCATGGGGGCTGATATGTGTGCGGCGGAGGGAGAGATGTCGGGCAAGGCCGAGTCCTCCTTTGTGGGCACTGTGTTGGCGACCACGAACGCCAGTCGCTATACCTACGTCCAGGTCAACACGGGTAAGGAGACGATTTGGGCGGCGGGTCCAGTTTTTGAAGTCAAGGTGGGGGATAGTGTTTCGGTTGAAGGGGGAATGCTGGCCAAGAACTTTCAGAGCAAGGCCTTGAACCGGAAATTCGAAGAACTCTATCTGGCAGGTTCCATTACTCAGGCTGGAAGCGGTGGAGTGAATCAAAGCAATGGAGCCGTGAAGCTTCCGTCAGGACATCCTGCGGTGCCGGGCATGGTTAGGGCTGCGACGTCGACCGCTATGGAGTCCATTCAGAAGCCTGATGGCGGGAAAACGGTGGCGGAAGTCTGGGCTGGTAAAACGGATTTGGCTGGCAAAGTCGTGGTAGTCCGGGCAAAGGTTGTGAAGGTTACTCCGAAAATCATGGGTTTGAACTGGCTGCACTTGCGAGATGGAACAGGCCCCGAAGGTGCGAATGACTTAGTAGTAACCACCAAGGCTGAAGTGCGTGTCGGGGATGTTGTTACCGTAAGTGGCACACTGAACACGAATAAGGACTTCGGCTCTGGCTACAAATACGATGTTATTCTGGAAGACGCGACGGTCGTTGCGAAGTAGGTGTTTGAAAGTTATTGGTTATTCGTTATTGGTTAATGAATATTTCCGGTGAGGAATTTCAGATAACCAATAACTGGTAACCTGTAACCTTACTTCTCCGCCTCTGCTAGCGTCTCCGTATCCAATTCATGTTCCTCGTGATAGAGATGTTCCGGCATGCGCCCATCCCAGCAGGCTGTATTTAAAGGGTAGACATCCGGATCAAAGATCACGTGATAGAAGTGCCAGACAATAATGGCTAATACGGCCAGAATGGCCTCGTAGTAATGGATGGTGATGGCCACATCAATCACCCAGCGGGGCGCCCATTCCGTGATATTCATCTTGAACATGATGATGACGCCGGTGAGCCCCATGATCAGGGTGCCCCAGACTACCGCCCAATATTCCGCCTTTTCTCCATAAGTGAATCGGGCAAAGGCTGGCTTCGGAGCCCGTGGGAAAATCAGGTATCGCAGATTCCCAATCACATCCAGAACGTCCTTGGGACAGGGGAAGATGTCTTTAACCAGCTTTCGTCCTTCTTTTGCGCTCATGATGTAGATGGTGTGATACACCGCCAGTGCCATCATAACGCCAGCCGCGAAACGATGTCCAAGACGACGGACATTTTCGCTGGAACCCATCAGGTAATGCAACCAGGAGTCCGGATAGATCAGTGCGAACCCGGTGATCGCCAGGGCGCTGAAACTGGTGAGTAGAAAGAAGTGCTGATAGCGCTGGGACCTTGTCATTCGAACGACGGTACGCCCTTTTTTGGCTCGCAAGATTAAAAACTTCCGGCGGAAAACCAGAATGTTATGAACCAGCATGCCGCCGATCACGCCCACAATCAGCAGCAGGTAGGTGTGGCGGATCCACCAGTTGATACGATCCCCGGGGCTTGAGAGGGACGTTGCGTCGAGATGGATTTTTCCCAGCGAAAAATTCTCGTTAGCCTCCGGATGACACTTGCGGCAGGTGTTCACCATATTGCCTTTGTTCACCGTAGACTTTGGGTCTGAAGAGGGCAGCACATTATGGGCGCCGTGGCAACTGACGCAGTTGGCGCTTCGGTTCGAACCCAACTTCGCCGACATGCCGTGATAGCTGGAAAAAAAGCTGCTGACCTTATCGGAGGACAGGTTGTTCCGGGCATTGAAGCGGGCCGAGGCATGGCAACGACTACAGACATCCTCGGCAACCTTCAATGAAGAGGCGGTTCTGAGGTTGCTTATCTGGTGATCCGAATGGCAGTCTGTGCAGGTTGGCGCATCCCGAATTCCGCGCGCCAGCGCTTTGCCATGAATGCTTCCTTGAAAAACTTCCACGGCCTGGGGATGGCATTTGCCGCAGGTTTCCGCAAGATGGTCATGACTGAGTGGGGAGGTCGACAGCCGGGCCGGGATCATCCCGTGTTTCCCATGGCAGTCGGAGCATGAGGCGGCGTTGAGGTTACCTGCTTGCCGCGAGATCCCGTGAGTACTCGCGGAATACGAGCGAACTGCGTTCGTATGGCAGACCACACAAGCGACGGGTTTGGCTGCAAAGTTGTCCGGATGCGGAACTTCGGTGATATCGGTGTGACAGCTGGTGCAGGTGTTGCTGGCGTGGCTTGAGCCGGCATACTTTGCCGCATCTACAAACAGGTTCACGGTTTTGCCTGACGCATCTTTTTTGCTGAGCGTCTTATCCTCATGGCAGGAAAAGCAGTCGGAGTTATCGATGGCAAGGACGTTCAATGAAAAAACTGAGCTGAGCAATACAGTCAGTAACGAAACGTAAATCATGCCCATATTTCACCTTTATTTGGAGTGCGGTGGCTTGACACCGCTTTCTTCCAGTGCGGCTTGACGCACTGGTTTCTGACTTTCGGCCCGTCAAGCCGGGCCATGTGTAAGCGCGTCAAGCCGCCGCACTCCAAAACGGTTAGTGTGTCAGACGTGTGGCCATTGCCACGGCGATGAGCACCAGTAGAATCAAGCCCGTGCCAAAGAACAGATAACCAAACGTCTTGGCGATTTCCTTCCAGCGATACCATTCGTCCCGGACACGGTAATCGTCAAGTTTGCCTTCTGCCTCCAGGCGATCATACCACCGTTTACGTTCGTGGATCATCTCCGTTTTGGAGATGCGCCCGGAAAAGATGACCGTATCCATGGGGAACTTCTCAATCCGGAAATGTGTGTTGAAGAAGTGGAAGGTAAAGATAAAGCCTGCCGCCAGCAGGGCTTCGTCGGAATGGACGATCATGGCGACATTGATCACCCAGCCCGGCAGGAAACGGGTGAAGAAGATGGGGAACCACATGACCAGACCGGAGGCCCCGATCATGGCGACACCCCAGAATACCGCGAGGTAATCAAATTTCTCCCAGTACGTCCATCGGTCGAATTGCGGACGTGGCCCCTTGCCGAAAAACCATTTCTGATGTGCGATAAACTGGCGCCAGTCGTCCAGATTCGGAATCATGGAATCAGGGCCAAACGTGATGGCCAGGATTTGCTTGATGGTTATCCGTCCGGTTAAGGGATCCAGTAGATTTGTTCGTCCCCGCCAGCAGGCCCGGAACCGGTCTGTCAGATGCAGGGCGAAATAGATAAAGGTGATAATGGCCGCAAAATGGTGCAGTGAGCGGGCTACCGGGGCGCCACCCAGAACATTAAAGATTACCTTGGCCCATTGCGTGTAATGGAATTTCAGGGGCATTCCCGTAATGACCAGCAGGAGGAAGCTGGTGACAACCATGATGTGCAACATCCGTTCAAACGGGGAGAATCTGGTAAACCACTGATCCCCCACCTGGGTGCTGATCTTGGCTTCCCGGTATGTTTTGGAATCATGGAGATAGAGATAGACGGAGCGGAAGAGCCAGAGGGCCGTATGGAAACCGAAGAAGGCAAAGGTGCCCACCAGCAGGCCGGTCATGGAGAGGAATACAAAATAGAGAAGGGGGTAATGTTCGCGATCCGTGGGATCGGCGTGTGGCAGGTACTCGGTAAACTTTTCTGTGGCCCCTTCATGGCACTGGCGGCAAGTTTGGAGAATGTTTGTTTTCGACAAGTGGGACTGGGGATTGGAGGGGGGGAGGATGTCATGATGCCCATGGCAGTCGTAGCAGGCGGCCACCTGAGGTGCATTATGTGTGGATCCCAGGGCAATGGCCTTGCCGTGATAGGTCTCCATATAGTTTTCCAGGCGATCCTGATGGCACTTGCCGCAGCGTTGGTCGCTGGCAGCCTTGAGGTTGCCGCCCGCCTGGGATTCGATCTGATGTGCGGTATGGCAGTCCGTGCAAACAGGGCCGCGGGAATCGCCCTTGGCCAGTAGCTGGCCATGAACGCTCTTCATGTAAGTCGCTTCCACGCCCACATGACATTTGCCACAGGTGTCGGCCACATGGGCATGGTTGATTGAGGAATTCCGATCCACGCTGCGGCGGATATTGTGAACGCCATGACAATCGTTACAGGAGGGGGCTACAATGAGTCCAAGTTTAAGCAGGGCGCGGCCATGGATACTTTCCATATACTGGCTGGCGGCTTGCGGGAATTTCATTTTATATTCTGTCGTCAGGTTGGTGTTGCTGTGGCACCGCGCACAGGTCGCGGGGAGGTTCAGCTTGAACACCGGAGAGTCACCTTGTTTGACGGGGACGATGTTATGCGATCCATGGCAACTGGAGCAGGTCGCCGCGCCTGAGGCCCCCATACTCTGGCTGACCCCGTGGATACTGGCGGAATAGTCCTTGGCGATATCATCATGACAACTGCCGCAAGCGGGAGGAGCGAGTTTATCGGCGTGTGGAAGTTCCTTGATTCCGGCGTGGCACTCTGTGCAGGCGAGCTGGGAGTGAACTGACTTTTTCAAAGCCCCTTCCGCGACGTGAAGGGACTGAGTTTGGCCCATGACCATACGGGTTAGGGCGGGGTCGTCGTGGCATACCAGGCATTCGCTGTTGGAAAGCGTTACGCCCCAGGAGGCCGGGGTGAGGCCTAAACAGGAAAAGAGAACGACAAGGCCCAAAATCATTTTATCCACTCTGTTGTCTCCTCTAACTTCGTCATTTTTAAACCGCACAACTATAGGGTTGTGGGGCTCTATCGTAAATAGGACAAATCTACGCAAAGTAGAAGTAGATTTGAGGCCAGATACCCGTTATTCATTTTGCATTACGAAGGGGGCTCCTCTATCCTTCTTCTTGAAATTATTGAACGGGGAAAACGAACATGAATGAGACGACGAAGTATTCGAGGTTGCTCAGGAATTGGGTAAGCCTTTTGGGGCTTCTTTTGGGCGCCTGTGCTCTGTTGATAGGCCTGATCATGGTTATCATAGATGCCACTCAGGAAAATCTTTCGGCTTATTTCGGTTTGGTTAGTTATCTGTTGATCCCCATGTTTGCGGGGGCTTGTGCGGCGTTAGTGGTTTTAGGAATGGGACTAACCCATTGGCGAATGAAGCGAGAGGGGGGCCTGCCCCGCCTGCCGGTTATCGATCTTGGCGATCGGAAAACGGTCATGCATATCGTCCTGTTCAGTCTGTTGGGCGCTGTGTTGGTCGTTGGTGGCGTTGTAGTCGCCTATCGGGCTTATCATTTTACCGAGTCGGTTGAGTTCTGTGGGACTGTCTGCCATACGGTGATGAAGCCGGAGCATACGGCTTTCAAGCAATCGCCCCATGCGAACACGTCCTGTGCAGAGTGTCACATCGGATCGGGTGCTGAATGGTTTGTAAAAGCCAAGATCTCCGGGCTCTATCAGGTCTATTCAGTCCTTTTTAATAAATATCACCGTCCGATTGAAACTCCCGTGCAGAGTCTCCGGCCAGCCAAGGATACCTGTCTGGCCTGTCATTGGCCGACGAAGTTTTTTGGCGCGGTATTGCGGACGTGGACACATTACGGAACAGATGAGAAAAACTCACCCTGGACGATCAAGATGCTGCTTAATATTGGTGGCGGGAATCCGGCACATGGTCAGATCAGGGGCATCCACTGGCATATGGAGGGGGTTAATACCGTCAAGTACATCGCTACCGATCGTCAGCGTATGGTCATTCCCTGGGTTCAGGTGACTGATCAGTCCGGTAAGGTGACGATTTACCAGACCGAGGATAAAAAACTTCGAATCGCTGATGGGAAAGCCTCCTCATACCCTCAGCGCAGTATGGATTGCATAGACTGCCACAATCGGCCTGCCCACACTTACCGTTCGCCGAATGAGTTGCTGGATATGGCGATGGCTGCGGGGCGGCTTGACAGTGCCATGCCTTCATTAAAAGCAGTGACAGCCAAATTGCTTGCCGCACCCTACAAAACGGAAGCGGAGGCTTTAGAGGTGATGGATCGCGACTTACGGGTAAAATATCCAGGTGATGAACGGCTTGAGGGGACGATTCGAGAGTTACAGGCAATATACTGTGGTAACTTTTTCCCTGAAATGAAGGTCAGTTGGTCTGAATACCCGAATCACATTGGCCACAAAATTACCCCGGGCTGTTTCCGGTGCCATGATGGTGAACACGTCAGTGATTCTGGAAAGCGGATTTCAAAGGATTGTAACACCTGTCACACGATCCTGGCGCAAGGTCCCGGCAAGGAATTGGCTGAGTTCACGTCATCCGGGCTGGAGTTTAAGCATCCTGAGGATATCGGAGATGACTGGAAAACGGCCCGCTGCGATACCTGTCATACAGGCAGTCCGTGAGCTGAAAAACGGATCTAAAGCGCTTCAGAAACCAGCGCGGCGGCGCCCAGGAGGGGGTCGCCGTCGACACGGTACACCGGGCAGTCCAGGCGCTCGGACAAGAGCTGCCGCCACACGGCTGAAGCACCTCCGCCTCCTGCAATCAGCACAGGCCTGCCATCGGCGGGCAATTCGACCCCCAACTGCTGGATCATCCCTTCCATCCGCCGACAAAGTTCCTCGAGAATGGATCGGGCAAAGTCCTCCGGCCGATGATGCAAGCCGATTCCCTGCCACCCCCCCGCAGCGGCTGTGACATCGGCGCTAAACGTCAATCCCCGGCACCCGGAAGGCGCGGCGGCGGCAAGTTCGAAGAAGGCGGAATCATTCCCCGCGCCGGCAAGGACCGTCTGCCCCCAGTTGATGAGATTACCCCCCGAACTATCCGCGGCCATGCGGTAGGCCAGGCCGCCGGGAAAGGGACCGCGGATCAGACCGGCGGACGGCGGCATGAGGCGCGGGGTCACGGCATAGGCGACCTGGGCGGTACCGAGGGTCACCAGGAGTCCTCCCTCGCGATGGACTCCGGCGCCATACGCCCCAGCCGTCTGGTCGTTACCGGCGAGAAACACCGGCACACCCGGAGGGATACCGAACGTCGCGGCTGCTTCGATGGTTTCACCGGCGAGGCCACCCACAGGAACCAAGTCGGGAAGTTGAGCCCGGTTCACCCCGTCGGCCTCAAGGGCAACGGGCCACCAATCTTCGAGCTCGAGCGAATAGAGCCCCGACATGGCGGCAAGGTTCGAATCCATCACAGCCCTTCCAATCCAGGCGCGGACCAGAAACGTCGGCAGCGAGAGGATATGGCGGGCGGCCCGCAACCGTTCCGGTTGTTCATCGCGGAGCCTTCGAAGCTGGGCAATTTGAAGCGCCGGTAGCAGACCGGCAAAACCGGAATGCCGGCCGAACCCGCCGAGGGTTGGCTCACGGGCCAGCGCATCACAGGCCGCAACGCCGCGGTTGTCCTGCCAGGAGACGAACGGCATCAGTGCCTGACCGGCGGCGTCGCCCAGCGTGAAAGTCTGCGCCTGGCTGGTGAGAGTGATGGCACGGAGCGAGACGCCAGGCACCGCAGACAGGCAACTCCGGATGGCGTCGTTGACGCTACTGAGAAACGGCTCAACCGGCAGTTCCACACGACCATCGGCGCCATACTCGTGGGCCACCGGCCGCACCGCCACCTCCAACCTTTCCAGACGGGAGCCAAAAAGGGCAACCTTGAGATTGGTCGAACCCAGATCAAGGGCGAGGATGGCTTCGCGCGACCTGCTCACCGTGCCTCTCCCAGATCCGCAAGCGTGTCCAGCGCCGCCTTCACCAGAATCGGGCCGGCTTCAGGCGCATACAGGCTGTTGGCCGCCTCATAGCCGCCAGCCACCGCGGCGTCCGGCGTGCAGATGTAGCCCTGCAACTCACCGTTGACGAGACTGACGGGAAACACGCGGGAACCAGCGCGGCATTTGAGGTCCAGCGCATAATCAACGAAGATCTCGCCGGGGATTCCAACCAGCACCCCGCCATGAATGCCGAGAACCTGGATCTCCGGTTCACCGGCTTCCGAGAGAAAGGACTTCAGCACCCCCTGCTCCTCCGCCCTGGACAGGCATACTGCAGACTGGGCGCCGAACACGGCGCATTCCGCGGTACGAATCTTCGCCCGTGGCGCTTTTTCCGCCTGCAGACGGGCAAAGTGGTTTCGTGCCGCCCGCAGGTCATCCTCCGCCATGACGGGCGTCGGAAGCTTTCGGCGAGGCAGAGGGACAGACTTCAGGTGTCCACGGAGCACCCCCTCGCTCGCGAAGGCCGACGCCGGCAAGCGATCCAGGGCGGCGAGCGCCGCCGTGCCAAGTTGGCGCCCCAGACGCTCGGCTTCGGCAAAGGTCTGGCCATTGACAAACCACCGCGGACTCTGGTCTCCGCACGGGGCGGTGAGATAGACCGTCACATGCCCGGCCCCGAACCGTTCCCGGATCTGAAGCCGGGTGTAATGCGGGAAATCGCTTGAAATCAGCGTGGAATCCTCATGCATGACCGTGGGGTGCATCCCGTAGACCAACACCGTGGCCAGCGGCGCCCCGCCGGAAACCGGACGCACAGCCAGGATGCCGCATTCGGGATCCGTCACGCCATCGGGCCTATGCCGGTTGCCGCCGACACCCCGCGCCTCGGCCGATGTCCAGGCCAGGGCGGCGGGAACCGCACACCGGCGGGCTTCCGCAACAACAGACCGCGATTGGCGCAGGATAAACTCCTGATAGAGCAGGTCGGGCTCCGGCGCGCCCACGTCGCCGTGCCAGGCCAACAGGCGGGCGCAGACCGGGGCGGAGTGTGTGTGGGTGCAGCCAATAAATACACAGGCCTCGGGCACGCCGGCCTCCTGCGCAACCGCAGCCCGCAACCGGCGCGCCAACGGCGGTTCCAGAAAAAGAATATCGAGCGACAGGATCACGACGCACTGTCCGATCGTTTCCGGTGCCGCCAGATAGAGGGCCGATGCCAGGATCGGGTCATGCGCGCCCGTTGACATCCGTCGTACCCCGGGATACCCGAACAGGGGCGCAGATGCAGAGGGGTTCAACTCCCGCGTCGCGGCACCGGCAAGCAGGCTCATGACCGTCCCCCACAGGCGGCATTCCCCCCGATGGGGATATCACGGTTGGTGAAATAGTTGTCCGCGATCTCGCAGGGCATGCTGAGTTCGAGTAGCAACGCCGGACCGATGCCGGTGAAACTGTGCTTGCGCCCGGGTGCGACAGGTAGGACATCGCCCTCCTTCATGACCCGTGAACGCCCGCCGCAACGCATGCGGACTTGGCCTTTGACCACAAAGAAGGTCTCATGCTTTTTCCGGTGCCGGTGTTCGGGGCAAGTCTGCCCGTCGAACACAAACAGGTACTTGCCGCAATACCCGGCCCGGGCCTCATTGGCGATCCAGTACTCGATCAGTCCCGTTTTTTCGTATTCGCCAATCCCGAAGTCCAGTACCAGCGGCTTGATGGTCGGCATCGCCACGCCCCACGCCTTGACCTGCCTGCGGAACACCGCCAACGCACGCCGCGCGGCAACACCGCGCATGCTGATGTCCAGTCCTTTATCTAGTTCATTCATAGTTTACGTTCCCCTCCTCTAGTTTTCTTTCCCCTCTTCTGGAGCCGGCCCGCCCTCGGGCCGGTTCTTCCATTCCCCCGGGGCGAGGGCGCCCCGGCTCCAGTGCCTTCGGGCTTTCCTTGTCCCCTCTTCATCCCCTCCTCTGGAGCTGGCCCGCCCCCGGGCCGGTTCTTCCATTCCCCCGGGGCGAGGGCGCCCCGGCTCCAGTGCCTTCGGGTTTCCCTTTCTCCTCTTCTGGAGCCGGCCCGCCCCCGGGCCGGTTCTTCCCCCGAGGGTGCTCCTTCTTCTTAGAACCGTAACTCGTGAATCTGGCCTTTGAATGGCCAATCCACCGCATTCGCGACCAACCCCGCACGAACAGGATTCTGCTCCACGTATTCCCATTTCTCGGAATACGACTCGCCACTCCGCAAGAAGCGGTCAAAATACTCTGCCTGCCACACGTGTCCTTCCAGTCCCAATCTCCTGCCGAGCGTTCGCGAAGAGACCGACTTCCACATGCCCACCCAGTCAGACAGGCGCCTACTCTCCCATGCACTCCGGACAAACAGGTGAATGTGGTCGGGCATTATGACGTAGTTCCCGACAAACCAGCCATCGTGCTCAGCGGACCGTGTCCAGATCGCCGCCAGTTCCTCATGCGCCTCCCTGCAACCCAGGATCCGGCGGCGATCATGGGTTGTGACCGTCAGGAAGACCAGAGGCGTGGCGGCCAAAGGCGCAAGGTGCGCCAAGTGCCGCGAAGAGGCACGCGAGGTTGTTTCGTCATTGTTGCTCATTTTGTCTCCTCCCACCAGGGCGAGGGCGCCCCGGCTCCAGTGCCTTCGGGCTTTCCCTTGTCCCCTCTTCATCCCCTCCTCTGGAGCCGGCCCGCCCCCGGGCCGGTGCCTTCGGCTATCAATGCATTACCATCTCCCCAATCCGCTTTACAAATCCAATATCCCCATCCGGCGGCACCTGATCGGCCACGCCCAACACAAAACGCTGGCCATTCCACAGGCTTATCGTCCGCTCAACATGCCGACGCATGTCGTCCCACTTGTAGGGTGGCGCGAACATCACGCCTGGAACCCCGCCCCACAAGATTGCCCGGTCGCTCCCCGCGAGCGCCCGTATGTCCGCCACGTCCACATCGCCCGCCGGTTGCGGAGTCAGCGCCTCGATGGCGTCAAAACCCGAGGCGACAAGTTTAGGCAGAAGTCCGGCCACCGTGCCGTCGAGATGCACCGCCGCCTTGACACCCGCCGCGTGGAGTTTTGCGAGGCGCCGCCGGTGGGTCGGGGCCAGGTACTCGTCGTAGAACCCGGTGAGATTGTCGCTGGAAAGGTTGTCGGGAAAATGCACCAGCGGCGGCGCGGCCTCGCAGACCGCCTCCAGCACCGGCGCCTCCTGCGCCTCCATCAGGGCTAGTGCCCGGCCGACACGGTCGGGCTCGTCGAGGATAAGGAAGGTCAGTGCCTCAATGCCCGCCCATTCGTAGGCCAGCGCGCTGAGCGGCGAGCGGGGTAACCCGAGGCAGGGTAGCCCGTCATAGCCGGCCCACAGCTCGCGGCGCTGCCGGTAATCACCCAGGTTATCCGGCTCCAGCCGCCGGTGTTCGAGCAGATAGAGGAGGATATCGAGGTCGGCGGCGGTCCGCACCGGATGCCGCGTGACGCCCGTGCAAGCGCTCTCAGGAAGGTACCGGCTTTCCTCGCGCAGGGTTCCCACGGGGGTTTCCCACAGATGAACGGTGACAGGGCCGGCGGTCTCCACATGTTCACGGACCGTCGCATCGTAAACGGCGCGCCCCGTCCAGAACCGCTCGTAGTAGTAATAGGGCATAACGCCCAGCGAGCGGTGCAGCTCGAGATAGCCGCGCTCCGTTTTCCACGCCGGATCGGCTGTGCCGTCGGTCTGGCGACCGGAGATCCAGTAGGACAGGTCGGCCGTCCATACCACGCCGCCGGGCCGCTCCCCGGCCAGCAGGCGCAGGAAGTTGTCGAGATAGCAAGTCTTCACAGGATCACCGCGGTGTTTGTTTCCTCACTTAGCGTATCGGCGAATTTCCTCGCCGCCTGGTCGGCGCGCGCGTCAACCGACATGGGAATGTGATCGTAGATCGCGAACGTGCGCTTCCAGTACTCCCGGCGGATGCGGTCGCGGTCGGGTTTGTCACCGGCCATCTCCCCAAAGGCCCGGGCAAACCAGAGCAGATCCTGACGATACGTCTCGGGATCGGGGAACAGCGGCAGCGTGCAGCGCGAGACATCTGCCGCCTCTAGCCGCTCGGCCATCTCACGGAACACGGCCTGCAACACCGGCTTCGACCATTTACGGCGCGGATAATGGCCCCAGCCGTTGATGACCTCGAATGCCTCGAACAGCTCGCCCAGCACGGCGTGCTCCTCACCGAACACCGCCGCGCAGAAGCGGCGCGATAGGGCATCCGGATCGGCCGCCGGATCGTTGAACAAGGCCCCGGCCGAGTGCAACGTCAACAGGTTCAACTTGGGCGACATCGTGTAGTTCATGCCGCCCGCATAAGGGGCGGCGGCTAGCTCCTCGCGGCGGCGGGCCGCCAACCGCGGTAGCCGCCAATGCGGATAGAGCACCAGTTCGCCTTCCGATACCGAGTAATCCCAGGTCGTGATCGCGCGATGCTTGGCGATCTCCCGCGCCCAAGCGCGGGCATCGCCCCCCATGACGGCATCGCCATCGCCACTAAAACCCAGATTGATCGCCACCAGGGCGTCGGAGGGAAATTCCGGCAGCCGCTTGAGAAAATACTCCATCGCCGTACGGGCGCGGACCATGTCCCCGTTCCAGATGTGTGCAAACGCGCCGCCGGGCAGTTTCTGCTCCAGCAGTTGCTTGAACCCGCCGTCCCAGGCGGGCGGACTAATCAGGTCGGACCCCCACCCTGTAAACGGCGTGCCCCAGGTTCCCACCTCGATCGTCGCCCGGGGATTCTCACGCCGGATCAGGCCGCAGAGCTCGAGCGCGAGATCCACGAAGGTCTCGTGCGTACAGCCGTTGCGGTTGCAGCCGCCGGGATCGCCTGGGAAGATGCCGACGATATCGGTCTCCGGTAGTTCCCGTAACCAATGCCGCCAGAGATCGAGGACCAGCTTGCGGTCGGCGGAATCGTTCGGACAGGCGAAATACCAGCCAGGCCCGATGGTATTCACGGCGATAATGAACTTCACGCGCAGGCCGGCCTCGTGCGCCAGTTCTGTCACCCGTCGCATCGTCCGTGCGAAGGTGGTCTGGACAGGCGCCCCTTCCAACGCCGGCCGATCCATCAGCGTGGGAGGGAGCCAGTATTCAAAGATGTTGAAGCCAAACGCCCGCAACATGCGGAAGAACGCGCGCCAGTCAGCTTCGCTCCACTGGTTCGGCGCATCAGGGTAGTAGAGGTTGGGATTCCACGCGTTTTGTAAGTGCTCCGCGAAATTCACATAACAGGCCCGGTGCGAAAAAACGTTTATATTCTCGATTGACATCTCTCTCTCCTTTTGCAAACATGTATGAAACATGTATTACAGATTGTGAGCTTTATGTCCACACTAATTTATCAACCGTTGCTGAAAGAGTTGCGTGAAAAGGTGTCCGGAGGCCGGACCCCGGTCGGTTCGCGCGTGGGGACGGAACTCGAAATGGCCCGCCGCCACAAGATCAGCCGGGTTTCCGTGCGCACTGCGGTGAGCCGTCTGGTTGACGAAGGGCTGTTGGAACGGCGCCCCGGCTGTGGGGTCTATGTGAAGAAGACCGCGACGACGTTCCAAGTGGTGGAAGCCATTTTACCAAGCCTCACTTACATGTGGCGCGACATCGCGTTAAGCGCCCAGGATGAAGGCGCAAAACTCGAGACGCTTCTTCGCATCTGCAATGCGCGCCATGATCTTGAGACGGATTTGCGGATGATCCAGCATCTTCCTTTCAGCGGGGCGCGGGGGGCGATCATCGGCTCGCTGCATCAACCGGCGCTGCGGGAAGCCGTGGCACGGCTCCACCTGAATGACTTCCCCATCGTGCTGGTTGACGAGCATCTGGATGGCATTGCCATCCCGTCCGTCACTTTCGCCGATCATCAGGCGGGACGCCTGGCCGCTGAGTACCTGCTGCAAAAGGGGCATCGCCGCATCGGGTTCGTTGGTTTCACTGGAACTGAGGCACTCGGTCAGCGTCGGAACGGGCTACGCGACACCCTGAACGACGCGGGGGTTCCTCTGGAGCGGTCATGTATTGGAACCCTGCCGGCTTCGTATCTGGTGTCGCCCACATCTGAAGCGCTTCAGATTTGTCTTGAGCCGCTCCTGAAACAGTCCGAACGGCCTTCCGCCCTCGTTTTCCACGACTCCCTGCTGGCCGCGCAAGCCTACAGGATCATCCGATCCCTCGGACTGCGAATCCCCCAGGACCTCAGCATCGTGGGCATCGGAAGCACGTCGGAATTCATCTGGCTCGAGCCATCGCTGGCCTGCGTCGTCCTGCCAGCCGCCGAGATGGGGCGAGTGGCCATGGATCTGCTTTTGAAACGGTTGGAAGAGCCCAATGCCCCCGCCGAACATCGCGTCCTGCCCGTCACATGGCAGGAAGGTGATTCGGTGGCGGAGGTAAAGAAACCGTAGGCTATTCTGGAGCCGGGGCGCCCTCGCCCCGGAGAAGCGGCTCAATTTACACGATCCGGTGAACTGATTTTTTTAACAACTCAAACCAAAGCACTCCATCAAGAAATGAGAAACTATGGGCAAGACGAACAAGAATTACTGGGCGCACGTTGACCTCTCCAAGATCCCGAACATGAAGGTTCCGGCGCCGGGACCAGAATCGAAAAAATGGCACGAGCGCTGCACCAGGTATTTCAAGGGACTGAGCAGCCAGGTGAAGCTATTCCCGGTGGCCTTCGAATCCGGCCACGGCTGCATCCTCAGGGATGTTGACGGCAACGAGTATATTGATTTCTCCTCCGGCATCTACGTGACCACGCTGGGCCACTGCCACCCGAAAGTCACCGAGGCCGTCCGAAAGCACGCGGGCACGCTGATGAATGCCCATGACTTCACCACGCCGATCAAGGCCCAGTTGATGGAGAAGATGGCCGCCACCCTGCCCGGCGACTTGAAAGGCTTCCAAATCTATGACTGCGGTACCGCAGCGGTTGAAGCCGGGTTGCGCGTCTGCCGCGCGGCCACGGGCAAAACCGAACTGATTTCCGGATTCAACGACTTCCACGGCAAGACCTATGGCGCTGTCTCGCTGGCAGAGTTCCGGGATCCGGCCTACGGCCCGGTGCGTGCGCCGGGTAGCCATCTCGTGCCCCGCCCGAATCCCTACCGCCCCCTCTGGACCAAGGCGGATGGAACGATCGATACCGACAAGTACATCGCCTATTACGACGAATACATTGCGCGGGCCACGGTCAACCATGTGGCCGCCTTCGTCATGGAACCGATCCAGGGCTGGGGCGGATCCGTCATTCCCCCCGATGACTTCTTCCCGAAACTCCGCAAATTCTGCGATGAGCGTAAGATCCTGCTGATGGCCGACGAAGTCCTGACGAGCATGGGCCGCACCGGCAAGTGGCTGGCCATGGAACACTGGGATGTCGTACCCGACATCGTCACCCTCGGCAAGGGCTTCGGCAACGGCTTCCCCGTCACCGCGGTCGCGGTGCGCGAGCCCTACAAGGAGGCGATCGAAAAGATTTCCGCCTCGTCCAGTTACGGGGGCAATCCCATGGCCTGTGCGGCCGCGCTGGCCTGTTTTGAGGTGATCGAGGAAGAGAACCTGTTGGCCCGCGCCCTGCATCTCGAGGCGGTGGCGATGAACTACATGAAGGCCATGCTGACACGCCACCCGATCGTGGGGGATGTCCGCGCCAAGGGATGCCTGATGGGCATTGAATTGGTCAAGGACAAGGCCACCAAGGAGCCGCTGGATATTGCCGGCAAGATGGTGTACCAGAAGGCCTTCGCCAAGGGGCTGGCGTGGATTCCCGCAGGGCACATCCTGCGCATGAGTCCGCCGATCATCATGGAAGACGAGGTGTTGCTCAAGGGTCTCGAGATGATCGAGGACGCCATCGGTGAAACGGAAAAAGAACTCGGCTATAGCCGCTGACGGCCACAGGATATCCCCATGAAAACCATACGCTTTGGCATCATCGGTTGCGGCCTCATGGGCCGCGAGTTCGCCAGCGCCGCCGCGCGCTGGTGCCACCTCACCCGGATGGAGGCGCGCCCCGAAATCGTGGCCATCTGCGACAAGAACGCGGCCATCTGCGAGTGGTATACCGGTCATTTTCCAGCCATCAGGCAGGTAACGGATGACTATAAGGCCCTACTGGCCAACCCGGATGTGGAGGCTGTGTATATCGCTGTCCCCCATAACCTGCATCAGGAGATGTATTGCGCCGCCATCGAGGCGGGAAAGCATGTCATGGGCGAAAAACCCTTCGGCATAGACAAACCGGCCTGCGACGCCATCCTGGCCTGCCTCAAGCGGCACCCCACCGTGCTGGCACGCTGTTCATCAGAATCGCCTTTCTTCCCGGCCATGCAGAAAATCTGCGACCTGATCGAACAGCAGGCCTTTGGACGGATCATCGAGGTCAATACCGGCTTCCTGCATTCCAGCGACCTGGATTCCAACAAGCCGATCAACTGGAAGCGGATGATCCAGTTCAACGGCGAATACGGCGTCATGGGCGATCTCGGCATGCATGCCTGCCACGTTCCCTTCCGTGCCGGCTGGGTTCCGCACAATGTACGCGCCATCCTCAGCGATATTGTCAAGGAGCGGCCCGACGGCAAGGGTGGCATGGCCCCGTGCCTGACCTGGGATAACGCCACCCTGCTCTGCGAGGTCACGGATCCCGTCACCCAAGCGCCGTTTCCCTGGATCCTCAAGACGCAACGCATCGCCCCCGGCCAGCGGAACAACTGGTACACGGAGATCCTGGGCACACGGACTTCCGTCCGATGGTCAAGCGTCAACGCGGATATCCTGGAAATCCTGGACTACGCCGGCGGGGAACAGGCCTGGAGACGAGTTCAGACAGGTCATGAAACGGCCTTCAAGACCATCACCGGCGACATCTTCCAGTTCGGCTTCTCGGATTCCATCCTGCAGATGTGGGCCGCTTTTGTTCATGAACTCACCCATGGTCAGCCGCTCAAGCGCTTCGCCGGTTGCGTAACGCCCGAAGAGGCGGCCCTGAGCCACCGGCTTTTCACGGCGGCGCTGGAGTCGCAGAAGAATCAGACGGCGGCCAGGGTTTGAGTTGTTGTTCGCGGGTGGATCAGCCGGCAAGTGGCCGCAAGGCAGCCGCCAGTTTGTCATCGAGATGCGGCAAATCAGCCGGGTAGAGTGAAACGAGTTTCTTGCCCTCCTGCTGATAAAGCTTCTGCTTGAGAAGCATGCCAATCTTGTAGTCGGTGGTGTCCATGCCCCAGTATTCGATGTAAACATCGTGTCGCGGCAGGTAGAAATCCGGACGGATCGCAAAACCCTGGATGATCTGGAACTTGTCGTCGTATCGGTAGGCGATGCCACGGGAGGCGAGCCAGTCCGTGATCTGTCGCTCGCCGCGTGACTGCACCACGGTACGGTCAGCCGTCAGGATCGTCTTCTGGTTCTGAACTTTCATGTCGAAATTGCGCCGCTCGATAAACACGGTATTGAAACACGCCTGACAGTAGACCCGTTGGAACTGGGTTTCCGCGAGCCGTCGTTCATCGGCCGAGGTCTGGCGGCCGCAGCGCGAGCAGGACGCAGGCGCGTTTTCGCGCCGTGCCTGAACCGCCGCCTCGATCTGCTCGATGGCCTTCAGGGCGGCGGCCAGGCAGTAGTCCGGCCCCGCGTGGCGGTTGGCGGCATCGCGCAACACAGGCAAAGCCGCCTCGTCGCCGATCTTGCCGAGCGCCAGTAGTGCGTATTGCCGCACCTGCGGGTGCGGGTCGCGGGTCAGTTCGCAGAGCACGGGTATCGCCTCGCGGGTGGCCGAGTCGGTCGCCAGTTTGCCGAGTGCCGAGGCGGCAGCCCGGCGGACCGTCGGCCCCGCGTGGCGACACAATGCAACCAACTCGCCCACCGCGCCCGTGTTGCCGGCTTCGCCCAGTTCAACAGCCCGCTTGCGTGCCTGCTCCGTATTTGCCTGAAATTGCCGCCGGTTCATGTCTTCAGCCTCCATCATCTGACTCGCCCCGCTCGTCGCGTCACATGCAAAATGCAGTAGTCATGACGCGACGACCAACGGGAGTCCAGTCTGTTAATAAGGCTTTATAAGCTAATTATATACTTATTTGCAACCCTTGATCAAAGCCGCCCTCAGGACTGAAAGTCGAGCCCCTCATATCGCACTGGGGACGGCAGCTGCTATAAAGTGACCTCAAGGTGGCTTGTGAGCCAACATTCATTGGCCTTGAATTATCGGGACGTTGAAGAGTATTATAGTCGCATTTAAGGAGTCGCTCTTTGGACAGTATCTATATAATCTCTATTGCCGGGGTAGGTTGTTATGTGGTCGCCTCGCTATTGGCACTCGCATCGCTACTTGGTGTCAAACCGCGAGGGGAGCGGGTGGCCATTTCCATGATGACGGTGGGAGGGGTGATTCTTGCTGGGGTGCTGGTGTCTCGGGGGGTGGGATTAACGTCACTGCCTGCCTTCAACTGCTTTGATGCCATGGTCTTATATGCACTGGCCCTTAGTGGCGCGTATGGATTGTGGTCCGCCTACCGCTATACGCCTGGCATCGCGGGGATTCTTATTCCTTATGCGACCCTGTTGCTACTCTGCGGGGTTTCGGCATTCCGGATGCATGGTGGGGTTCCGGCGCCGGTTCAGGGGCCCGGACTGATGTTGCATGTGGCAACCGCCTATGGCGCGTTTGGGGTGTTTTCCCTCGCCAGTATCAGTGCTGTCATCTATCTGATCCAGGATGGCAATCTTAAACACAAACGCTTCGGGGTATTGTGGTCACGGCTCCCCTCGCTTGAAACCATGGATCACATTACGAGCCGCCTGATCGGTGTCGCTTTCCTATTGCTCACGATTTCGATTTTGATGGGTATTGTTCTGATTCGCAGGGTGGGCGGAGGTGAAGAATGGGTTCTTGACCCCAAAGTTCTGGCCACCGTTATTCTGTGGATTCTGGTGGCGGTTTTTGTGCACATGCGGGCGAGTTCCGACCGTCATGGACGGGGAATCGCCATGGTGGCGGTGTTTGGCCTGGGCTGTCTGTTATTTGCCTTTATTGGGGTGCATCTGGTGGCTCCTTCGGTTCACTCGTTTATTCAGCTGGGCCTGAGGGCGGGTGGCCCATGAACGTGGCCGTCATCGGGATCAGCTATCATACGGCGCCAGTCGAAGTCCGGGAGCGAGCTTCCATCCGACCCAGTGAGGTGCCTGCCATACTGCAGCGTATCCGGGCACAATTTCCGGGTGCTGAACTCGTGCTGGTTTCAACCTGTAACCGGACGGAGTTATATACCGCCGGGATTGATGTGAACGCCGACAAGCACCGGCTGTTCCAGATCCTGCTTAAAGGGGATGAGCATTTCCGCGCGGATGAGCTTGAAAACCATTTTTATGTCAAAAGTGACCTTGATGCGGCGGAGCACATGTTGGCCGTTGCCTCCAGTCTGGACGCCATGGTGGTGGGTGAATCCGAGATTCTCGGTCAGGTCAAGCAGGCCCTCGGGATTGCGGATGAAGCCGGGATGACGGGCAAGGTATTGCAGTCCCTTTTCCAGCGGGCGTTCAAGACCGCCAAACGGGTACATTCGGAGACGGATATCTGTCGCGGCCGGGTTTCGGTCAGTTCCCTGGCTGTTGAGTTCGCCGAGAAAGTTTTTGACGATCTCAGCACCAAGACGGTCATGATTGTCGGGGCTGGGGAAACCGCGGAGCTTGCGCTAAAAAGTTTGATGGATCGCGGCGCCCGGGATGTCCTGGTGCTCAACCGTTCACATGGGCGCGGGCAGGATCTGGCAGAGCGATGTGGCGGACGGGCCATACAATTCGATTTGCTGGAAGACTATCTGGCGCGTGCCGACATTGTGATCAGCTCGACGAGTGCGCCGCATCTGGTAATTCATGCCGCCGCCGTGCAGCGCGCCATTGATATCCGCCGTGGAAAGCCGATGTTGATGGTGGATATCGCGGTTCCCCGGGATATCGATCCGGCTGCCGCTCATATTAAAAATGTCTATGTCTACTCCATTGATGATTTGCAACTGATTGCGGCTGAGAATATAGCCAAGCGGCGCGAGGCAGTAGAGCAGGCCTGGATCATTGTCCGTCAGGGGCTGACGGAGATTTCGGAGCATTTTGAGGGGGGGGGCTTGCGGGAGGTGTTGCGCAAGTTTGATGAGCATGGGCGAGAGATCTGTGAGGCGGCGTTGAAGCGGTCGCTTGCTAAAGAACGTCTGGCCGGTTTGCCGGAACCCAGTCGTGAAGAAATACGGGAGATGGCCCGCAAGATTGTGGCCAAACTCCTGGCGGAACCACGGGAGGCGCTCAAGCGCGCGGCAAAAAAAGGTGAGTTGGATAGTTATGTGCGAGTCGTCAATGACCTGTTTGGGTTTGATAGGGAGGATATAAATAAATGATTGGAATATCTAAACTTTATTGCGGTACGGTGGAAGCATCTGACCCCCTGCGGTACGGCCGCCTGTCCAAGGATCTGCCGTCGCATTTGCTTCAGTTTTCAGCCGACAAGAAGCCTGTCGTGGTGTGGAATGTGGGGCGGCGTTGCAATTTGAGGTGCGTGCACTGCTATTCCCAGTCGCGGGATCAGAACTATCCTAATGAGCTGTCGAATGAGGAAGGGAAGCGCCTTTTGGCAGACCTGGCCGAGTTCGGTGCCCCGGTTATTTTGTTTTCCGGTGGTGAGCCCTTGATGCGTCCGGATATCTTTGAACTGATCCAGTTTGCAACCAGTCGTAAAATGAGGGCGGTCGTGTCCACGAACGGAACCCTGATCACCCCTGAAATCGCTACCCGCCTGAAAGACGCCGGGTTGTCGTATGTGGGGATCAGCCTGGATGGCATGGAGGCTACCAATGACCGCTTCCGCGGCGTCAAGGGCGCCTTCCGGATGGCGATGGATGGAGTGCAGAATTGCCTCAAGACCGGCGTCAAGGTCGGGCTGCGCTTCACCATGACCCGTGAGAACTATCGTGATGTCGGTGAGGTGCTCGATCTGATTGAGAGAGAGGGAATTCCCCGCGTTTGTTTTTATCATTTGGTCTATGCCGGACGCGGTACCAAGCTCATTCATGAAGCACGCATGTCCCATGAGGAAACGCGGAACACGGTGGACTTGATCATGGATCGCACCAAGGACTTTCATGACCGGGGTAAGAAGGTTGAGGTATTGACCGTGGATAATCACACGGATGGTCCCTATCTTTATCTGCGCCTTCTAAAGGAAGATCCCGCCCGTGCGGCGGAAGTGCTGAAACTTCTCAAAATGAATGGCGGGAACAGCAGTGGTACAGGGATCGGGTGCGTAAGCTGGGATGGCTCCGTGCATCCGGATCAATTCTGGCGCCACTATTCGTTCGGGAATGTCACCCAAAAGCCCTTCAGTAAGATTTGGACGGATACTTCCGAGCCCTTGATGGGTAAGCTGAGGGAACGGAAGAAATACCTGACAGGTCGGTGTGCCGCCTGTAAATGGCTGGATATCTGCAATGGTAATTTCCGTGTTCGCGCCGAAGCGATGACGGGTGATGTCTGGGCTCCTGAGCCTGACTGTTACCTGACTGATAAGGAGATCGGGCTATGACCGAGGATGCGCTGCGGTTGGTGTTCTGGGAACTGACAGCTCGGTGCAATCTGAAATGCTGTCACTGTCGTGCCGAGGCTTCGGATGAAGTTGTGGCGGGCGAGTTAAGCACCGAGGAAATCATCTCGGTCGCGCGTGATATCCGCAAGGCGGGCGATCCGATCATGATTCTCACTGGGGGCGAACCCCTGGTGAGAAAGGATTTCTTTGAGATTGCCGAGGCCTGCGTGGGGATGTTCAGCCGGGTTGCGCTGGCCACCAACGGCACCCTTGTGGATGACGCCATGGCGCGGCGGATTGTGGAGGTTGGGATCAAGCGGGTCAGTGTGAGTCTGGACGGCGTCAAGGCCGAGACCCATGACGCATTTCGTGGTGTGCCGGGTAGTTTTGAGGCTACGGTTCGCGGCTATGACGCCCTGGCGCGTGCCGGCGCCTCGCTTCAGGTGAATGCCACGGTGGCCAAGCATAATATCGATGAAGTCGAGGAGTTACTGAATTTTGTGCTCGCGCGAAAAGCCGACGCCTTCCACGTGTTTGCCTTGGTGCCTGTGGGGTGCGGGGCACAGATTAGCGATGATGCGCGGCTTTCCTCCAAACAAATGGAGGATTTTCTGCGGTGGCTCTTTGCGAAATCCATTGAATTGCGGGATCGCATCCACATCAAAGCCACCTGTGCCCCGCAGTACTACCGGATCATGCGTGAGGTATCGCGCGAGAAGGGGATCCCGATGCCCGGGCATGGACACGGGGCTGGACATGGTTTGGGACATGGGCATGGCGCCGGCGGCCCTGGAGCTACGAGCGGGATGCAGGCGATGACGCGCGGGTGTCTGGCCGGATCCGCTGTGTGCTTTATTTCGCGGATAGGTGATGTTCAGCCTTGCGGGTATCTTCCGCTCTGTGTGGGGAATGTCCGGAAACAACCGTTCAATGAGATCTGGCAGAGTTCGGAGGTCTTCAAGGCGTTACGGAATCCTGATCAGCTTAAAGGTAAGTGCGGTTCCTGCGGCTATCGAGTTGTCTGTGAAGGCTGTCGTGCCCGGGCCTATGCGGCCACCTCCGATTTCATGTCGGAAGATCCCGATTGTTCCTATGATCCGATTCGAACGTGAAGCCAAAACTCTCAAGGCGATGATCGGGTTGTATTGCCGGGATCATCATAAGCCGCAAGCGGAGCTTTGCGACGAGTGCAAGGCTTTGCAGGAGTATGCTTTGGCCAGGTTGGAGCGGTGCCGGTATGGCTCCGATAAGCCGAAATGTTCGGCTTGTACCACCCATTGTTACAAGCCTGACATGCGTGATACCGTCCGGGACGTCATGCGTTATGCAGGACCGCGTATGTTGGTGCGCCACCCCGTAATGGCATTGAGCCATACGATGGATGGGTTGTTGCATCATCCGAAGACCAAGGGGAAAGATCTGTGAATACAGCTGAAACCACTATTGATGCGAAATTGCTGGTGATTCTCCAGCAGGGACTTCCCCTTGTCTCCAGGCCTTTTTCAGAGATCGGGAAAGGGCTTGGATTGAGTGAGGCGGCAGTGCTGGAACGGGTTCGTTCCTTGTTTGAGACGGGAATAGCCCGTAGGTTTGGTGCGGTATTCGAATCGCGAAATCTGGGCTACCTGAGCACGCTCTGTGCGGCTGATGTACCTGCCGCTGAGTTGGAGGCGGCTGCCTCCCGGATTGCGCCACACCCCGGAATCACTCATTGCTATGAACGGGAAGGGTATCCCAATCTCTGGTTCACCATGACGGCGCCAGCGGAAGCGCTCGAGCAAGAGCTTGGGAGGGCTTCGGCGGCCTTGGGGCCTTATGAGGTTCTGAATCTGCCCGCACTAAAGAAATTCAAGATCGAGGCCGTCTTCGGGCGTCAAGAGCAGGGCGGGACTTCGAAAGCACGAGAGGGCTCGGCCCCTCAGGGGGGCCTTCCGGAGTGGGAGCGAAAGGTTGTACGACGATTACAGGCTAGCATTGAAGTAAGCGAAGATCCGTTTGGCATGCTGGCTGAAGATCTTGGAATGAAGTCTGCGGAGCTGCTCGAGTTGCTCAAACGCTGGGAGAAGGAGGGCGTTATCCGTCGTATCGGGTTGATTCTGCGCCACAGGCAGTTGGGGTTTTCCGCCAACAGTATGTGCGTCTGGAAAGTTCAAGCTGATCGGATCAGGGAGGCTGGAGAAATTTTAGCCCGGAGTCAGCATGTGACCCATTGTTATGAGCGTCCCTCGTTTGCGGCTTTCCCATATAATTTGTATGCCATGATTCATGCCAAATCACGAGAAGAGGCCATACGGATTTTCGAGCAACTGGGCGTTGATGCCGGGCTCTCCGATGGACGTATGCTGTGGTCAGTCCGTGAGTTTAAAAAATCGAGTCCGGTTTTTTTCTGTGAGCCGCGAAAAGGCATACTTTTTGCGGTCCCCGGCACCACGTGTCCGGGTGCCAAAGAGGCCTTTGATCACATCACCTCTGCCGCCACCCACCGCTTTCCCGGTGTCGAACTGTGCTGGGCTTACACATCGGCTCCGGTCCGGCGTAAACTGGCGGAGCAGGGGATTGAAGCAAAATGCCCCGGGGAGGCGTTATTGGCCTTGCAGGAAGATGGGGTGACGCAGGTCGCGGTGGTGTCCCTTCATCTCACGGATGGCATGGAATTCGGGGAACTGGCGGACACGGTGTCGGTCTTTAGCCGCCAGCCGGGAACCCGGATGAAGGTGGTGCTGGGGCGCGCCTTGATGGTCAGTGAGGCGGATTGGCTTCGGGCGCTGGCGGCCCTCTTGGCGGGGTTGCCTTCCCCTCCCGGCGATCAGAATCGTGTGATTCTGGTAGCACATGGAAGTACGGATCCACGGGCTGAAAAGACACTTATGGCGTCAGCCCAGAGTTGTCGCAAGGTTGACTCCCGACTTAGACTCGGTATGATCCTAGGCATGCCCGACCGTGATGCGGTGGTTCGTGAATGTCTGGCCGACGGCGTGCGAAAAGTCTGGTTAGTACCTTGTATGGTGGTGGCCGGGTTTACAGCGAAGGAAGACATTGCCGGGCAGAGCGAAAAATCCTGGGCAACGTCCCTGACCCGGGCGGGGATTGAAGTCGTACCTGTTATCAGGGGATTGGGTGAAATTGATGGCGTGGTGAAAATTTGGATGGATCAGGCGGATGAATTGCTGAAAAAGGCTGATGCCATTTCACCCTAAACCGATCGAGTTTGGGTAAGGATATGTTCATGTTCGTAATCGTAATCTTAATCGTAATCGTAATCGATTGCCCCGGAAAGGATTACGATTACGATTATGATTATGATTTGGAGCCGGCGTTGCCGGTACAGGAATAACAATGCGAGACGAATCCCGAATCCGTAAAACACTGCCAGTGAACCTCATGCTTGAGGGGCGTTCCTGCTTGGTTGTTGGCAGCGGCCAGATTGCGGCGCGCAAAGTGGGGCATTTACTTGAGGCGGGTGCCTCTGTAACGGTGGTTGGACCGGAGGCTTCTGAAGACATCCGGCGGTGGACGGCAGAGGGGCGTATCCAGTACAAGGCGCGCCCATTCCGGAGTTCGGATCTCAAAGGGCAGCGGGTGGTAGTGGCGGCAACAGACAGTCTGACGGTGAACGGAGAGGTGCTGCGGCTTTGTCGTCAGAAGAACATCATGTGTTCCGCAGCGGATGCGCACTGGACTGAGGCTGATTTTCTGATCCCGGCCACCTTGAGACGGCCCCACCTCACCTTAACCATTTCGACGGGAGGTGAATCCTGCCGGCGTGCTAGGTTGACCAAGGATTATCTGGCACGGCATCTGGATATACTGGGGTCCGCTGACTTGATAGTGGTATCTATCAAGCGCCCTCGACGTACAGCAAAGAGCCAGGTTATTGAGCTGGGTGCGATACTCAAGCAGATCTGGGGGATTCATGAATTTGTGATCCTGAACCGGGCGGATCGGATTGAGGTTCTGGCGGTTCTGGCATGTCAAACCAATGTTGTGGCCAAACTCATGATGGACTGTATTCGCGCGCGCTTTCCCGGACGATGTTGTGTGCAGGAAGGGGCTTCGGCGGTTGAATATGTAGCCGAAGGGCTTTGTGGTGACTCCCGTTTGCCTTCATGTTCGCGCGGCTCACGCGAGGTTCGCCCTCCATTAGAATTCTCTGTAGCGTCTCGCTCATCCCACATGGAGGGCGAACCTCGCGTGAGCCGCGTCACTGAAAAAGAAACTTTGAGAGCCGCTTTGCGCGACAGCACTCAGGTCGGGTGGGCTGGTGTTATGATGAAAGAGTGGATGGACGCCGGGCTCCGGCTGGCCGATAAAATCCGTATTGCTCGTGCTAAACCTTTAAAATCAGGGGTGAGCGGGCTTAGCAGAGAGTATCAGAGGCAGTATGAAAGCATCATCAGAAGTATTTAAAGTCGGGACCCGGTCGAGTCCGTTGGCGGTTTTACAGACCCGCGCGGTATTGGCGCAGCTTGAGGTCTGCCTGCCTGGAAGTCGCTGGGAGGCCGTAGCCATCTCGTCGCCGGGTGATCGGGATCAGGTCACCGACCTACGGCAAAGTCCGCCGGATTTTTTTACACGGGATCTGGATGACCAGGTGCGTTCGGGGGTTTTGGACTGCGCCGTGCATAGTGCCAAGGATGTGCCGGATCCCGCTGGTGAGGGGTTGGATTGGGTGTGGTTACCCTGGCACGAAGATGCCCGTGATGTGTTGATCAGGCCGGTGGGGCAGGACATGGCCAGTATGCCGGCGAATGGCCGGATAGGGGTGAGTAGCGGGCGGCGGGAAGCCTATTGTCGTGACCGCTTTCCCTTGGCAGAACAAAGTCCGATCCGGGGCACGATTGAAGAGCGATTGCGGCAGTTGGATCAAGGGGATTTTGATCTCATTGTGATGGCAGGCGCGGCCATGAACCGGCTGGGGTTGCAGAATCGCATTTCCGAGTGGATTCCCCTCAGTGTGTTACCGCCGCCAGATGGGCAGGGATTTCTCGCGATGACCTTTCGGGCGGGGGATCAACGATTCCTGCATCTGCGCCGGTTGTTTGTAAAGTCTGTGACGTTTGCGGCCGCCGGGGTGGGCTCGGCAGGGGCGTGTACTTTAGAGAGTTTGAATGCACTTAAACGATGTGACGTCTGTCTCCATGACACGTTGCTGGGTCACGATCTAATCAGCCTGTTACCTTCCACCGTGCAGTGCATCGATGTCGGCAAGCGGTGTGGTCAGCACAGTATGCCTCAGGATGAAACCACCTATCTCATCACAAGATATGCCCGCCGCGGAATGCGGGTGGTCCGGCTCAAGGGGGGAGATCCCGGGGTGTTTGGGCGATTGGCAGAAGAGGTTGAAGCACTGGATGAGCTGGGGCTTCCCTATCGGGTCATGCCCGGCGTCAGTAGCCTGAGTGCGGCCACTTCAACGACTGGTAAATTGCTGACCCGGCGCGGGGTCTCGCGTGGGTTTATCGTCATGACGCCCCGTAAGGAAGGGGGCGGAACAGGCTCGGTCAATGCGGATGAGCGACGGACCTTGCCGATCGTATTCTTTATGGCTCTGTCTGTGGCTGACGAGGTGGTGCGACAATTGATTACCGAGGGGATGTCCCCTGCGACGCAGGCGGCTGTGGTGTTCGGGGCCGGGAGTGATCAGTCTTTCTCGATCACCAGTGATCTGGCAAACATCGCGGGCTGTATCAAGGCAACAGATACTGAAATGCCGGGGTTGCTTATCGTGGGGGAGGCGGCGAAATATCAGTACCCGAATTGGGGCGCCCTGGAAGGACGGCGCGTGTTGCTGACGGCCAGTCATGCCCTGCAGGATAAGGCCGCTGATCAGGTGACTGATTATGGTGGAATTCCGGTATGTCGTCCGCTGATCAAGCTTGAAGCGACGATAGAGGCGTTATCCTGTATTCAGAAGATCGCAGACTATGATTGGGTGGTCTTGACGTCGCCTTCGGCGGTGCGGTGTTTCGGGGAGGTGCTCCGGAGTGTCTGGACGGATTTGCGGAAGGTGCCGCGACTTGTCACGTGTGGCGGGGGGACCTCTCGTGAGCTTTGGGCCTTAGGGCTCCAGGCGGACATCGAGCCATCCTCTGATTTCAGCGCCGACAGCCTGTTAAAAAAGGTTGAGCCGTTGATGGGCGCGAAGCCGCGTATTTTGCGGTTGCGATCTGACAAGGCGGGGCCAGCCCTGGCCCAGTCCCTACGGAAATTAGGCGGGATCGTGGATGACTGTGTGTTGTATCATAACCTGCCGATTCAGCAGGGAGTGAAGCCGGTTTTTGATGTGGCATTTTTCGCCAGCGCGTCGGCCGTTGAGGTATATGATCAGCAATGGGGGGCGGCTTCGCTTAAGGGCGTGTTTGTGGTTGCCATCGGGAAACCCACGTTGGCCGCGTTGACGCACTGTGGCGTTTCGGCAGATCTGGTACCTCCTGAGGCGACCGTGGAGTCCAGTCTGGAGGCGTTGGCCGGACACTTTGTGAGAGAGGTAATGGAGAGAGGCGACACATGAGTACATTTCCTGAAGTTCGATTGAGGCGGTTACGGCGGACCCCGGCGCTCAGGCGTCTGTTTGATATGCCGATGCCGGGCCCGGAAAAATTTATGTGGCCGGTCTTCATTAAGGACGGTTCCGGCATCAGTGAGCCCATCGAGGCGATGCCCGGCCAGCGGCGAATGAGCGTGGACGTGTTGCTCAAGGAGTTAGCCCGCGTGGTGGATATGGGCGTTGAAAGTATCCTGGTTTTCGGGCTGGTTGAGGGAGGCCAAAAAGATGAGTCTGGAACGGCGGCCTATGATGATTGTGGCCCAGTACAGCAGGCGATCCGCGGCATTCGCAAGGAGTTTCCCGATCTGGTGATTGCCTCGGATGTGTGTGTGTGCGCTTACACGGCGCACGGGCATTGCGGGCCACTGACCGGGACTGGGGATGTGGATAATGATGCTGCGAACAAGGTGCTGGCGAAGATGGCGGTTTCCCATGCGGCGGCGGGGGCGGATATGGTTGCGCCCAGTGCGATGATGGATGGTCAGGTAGCCAGTATCCGAAAGGCGCTTGATGCCGAAGGATTTCAGCAGACCTTGCTGATGAGTTATTCTACCAAGTTTGCCTCCAGCATGTATGGCCCCTTCCGACAGGCCGAGGAGTCGGCTCCGCAAAAAGGGGATCGGCGAAGTTACCAGGCCTCGTATGGCGACTTGCGGCAGGCCCTGCGGGAGTCGCAGATGGATGAGGCGGAGGGCGCCGATATTTTGATGCTGAAGCCCTCCCTTTTTTACCTGGATATTCTGGCCCGTCTGCGTGATCAGACGGATCTGCCCATTGCCGCTTATAATGTGAGTGGTGAGTATTCCATGCTGATCGCGGCGGCGGAACGCGGTTGGGGCGATTTGGGCGGTATGGTGCGCGAATCCACAATGGCGTTGTCCCGTGCCGGTGCGGATCTGATTATTTCTTACTGGGCTAACCGGTATGATGAAATTTTCCTGAAAGGATGACCAGCAATGACTTCCCGTGAATGGTTTGATCGAGCGACGCGTGTAATACCGGGCGGGGTGAATAGTCCTGTCCGTGCTTTTAATTCGGTGGGAGGCGATCCGCTTTACGTGGTAAGCGGTAAAGGGGCGCGCATTAAGACGGCCGACGGGGTTGAGCTGGTGGACTTTTGTGGATCCTGGGGCCCGCTGATTATGGGGCATGCCCATCCTGAAGTGATCGAGGCGATTGGTCGGGCGGCGGCCGAAGGCACCAGTTTTGGAATCAATACGCCCCGAGAAGTGGAGTTTGCTGAACGCCTCTGTGAACTTGTGCCGTCCATGAAAATGGTAAGGGCCATGAGTTCAGGGACGGAAGCCACCATGACTGCGATCCGGCTGGCGCGCGGGTTTACGGGGCGTCGGAAGATTTTGAAGTTTGATGGCGGGTATCATGGACACGCTGATTATCTCTTGGTTTCGGCGGGGAGCGGCCTTCTGACCGGTGGCATTACTTCCTCTGCGGGAGTATCGCCGACAGCGGCGGCCGAGGTGTTGGTGCCACCCTATAATGATCTCGATGCCGTGGATGAAATTGTAAGAACACAAGGCGATGAGATTGCGGCGATTATCGTTGAGCCTGTCGCGGGCAACATGGGGTTGATTCCGCCTGCGCCCGGCTTTCTTCAGGGATTGCGTAGCGCGGCAGACCGGTGTGGTGCTTTGCTCATCTTTGATGAGGTCATCACCGGGTTCAGGTTGGGGCCCACGACGTATGGGATGATGTGCGGAGTGACGCCGGATCTGACCTGTCTTGGCAAGATTATTGGGGGTGGGATGCCTGTTGGCGCGGTAGGTGGTCGCGAAGACGTGATGCGTAAACTGGCGCCGCTGGGGCCGGTGTATCAGGCGGGCACGTTGAGCGGGAATCCGGTGGCGTTGGCTGCGGGGCTGGCGACACTGTCGTTGCTTCAAAAGGAAAATCCTTATCCCCGGATGGAGAAACTCGGGCGGCGCTTGACCGAGGGGGTTAATGCTCTTGCCCGGGAGCGAGGAATCACGCTGCACTGTGCCGGATTGGGGGGCTTGTTCACGCCTTTCTTTATGCGAATGGCGCCAACCGATCTGGCGACGGTGAAACACTGTGATGCGAAGGCGTACGCAGCCTTTTTCCGAGGAATGCTAAAGGCCGGTTGCTATTTGCCACCTTCCCAGTTTGAAGTGGGTTTTGTTTCTGCAGTTCATACTGAGTCAGATATTGATTTCTTTGTGGGGTGCGCGTGTACTGCTTTGACTTAACAATAGAAAGATGATTTATGAAGATTCCTGATGCAGATAGTTTGGATCAGAAGATCTTGCAGCACCCCTTGATTTTGCAATTAGGGGAAATGGTTGCCGAAATCATGGGCCTGAGGGTTTTGGTTGTCTATCCCAATGAAGACGGGTGGAGTCAGTATTTTGTGGGAGTCAAGGATAGTACCCGGACAGAATTTTGCAGGCTGATACATTCGACCAGGGAGGGGGGCAAACATTGCAAGATGTGTCATGTCTTAATGACCACAGCCGCAAGCACGGGAGGCGAAGTTGAGCATCGATGTCATCTGGGGTGTGAAGTTCTGGTGACTCCTGTGGATGACTCTTCTTTGGGGGCAGTGGCCGTGTTGAGTTTTTGCATGTTTCCCGGGAAGGCGGCTTGGCCTGAAGTTCGGAAGCGTGGCATCGAGTTGGGGGTGGACCTGGTGGCATTACGAAAAGCTTTTTTAAAGCTACCCCAGTTGAATGAAAAGGGCCGGCGTGGGGCGCTTCAGATTATGCGGGCCTTGGGGACGGCTATTCAAGAGGTGAAGCGGAATTATGATCTTCAGCAGCAACTTCTGGCGATGCAAAAAGGTGGAGGGGCGGCGTCGATCATGAAGGAACTGATTCGGAATAGTAGTCAGAATAAACTGGCGGAAGGTGCGGAGCGAACAGATGGGGTCCCTATGTTGGTTCGTGTTGTGTGCGACTTGATTCGGCAGCGGCCTGATTTGCCGCTATCTGTCAAAGAGCTTGCCACCGTTGCCCGGTTGACTCCCAATCATTTCACATCCTTGTTTCACCGCCATACAGGTCAGATTTTTACCGAGTACCTTTCGAATGAGCGGCTCAAGCGGGCCAAGCAATATCTGGTTGATCTGACTCTAAGCATCAATGAAGTGGCGCGCCTGGTAGGCTATGACGATCCGAGTTACTTTACGCGATGGTTTCGTCAACACGCAGGGGCATCCCCGCGCGAATGGCGAGAAAAACGCCCCGCGGAAGCCTCCTGAAACTCGAACTTTGAATCCTGGCCTGATCATGACGTAGTGTCGGAATTCTTTACAAATGCTTTCATTTCAGGCGCCTTTATACAGGTGTTGTGGTGTGAATATATTCAGTATAAGCATCTTGTTACAAATGTGATATGACCGAGTGTCTGGAAAGTTTACAACTAGTGGCATGACATATGCTTAGCAAGGCAAGGAACTGTAAGTATTTGTAAAGAAATCTGAATGATGTCATTTTATATATAGCGCGGGGGGGCGAATAAGGGTAAGGATTTGCTCAGGGTATTGTCCTGTGAGTAAAAATTGACCTGACGGGAAAGGATGCCTTGAACGTGCAATGTTTCTTCTCGTTTATCGCGGCAATGGTCGCTGTTGCTGTGAGTGTTTTTGCGCTCTATCGTCAACCGAAACGATCACGGGTAGGAATTGCCTTTGTCTTGGGAATGACGTTCCTGGGGGGGGAAAGCCTTCTGGCCGGGTTGAGCGCCTCTGCATTTCTATTGCCGGAGGTGTTAATCTGGCAGCGGTGGCGTCTTCTTGTGATGGCATTATTACCGGGATGCTGGCTTCTCTTTAGTCTGACTTATGGGCGGGGGAATGAAAGAGAGTTTGTGGTTCGATGGAGGGCCATCCTTGTCGGGGCATTTATCCTGCCTATTGGAGTGGTCGCTCTGTCGTGGAATGAGTTGTTGAGCGGTGAGGCTGGGGCCGGCCCGAACGCCATGTGGATGTTGTCGCTTGCCCAATCCGGTGTTCTCCTTAATGTCCTTTTCATTGTGGGGGGCGTTCTCTGCTTGATGAACTTGGAATCCACGCTGCGGGAGTCGAGGGGAATCATGCGCTGGCGGGTCAAGTACATGATTCTGGGTGTGGGCATTCTGTTTGTGGTGCGGTGCTACACATCTATCCAGACCGTCCTATATTCTTCCATCAATGTGGATCTGACCGGTCTGGACGCAGGTGCGCTGATGATTGGTGGCGTATTCATGTCTGTGGCATTAAGTCGGGGTTCTCTGGGAGCGGTGGATTTGTATCCGTCATATAGGCCCCTTTTTGGTTCGCTGACTGTGATTGTGGCGGGTGCGTACCTGCTCTTGGTGGGGTTGCTTGCCGAAGCGGTTGCCTATTTACAGGTGGGGAATTCCTTTCCTTTACAAGCATTTCTGGTCCTGGTGGGGATGAGCGGGGTAACCATTGTTCTCTTGTCCGACCGGTTACGGCAGCGTACGAAGCGCTTTATCAGTCACCATCTTCATAGGCCCCAGTATGACTATCGCCGAGTGTGGTCGAAATTTACAGAACGAACCGCTTCGCTCACCGATCCGTTTGAGTTCTGCCGGGAGGTAACCCGACTCATTTCGGAGACCTTAGAGGTGCTTTCGGTGACCATCTGGTTGGTCGATGAGCATAGGCACACATTTTCCCTTGGCGGGTCTACCTCGCTCTCTGAAGGGGATGCCCGGACTTTAATTGGAGAGGGGAAGTTAGGCACCAGTGCGGTGCGGGTACTTCGTGAGAATGTCTATCCGACAGCCGTTCTTGAGGTGACTGGGGAACTTGGCGTGGTACTTCAGCAATTGTCCCGAAAGAAATTTGAGAAAGGGGGCGACTATTATTTTCTGACTCTGGCGACGAGGGATGAAGTCCTTGGAGTTCTGATAATGGGAGACCGGGTCAGTGGACTTCCCTTCACGATCGAGGAGTTTGATTTGATTCGAACTATCGGGAATCAGATCGTAGCGATTTTGTTGAGTATTAAGTTGTCCAGCCGACTCGGGGAAGCCCAGAAACTGAAGGCATTTCAGTCCATGTCTGCCTTTTTTGTGCATGATTTGAAGAATACGGCCTCCACGTTGTCGCTCATGCTTCAAAATCTGCCAAAACATTTCGATGATCCGGAATTCAGGCAGGATGCGTTGCGAGCGATATCGAAGAGTGTAGATAAAATCAATGCACTGATCCTGCGGCTGAGTTGTCTCAGGCAGAAACTGGATGTTAAGCCTGTACTTGCCGACCTCAATATCGTAGTCCAGAGTACGCTGGCGGGATTGGTCGGGTGCGGACCGGACATGGTGGCCACGGAACTGAATTTGATTCCCCTGACAATGGTCGATGCTGAACAGATGCAAAAAGTGATTACTAATCTTGTCCTAAATGCACGTGATGCGTTAGGGACCGAGGGCAAGATCAGCATCCAAACGGAAAGGGTTGGGCGAGGGGTTGTATTGTCCGTATCTGACAACGGATGTGGGATGACTCCGGAATTTATGGAGCAGTCCCTGTTCCGTCCCTTTCAGACAACGAAACAGGAAGGTTTAGGGATAGGGCTGTTTCACTGCAAAATGATTGTCGATGCGCATCACGGAAAAATCGAGGTTGAAAGTCAAATAGGTATCGGAACCACATTTCGTGTGTTTCTTCCGGTGCCGGGAGAAAAGCCATGAAACCGAAACTGCTGATAGTGGATGATCAGGAAGATATTCGGACGCAGATGAAGTGGGCTTTGGTCGAGGACTATGAAGTCTCATTAGCTGGCGATCGTTCCGCTGCCATGGCCCTGATGGAGGAAGTGCATCCGCCTGTTGTACTGCTTGATCTGGGGCTTCCGCCATATCCGGGTGATACGGTGGAAGGGTTTCTGGTGCTCGGTGAAATGCTCGCGCAGGATCCTTTGGTAAAAGTGATTGTCATTACGGGGCAAGGCGAGCGGGATAATGCTGTCAAAGCTATTGGCGAAAGGGCCTACGATTTCTTGAGTAAGCCGATAGAAACCGACGAGTTAAAGATCATCTTGAAGCGTGCTTTCTATCTGGCCCATCTCGAGCGCGAATCGATGGCCCTTCGGGATCAGGTAGGGGACGAAGGCTTTGAAGGGATGTTGGGCACAAGTGTTCAAATGCAGCAAGTGTTTACGGCCATTCGTAAAGTGGCCACAACGGATGCGCCGGTACTATTACTTGGGGAGAGTGGCACCGGGAAAGAAATGGCTGCCATGGCCGTGCACCGGCGGAGTTCACGGGGAGAGGGCCCATTTATTGCCATTAATTGCAGCGCAATTCCTGAAACATTGCTGGAGAGTGAGCTATTCGGGCACGAAAAAGGATCATTCACGGGAGCCCATATCCAGCGGAAGGGGCGTATCGAAATGGCTGCCGGCGGGACACTATTCTTGGATGAGATAGGTGAATTGCCCAGTGCCATTCAAGTGAAATTGCTTCGATTTCTCCAGGAGCAACGTATTGAACGGGTGG
>Ga0194054_10000074_pt1 | contig 48140 bp, 38 predicted proteins | sample SepL2210m_MetaG_FD_163628 | JGI IMG/M metagenome (GOLD analysis project Ga0194054, IMG submission 163628) | Anoxic zone freshwater microbial communities from boreal shield lake in IISD Experimental Lakes Area, Ontario, Canada - Sep2016-L227-10m | ecosystem: Environmental > Aquatic > Freshwater... | reverse complement strand
ATTGCTGGGCATGATTATGGGCCTGTCCCTGTAGTCCTGATTATGGGCCTGTCCCTGTAGTCCTCTGTAGTCCTTGTAGTCCGTTAAACTACACTAGTGTGATTATGGGTCTGTCCCCGGAGTCCCCCGGAGTCCCCCGGAGTCCCCTGTGATTATGGGTCTGTCCCCGGAGTCCCGGAGTCCCTGTCCCCGGAGTCCCTGGATTTCCTGATGACCCTGGGTCAGAACGGCAAAGAGAAGTCGCTGATTATTGAGTACGATGGAGTCGAGTTCCACATCAAGAATCCGGAGGTTGTCACCGCCCAGACCTTCGATCAGGAATATCTTGAGTATGACATCCAGCGCCAATTAGAGTTGGAGAGTTTTGGATATGGGTTCCTGCGAATCAATAAGTTCAGCCTGCTCCCCCGCCAGAAGGGTGAAACCTCGGCAGATGTGTTGAATGAAAGACTGGAGAAGGCGTTTGCATGAATAACGGCTAATTGATAGGTTTGAAATATGTTATTTACTCGCATCCAACTAACTAATTGGCGGAATTTCGTTAATGTCGATCTCAAGCTGGGGGAGCGGTTGTTCATTACAGGCCCGAACGCCAGCGGCAAATCCAATCTGCTGGACGCTTTCCGCTTTCTAAGGGATATCGCAAAAACAGGTGGTGGGCTTCAGCAGGCTGTTCGAGAACGTGGCAGTTTTTCCAAGATTCGGTGTTTGGCCGCCAGGCAAAACCCGGCGGTTGAGATTAGTGTTGAATTGACTGACCGGGATGGGGCGGAGCAAACGGTTTGGCGTTATGCGATTGGGTTGCGTCAGCAAACGCGGGGGCAGCGAAGTGTGCTTTTGACGTATGAGCGGGTGTGGAAAAATGGACGCCAAATATTGAATCGCCCTGACGACAACCCAGAGGATCGAAGTGATGAACTTCGATTGACGCAAACCCATTTGGAGCAGATTGCATCAAACAAAGAGTTCCGCCCAATTGCTGACACATTTCAGAAGACGCTGTATCTTCATCTCGTACCGCAATTGTTGAAATTCCCGTCCTTGGCGAACCGTGAAAATGCTGGGGAAGATCCTTTTGGCATCAAGTTTCTTGAGCGTATCATGGAAACTCCGGAGAAAACCCGACGCGCGCGCTTGAAAAAGATCGAAAAAGCCCTCAAGGTCGCCGTTCCGGAGTTGAAGGACCTTACCGATTTGCGCGACGAAAAAGGGTTTCCGCATTTGGAAGTGGTCTATCAACACTGGCGGCCACATGGTGGAAAACAGCGAGAAGACCAATTTTCTGATGGTACGTTGCGCTTGATCGGTTTGTTGTGGACCTTGTTGGAAGGCGATGCGTTGCTATTGTTGGAGGAGCCTGAGCTTTCACTGCATTCCAAAATTGTCACGAAACTCCCCGCCTTGATTTGGCGTATGCAGCGTTTGAAACGCCGGCAGGTTCTTGTTTCTTCTCATAGTTCTGAATTATTCAGTGACCGGGGTATCAACCCTTTCGAAGTTGCCTTGTTGCGTCCGCGAGGTAGTGAGGGAACTGTTGTTGAATTGGCCTCCGATAAAACCGAAGTACGGTTATTGCTAGAGGGCGGTATGTCTATGGCGGATGCGGTGCTCCCTCTAACGGCGCCTAAGGATGTTGAGCAACTTACTCTTTTCGAATGAAACCGCCGATCCCGATATATCTTGCCGTTGAGGATGACTTGAGTGAGTGGGTCGCAAGACGTGTTTTGTCCGTTCGTCCGCTGGAATATGCGGTCGGTGCTGTGTTTGGAAAGACGGGGTTTGGATATTTGAAGAAACAGGCTCCCGCCTTCAACAATGCCGCAAAAGGTAGTCCTTTTTTACTCTTGGCCGACTTGGATCAATACCCTTGTCCGGCTCAGTTGATCAGGGAATGGCTTGGGCAACCCCGTCATCCCCATCTGATATTACGAGTTGCAGTTCGTGAAGTTGAAAGCTGGTTACTCGGAGATCCCCGTGGTTTGTCCGCTTTTTTGGGATTAAAGAAGAGATTTGTTTGTCAATATCCAGAGCGTCTGACTGATCCTAAAGCTGAGTTGCTTAAACTTGTCATGACCAGTCCTCGAAAATTGATGCGTGAGTCGCTTGTTTGGAAAAATGAGTCCAGCGGGAATTTGTTCCAAGGGCCAGACTATAACGCCACACTGGCTAAGTTCGTTTTAAAAGATTGGAACATCCAACTTGCCCGGAAAACATGTAGCAGTCTGAATCGATTTTGTCTTGCTCTTGATCGTCTTGAAGCAGAGTGATTCTTATTTGCTTAGTAACCTGATTGGAGAGTATCATGCCTGATATCACCCTGACCGAGTCAGAAGCCCAGACGCTGGCGCGTTGTCTGAGCGAGCATATTGAGCCGCCAGCTGACCTTGCGGCCAAACTCTTTCCTACGGTCCATGCCAAGTTCGATTTCCGTACCCTCAATAACGCCCGCATTCCCACCATCGAATATGCCGGTAAACGCTCTGAGGCCGCCATTCTCAATGAGGCCTCCGCGTTCGGCGCCGGTTCCCCACTCCAGGTCGTCCGCTTCTTCCAGGGCGGTAAGCTCAAAAAGAGTGCCGACCAGATGGAGCTTTTCGCGCGTGAAGCTGGCGAGACTTACGAGACCGGCTGGAAAAATCTCATCATCCAGGGGGACAACCTTCAGTTTCTCAAAACCTGCTTCATCAATCAGGATCCCATCATCAGGGATAAGGTTAAAGGGAAGGTGAAGTTGATCTATATTGACCCGCCGTTCGCAACGAAATCAGATTTCGTCGGTAAGTCGGGTGAAACGAGTTATGCAGACAAGATTGATCGCGCTGAATTCATTGAAGCGCTCCGAGAGAGACTAATTTTTCTAAAAGAAGTAATGGCTAGCGATGCAACGATCTACGTTCATTTAGACACCAAGATGGTTCACTATGTGAAGGTTGTGATGGACGAACTTCTTGGCCAGTACAATTTGATTAATGTGATTACTTGGCAGAGATCACATGCACACGGGGATACGGGACAGTGAGCAAAGCACTTCGGGCGTGTTACTGAACAAATACTAGCATACTCAAAAAGCGAACAATTTACTTTTATTCCAAAATACGTGCCATATACAGAGGACATCAAGGATCGTGACTATAAATACATAGAATCAAAGACTGGCGAGATATACCGATTGATGCCCGTAGACGGCACTGGAGGAGCATCCAAGGGAAATCCTCACTATGAGTTTCTGGGCGTTACTGGTTATTGGCGATATTCCAAGGTGCGAATGCAGGAACTTTATGATGCAGGAGAAATTGTATTGTCATCGACAGGGAAGTCGCTCCAACGGAAGAAATTTCTAAAAGACGCCAAAGGTACACCTGTCACGGATCTTTGGCTTGATGTTGGTAGGATCAGTCCTACGTCGACTGAGCGTGTGGAGTATCCAACCCAAAAGCCTGAATCCCTACTAGAGAGGATTATAGAGACGAGTTCTGTCCGCGGCGATCTCGTCATGGACATTTTCGGCGGTTCCGGCACCACAGCGGCTGTTGCCGAGAAACTCGGCCGGCGCTGGATTACCTGCGATTTTGGAAAGCATGCCATTTACACCATTCAGAGCCGGATCGCGACGATCAATGAATCCCAAAAGCTGGGACTCGCCCCAGAGCAAAGCAAGAAAAAGATCAAATACGACAAAGCACCGAAGGATTTCGGCGTTGTTTCCGTGGGCGCTTTCGACTTCTCCCGGATCATGGATTTGCGGAAGAACAAGGATGCCTATGTTGCCTTTGTTCTGGGTATTTTCGGCATCACCGAGCGCGGGGAGCATTTTTCGAAAAAATATCACATTAGCAATGTTATTGCCGAAAAGGATGGCCATCCGGTCGAAGTGTATCCGGTGTGGGAGGATAAATGGCTCAAGGAGGTCCGGGTTGATGAGGATTACCTTAAGGGGATTATCCGGCAGGCTAACGGCAAACTGAAGGGCACGTACTACATCATTGCCCCGCAGGCCTGTACGCGGGTGGGTGAGTTGACGATGCCGAACGGCAAAGGTGACAAGGTGACATTTAAGACCATGTCCTTCCCGTACAAAATCCTGGAAGATGCCGCCCGGCATTTCCAACTTTCGGAACAGCCGGATTCGCCGGAGAATATCAACCGCCTGATCTCCTCTGTTGGCTTCTATTTCAATGAGGAAGTGGAATTCAAAGTCAAAAAGACCGGCAAGGGATTCAAGGTCACTACCTTCAAGACCACGATTACCGATACCAACGAAAAGGCCTTTGATGGGCTGGACGGCCTGGCCATGATTCTGGTTGATACCGACTATGATGGGGAGACTTTCAAGGTGGACTCCTGCTTCTATCAAAAGGATCTGAAGGAAGGCGAAGTGACGCTCAAAGACGTGAGTGGCAAGACCGCCCTGATTGCAGTGGATAAACATGGCAACGAATCCCAAATTGTGACGGTGAAGGGATGAAGAAGTCGGAAGCCCAGAACGAAATAGTGATCTATCGAGGCAAGGATGGCCGGACTGAGTTGGAGGTTAACCTTCGAGGCGAGACACTTTGGCTGAACCTACAGCAGATAGCTGATTTGTTTGACCGCGATAAGTCCGTTGTCTCGCGCCATATTTCCAACATATTCAAGCAGAATGAGTTAAGCAGGGAAGCAGTTGTTGCAAAAAATGCAACAACTGCCTCGGACGGGAAAACCTATCTGGTTGAATACTTTAATCTTGATGCCATCCTGTCTGTTGGCTACCGGGTGAACTCCACGAGGTTAAGCGCGTGCTCGTGCTGGGACCATCCTCCACCGTGATCGAGCAGGGCCTGACGGATAAGTTCAAGGAATTGTTATACGGCGCCCGGGGCGCGGAACTGAGGGAGAAACTCCCTGAACGGTATCGGAGCCGGGTGGTCAAACTCCTGAATTCCAACGATCCGATCGAGGACGGCTCCGTGGTGATCGAAAATATCAACGCCATCTATGGACAGGAAAATAATTCTATTGGTGATACGTTGTTTGCCGGGGAGGGTGATGTACTGGTGTTGAGTGACGAGGTCCACCACGCTTACTCGCATCTTGATTTCTCCGGCGATGCCCTGTCGTTTGACTTTGAGGAGGGGAAGGAAGGCAAGGGTGACGATCGCGATGAACGGTTGTGGATGAAATTCCTGCGCGGTGAGCCCCGCATCAAACGGCATATCGGTTTTACCGGTACGCCTTACAGTGATAACGATTACTTTTTGGACGTTTTGTACGAGTATTCCATCAAAGATGCCACCGATGAGAAGAAGGTGAAGTGGGTGAATCCCATTCTGCACACCGAAACCGATGAGGGCGAGGCGGAACTCACCAAACTCCAGCGGTTCGAGCAGATCCTGAAAACCCACGCCGAAAATCGTTTGAAGTATCGATATGCAGACAAGAAGGGCCGGTCGCGCCTGAAGCCCATCACCGTTTTCATCTGCAAGGCGACCACCTCGGCCCGGAACAATGCCGATGAATTTATCAAGGTATTAGCCGATTACCTCAAGGAGGGGGACCCTGCCTGTAAGGCGCTACCACGCGCCGCCCTGGAGCAACTGGCGCGTGAGAAGGTCATTTGTGTGACCAGCAAACTCGGAGATGCCGATTACCAGGAAAAACTTGAGGAGATCGAGCAACTTGACCCGGCCAAGACCGGTGGGCAGGTGGAGTTCATTTTTGCCGTCAACAAACTTTCCGAAGGCTGGGATGTGGACAATGTGTTCCAGATCGTGCCCATGGAAGAGCGGGTATTTAACTCCAAGTTGCTGATATCCCAGGTATTGGGACGGGGCTTGCGAATCCCGCGCCAGGTGCCATGGGTGGATATTCAGCAGAACTTTCCGGTCGTGACTGTGACGAACCATGAGAAATTTGCCCACCACATCACCGAGTTGCTCGATGAAGTGACCGAGTGCGAAACCCGTTTTGTGTCCGAGGTATTCCCTGATTCCGAAAAGGAGCGGGCCAAATATCATTTCAACGTGTTCAATCTGGAATATCATCCATCGGTTCGCATTGAGCCCCGATCGGAAGAAGAGAAAAGTGGGCCGGCCGGTTCACGCAGACTTGAGCTGACGCCCTGTACCGAGAAACTGGACGTCAAGGTGGTATACCGGGAAGACACCCGCCGTGATTCAGTTCGGCAACATTATCTTTTCAATCTCCTGCGCCCCACAGATTATCCAGGCTGGTTTAGTAGGTTGAAAAATGGATTGGCGGTGGTGGGGTGATTCCCCCGGGGAACAGGTGAGGTAGGAAGTATCAATCATGAGCATGATTCTGAAAGAAAGACACATAACAGCGGTGGATATGCCCCACGTGCGGCAATCGTTGAAACTTGTTTGCCAAAAATGCGGCGTAAAGCAGTTGTATGATGTTGGGACGATTTTCTTGAGTGATGCAGGAAATAACAACGAACGGTTCCAGTTCACCAACTACTTCCGGTGCTCGCATTGCGATAGCCCGGGCCCCTTTGAGGTTGCTGATTATTTGAAGGTCATTGGGGCGATCATGGCCGGGAAAGTTCGTAAAAATCCAAAGGTGTATTCGGGGCGGGCACAGTTGTTCGACGGGACGGCGCATCAGACTCTGGCCATGTCCGAGGAATACTTGAAGGGAGTGATCGCCAAGGATCCGGATAATGCATTTTTACACGTGCGATTGGGCAACCTTCAGCGGGCCTGCAGGCGTGAGAGTATCGCAATTGAATGTTATGAGAGAGCCGTGGGCCTTGATCCACACGAGTTGGAAGCGCTTACCTCTTTGGAAGAATTATCGATAAAGCGTGAGGACTACAGATCTGCTTTGCGACATGCCAGGGCGATTCTGGATGCCATTGAAACGGGGCGGCGAGCCGAGACTGATGAACTTACGCGCGGGATACTGTCCGCTACGCTTTATCTGATGAACGAGCATGAAGATGATTTTCGTGCTGCATGGGACGGGGAAACGGAAGATTTCCGTGATTCAAAAAGTGGTCAAATATTGCATGAGTATATGGAGATAGGCAGCGGTCTCGACAAACGGGTGCAGTTGTTCGTGAATACCGCTTTGGGTGAGGATCTGGATGAGGAAGAATTCGAAGACGACGATGATTTTGCTTTATCCGAAGAGTTGGACGCGGATGAGGATTCTGGGGCGCGCTGGAAGGATCCAAAATCGTGCCCAGTTGAAATGGAGGCGTCATTGGGGGCTGTGGTCACTAACTCCAGTCTTGATTGGGCTGGTTTGCGTTTGGACCTGCCTGCGCAAGAGGATGGAGGCGTGGCGATCACATCGAGAAACAGTATCAGTCTGACAGATGGTGCGCGCTGTGGATTGTGGACTGTGCCGTCGTTACGGGCGTTATTTCGCGGGAATCGGCAAGCACCACAGGAATCGGCAATGGAGCAATATCCAGCTGAATACGTAGATCTGTTTTACTGTGTTGAGTTTTGCGCCTCAATGATTTTGGACGCTGACCGGGATCCGACAGACGAAGAGTTTATTGAGATTTACTCAACGATGCGGCGGCGGCCCGACGGAAAGAGGTTAGGGGTATTGCACGATGTCGTCTGGCAATCCGCCTGTCTGGCACTAGGCATGGTGAAATACAGTGAATCAGAATACGGCGCGGTCTTCGGACAGTTGACTCGTTCCGTCCGGCATTACCGCACCGGCCCTTCTTCGCGTAACTACATTAGTTATTTGCGTTTGAACTTTAATCGCTGAATTATTCAGTATACGCCTATCCAGTTGGTCATTTCTCGGAATTACCGCAGCAATTATTGCGTCTACCCGCGAATTTATGGAGGGGCAGCCTCTTTTACGTCCTCTGTTTCCGATATAGTGAGGGGCTCTTCCACCGGCACAGCCTCTGATGTGGGTTCCACTATGATGGCCGGTTCCGGAAGTGGCGGCGGTATTGGCTCTGTAATCACGACCGGTGTCGGGGCTACAGGGTGCTGGCGGTTCAATCACGGGCGTGGGCATCGGCGGCTCGGATTCTTGCGCCGGAGGAGGTTGAATAGGTGCGGTTGGTGTGACGACTGATTGGAACGGATGGCTGACGGGATGCTGCAGGGCCATGACAATGCGCGCCTGTACCGCGCTTTTCGGCGCGAGGGGAAACTCTTCATCGCGGGCTCTAACGCGCAGATCTTCCGGGTGGACGACGACGGCGACCGCCTGACGCCAGTCACGGGCTTCCATCTGCAGGCGCGACATTATGAAAAACACCTGCGCGGTCCACTCAAGGAATGGATGGAGCAAGGGAAACAGAGCTATTTGTGGATCGACGCCGATGGTGATGGTCGGGCCCAGCGCGGGGAGGTGCAATACTCCGGCGCCGGCCCGTGGATATGTCTGCCCCATTGGGATGCCAACGGGATGTATGCCGTCGTCGGCAAGGCCGTGCAGCACTGGCCGATCACGAGCGTCAACTCGGCGGGGTCGCCGGTGCTCGGCGAGTTCCCGGCCGGCAAGACGCTGCTGAAGCTGCCGCCTCGTGTGAAAAGCATTGAACCCCGGTGGGCCTCCTACATCACCGCAGATCCGCAAGGTGGCTGGTATGTGGCCATCAACGATTCGATGAAGAACTGGGGCCATAGTTCGGATTCCTTCCTGATCGCCTACAACGCCGACGGAACCCAGCGCTGGATCACCCCGGGCAAGACCGGCGGCACGCCCCAGTCGCACCTCGCGCCGGGCGAGATCGGGTGCTTCCGGCGCATTGCCGGCACGACGCATGGCTTTCGCATTCTTGGCAATGGTCGCGTAGCCCGCGTCACCGGCGAGATCGAGGCCTACCAGACCGGCTGGCACGCCTTCTCGGCCGACGTCTATCCGCCCAAGACCCGCTACCGCATCGCCGGCGTCGAACTGGGGCGGTATTCCTTCAACGAGGTCTACATGGAAGCCGGCAAGCGGTATCCGGTGGAGATTGTTTATGATGCGGAACAGACCCACCCGACGACGAACCAGGGCATCCGGCTGAAATGGGCGACGCCGCGCGGCACCTGGCCGGGGGCGATCACGTCCATTCCGGTCAGTCAGTTGTATGCGCCCCCGCCAGGCGCAAAATAGGGCAATGAATAACGTTCCTGAAATAATCTAGACATGCTCTTGGAAGAGCCACGCCTTATCAGGCGCGGCTACGTAGCCGCCGCTGATAAGCGGTGGCCGGATCCTGTCTAGATTATTATAAGAATGCATATATAAAGACGGATAAAATGCTCGCTGGTTGGGTGGAACATATCGAAGGTCTCCTCGGTGGACTGCGGTAAAAAGCGAAACTAGCGAAAGGTTTATCGTTTGAGGGCTGACCCGAATGGCGCGATCCCTGTGGGAAGCACGATAAGCGGCCGCGGTCGGCGCCCGCGTCACAGGTCGGCGCGGGCGAACTGCCGACGGTAGGCCATGGGTGATTGGCCTTCGTGGCGCCGGAAGACGGTGGCCAGCCGTTCGGGGCTGCTGAACCCCGTGCGGGCGGCGATGGTTTTGATCGGCAATTGCGTTTCGGTCAGCAACCGCTTGGCGCGGACGATCCGGACCTTGCGCAGGCTTCGCTGGGGACTGGCGCCCATGCACTTCACAAATCGCCGCTCCAGCGTGCGCTGGCCGAGGCCCACGCTCCGCGCCAGGTCATTCACGCTGATGGGCTCGTGGGCGTGTTCCTGAATGTATCGCACCGCGGTCGCTACGTCCGGGTCGGTGGCGGCGACGATGGCCGACGAACGCCGTTCGACGACGCCCGTGGGCGGAATGAGGATGGGCAGGGTGGGGGGCGGTTCGCCGTTCAACAACCGTCTTAGCAACGCCGCCCCCTCGAACCCGATCTTTTCCCACGGCACGGCGACGCTCGAGAGCGGCGGATCACACGCCTCGCACATCAACTCGTCATTATCGACTCCAATGATCGCGACTTGTTCCGGCACGCGCACGCCCTGAAGCCGGCAGGCAGTGGCAATTTCCCGGCTCCAGATATCCGTGCTGCAAACACCGACCGGTTTGGGGAGGGTCCGGATCCAGGCCCCGAGCACGTGATCCGCGTCCACCCACCCGTCCCTCAACCGGCGTAGTTCGACCGGCATGGTGATGTCTTTGAAATGGCAGACGCCGCCGCCGCGCGTGAACACCTCGCGCAAACCAGCCTCCCGCTCTTTGCACCAAGGGCGGGGGAAGCGTGGATAGGCCAGATGGCGAAATCCGCGTTCAAGGAAATGTGACGCGATCATGCGGCCCACGGCCCCGTGATCCACCCCCACAAACGGCCCCCGCGCGCCATCCGTGCAGAGCGTTACCAGCGGGATGCCGAGCCGCAGATAGGGCGTTTGATGCTGGTGTTCATAGTGCAAGATCAGGCCGTCCGGCCGCCACCGCCGCAAGTGTTGGATGGTGGCGCTGGTGGGCGGCCCGATTCGGGTAATCCACGACGTTTGTGACTGGGCGAACTCGATCACCCCGCGCAGCATCCCGCGCGTGTAACCTTCCGTCAGCCCGGTGACAATCGCGACTTTGTGACTCGGTCTCATATGTAAGTACACCCTACCACGGACACAATCCTCTGTCGCGAAAAAACAGAAGGTTGACGCATAACGACAGGTACAAGACTGACGAAGTGTGTTAGTATTAAAAGCGTAAGTAGATGTCGGGAACGACAACAAACTGTAAGGGATTCTGAACGCGAGCATCAAAGGAGAAACATGAAAAAGACAAACACGGACACAAGAAGCACCCCGCAACGCCTCATGCTGTTTGGGTTGATGGCATTGGTCATGTTCGGCGCGGGTCGCACGGTTCGCGCGACGCTCATCACGAACGCTGTCATTGATGTGACCGACTATAGCAGTAGCTACATCAACGGCAGCGATCAGCGCGTCACCCGCAACACCTTGGACGGCATCCTTACGCCGCCGGCACAGACGAACTGGGAGACGGCGAACGCCGAAGCGAATAACCCGAGTATCACGTATTTCCTCAACAACCTCTACACGCTGAACTCGATCACCATCTACAACGGGACCGATGGTGGTTCATCGCGTGCCTTCTCGAACACGCTGATCGAAGTCTCCAGCGACTGGGGTAAGACCTGGGCGACGCAATCCATCCAGAATCTGACGTCGACGGCTTATCCCACGACCAACCCGGGGCAGGCGGTGTCGAACACCCCTGTCAACGCCACTCAGGTTCGCATCACGCAACTGAGCGCAAATAAAATTAACGTTGGGCTTGCGGAAGTGCAGTTCGACGCCAGTCGGAATCTGACCAAGAGCAGTCTAATCACCGGCGTCACCGCTACGGCCTCGTCGTATTACGGTGGTCGCGTGCCCAACAACTGTTGTGATGGGTTGAACAAGTTCACAACCGATGCCGAGCTACAGTGGTTGTCCAGCGCTGAGCCACTCCCATGGATTACCTTTAATCTGGGTAGCATCAAGACCGTGAACCACCTGACGATCTACAACCAAAATACGCCAGGTTACATCCGTGATGTCGCGACTTTTGTCATTTCCAATTCGCTGGATGGGGTCACGTACACCCCCGTCACGAATCCCTTGGACGGCACGACGACGTTTTCCATTAAGACTTCGAGGGGCACCGACGCATCCGGCAACGCGGTGTACTTGGGCAACATCCAGGCGAAATATCTGAAATTGAAGACCCTGACGAAATATGGCGCCGACAACTACACCGGTTTGTCGGAGGTCGAATTCTGGATCGCGCCTCGCAGGGGGTCGATGGTCACCATTCAGTGAAGGAGGAACTGCATTCATGTGATTGTCGTCAAATTTCGATATAAACGGAGGGGGCTATGAATAGACTGCGTATAATCGGGGCGGTGTTGATCGGTGCCTTAGGGTTGCTGGCACCCGCCCGGGCTGGGTTTATCGATCACAATTTCGATGCGGATCCCTTCACCAATGGCGCCACGTTCGTGACAGCGGTGGGGCAGTGGCAGGCATCCGATGCGGGCGTGATGGTGGTGAATACAAAATACGTCTCTCCCAGCAATTCCGTCTTGATTCCCACGCGATCTGTCTTGACGAATACTGTGGCGGTGACGAATGCGGGTGTTGTGTGGACGGATTTCCGGATCACGCCGTTCCTTGGGGAGGTGTATGATTTGAGCGCCACCAGCGGTGTCTCTGTCCTCCAGTACTTTGGGCTCGATGGGTATCTCATGGTATGGACTAACGGGGGGTGGTTGACCTGCAGTAATGACGTCTGGGGCCAGCCGGTGTCGAAGGTTTCCACCAGCGCCTTTGCGGACATTTCCGTCTATCAGAACTTCCCGAGCCAGACGGTGGCGATCCTGGTCAACGACCGGGTGGTGGTTCAGGATCTTCCGTTCCTGAATCCCTTCAACGATTACGGCTCATTCAGGTATAACGAGGCGGATGGCGATGCCTGGCTGGATGATGTCCGGATCCAGGCAACCTATGACCCTGCGCGCCTGACCCATGACCGCAATGGCGACACGATGGCTGACGGCAACGAACTCCAGACCTACGGCTATGTGGCGCGGATCCAGTATGTGGGCAGTGGTTCCGGGTATCCCTGTTATGGCACCATTCAGGCGGCGCTGAACGCCTGGCGTGCCCGGGATGCGCTCTACGTCTATGCCGGGCAGTATGCGGAGAATGTTACCGTTTCCAGCAGCATGACGTTTGGTAGGCAAGCCTTTACCAACAGCGGTAGTCTGACGATCGGGGCGGGGATGAACGTGGTGTTTCAAGGCGCGACGGTGTGGAGTAATATTACCATTGGCGCGAATGCCCAGGTGGCGTTCGATCAGGCCATGACATGCAGCAATCTCTCCGTGAGTGCGAATGCCGCTGTGACCTTCGGCGGTTCTGTGAACGTCGGTTCAGCCACGGTCCTCGGTTCCGTTCAGGTCTCCGGCGCCAGCACCGTGACCGTGGCAACAGTCCTGAGCGTGCCAACCAATGGAACCGGGCACCTCGACTTTTCCGGTGGGCGGTTGCTCGTTACGTCGGCTGGGGTTGACATGACCGGAACCTTCAGCATCACCAATACATGGGGTACGCAGGCGACGGCGGGGTTGGATTTCATTGATGACTTCGAACTCTATGCGGATGGCACCCAGATGGCTAATCTGGGATTCCGTGGGTGGGGAGCTTCAAGTACGGGGATTCTGGTCAGGGATGGGCAAGGGGTCGCGAATTCGACAGCGGCACTGATGCCGGCGAATGCGACCCTCTCCAATCGGGTTGCCGCGGCAAGCACTGCCAAAGTTTGGACTGATTACTATATTCGTCCGTCGTGGGGTGAGGCCCCCTTTGCGTTCGACACGAATCGTTACACCTTCCTGAGCTACGTTGGGCCGGATGGGTACCTGAATGTGTGGAACGCGGGGAACTGGGCGGTCTGCAGCAATTACCTGGATGGGAGCGGTCCCGTAGACCCGCTGGCCACAGGTTCCTACACCCGTGTTTCGGTGTTCCTGAACTATGAGAGCTATCGAGCGTCTGTATTCGTTGGCGGTAAGTTGGTGCTTCAGCAGGTGCCATTCCCTGCTGGTGGGGCGATTACTAATTACAACAGTTTCCAGGGCGATAGTCTGGATGGCAACCTTGCGCTCGACAATATCCGGATCACCACGGGTGTTCCGTCCGGGTTATCCAGGGCGCAAGAGATTCAATTGTACGACGGGTTGATGTCGGGAAGCGTATTCAAGATCCGGTGAGGATTGGGTTGTATTCTTACTCCTAATCGTAATCTAATTGTAATCGTAATCATTTCCGGGGCAGTCGATTACGATTACGATTAGGTCGCGCCAGGATAAGGACAGCGCGAAGGGAGGTTGTTAGAGAAATAAGGAGATAACTGACAACTGAAATTGGCGATGGGAATCCAGCGGGTAAGACAAATCCCGTCCGGTAGAGTTTGCCAAGCAACTGGAAGCCAGCCTTGCCCGTGTAGGGAAAGCCGAATTGGGAAGCTTAGGCGGTGGGTGCTGAAGCCGTGTGAGTAGGGTGGATTGAGGCTTGAATTCTTGAACCCCATCCCGCATCTTATCTTCTGATTGTTTAATTAACCGTAAAGGAGTCGTTATGGAAATGAATGAAGGACGGAAGATTCGCTGGTATGAAGTGATGTATGTGATCGTGTTGTTGGGGCTGCTGGCGTGGAGTGTGTTCTTTATGAATCCCCACAAGGTCGCCGTGGTCGACGTGGATCGTGTATTCAAGGATGTCGGTGCGCTGCAGAAGATTGAGAAGGAACGCCAGAAACTGGATTCCTTTGTGAAGGCAAACCAGCTGCTGCAGGCGTACAAGATTCGCATGAAATCCCTCCAGGACAAGATGGCTGAAGCCAAAACGGCCACGGAGAAGGATAAAATTGTTGCCCAGATGAAGGCCGGGGATGAGCAGTTCAGTCAGAGCATTGGGCCCTTGCAGAGTGCCCTTCAGCAGTTTGATAACCTTGCGGTAGCATCTTTCCGGAAACGGTTGGGCCAGTATATCAATCAGGTCGCCTTGAAACGGGGTGCGGATGTGGTGCTGACGACGGGACCCAATCTTCCCTACTTTAGTGTCAAGGTTGACGTGACCGAGGATGTGGTCAAGGCTTCCAAGGATTTCTTTGCCAAGGATATGCCGGTAATCGACCCTGCGTTTGAGGCGGCACGTCTCAAACGATAATCCGGGTATTCGTGGATTATGGAACGACACAAACGGGGTAAAGGGAAGAAGCGACTTCTCGGTAGTCATCAGAAGTGCTGGATCTGGGGACGCAATTCCGTTGTGGAGACTTTGGCGGCGGGGCGATGGGAGATTGTGGATCTCTATCTGTCCCGCCTCCTGACCTCCTCGCAGTTGGAGCAGGCCCAGGCCCTGGCGGCCCGCCAGCGGTTGACTCCCGTCCTTGCTGACCCCGATGAGTTGACTCAGCTTTGTCACTCAAGCGAGCATCAGGGCTATCTGGCGCGGATGACTGATTTCCCATACGCCGATGAGGCGACCGTTGTGGCCGCTTTGCCCTCCTCTCCCTTTTGTGTTGTTTTGGATGGAATACAGGATCCTTACAATTTTGGTGCCATTATTCGATCGGCGGAGATTTTTGGTGCAAATGCCATATTCATTTCGGAGTCTGGTCAAGTGGGCGTCACCAGCATGGTGGTGCGCAGTTCCGCCGGAGCTGTGAACCGGTTGCCTATCGTCCGGGTACCGGAACTGGAAGCCTTGGTGGAACGGTTAAAGGCAAGAGGCATCAAGGTTGTTGCGGCCAGTGAAAAGGCAGATAGCAACATTATGGATTACGATTTCAAGCAGGGGATATCGATAGTGATCGGGAATGAGGGCGTCGGGCCGGGAACTGATCTTCTGAGAAAATGCAGTGATGTCGTGAAAATCCCCCAGACCGGTCACATTGGGTCCTTGAATGCCGCCGTGGCCGCAGGAATATTCTTTTACGAAATCCGCCGTCAGCGGAGCTGATGCTGTGGAGTGGTGTCCCAAGCCCACCTTGCCCCCTGATGCTTTTAGCGTCCACGTGCCTTTTCCCGGTAGTGGCGCGGGCTCATTTTGAAGTGTTGTTTAAACTGCACCGAGAAATTCAGGGCATCTTCGTAGCCCAACGACATCGCCACCTGCTTAAACGGTTCGCTCGTGTTGATGACAAGATTTTCCGCCATGGCCATGCGTTGTTGAATGCAGAACTGTATGGGGGAGAGCCCGGTATGTTCTTTGAACAGTCGCGTGCAATGACGTACAGATAGACCTGCTGCCGCCGCGATCTCCTGTAATCGGACCGGACGGTGGACGGTGGCCTGTGCAAATTCCATGGCCTGACGGAGGCTGTCCGGATAGGCCGTTGATAAGCATTCAGCACAGGTGATCCTGACTGCTTCCCTTATGAGCAATGAAAATGGTGTTTTGTCCCGCCACGCCACGGCGCCCATCTTGTTCGAAGGTGGCATTTCCAAAGGTCACCAAGCTCAGTGATACATTGTTCCGATCCTGTCTGGTGAAGTTATCGCCAGGGCCCCAGCGCGAAACCACCGTTGCCGTGGTTTTTATCGGTGGCTCAAACTCGCCCATCGTTCCAGTGTGAACGAAGGTTTTTTCTTTGAATTTCTGTACCCTTTTATTTATGTGTGTATGGCCATATTACACATATAATTGGCCAGTTATCAAATAGACAATTAAAGGGGTTTAGCAGTAAAGTTCTGCGAGTTATTTAATAAATTCCGCTAAATAATACAGGTGTAAACGGTCTGAAGTGATTTAGTAATAAGTGTATCTTTGGCAATATTTCATATTAATTTACGAGGTCTGCAGTTTATGAGTAAAGTTAAGATTGGGGTTATTGGTGTTGGTATGATGGGGCGGGGGCATCTGGAAAACCTTGCCAGGGCGAAAAATGTTGAACTCATCGCTGTGTGCGATGTGATCAAGGAGCGGGCGGATCAGGCCGCTACCACCTATCATTGTGCATCTTTTACCGATCACCGGGAACTGCTTAAGGCCAAGGTGTGTGATGCCGTTCTCATTGCGACGCCCCACTATGGTCATACAACCGTTGGAATTGATGCCTTGAAAGCCGGCATTCATGTGCTGGTGGAAAAGCCGATTTCCGTGCACAAGGCGGATTGCGAAAAATTGATTGCGGCCCACCAGAAGAAGGGGCAGATCTTTGCCGCCATGTTCAACCAGCGTACCGACCCCCACTACATCAAGATCAAGCAGATGCTTGAACGCGGCGATCTTGGTAAATTGGATCGTATTACCTGGGTGATTACGAACTGGTTCCGGACAGAGAGTTATTATGCGTCGGGTGGCTGGCGTGCGACCTGGGCTGGTGAAGGTGGCGGGGTGTTGCTGAACCAGTGTCCTCACAATTTGGATCTCTGGCAATGGTTGTTTGGCATGCCTGATCGGGTGCGCGGCTTTTGCAGCATCGGGCGTAAGCATAATATCGAAGTTGAAGACGAAGTCACAGCGCATCTGGGGTATAAGAATGGGTGTACCGGGGTGTTTATTACCTCCACAGGTGAGGCACCGGGCGTGAATCGACTGGAGATTGCCGGTGAATATGGGCGGCTCACTCTTGAGAATGGTGATCTGCGCTTTATCCGCACCGAGGTTTCCGTCTCTGATTTTCTGAGGGACTGCCCTGAATCCTTCAGTTCCCCTCCAGTTTGGGATATCCAGATTCCCGTCTCCGGATATGGCGGACAGCATCTCGAAGTGCTTCAAAACTTTATTGATGCCATTTCGACTGGTGCTAAATTGATTGCCCCCGCCCGGGAGGGAATCAAGTCCGTTGAACTCGGGAATGCCATGCTCTATTCTTCGGAAATCGGAGAAACCGTGGAGATGCCCTTGAATGCCGCCGCGTATGAGCGCATGCTGAAGAAGAAAATCAAAGCTTCGCGGTTTGTTAAAAAGACCCGTGAAATCGTCAGCCATGATTTGAGTAAATCGGTCCAGAAATAAGGAGCAAAGCGATGTTATATTTAACTGGTTTTGCGGATGAAGCCGCTGTGGGGATTGAAGGCCAGATCAAGGCCACCCGGGAGTTGGGCTGGTCGAATATTGAGTCCCGGAATGTGGATGGGAAAAATATTCACGATTTATCCGATGAGGACTTTGATCGTGTGGCGGGAAAATTGTCCGACGCGGGTGTCAAAATCAATTGCTTCGGTTCGGCGATAGCCAATTGGGGAAAGAAGATCACTGACCCCATGGACTCATCTCTGGCCGAAACCCGGCGCGCCATTCCCCGGATGCAGCGGCTCGGGACCAAGTTGGTCCGCATCATGAGCTTTGCTGTTTTGCCGGATCGTGCTCCGGATGACCAGATGGAGGAGGAGCGATTCCGCCGCCTGCGTGAACTTCAAGCGATGTTCACCGATGCCGGGATCACGCCGGTCCATGAAAACTGTATGAATTATGGCGGCATGGGGTGGACTTACACGCTGCGCATGCTGGAGAATGTGCCGGGGATGAAGCTTGTCTTTGATACGGGTAACCCGGTGTTTACTGCCGATTACGCCAAGCCCAAACCCTGGCCGCGCCAGTCAGCTTGGGAGTTCTATTCGCACGTGAAGGAACACGTGGTGTATGTGCATATCAAGGATGGCACATGGGTCGAAGCTACCCAAAAACAGATTTTCACACATGCCGGGGAAGGCAATGGGGATGTCCGGCGTATCCTGAAAGACCTCCTGAGTCGAGGGTATGAGGGCGGGATTTCGATTGAGCCGCATCTGGCGGTGGTGTTCCATGATGCCAACATCACCTCCTCGGAAGCGGTCAAGTTCAGCAACTATGTTGAGTATGGGCGCCGTGTAGAGCGGATGATCGCGGAATTGAAGACCGAACTGGCTTGATTACGATCGTTTCATTCCGGTCGAGGCATGGTGGGAAGGGGCTTGGCCATACCATTGCTTAAAACGCTTTGAGAAGTGATATTCGTCGCAAAATCCAAGCTCCCCGGCGATCTCCTTGATTTGGAGCGGTATTTAAGCATTGCCACTATTCCCGATGTGCTGTTATGTGTCTCCCCAGGGAGAAACAGTATGAGGCATAGCAGGGATCGAAAGATGGCAGCGGGCGCAAATTTGTCCTCCGTGGGGGTGCAGCATTCCGGGCATGCCCGGGTGGTGCCTTCACTTCTCCGTCAGATCAATGCCCGGAGGATTATGGATCTGCTCTGGCAGGAAGGGCCGGTATCACGGGCAGAGTTGGTGCGGCGGACCAGTATCAGCGCGCCGACGATGTCACGGTTGATGGAGAGTCTTGAGCGTGCCGGGCTAGTGGAGTGTGATCCCGAACTCCAGCGTAGCTCAGGGCGGCCTGCCGCGGTATATCGGCCCGCCCGAAAAGGGGCACAGGTGATTGGCGTGATGGTGGGGATCCGCGACACCCATGTCACCGCAACAGGGCTCGATGGGGTCTTGGACCCAAACCGCTCAGTCTCCTTTTCCACTCCGCATACCTACGGCAATTTCATGACCAAGCTCGCCGAACAGGTGGTTCGGGTGCGGGAAATGGCGCCAGCCCCTTGCCTGGGGGTAGGCTTCAGTGTGCCGGGTTTAGTCCTTGATGCTGACCAGCGGATCGCTTTGTCTCCGAATCTGCATTTTCTGGATGGGTGTCAGCCCGGCTTGGATCTTGAGCAGCGGGTGAAAGTACCTGTGTTATTGCATCAGGAAGAACATGGTTTTTGCATTGCGGAGCGGATGTTTGGCGCCGCCCGGGGAATTGATAATTTCGCAGTGGTGGATATCTGCGACGGGCTCGGGATGGCGGTTGTGAGCGGAGGCCGGCTGGTGACGGGGAGTCGCGGTTTTGGCGGAGAATTGGGGCACATGACGATTGATCCGGCAGGGGAACCCTGCGGTTGCGGCAACCGGGGCTGCCTGGAAACGGTGGCAACTGACCTGGCTTTCACCCGGAACGTCTCGCGACAGGCAGGGCGGAAAATCAATATTGAAGCCGCCGTTAAGGCCGTCAGGGAAGGGCGCTGGAACGCCTCCGAGTTGATGTATGATGCCTTGGATAACCTGGCCAGGGGTGTGGGCATGATTATCAATGTGTTTAATCCCGAACTGGTGTTGGTGCATGGCTCACTCTTTGATGCGAGGGACAGCGTGTTGGGCACCTTTTGCGACAAAGTGCGAAGCCACTCGTTGCGCCCTTCTTTTGAGGGCTGCCGTATCGAGCGCACCACGGTCGACAAGCGGCTGGGCGGGGTGGCGGCGTTGATGGACCGGCTCTGAACTTTTTTGAATTGACTTAATAACGAAACATTAGAAACTGTCTCGAAACAACCCAAAAGGATCACTATGAAATACTACAAAGGCAGTCAGGAATTTTTTCCCGGAATTGGTAAGATTCCATTTGAAGGTCCGAAGTCCAAGAATCCCCTTGCGTTCAAGTGGTATAATCCCGCTCAGAAAGTCAACGGCGTGCCGATGCAGCAAGCCCTTCGCTTTGCTGTGGCCTACTGGCATACGTTGTGTGGTGCTGGGGGTGATCCCTTTGGTCCGGGCACCAAGGTGTTCCCCTGGGACAAGCATGAAAATGTGATGGATCGCAATCTGGCGCGTATGGACGCGGCCTTTGAATTTATGAGCAAGGTTGGGGTCCCATTCTACTGCTTCCATGACACCGATGTGGTGGGGGATGGGTCGGTCTTTGAGATTGAGTCGCGTTTGGCCGTGATGGTGGAAGAAGCCAAGGCGCGTCAGAAGGCGACTGGGATCAAACTGTTGTGGGGGACGGCCAATGTGTTCTCCAATGCCCGTTATATGAATGGCGCCTCAACCAATCCGGACTTTACCGCGGTGGCCCATGCCGGCACGCAGGTGAAGAACGCCATTGATGCCACGATTGCCCTGGGCGGTGAGAATTATGTTTTCTGGGGTGGCCGTGAGGGCTACATGTCCCTTTTCAACACCAACATGAAGCGTGAGAAAGAGCATCTCGGGATGTTTCTGACCATGGCTCGTGATTATGGGCGCAAGCAGGGATTCCGCGGAACCTTCCTGATCGAGCCCAAGCCGAAAGAGCCGACCAAGCACCAGTATGATTTTGATTCCGAGACGGTCATCGGTTTCCTGCGTGCCTATGGTCTGGAGAAGGATTTCAAAATCAATATTGAGGTGAATCACGCCATTCTTGCCGGGCATACGTTCTCGCATGAATTGCAGTGTGCGGCAGATGCCGGCATGTTGGGCAGCATTGATGCCAATAAGGGTGACTACCTGAGCGGTTGGGATACCGATGAGTTCCCCACCAATCTGTATGAAGTGGTGGAGGCCATGCTGGTCATCATTCAGGCGGGTGGTTTTACCAAGGGCGGTGTGAACTTTGATGCCAAGACACGTCGTAACTCGACGGATGCCGCCGATCTGTTCATCTCTCATATTGGGGGAATGGATATTTTCGCCAGGGGCTTATTGGTTGCGAGCCGCATGTTGAAGGAGTCTTCCTACCTGCAAATGCGCAAAGCACGTTATGCATCATTCGATGCCGGCAAGGGCCGTGACTTCGAAAAGGGTAAGATGACGTTGGCGGGTCTCCGCGACTACGCGAAGAAAGCCGGTGAGCCGGCGCAGATCAGCGGGCAGCAGGAGCTGTTCGAGCAGATCATCAACGATTATATCTGAACAAAGTTGGAAAGCCCCGGGATTCTCCCCGGGGCTTTTTTTTGGTGTTGTGGTAAGGCGATCAGGGTGAGGAGCAATTCATGAGCGATCTATTTTTGGGTTTGGATTCAAGTACGCAGAGCCTATCTGCAGTAGTGGTGGATTTGGCAACCAGGCGGATTGTCCATGAAGTGTCGCTGAATTTCGACAAAACTTTGCCTGGCTACGGTACGCAGAACGGAGTCTTGCGCAGTCAGGATCCGGCCGTGGTCCATGCGCCACCGCTGATGTGGGTCGAAGCGCTGGATGTGTTGATGGCCCAATTGAAACAGGATGGTGTGGCGCTTGGCGATGTTCGTGCTGTGGCGGGCTCCGGCCAGCAACACGGCTCGGTTTATTGTAACGCCACACTTCCCGGAGTACTGGCCGGTCTCGATTCCAGGAAGTCATTAAAGGAACAATTGGCTCATTGTTTTTCCAGGGCGACATCACCCATTTGGATGGATTCCTCAACCAGTCTTGAATGTGCCGAAATCCAGAAGGCCCTGGGGGGTGCCCCAGCCATGGCGGAAGCCACAGGTTCAGCGGCGTTTGAACGATTCACGGGGCCCCAAATCCGGAAATTTTTCAAATCGGAACCCGGTGCTTACGAGGCCACGGATGGAATCAGCCTGGTCAGTTCATTTATGGCTTCGCTGCTGGCAGGGCGTGTGGCGCCGATTGATCAAGGGGATGGCGCGGGCATGAATTTGATGGATATTCATCAGCGCCAGTGGCATGCCAAGGCACTTGACGCAACGGCGCCGGGCCTGGCGAAAAAACTTCCCCCTTTGGCTGAGCCTTGGACTCCGATAGGGCCTGTCAGTCCTTATTTTTCACAAAAATATGGTTTGAATCCGAAAGCCGTGGCGGTGGTGTGGTCCGGGGATAACCCCTGCAGTGTGATTGGGACCGGCTTGGTTGAGTCCGGAATGGTGGCAATCAGCCTTGGCACGAGTGATACCTATTTTGGAACCATGGCGGTCTGTCATACGGATCCGCGCGGAGAAGGTCATGTGTTTGTTTCCCCGACTGGTGAATATATGACGTTGATCTGTTTCAAGAATGGCTCTTTAGCACGCGAAAAAGTGAAGGATGCGTACGGGTTGGATTGGCGCGGTTTTGCGGCGGCGCTGACGGCAACGGCTCCGGGTAACGGGGGCGGGCTTATGTTGCCGTGGTTCGAGCCGGAAATTGTACCCAGGGTTTTGACGCCGGGAGTGTACCGGTTCAAGCTGGATCCGGCGAATGCGGCGGCGAACTGTCGTGCCGTGGTGGAAGCGCAGATGATGAGTATGAAACTTCATTCCCAATGGATGGGGATTCAGCCAACCTCCATACGTGCAACGGGTGGCGGCTCGAAGGAGCGCGCGATTTTGCAAGTGATGGCGGACGTGATGGGTTGTCCGGTGCACCAATTTGAAGTCTCAAAGACGGCGGCCCTTGGGGCCGCTTTACGCGCGGCCCATGCCTGGCAAAAGGCGATGGGGCAACCTCTTTCCTGGGCTCAGGTTGTGGCCGGATTTACCAACACTCTGGAGTCGGGCGAGGTTCTACCCACTCCGGGTTCGACGGCGGTATATGCGGCGCTACTGCCTCAGTATGCCGATTTCGAAAGTCGAACAATGCGATTCGGAAAGTAGAACCATTCATCAGCTTTGTAACCTCTTACGACTTAAATCAATATTAGGTTGCACTTGATTCCGGCGTACTTGGCGTCATAATGCAGACAAACGGATGCGTGATGAAAGAGGTGCGTTATGGCTGATATTAAGTCAGATCAGGATGTTGAAGTTGTGGGGCAGGATCAGGGCCGGAAGGCGGACAACAAGACGATTATGCCCACCCGCTTTGTTTTTCCGAGTTCCCTGCCGATTATTCCTCTGTTGAATCGTCCATTTTTTCCCAAGATGATGGTGCCCCTGAGCGTGGAGGATGCGGCGCTGAAGGAGATGTTGGTCAAGACGGCGGAGTCATCGTCCAAGTTTATTGGTTTGGTATTGGCCAGAAATGTGGATTCGGAAGAGGATCGGCATATCCCCCGGCATGCCGCAGAGCTTTTCGAGGTGGGTGTCATTGCCGAAATTCTACAGATCAATCAAAATTCGTCTGAAGGGCCTTTACAAGTGATGGTGGGGGTGCTGGATCGCTTTCGGATCAAAAATGTGATCACGGAGGATCCCTATATTGTCGTCAACCCAGATTACGTTGTTGAAACTGATTTGGACGATAATGATGAACTGCGGGTCTACTCCCTATCCGTCATAACGGCAATCAAGGAATTGCTGCAGCTCAATCCTCTCTTCAAGGAAGAGCTGAATCTGTTCTTGAACCGTTCCAACATCAAAGAGCCGGGTCGTCTGGCGGATTTTGCTGCCGCCATGACCACGGCGGGCGGAAAAGACCTGCAGGATGTGTTGGAAGCCTTTGGCATTCGAGTTCGGATCGAGAAGGTTTTATTATTGCTCAAGAAGGAAATTGATATCTCCCGCCTTCAGGTAAAGATCAATAAGCAGATTGAGGAAAAAGTAAACAAGCAGCAGCGCGACTTTTTTCTTCGTGAACAGCTCAAGGCGATCAAGAAAGAGCTGGGATTGGTCAAGGAAGGCAAGGAAACGGAACTGGATGAATTCAAGGAGCGTCTGGCCAAGTTGACCTTGACGGATGAGGCCCAGGAGCGCATCAACGAGGAAATGAATAAGCTTGGGGTTATGGAGCCCCACTCTCCGGAATTTGCCGTCAGTCGAAATTATGTGGATTGGCTGACATCGCTGCCCTGGGGCGTTTTCAGCAAGGACAGCTACGACATCAAAAAAGCAGGGTCGATCCTGAATACAGATCACTACGGACTGGACGACGTAAAAGATCGCATTCTGGAATTCCTCTCGGTTGGCATTCTCAAAGGGAATATTTCCGGTTCAATTATTTGTTTTGTTGGGCCGCCCGGGGTGGGAAAGACCTCTATCGGGCAATCCATTGCCCGCAGTATCGGGCGTCAATTCTATCGGTTCTCGGTGGGCGGCATGCGTGATGAAGCTGAAATCAAGGGGCACCGGCGTACCTACATTGGAGCCATGCCGGGTAAATTCCTTCAGGCAATCAAGGTATGCAAAACACAGAATCCCGTCATTATGCTGGATGAAGTGGATAAAATTGGTGCCAGTTATCATGGGGATCCTGCTTCCGCATTACTGGAGGTACTGGATCCAGAGCAGAATAAGGACTTTCTCGACCATTATCTCGATGTGCGTTTTGATTTATCCAACGTGCTGTTTATTTGCACGGCGAACCAGCTTGATACCATTCCTGCGCCATTGCTGGATCGTATGGAGGTGATCAAGTTGGCGGGGTATATATTGGAGGAGAAAATCCAGATTGCCCGTAAATTCCTGATTCCGAAGCAATTGAAAGCGCATGGACTTCAGTCGAAGCAGTTGATGATTGCTGATGTGGCGCTGAAGGAGATTATAGACGGTTATGCTCGTGAGCCGGGTGTGCGCGGACTGGAAAACCATATCAAGAAGCTTTGTCGCAAGGCCGCGAAGCTGATTGTTGAGAAGAAAATGCAGCGGGTGGACGTGACTCTTAAGGGGGTTGTTGAACTCCTTGGTAAACGGGTCTTTTCTGAGACGGATCCCTACAAGAAACCGCGGGTGGGGGTGGTTATGGGGTTGGCCTGGACTTCAATGGGAGGGTCCACCTTGTACATTGAGGCGACCCAGGTTGAAGCCAAGAACCCGGGTTTCAAGCAGACGGGTCAGCTTGGAAGTGTGATGGTGGAATCTTCTGAAATAGCCTATACCTATGTCCGGTCATTTCTTACGGGAAACCAGAAGGCGAAAGAGTTCTTTGAGAAGAACTTCATTCATCTTCATGTGCCGGCGGGAGCAACTCCCAAGGATGGCCCCTCGGCCGGGATTACCATGGCCACAGCACTGTATTCCCTGGCCATACAAAAACCAATCCGGGCGCATTATGCAATGACGGGTGAGTTGACTCTGACCGGATTTGTTCTGCCGATTGGGGGTTTGAAGGAAAAGACTATCGCCGCGAAGCGCGCGGGAGTGAATGACTTGATTTTTCCGAAAGAGAATCAAAAGGATTTTGAGGAATTACCTGCGCACATCCGTAAGGGCTTGAAACCCCATTTTGTTGCGACGTTTAAAGATGTTGTGGAACTGTGTTTTAATACAACACTACCCGCAGCAAAAACCGGTGCACGCCGACGTAAAAAAGCCTGAGAATCGGCTTCTTGATTTGGTGGCGTGAAGACGTATAATGCTGTTTTTCTTTGCGGAGCTTTGAATAAGAAATCCCATCGAGAAGATTGGATTTTGGAGAATAAATATGAAGAAAGTATTGATCCCGACCAAGCTGGATAAAGTCGCTCAAGATTTGTTGAAGGCGAATGGCCATTATGAGGTGTTTCAGGATGATAGTGGTGACATCACGGCATTATGTGCCAAGCACCCTGATGCCTATGCCCTGATTGTCCGTAGCGAAGCCGTAACGGCGCCGCTTATGGATACGCTGCCAAAGCTCAAAGTCGTGATTCGTGCTGGAGCAGGCTACAATACCATTGATACCAAATATGCCCGCAAGAAAGGGGTTGATGTGATGAACACACCCGGGGCTAATTCGAATGGGGTTGCTGAAGAGGTCATTGCTCTCATGCTTGCCGACGCCCGTCATTTGATCAAAGCCGATGCGTCCTGCCGTGCTGGGGAGTGGGAGAAGAAGGCATTCATGGGGCGCGAGGTGTCCGGGAAGACTGTCGGAATCGTGGGGTTGGGTAATATCGGACGTCTGGTCGTGACACGGTTGTCGGGGTTCGGCTGCAAATTTCTCGGGTATGATCCCTTGATTTCACCTGAACGTGCTGCGCAGATGGATGTGGAACTGGTGGATCTTGAGACGCTTTTTTCCAAGTCGGATTATGTATCGCTCCATATCCCCGAGACTCCTGAAACCAAAAAACTGATCAGCACAAAACTTCTGGGTGTCATGAAGAAAGGTGCAACCATTATTAATTGCGCCCGTGCGGGTGTGATTGATGAGGAAGCCCTGCGCAAGATCAAGGCGGAGAAGGGCTTGCGCTTTCTGAACGATGTTTATCCCAAGGATGAGGCGGGGCCGAAACCGGTGGCTGACATTGCCGATATTATGGTTCCGCATCTGGGAGCCAGTACCAAAGAGGCTAACTTGATGGCGGCCAAGCGGGCGGCTGAACAGTTGATTGAGTTGGACGAGAAGGGGATCACTTCATTCATTGTAAATCGTGACATTCCTGAAGGGTTGGACCAGGCGTATTGTGATCTTGCCAATACGATTGGTCGGGTCGCGGGACTGGTGTTGGGTAAAGAGACTAATCTCAAGCAAATTGAGACCAGTTGTTATGGGGCTCTCAAGCCCTTCAAGGGGTGGTTGATTGTTCCCGTTGTGTCAGCGCTCTGGAAGGAAATCGACTGCACCATGGATCCCAAAGCTGCGGAAAAGTTTTTGGAAGGTCGCGGGGTTAACTACCAGAGCCGGGATACGGATGAGCGTAAAGGATTTGCCAGCTCCATGACGGTGGATTTGACGGGCTCGCTGGATGTTTCCACGTTGCGCCAGGTCAGTGTGCGAGGCACCGTGGCCGAGGGAACGATAATGATTTCCCGTATCAATCAGTTCGACAAGCTTTACTTTGAGCCCAAGGGGCATGTGGTCTGCTTCCAGTACAAGGATCGCCCGGGTGTGGTTGGTCATATCGGTGCGGCACTCGCAGAGGCACACTTGAACATTGAGGATGTGCGGCATTCCCATCATCCCCAGACAGATCAATCGATGGCAATTTTCAGGCTTAATGCTCCCGCGAGTCAGGAGTTTGTCAAGAAGCTTGCCACGGAGTTGGACGCGGTAATGGCTTTTGGGGCAACGCTGTAGTCAGTGAGCAGTGTGCAGTTGCCAGTGAGCAGTTGCCAGTGAGCAGTTGCCAGTGAGCAGTTGCCAGTGAGCAGTTGCCAGTGAGCAGTTGCCAGTGAGCAGTTGCCAGTGAGCAGTTGCCAGTGAGCAGTTGCCAGTAATCAGAATAAAATTCCTGCTTACTGCTTACTGCTTACTGCTTACTGCTTACTGCTTACTGCTTACTGCTTACTGCTTACTGCTTACTGTTTACTGTTTACTGCGCACTGCGCACTGCGCACTGCGCACTGCCTACTCTCTATCCTCAAACTCACCCTCCGGCATCAACATGGCGTTTCCGAATTCTGCCTGGAACTCAGGGTCCAGGGAGAGATCCACATGACGGACCATTTCGATCAGCTTGGCGGCGGCGAGTTTTTCGTTTGATGACAAGAGCGCCCGCTTGGCCCCAAATGAGGCGGTATTTCCCACGAACCTGATTTTGCTACAGGCGATGGGGGGCAGCATTCCGATACGTCTGGCATGGTTGCGTCGGATAAAGTTCCCGAAGCCTCCGGCCAGAAGAATGGTCCCGAGTTGTTCTGGTTGAAGCCCGGCGATTTTCAAGAGGATATTGATCCCTGCGCGAATGGCAGCATTTGCCAATTGAAGTTCCCTGATATCGCGCTGGTATAGAAGCAGGGGTGCTCCGGTGGCAGAATCAGCAGCCGATGCGAGCAGGAAATGGGTTTCCCCGTTCTCCTCGATCAGCCTTACCCGAAGAGGGGCGGGGAGAGATGACGGAGCCTCATCCGGGGGCAGGATCCGGCCGGTGAAATCGAGAATGCCCACACGCAGCAGCTCTGCGGCAACATCAATCAAAGCGCTTCCGCAAAGGCCTGCAGGCTTGGTATTACCGATCACATTAAGGCGCACATCCCCATCAAGGATGATTTTCTCGATGGCCCCGTGGGTGGCTCGCATGCCATTGGCGATGCGGGCTCCTTCAAAGGCCGGGCCGGCGGCAACCGAGGTCGCCAGCAGTTGGCCGTTGTGGGCCAGTACGATTTCACCATTGGTTCCGATATCCACCAGAAGGGTAGGGGCGGTGGTCTGCTCCAGTCGTGTGGCGAGAATGCCGGCGGTGGTGTCGCCTCCGACGAAACCGCCGATTTGTGGAAAGATATAAAATTTTGCGCGGGGGTGAACCTGGATCCGGAGGAGCGCGGCTTCACCTTCCAGCGCTTCCCGGAAGGCGGGCATGAAAGGCATTTCGCCCAGTGCGGAGGGGTTGATCCCGCAGAGGATCTCCTGCATGGTGGTGTTGCCAGCGAAGACGACCTCATAGATGTTGTTGGGCGAAATGCGGGTTTTGCGGGCCAGATCATCTATAATTTTATTGACCCCCTCGATTACGGCGGTGTGGAGCTGAGACAGGCCGGACGGGTCTGTGCGGCATTTCTGGATCCGGGAGACCACATCATCCCCGAAGGAAGTCTGGGGGTTTACTCGGGCCTCGACGGCGACATCCACGCCGGTTGTCAGATTGACCAGTGTGCCCACCATGGTGGTCGTGCCAATATCGAAGGCCAGTCCGTAGCAGGCGGCAGCGGTGTCCCCTGGTTCAACGGCAATTAATTCATCGTCCACCTGAACGGTGGTTACAGTGAAGCTAGAAGCACGGAGGGCATCGGGCAACGCCTGCAGGGCGGAGATGGCGACCGGACAGGCTCCTATCACCGTGCGTAGTCGTTCCAGGTCGGAGCCTTCATCATGTTGGCCCGGGGGCTGAAGCTGGATATATTTTTTAATAACGCGCGGGGTGACATCCATGTGACCGCCGGCATCCGTAATCAGAATTTGCTGCTGGGCCTGAAACAAGGAGGTTTCAGGAATCTCGATGGTGAGAGGGCCTGTCACCCGAGCCAGACAAGCCAGTCGGAAGCCCTCGGCCACGCGAACTTCACCCAGCACCGAAGTTTCCTCAGCACTGGGGGGGCATTTCCCATGGCGGATGCGAACGACGCACTTGCCGCATTTCCCCGCACCGCCGCAGGGAGTGTGAATGATAAACCCGGCGCGGGCGGCAGTCTCAAGCAGAATGGTTCCCGGCAGAGCATGAACCGTCCTTCCTGAAGGTTCAAAAAGCACTTTTACTTCTTTTGTGATCATATATTGGGCCTCGGTAAAATATCGGCAGACAATATACCAAATGCAGATGGAAGGCAAATCGTGTGTGACTCCTCTCAGCAATTCGCATATGAACTACTGTATCCGGCGAACGCATCATCGAGCCGTGGCTGGATGTCGAAGATCCGCCTGGGCGCCACCCATGATGAGGCGCTGGAAATGGTAAAGGATGCCATTGCCGGATGTCTGGAAGTCCGGTTCGAGATGGGAATGCCGCTCACCATCGAAACTGCCCGCGCGGCAGTCACATCATCATGACCAAACCCGGCAGCATTGCCACGCTGTCAGTCCCAGACCACAAGGAAGTTGCCCGCGGCCCGGTTCAATGACTGGCCCAACCTTGGGCTTGTCAGGGGAGGGAGCGCCATTTATCATGAGCCCCAATGAAACCAAAGACCCTCTTGAAAATTGCGATTTTAGGTTCCGGGAAAGGGAGTAATGCCCAGGCCATATTTGATGCCATTGCTGCAAGGCGCTTAAACGCCCAGGTGGTTTGCGTTCTTTCTGATGTTGAAAACGCCTATATTTTAGAGCGGGCGCGTCAGCAAGGCATTGTTGCCGGATATGTCAGCGCAGCCCCCTATAAGACGAAGCTGGATGGGGCGGGTGAGGCCAGATATCTGGAGGCGCTGCAACGTTATGGTGCCGAGGTCATCGTTTTGGCCGGGTTCATGCGCATCATCAAAGGTGGCTTGCTGTCCGCCTTTTCAAATCGGATTATCAATCTGCATCCGGCCCTGTTGCCAGCTTTTCCCGGCATGGAATCCTGGGCGCAGGCACTGGAGTATGGGGCCAAGGTTGCAGGCTGTACGGTTCATTTTGTGGATGCGGGCACTGATACGGGGCCGATTATTTTACAGAAAGTGGTGCCGGTTTTGGATGATGACACGGCGGAATCCTTGCATGCTCGCATCCAGGAACAGGAACATATCGCTTTGCCTGAAGCGCTCGGGTTATTGGCTGGTGGGCAGCTGCAGGTTGAAGGGAGGCGGGTGCGTTTACGCCCCTCTTTCAGCACCATAAGATAATGTTGGACTCTCGCCTCTTCTTCACCTAGTATCCACCCGCTTTTACCCAGAATGTGAAGGGGTTACGGAAGAAAGGCATGACTATGAAAAAATTGATATTAGGATTACCCAAAGGCAGTCTTCAGGATTCCACGTTTGCCATGTTTCAGAAGGCGGGCTTCAAGGTGTCTGTAGGCTCCCGATCTTACTTGCCCACTGTGGATGATCCTGAAATTGAAGGGCGTCTGATCCGGGCGCAGGAAATCAGTCGTTATGTCGAGCTGGGCGTATTGGATGCCGGTATTACCGGTTTTGATTGGATTCAGGAAAATGGCTCTGATGTTCATGAGGTGGCTGACCTGATTTATGCCAAGCAGGGGATGCGTCCTGTGCGGTGGGTGTTGGCTGTTCATAATGATTCCACGGTCAAATCGGTAAAAGATTTACAAGGCAAGCGGATTGCCACCGAGGCGGTAGGATTGACCAGGCGGTATCTCGCCCAACATGGGGTGGAGGCTGAGGTAGAGTTTTCCTGGGGCGCCACTGAAGTGAAAGTGCCGGAACTGGTGGATGCCATTGTTGAGTTAACCGAGACCGGCTCCTCGCTGCGTGCCAATAACCTGCGTATTGTGGATGTGGTATTGCAGTCCACCACTAAGTTCATTGTCAACAAGGCGGCGTGGAAAGATGAGTTTAAGCGTGCGAAAGTGGAGCAGATTGCCATGCTGTTGCAGGGCGCCCTTGCTGCTGAGTCGCGGGTGTTGTTGAAAATGAATGCCCCGGTTGATAAGGTGGAGGCCGTATCCAAGATTCTGCCAGCTTTGCATGCCCCGACGATTAATCATTTGAGTACAAATGGCTGGGTGGCCATTGAGTCAGTAGTTGAGGAAAAGATTGTCCGGGAGATTATTCCGGAGTTGAAACGAGTCGGCGCTGAGGGCATAATCGAGTTGCCTTTGAACAAAGTAATCCGATAGAGTAATAATTCGTGTAGTTGTATAACGTAAAGGAGCAATACTGTGGGTTCTATTAAGAAAAAACGCCGGTCCAAAATGTCCAAACATAAGTACAAAAAACGCATGAAGGCCCTGCGGCATAAGAACAAGTAAGGCAGGGAATTGGAACATGCGAGCGTTTACACAATGGCTCGCGCTGGCTCCACTCTTTGTTATTGCCGGTTGCAGTACGTTACAACAGACGTCTCGTTTGACCAGTTCCGGATCAGCCCTTTCTTTATCGGTGGCTGATACGAATCTGGGCGAGGCGCTGGCTCATTATAGCCAGGGGCTCATTACAGAGGCCTCGCAGGGGACGTCGCAGTCGGCTTTTTTGCATTTTCGACAGGCAGCGGTCCTTGACCCTGACCATATCCCCATCAACCTCAAGGTTGCAGCTGATTTAATAGGGAGAAAGGATTATACGGGGGCGGTTGTCGTTCTGAAATCACTTCAATTATCCCATCCGGAATCCTCCGAAATACGATTATTATTGGGGTCGGTGTATCAGGTCCAGGGGAATCAGGATGAGGCGGTTCATCAGTTTCGATCGGTTGTCCGCATGGCGCCGGAACGACCTGAAGGATATCTGCGATGGGCTGCCCTTTTGGCGGTTGAGTTTGATGCGCGAAGGTCGCTGGCAGTCGTCCGAGATGGATTTCGTCATGTCAGTAATCCGCAACCCCTGCTTGAGTTTTGTGAGAGTGCGGGACGTCTTTTTGTTGCAGGGAAAGACATTCCCAGTGCCATTCTTTTCTTTGAACAGGTGCCCGATAATCCACAAGTTTCATACTGGCTCGGAGAGGCGTATGAACTGCAGGGGAAGCGCGAAAAGGCACTGAAATCCTACACGCTTGCTGGCAAAGGCGATCCGTTCAAAGTGCCCGTGGCTTTGCGTAAGGCGAATCTTTATATGCAAACAGAGCAGTTTGCCGAGGCTTTGACGCAGTTGGACCAAGTGGAGCGGCGGGTATCGCAGGATCCCGCCTGCACAAACCAGATACCTGCCATTTTTGACTTCTGGTATGGCATTACTTGTGAGCGGGTTGGCCGTATAGAGGATAGTGAAAAATATCTTGGTCGGTTTCTTGCCGTTCATCCGGATTCTGGTGAGGCCTTGAATTATCTGGCGTATATGTGGGCGGAGCAGGGGGTTAATCTTGTTCAGGCTGAGTCCAATATCACGAAAGCCTTGGCACAGGAGCCTGAAAATGGGGCCTATTTGGATACTCTGGGCTGGATTCAGTTTAAGCGGGGGGATACGATCAAAGCTTTATCGAGCCTGGAAAAGGCGTTACGGTTGGTTGGGAAAGATCCGACCATTTTGGCGCATCTTCGTGCTGTACGGGCCGTATTAAAGAAAAGGTGATTGTCATGGCTTCCATACATCAACTAGTGGCGGGGTTTAGCCGGGGTGATGCGATAAGTAATGAGGCGATGGTTATGCGTGCCTTATTCCGGAGTTGGGGGTTCAATTCTGAGATTTATTGCGAGCGTCGCCGGATACTCCCTGAATTACGCGCTGAGGCCTTTGATCTCAATGACTTGCGGAGCGGCTGTGAACCCGGTGATGTGGTATTGTTGCATCTCTCCATCGGCTCACAAGCCAATGAAGTGTTTAGGGATTTACCCGCTAAAAAGGCGATTTTGTACCATAACATTACGCCCCCTGACTATTATCAGCTTGTACAGCCTTCCACTGCCCTGGATCTGGCGCGTGGGCGGCAGCAGGCCGCCAGACTGGCCGGTGTGGCTTCTGTGAATTTAGCTGATAGTGAATTTAATTCCCGGGAGCTGGCGGCTTGGGGGTATCCCCCTTCAGCGGTGTTTCCCCTGATGTTGGATTTTGGCAAATTAGGGGGGGCTCCTGACCGTTCGGTGATGCGCCAGTTCGGTGATGGTAAAGTGAATATTTTGTTTGTAGGGCGCTGTGCCCCCAACAAAAAAATTGAAGATGTGATTTCAGCCTTTGCCTATTTTCAGCAAGGGGTTGAATCCAATTCACGTCTCATTTTGGCAGGTTCCTATGCTGGGACAGAGCGCTATCATCGACTGCTCATCACCATGGCTCGGGATCTTCAGCTTGAAAATGTGGTATTTACCGGATCGGTTCCGCAGCCCCAATTAAACGCCTGTTTTCAGAGTTCCCATGTTTTTTTGTGTATGAGCGAACATGAGGGATTTTGTATCCCGCTGGTTGAGAGTCTGGTGTACCGGGTTCCGGTGTTGGCCTATTCTGCCTGTGCCGTACCGGAAACTCTGGGTGGGGCAGGCGTGTTATTCCATGAAAAGAAATTTGAAGCAATTGCTGAAATGATGGGGCGTATGACCCATCACTCAGCTTTGCGTACCTCTCTTCTGGCCGGCCAGGATAAGCGCCTACTTCAACTTAAGTCGCGTGACCTTGGTGTGGAGCTTCACGCTCACCTGTCCCCTTTACTGGGAAGTTAGGAACACCCCATGGAGTTGCCGCAGTTGTGGCAACGGTAGCAGGCGCCATTACGAGTGGTAATGTGTCCGCACTGGTCACAGACTGGAGAATCCTCCTGATTCTGAATCTGGCTAAGCATCTTTTCCGCATCCGACATTTCTGCGGGTACCTGTTGCGTCGGCAAGGCTGTTGTCGCTATCTTTTGGGCAAGAGTCCGTTCCGGGGTGGATCCGTTTGGGAACGTGAATTCCAGCCAGCGGAAGATATAATCCACAAGTGACTTGGCGATGGGAATGTCCGGGTTATTCGTGTATCCGCTGGGTTCAAAACGGCTATGCGAGAACTTTCCGACCAGTGCGCGCAGGGGGACCCCATATTGCAAGCATAGCGAGATAGCTGTTCCGAAGGCGTTCATGATACCGCCCACGGTGCTGCCTTCCTTGGCCATGGTAATGAACAGTTCGCCCGGACGACCATCATCATAGAGGCCCACCGTCATGTAGCCCTCGTGTCCCGCGATGGCGAACTTATGGGTGATGGAACTGCGTGTAGCGGGCATGCGGGCCCGCAGGGTCGGCTTAACCTCGCTGTCGGGTTTGACCTCGCCTCCCTTGTCGCTTCCGTCAAAATCAGAACGACTGGTATTGAGAGGCTGTGTGCGTTTGGATCCATCGCGATAAATCGCAATAGCCTTCAGGCCCATTTTCCAGCCATCCATATAGGCTTGGATGATGTCCTCTACTTTGGCCTCCTTGGGCATATTGATGGTTTTACTGATGGCGCCGGAGAGGAAGGGCTGAACGGCAGCCATCATCTTGAGATGAGCCATGTAAGAGATGCAGCGGATCCCTTTCTTGGCCTTGAAGGCGCAGTCAAATACCGCCAGATGCTCATCCTTCAGATCGGGTGCGCCTTCTATGGTTTCTTCTGCATCGATGTATTTCAGGATATTTGCGATACTTCCGTTATAGCCGAGTTTGCGCAAACCGGATTCGACCGTCATGTTGATCAACTTCATAAGACCGCCGCCTGCCAGTTGCTTATATTTAATGAGCGCGAGGTCAGGTTCAATGCCGGTGGTGTCGCAATCCATCATAAATCCGATCGTCCCGGTGGGAGCCAGAAGCGTCACCTGAGCGTTGCGGAATCCTGTTTTTACGCCGTTACTTTGAACCTTGGCCCAGATGGTGCCAGCCGCCTGATAGAGCTCTGGGGGGCACAATGAACTATCCATATCCACCAACGCATTGGCATGCATACGGATGACGTTCATCATGGGGTCGCGGTTCTTGGCATATTCGGAGAAGGTACCCTTGACCACGGCAAGTTCCGAGGAAGTGGCATAGGCGTGCCCCGTCATGATGGAGGTAACGACGGCGGCAAAGGCACGACCTTCATCACTGTCATAGGGGAGACCGAGACTCATGAGCACGGCACCGAGATTGGCATAGCCGAGGCCAAGAGGGCGAAAGAGGTGGGAATTTGTGGCAATCTCTTCAGTCGGATAGCTTGCGCAGCCGACCAGAATTTCCTGGGCAATGATAAAGATTCTGACGGCGGCACTAAAGCGCGCGACATCGAGGGTTCCATCATTGTTCATGAATTTCATGACATTCAGGGACGCGAGGTTGCAGGCACTGTTGTCAATGAACATGTATTCGGAGCAAGGGTTACTGGCGTTGATTCTTCCACTGTTGATACAGGTGTGCCACTTGTTGATGGTGGTGTCATATTGCATCCCGGGATCACCGCAGAGATGGGTCCCCTCGGCCATCAGGTGCATCAGTTTGTTGGCCGAAAGAGATTCCGCGACTTCGCCGGTGGTGACGGAACGGGTTTGCCATTCGCTATCCGTTTCAACGGCCTTCATGAATTCATCGGTGACGCGAACGGACAGGTTGGCGTTCTGGAACATGACAGATTCATAAGCCTCACCGCCGAACGAGCCATCATAACCCTGATCGATCAGCGCCCAGGCCTTTTTCTCCTCGGTGGTTTTGCAGGTGATGAAATCCATGATATCAGGATGCGAGATTTTCAGGCTTTGCATTTTGGCTGCGCGGCGGGTTTTGCCGCCCGACTTGATGACAGCGGCCACCTGGTCGAAGACACGCATGAAGCTCAGGGGTCCGGAAGGGGTACCTCCGCCCGAGAGTTTTTCGCGGCTGCTTCGCAGAGTGCTCAGGTCGGTGCCGGTTCCTGAGCCGTATTTGAATAGCATGGCCTCCGTGCTGGCGAGGCGCATAATGTCTTCCATCGTGTCTTTAACGGACTGGATGAAACAGGCAGACGCCTGAGGGTGCTTATAGCTGTCGCGGGACGAAACGATTTTATCGACTTCTGAATTGTAATAGTAGCTTGAGCGGCTGTCTGAAGTGGCTCCATAGGCCTGGTAAAGACCAACGTTGAACCACACGGGGCTATTGAACGATCCAAATTGGTTCACGCACAACCATGCCAAATCGCAATAGAAATTTTCAGCATCTTCGGGCGTGGTAAAGTAACCCTCTGCTTTACCCCAGTCGGCGATGGTTCGGGCAACACGATCCACAAGTTGACGAACAGAGTTTTCCCGGATCTTGGTTTTGGCTCCGCCGTAGAAATACTTAGAGGCAACAATATTGGTTGCGAGCATCGACCATGCTTTGGGAACCTCGATATTATCCTGGATGAAAATAACCTTACCCTTGTCGTCGGTAATCGACGCCTTGCGAAGGCTCCATTCCATTCCTTCATAGGGATTTGTCCCCTGCGGTGCAAAAGAACGACTGACAGACATTCCTTTTCGCTTATTTTTCGCTTTCGCGGAACGGGCGGCTTTTGAAGACTTCTGTTCGGCTAATTCTGTTTTATTTTCAATCATGACACACTGCTCCTAGAACTTATATTTGTGAAAAAAAGGTTCGATGTCTTTTGAGTCATCAGCACAAAATATTGCGCCACCACAGCTAACTAGGTAATGGATACCACTACCCCTTGTGGTGTGCAATGAGAAAATAATAAAATTTTCGACTTTTCTGAAGAAAATCCTGATCAGATACGATCGTTATAACGTGTTAGTTATAAGTGATTTGTGAATTAATACCTGAATCATTATTCGAAAAAAAGCTGTTTATAAGGGTTTTTTGCATACCACCCATTGTGGATATAAAATATCTCGCACACAACAGCTAGATTATTTAGGTTTTGCCACAAATTGGGCTCTGGAACGCTCTTTTGCTATGAAAATGACGGGAGCGCCGAGAAGGCCGAAGGCTTTACGCATAGCATTCACCAGATATTCGCGATAAGTATCGGGGAGTCGTTTGGGGTCATTGACAAACAAGCCAATTCGTAAAGGTTTAACGCCAAGTTGGGTGGCGTAATAGATTTTGAAACGTTTGTTATTCATGACGGGGGGCTGCACCCGCTCGTAGGCTTTCATGATGGCGCGGTTTAACAGTCCGGTCGGGATTTTGGTTTGGATTTGCTCTGCTACCTGGTCGATGGCCTCAAGGCATTGGCGCATATTGTATCCCTCTTTAGCCGAGACAAAAAGGATCGGGACCCAGTGTAAAAAGGGGACTGTATGTGAGAGGGCGGTCAGGTATTCTTTTTGGGTGGTCTTATCAGACATAAGATCCCATTTATTAACGATCACTACGCATCCCTTATCGTTGTCCTTAATCAGGCTCGCGATGGTCTTGTCGTGTGCCGTGGGGCCTTGCGTGGCATCAAGTATCAGGGCGACAACATCAGCCCGCTCGATGCTAGCTTGGGCGCGGAATACGCTGTAGCGTTCCACGGCGCCATCGACCTTGCCCATTTTGCGCATGCCGGCCGTATCCGTGAGCAGGTAATGCCGGGCGGTTGGGCCGCTACCGATAACCAGCGGAATATCAATGCTGTCGCGTGTTGTGCCGGGAACATCGGAAACAATGACCCGCTGCTTGCGAATGATACGGTTAATGAAGGAGGACTTGCCGACGTTGGGCCGACCGACGATGGCGATTTTCAACGGTTCATGAACAGGTTCTGGCGGGGCGGTCGGAAGTTGGCTTGCAACATGGTCAAGCAATTCCTGTAGTCCGAGATTATGGAGTGCGGAAACGCTGAAAATCGGGAAGCCGAGGCGCTCAAACGGGGCGGCATCCAATTCGCCGCGTTCAGGATTATCACACTTATTGACCGCCACCACTGCGGGTGTGCCTTTCTGGTGGATCAGGCGTTCAACCTCCTTATCGATGGGGAGGATGCCATCTTCCACATTGACGACCAGGATGACGAGCGTGGCATCTTCAATGGCGGCTTCGGCTTGCTGTCGTGTTTCAGCCTCAATAATGTTGGTGTTGGTTGCCCGGTTGAATTTTGTGAGTCCACCCGTATCCACCAGATCGAAATTTTTGCCATTCCATTCCGAACGGGCAATGATGCGATCACGGGTGACACCGCATTCCTCATGTACAATGGCCAGACGGCGGCCAAGAATACGATTAAATAGGGCCGATTTTCCGACGTTGGGGCGCCCAACTAACGCCACAACAGGGTGAGTATTTTGAGGAATGGGATCAGATATGGTTTTCATGAATATGTTTTCGTTCTTTCGTCGTGCAGGATACGTCAATTAGCCGCACAATGCAATCCATGTCGATAAGAGAGAATATACTGGCATTTGCAGCAAAATCACGATATTTTCTATTGGAATTATGATTTCGTCATCCTAATGAGAATACAAAAGCGCCATAACGAAACAATCTGGTATGCAAACCTGGAATTCCGGGAGTGGTTTGTGCTGGCTACGTCACTGCTGGTGGCCTTCGCTGTAGCCATCATTGGGGTGATCATCAATTTCAATGAAAAATTAGCAAGGTTTTTCCGTCCTCATGCAGACTCGATATTGGTTCAATTTGTGATCAACTTTCTCGTGTTATGGGTGATTATTCTATTAATTTCTTCATATATTCGATGGCGTCGAGCCGCCCTGAAAAATGAGGAGTTGGAGGATATTATTGCATCCATCAGTCCTGATGTGCTTCTGGTGGTGGATCCCAATCGGAACATTTTAACGACGAGTGTGTCTGTATTGCGTATGTTCGGGCATCATCCCCGAGAGGTGTTGGGACGCAAGACGGATCTGATTTATTCTGACCGGCGTAACTCGACAAGTAACAAACACGAAATTTATGATGCGCTGGAACGGGAAGGTTTTCATATAGGGTGGGCGACGGGGAAACGGAAAGACGGGCGAACCTTCCCTTTGGAGATCATTTCCGGAGTCTTGAAGCGACATGGCGGCAGTGTTTTGCTGCTTCGGGATATTACTGAACGGAAAAATGCTGAGGAATTATTGTTGGAAAGGGAAATGCAACTTCGCCAATCCCAGAAGATGGAAGCGTTGGGATTGTTGGCAGGCGGGGTGGCGCATGACTTTAATAATTTACTGACCTCCATTCTCGGGTTTGGATCATTGGCGGTGGAGGCCTTACCTGAAGGTCATTCTGCGAAGTTGGACGTTCAGGAGGTTCTCAACAGTGCCGAGCGAGCGGCAAAGTTGACGGCGCAACTGTTAGCGATCGGGCGACGACAAAGCCTGCAGATCCAATGCATGAATCTGAATGAATCGGTGGCGGGAATGGTGTTGTTGTTAAAACGCACCTTGGGCGAGGATATTGCGCTTGATATTCAGATGAGTCCGGAACCTGAATTCATTGAGGCGGATTCTGGAGGTATTGAACAGGTCATTCTCAATCTGGCCGTAAACGCCAGGGATGCCATGCCCAAAGGGGGCACCTTACGGATAAAAACCCACTGCGTTACATTGGATAAAGGGTATTGTGATGCCCATGTGTCGGTTGAGCCCGGTCGCTATGGGGTGCTCGAAATAAAAGATTCCGGATGCGGTATGGCCCCGGCGGTTCAGGAACATATTTTTGAACCATTTTTTACAACCAAGGAGCGGGGGAGGGGAACCGGGCTTGGGCTGTCCATGGTCTATGGCATTGTGCGCCAGTGTCACGGGTATATTGAGGTGGATAGCCAAGTCAATGCGGGGACTGAATTCCGTATTTATTTACCCTCCGCTGAAGGGGTGACGGTAACGGGTGGGGGCGATTCCACAGCACAAGTTAAGGTGGGGTCAGAAACTATTCTGGTTGTGGAGGATGACGCCCCTGTGCGGGGTTGTACGCAACGGATTCTGACGGAATTAGGATATCAGGTGCTGGCTGTTGCGAGCCCTGAAGAAGCACTGAAAATCTGTTCGGATGTTTCCAAATCGATTCATCTGATCATATCCGATATTGTCCTTCCGGGAATGAGCGGGTCTGTTCTCCTGAAGCAAATCAAGAGTTTCAGGCCGGATGTTAAGGTCCTTTATGTCACTGGTTTTGATCAGGAATCTGCAATAAAATATGGGGTCGATCCCGTTTTTGACCATATTCTTGTGAAACCCTATAAACAGGCAGCCTTGGCTGGTAAATTGCGCGAAATCCTGAATACTGAAAGGATCCCTGTTGAAGTATGATTGAGCGAACGGCCACAATTCGAAATGGGCAGGGGATTCATTGCCGGCCTTCAGCAAAAATTGTGACTGAGGCCAGCCGACATCCCTGTCTAATTCGCGTTCTGGCAGAATCCGGTGAGGCGGATTTACGCTCCTTACTGTCACTTGTATCATTGGGACTTCAGGAGGGGAGTACAATTCGGATTCAGGTTACTGGTGAAGATGAATCGGACGTCTGTAATCGTATTGTGGATTTATTTGAGACGCAATTTGATTTTCCGCCGCTATCCGCAGATGGCCGGAGTATGGTGCTTAATTCATTAAGCACTGACTAATCTTAAAAATGAGAAAACATGTTGTTTCTTAGGAATATAGATTCTAGTATCACGTTCAATGTATCGTTGTGACCTTTTTCAAGGGGGAGTAAGCCATGCCGCGAATTTTGCTTATTGATGATGAACCCAGGATGCTGAGTCTATTGAATACTATCCTTAAGGGAGAAGGGTATACCCTCACTCCCGTCCAAGATAGCAGCAAAGTTCCTGAGTTATTAAATACGGAAATCTTTGATCTCATGATCACGGATATTCGTATGACTCCTATTGATGGCCTTGAGCTTCTCAAAAAGGCCCGGCAAGTTCGACCTTCAATGCCCGTCATTATTTTGACCGCCTACGGGTCTGTCGAAACGGCTATTGAGGCTATGAAATTAGGGACCTTTGATTATGTCACCAAACCTTTCAAGATGGATGAGTTATTGATAACCATTCAGCGTGCTTTGGAATATAGCCGGGCACTTTCAGAGAACATTGAACTCAAGGAAGAATTGGTCGGGCGCTATAAATTCGAAAATATTGTAGCCGAAAGTGCGGCCATGCGGAACGTGTGTGAAATGATCAAGCGTGTTGCTCCTGCGGATACTACGGTTTTGATCACCGGGGAGAGTGGAACAGGGAAGGAGTTGGTAGCCAAGGCGATACACCTGAATAGTCGTCGAAAAGATAAGCGTTTTGTGGCGGTCAATTGTGCGGCTCTTCCAGAAGCACTCCTTGAATCTGAAATGTTCGGGCATATGAAAGGGGCTTTTACGGGGGCTTCATCCAATAAGGATGGACTTTTCGAGACAGCTAATGGGGGTACACTTTTTTTGGACGAGATCCCTTCCATGCCCCTCAGTATCCAAGGTAAGCTTTTGCGGGTTCTTCAGGAAAAGGAAATCCGGCGGGTGGGCGGAAATGATGATATTCAGGTTGATGTCCGTGTGATTGCGGCGACAAATACCAGTCTTGAGGCCATGATTAAAAAGGGAACATTTCGTGAGGATCTCTATTATCGTCTGAGTGTTATCCCTATTGATATTAAGCCTTTGCGTGAACGTCAGGAAGATGTTCTCCCTCTTGTCTACCATGTCTTGCGTAATGAAACTGGAGAAGGGCGCGAAATTCCTAAATTGATGCCTGAAGTTCGCGATATACTGGAGCGTTATTCATGGCCGGGAAATGTGCGGGAACTTGAGAATGCCATGAAGCATGCAATCACTTTTGCGCAGGATAACAAAATCACACTGGAAGTTTTGCCGCCTCGGATTTTGAACCAAGTCAAACCCGTCGAGCGTATGGGAGGGGCCCCGGAGGGAGCTGCAGATACCTTCAAAAATAAATCACTGAAAACCTTCCTGCGTGAGCGCGAAAAAGAATATCTTGAGCAGGTTTTGGCGGCATCAAAAGGGGATAAGGAAAAAGCGGCCAAATCGTTAAAGATCAGTTTGGCGACGCTTTATAGGAAATTACCTGAAGAATAAGGCTGCCCCGGAATGATGAGACGGTTGAGATCGGCCTCTAGATGCCTCTATTACGAATTTTGGCCATGGAATCCAGACAAAAATCTATAATTCTTATCTCAAAATCGAGAATTAATTTGCTTTCCATGCAGTTTTGCACATGAACCTTTAACAATATTGAGAAAATAAGAGAGATTCATCTTGAAATGTGAGGCAAAAAAAGTGATAATACAAATAATTAGCGATTATAATCGCGAAATATAAACTTGGCATGACTACTGCTTATTATTAACAGTCGTGAGGAACAAGTTTTTTAGAAACAAACAAAAGAAGGAGATGGTAAAATGAAGAAGATGAAACAAGGTTTTACACTGGTGGAGATTATGATTGTGGTCGCGATCATCGGTTTGTTGGCCGCGATTGCAATTCCTTCATTCATGAAGGCCAGAACTACTTCTCAGGCCAATGCTTGTATCAATAACTTGCGCATGATTGAAGCCGGTAAGGAACAGTGGGCTTTGGCAACGAAGCAGCCGGCGAATGCTGATGCTGACGCTAATAAGGCGGCGGTTTTGGCCTATGTCAAGAATCCTGTTTCTGCGACGAACTGTCCTGGTGGCGGCACGATTACCTTTAACGTTGTCGGCACCAATGCGGCCTGCAATCAGGCTGGACATGTTTTGGCGGACTAACCTGCTTTGTATAGCAAGGTTTGAAAACACAGCCCCATCAGTGGGCTGTGTTTTTTTATCGTAACATCATCTCGCGATCACATCTAAAATGCGGGATTCAGTTTGGCCGGGCGAGTCTTTACCATCGATGTACGAGGTGGTCTTGTACTCAGTAATATCGTTGAGCTTATGCAGCATCTTGCGTAGTGATTCTGCGGCTTCAATACTGGAGGTAAGGAGTTCTTCCCCAAGGGCTTTATCGTTATCCTTGACCCTAGCCATTAACTCCAGGCTGGCCATTAGGACTGTGGCAGGTTGACCCAAGTGATGGCAGGCGGCTCCGAGACTTTCCATCATGACGTTTTGACGTTCCGCTTGTTGATTGGCTTCTTGTGCCCGAATACGATCACTGATATCGAGGAATGAGAGAATCATGCTGGTTAACTCTTCGTCGGCGTTACGGTTAGGGGCCGCAGATACCTGCACATAAAGCGGAAATCCATTTTTCCGGGGCATAAGAACTTCTGCAGACCAGTTTGTTCCTGCTTTAATGGCTGTAAGAATTACCGGGTAGGTTTCGCTTTCCGGGAACAAATCTTGAACATGATGTCCGGAAAGCGACTCAGTTTTTCCGCAAAGTTGCCCTGCGGCCTGATTAGCGTAATCAATTTGCCCATTCAAATCGGCAATGACAATTCCCGTGGCGGCATTTTGAATAGCCGTATGAATGGTTTTCAACATCTCTTCTGCCTGTTGCCGCCAGGTGATATCGCGGATAAAACAACAGAGATACTCGGTGCCCCCGACGGTTAAAGGGTTTACGGCAATTTCGACTGGGAAAAGCACCTTATCTTTGCGTGTGCAGTAAGCTTGGATGAGAATGAAGCGATCCTTTTTGACGCCAGCTTCAAGTGTCGTCAGGGTAGAGGCGTTGGCGCCTGAGATGATATTTGTCAGATTTAGGGAGAGTAACTCCTCGCGAGAGTACTTGAGGAAATTGATCGCTCGGACATTGGCGTCGACCATTTTTCCAGCCATAGTTGCGATAATTGCTCCGTCATAAACACTTTGAAAAAGTTCCTGGAAATCAGGGTCACCAAGGGTCGATTTTGCCTTGCCACGTATGGGGATTTGCGGGGAGGGTTCGGGCTGCGGCATGACTCTCCCTTTATTATTGGTCAGTCGCTGCGCAAGCCTTATATCCGGCGGAATATCAATCCGCATTGTTTGAGATGCAAGCTTTATGTGTCTCCCCCCCCTCCCTGCTGAAACGTTCTATTGCACGAAATCTAACCCCATTGTTCGTGTGTGTCAAGCCGATCTGCCTGAATCCCAGACCCCATCTTAGTCGCAGGAACGGTCCCAGATCTTGCCGTCTTTAATTTCGAAAATTCGTGTGGCAAGCGACTTGATCAGCCGATGATCATGAGAGACAAAAATAACTGTATTTTCGAGCTTGGCCAAGGCGAAGTTCAGTGCTTCAATGGATTCCAAGTCCAGATGATTGGTGGGTTCATCCAGAATGGTCACATTTCCGCCCTCCAGCATCATCTTGGAAAGAATGAGCCGGGCTTTTTCACCACCACTCAGAACTTGGATGGGCTTAAACACATCGTCCTTGCTGAAAAGCATACGCCCCATAAAGGAGCGAAGTTCGGTCTCGGTGGCATCCTTATCGTCCGCAAAGCGACGCAGCCAGGTCAATGCTTGAGAACTCGGATCAAGAACTTCCCCAGGGTCTTGGGGGAAGACACTGAACTCAATGGTATCACCCAGGACAACAGTTCCTGAATCCGGTGGAAGGTGTCCGCACAGAATTTTCAGAAGCGTTGTTTTGCCGACGCCATTTTTACCGATAATGGCGATTTTTTCCTTCGGCCCTATTTCGCAGCTAAAGTCTTTGAAAAGAGGAAGGTCGTAACCTTTTGAGATGTGATGGACCTGAATGACTTTGTCTCCCAGTCGGCGTTTGGGGGTGAATCGGATAAAGGGGGATACTCGGGAACTGGGCTTAACTTCTTCAAGTTCGATTTTGCCCAATAACTTCTGCCGTGATGTGGCTTGTTTGGCCTTGGATGCATTGGCGCTAAACCGACTGATGAAGGTTTTCAGATCGTGAATCTGCTTCTCCATCTTCTTATTAGCCTTTTCTCGCAGTTCACGGGATTCCAGACTTGCGATGGTGAAATCATCATAATTGCCCGTGAACATGCGGATCTCATGATAATCCAGGTCGGCGATATGTGTGCAAACCTGATTCAGGAAAAACCGGTCATGAGAGATAACCACGACAGTGCCCTCATAGCGTTTCAAGAGATCCACCAGCCATTCGATGGAGTCCATATCCAGATGGTTGGTGGGTTCATCCAGCAGCAGGACATCAGGATGGGCGAACAAGACTTGAGCCAGCAGGACCCGGAGTTTAAATCCGCCCTGTAAGGTTCGCATTTCCTTGGTGAAAACGTCCTCACCGAAACCAAGACCATGTAGCAGTTTGGCCGCATCCGCCTCCATGGTGTAACCGCCTGCCTGCCCGAATTCGTCTTCGACCAAACCACTGCGTTCATGTTCGGCATCTGAAAGATCTGATTTTGAGTAAAGGGCTTCCCGTTCCAAATGGAGATCCCAGAGCTTCTTATTGCCCATGAAGACGGTGTCCAAAATCGCCACATCATCAAATTCGGCATGATCCTGCCGCAAATAGCCAAGTGTGCAGTCACGGCCGATAGAGACTTCGCCCTGACTTGCGGGCATGAGACCCGCCAGAATTTTAATAAATGTGGATTTCCCGGATCCATTGGCCCCGATCAGACCATAGCAGTTTCCCGGGTTAAATTGGACGCTGACGTCTTCAAATAAAATGTCCGGTCCAAATCTTTTGGTAAGTTTTGTTGTCGCAATCACGGATTCATTCCAATCTCAAAATAAGTATCAATTCTCAATGGCGGGCAGATATAATGCCCGACTGATCGAACTACGGCAAGTTTTTACGTAATAGGGTTCAATCGCGAAACTCTTCGCTTTTCTTATCCGAACCGAGAGAGTAAAAAGGGTGCTCAGTTTCTCCGTATGTCCACGGGGAATTTCGTGTCGTGTGAATTTTCTATATTTTGAGGTCTCATGGATAATCTCGGAAAACCTAAAGAAGATGTTTTGGTGCGTATTGTGCGTGATCGACGTAAGGATATCGCGGCTGCGAAGCGTTCGGTTGCTGTGAATGAACTTTATTGTCTCATTGAGCAAAGAGTTGACTATCGCAGCCTGTCAAAGGTCTTGCTCCATAGTCCCGCACCCCGGATTATTGCCGAGGTAAAAAAGGCAAGTCCTTCGTCCGGGCTGTTGCGTCCCTCATTTGATCCTGCAGCACTGGCGCAAGCCTATGTGTCCGGAGGCGCTGTAGCGGTCTCGGTGTTAACTGAACCAAACTATTTCATGGGTTCTCAGGCGGATCTCAAGGCCGTCCGGCGATGTGTTACGGTTCCCGTGTTGCGCAAGGATTTCATGGTGGATATTTATCAGTTGATAGAGGCTGCAGCCTGGGGTGCCGATGTGATTTTATTGATCGTCGCGGCGTTGAGTTCGCCGCAATTAAAGATCCTATACAAGGAGAGTCGGGAACTTGGATTGGAAGCCATTGTGGAAGTCCACACGGCGGAAGAATTGAAGGTCGCGTTAACTTGTGATGAGGCCATTATCGGGGTAAATAGCCGGAATCTGAAGACCCTGAAGACGGATTTGGCGGTAGCTTATGAGTTTGCAAAGATGATGCCGAAGGAGCGTATTTGTATTGCTGAAAGCGGGATCAAAACGAAAGACGATATTCGGGGCTTGCAGGATGCTGGCTATAAAGGTTTTTTGATTGGCGAATCGCTACTTCGTGAGACCTTTCCCGGAAAGGCTCTGAAAGCTTTACGGACACCGGGTTGAGCCCCTGGGGTAGGGGGCGCTTTTTGGGGAGAAGAGCGGCTATGTTTACTGTGAAAATATGCGGTTTGACCAATATTGATGATGCGCGGTGGGCGTTGGAGGAAGGGGCCGATTATCTGGGCTTTGTTATGTATCCGAAGTCGTCCCGGTATGTTACGCCCGAGACTCTGGCACATATTGTGGACCATCTGCCGGAGCATGCCTGTCCTGTAGGCGTATTTGTAAACGAGGAGCCTATTTTGGTAAAACAGATTGTTTCCGCCTGCCGGTTGGCCGCCGTGCAACTTAATGGGGATGAGGATTCTGCGGATTTTAAGGATTTAAGCGTTCCGTTATGGCGTGCCGTAAGGTTGGAGGAAGGGCGGTGGAGTCCAAGTCCGGAGCATTGGAAGGTGGATCGATTTGTCTTGGATGCCGCTTCTCCTGCCTATGGCGGAACCGGAGAAAAAATTGATTGGAAAGAGGGCCGAAACTTCGCCTCGCGGTGTCGGGCGATGCTGGCCGGTGGCCTCAGGCCTGAAACGGTGGCAGAGGCTATCAGGCAGGTTCGCCCCATCGGAGTTGATGTATCAAGTGGGGTGGAATCTTTGCCTGGAAAGAAAGATTTTCGTAAAGTAACTGCTTTTATCGCTCATGCCAGGGCCGCTGCAGAGGTCAATGAAGACAGGATGTGACAAGATGAAAGATTTGAAATCAGGTCCGGATGAGATGGGGCATTTTGGGGTTTATGGCGGGCGCTATGTGGCGGAAACTTTGATGCCGGCATTGATTGAAGTCGAAACGGCATATCGGGCCGCTCAGGCTGACCCCGCGTTTGATGCGGAATTTCGCGACTTGCTCAAGCACTATGTCGGGAGGCCTTCGCCCCTCTATTTTGCGCCGCGATTGACAGAAGCTTTTGGTGGAGCCCGGATATTCCTTAAACGCGAGGATCTTAATCATACCGGGGCTCATAAGGTAAATAATACACTGGGGCAGGCGATATTAGCGCGACGGATGGGAAAAAAGAAATTGATGGCGGAGACCGGTGCTGGTCAGCATGGTGTGGCTACCGCTACGGTGGCGGCACGCTTTGGTATGGAATGTGACGTTTATATGGGGGAGGAGGACATTCGGAGGCAGGCTCCCAATGTGACCCGGATGAAACTCCTGGGGGCGCGCGTGGTGCCTGTGACTAGTGGTACCAGGACGCTGAAGGATGCCATGAGCGAGGCGTTGCGTGCGTGGGTGGCGGAAGTGGATACCACGTTTTATGTTATCGGCACAGTGGCCGGGCCGCACCCCTATCCCATGATGGTCCGGGATTTTCAAAGCGTTATCGGAATTGAGGCGCGGGAACAGTTTCTGGAACAGGTACAGCGTTTGCCCGACATGGTGATCGCCTGTGTGGGAGGCGGCAGTAATGCGGCTGGTATGTTCTATCCCTTCATCAATGACACCGCCGTCCGGTTGGTTGGGGTGGAGGCCGCGGGACATGGGCTGGCGTCAGGCCAACATGCGGCCAGTATCGAAGCCGGGCGGGCGGGGATTCTTCATGGCAGCAAATCCTATGTGCTTCAGGATAAAGACGGTCAGATTGTCAATGCCCACTCGATCAGTGCCGGGCTGGACCTGTCTC